>Ga0187892_10007153_pt1 | contig 16079 bp, 10 predicted proteins | sample MA1701073metaG_FD_139345 | JGI IMG/M metagenome (GOLD analysis project Ga0187892, IMG submission 139345) | Bio-ooze microbial communities from a basaltic lava cave in the Kipuka Kanohina Cave System on the Island of Hawaii, USA - MA170107-3 metaG ... | reverse complement strand
TTCGTCGATGTCCCGGGATTCCTCCCCGGTACCGCACAGGAATATGGCGGCATCATTGGTCATGGCGCCAAGCTTCTGTACGCCTACTGCGAAGCCACCGTACCCAAGGTGACGGTCATCACTCGCAAGGCGTATGGCGGGGCCTACGTCGTCATGTCGTCGAAGCACATCCGGGGCGACATCAACTTCGCGTATCCAACTTCAGAGATCGCCGTGATGGGGCCCGACGGTGCGGTCAACATCGTGTTTCGCAACGAGCTCGATGCCGCCTCCGATGCAGTGAAGGAGAAGGACCGCCTGGTCGCGGAGTACCGGCGGACCTTTGCCAATCCTTTCAAGGCGGCTGAGCTCGGTTATGTCGACGAGGTCATCATGCCCGAGGATACCCGGCCGCGCCTCATCCACGCCCTGCGGATCCTCGAGAACAAGCGCGACCGCAATCCGCCGAAGAAGCATGGGAACATTCCTCTGTAGTGACAAGGATCAAGTAACAAGGTTCAAGGATCATCTTGTGGCTTGTGACTTGTCCCTTGCCCCTTGTCCCTTGAGACTATCGGCATGTTCAAGCGTATCTTGATCGCAAACCGAGGCGAGATCGCGGTACGCGTCATCCGTGCCTGCCGCGAGCTCGGGATCGAGACGGTCGCGGTCTTCTCCGATGTCGACCGCACGGCGCTGCACGTCAAGGAAGCGGATTTCGCATACCCGATCGGTCCGGCACCATCGCGCGAGAGCTATCTCGTCATCGACAAGATTCTCGGCGCCGCCCGTGCCAGTGGTGCCGAGGCGATCCACCCCGGCTACGGCTTTCTTGCTGAGAACTCGACCTTTGCCAAGCGCTGTCGTGAGGTCGGGATCGTGTTCATCGGACCGAGCCCGGAATCGATCGATGCGATGGGAGACAAGGTTGCGGCGCGCACATTGATGACCAAAGCGCGGGTACCGGTGGTGCCTGGATCGGGTGGCACTCTGGATACAGCCGAGGAAGTCGTCGCGGTCTGCGAGAAGATCGGCTACCCCGTCATGCTGAAAGCGGCTGCTGGGGGTGGCGGCAAGGGCATGCGGCTGGTGCACAAGGCCGAAGACCTGCAGTCGTCATTGCGCGCCGTGCGATCCGAGGCGAAGTCGTCGTTCGGTGACGACCGGATGTACGTCGAGAAATTCGTCACCAAGCCGCGTCATGTCGAAGTGCAAGTGATGGCGGACACCCAAGGCAACACCGTCTATCTCTTCGAACGCGAGTGCTCGATCCAAAGGCGCCACCAAAAGGTCATCGAAGAAGCGCCGAGCCCAGCCATCGACGACCGCATCCGGGGAGAAATGGGTCGAGTGGCTGTGCAAGCCGCCCAGGCGGTGCAATACGTCGGAGCAGGCACGATCGAGTTCCTCGTCGACGCCGATCGCAACTTCTACTTTCTCGAAATGAACACCCGCATTCAGGTCGAGCATCCGATTACCGAGATGATCACGGGCGTCGACTTGGTGAAGACGCAAATCGAGGTCGCCGCCGGAAAGCCCCTGCCCTTCCGGCAGGACGACCTGGTGCGACGCGGCCACGCCCTGGAATGCCGAGTCTACGCTGAGGATCCCTACAACAACTTCCTCCCGTCACCTGGCAAGATCGCATTTCTGCAGGCGCCAGGCGGCATCGGGGTACGCGACGACAGCGGGGTCTACAGCGGCTATGAGGTGAGCGTCTACTACGATCCGCTGATCTCCAAGCTGGTGGCGTGGGGCAACACGCGAGACGAGGCGATTGCCCGCATGCGGCGGGCGCTCGATGAGTATGTCATCCATGGCGTCGTGACGAATCTCGCCTTCCACCGATGGGTACTGCGCCATCCGCGCTTCCTGGCCGGTGACTTCGACACGAACTTCATCAATCAGGAGTTCCGCGGCCTCCACGCTGACGACAACTCGGCCCGCCGAGAAGCCGCGATCGCGGTGGCGGCGCTCGCGCAACGCGATCGCGAGATCGAACGCAGCACGCGCCTCGCAGCCTCCGCACCATCGCAGACACGCGGGTCCGCATGGCGCGACGTGGCACGGCGCGAAAGCTTGAGGTAGGCCATGGCGTACCTGGTCGAGCTCGGCGAGCATACCTATCGCGTCGACGTGCGCCCGGCGGGCGAATCGTCGCACACGGTAGAGATCGACGGCGTGCCCCGCACGGTCGACAGTCGGCGCGTCGGCGAGACAGGCTACTCCCTGCTGCTCGATGGCAGGTCCGTCGTCGCCGAGGTATCGGCCGAGGGTGACAACTTCACGGTCTCGGTCGATGGAGAAATCTTCCGTATTCGACTGGTGGACGAACGGCGGCGGCAAATCACCCTCGGTGAGCCTGAAGAAGAACACGGACGGCATGAGATTCGCAGCCTCATGCCTGGGAAGGTCGTCGATGTCCTCGTCAAGGTCGGCGACGCCGTGGTACGCGATCAAGGTTTGGTCATCATCGAAGCAATGAAGATGGAGAACGAGCTCAAATCGCAGGCGGCCGGCGAGGTGAAGGAAATCCGCGTTCAACCTGGCCAAGCGGTCGAGACCAACCAAGTGTTGGTCGTCATCGAATGAGTTACAAGTTGCAAGTTACAAGTTGCAAGGTTCACGACTCAGGCGGTCGATCGCGGCGGGTGTTTGCGGAGCTCCGGCTTGCGACTTGCCCCTTGCAACTTGCAACTCTCTGTCAGGCATCCTGGCTCAGATACGTGTATTCCTGCAGCCCCTGCTCGTAGTGACGGCGCAGGCGCGCGCTGTCTTCCAGGCTGATCTGGCCAGCACGCATGGCGACCTCGATGGTGCGGCGGACCTTCTCGATGAGGGTGCCTTTGTCGTACTGGACGTAGCGTAGCACGTCGCTCACGGCATCACCTTCGACGACGTGCTCGACCTCGTAACGCCCATCGGCACCCAAGCGTACATGGACCGCGTCGGTGTCGCCGAAAAGATTGTGAAGGTCGCCAAGGATCTCCTGATACGCACCAACCAGAAAGACTCCCATGTAGTACGGCTTGCCGTTCCAGGGGTGCAGCTCGAGAACATCTTTCACGTCGCGCTGGTCGATGAAGCGGTCGATCTTGCCGTCGCTGTCGCAGGTGAGGTCGGCGAATACGCCGCGCCGAGTCGGCCGTTCCTCGAGCCGATGAATCGGCAACACTGGAAACAACTGCTTCACCGCCCAGTGGTCGGGTGCGGATTGGAAGACGGAGAAGTTGCCGTAGTACGTGTCGGCCAGGCCTTTCTCGAGCGGCTCCAGATCGTCCGGCACGTACGGTAGCTCGCGTACGATCCGGAGGATCTTCTCGCAGCAGTCCCAGAAGAGCCGCTCGACGCGCGCCCGCGCCCGCATGTCGAGATAGCCGAGAGAGAACAATGTCGTCGCCTCTTCCTTGATCTGGAGGCTATCGTGGTAGGCTTCCAGGACGTTCTTCTGCGAGATCGACGACCAGATTTCATGTAGATCGCGAATAACCTTGTGATCGTCCTCGCGAGCGGGGTCCGGCGGCTTCCCGGAGATCATCTCATTGACCCCGAGCACATCGAAGATCAGGACCGAGTGGTGCGCGGTCATGGCGCGTCCTGATTCGGTGATGATGTCCGGATGCGGGATGCGTTCCTTGTCGCACGCCTCCTGAATCGCCGCGACGACGTCGTTGGCATACTCCTGCACGGAGTAGTTCATCGACGAATGGAAGTTGGTCTGCGAACCGTCGTAGTCAATACCCAAGCCCCCACCCACATCGACCTGCCGAGGCGCAGCTCCCATCTGATAGAGACCTGCGAAGATGCGGCTGGCCTCGGTGAGCGCGTCCTTGTGAGCCCGAATCGCGGTGATTTGTGAGCCGATGTGGAAATGCAGCAGATCGAGGCAATCGAGCATGCCCTCGGCCTGCAGGCGATCGACCGCCTCGACAATCTCCACGGCGGTGAGGCCGAACTTTGACCGGTCGCCGGTCGATTCGATCCACTTGCCCGCGCCTTTGGTCGTCAGCCGGGCACGCACGCCAATGTGCGGGCGAATCCCGAGCTCGCGCGATGTCCGAATGATGAGGTCGATCTCGCGGAAGCGATCGACGACAATGATGGGTGTGCGGCCCAGACGTTGCGCCAGCAAAGCGGTCTCGATGTAGGCACGATCCTTGTACCCGTTGCAGATGATCAGGGCCCCCGGCGTGTCGAGCACCGCCAACGCAATCAAGAGCTCGGGCTTGCTGCCGGCTTCGAGGCCAACGCGCTCCGCCGCCCCATACTCGACGATCTCCTCGACTACGTGGCGCTGCTGATTGACCTTAATAGGATAGACCCCTCTGAAGTTCCCCTTGTAACCGTACTCCGCGATGGCGCGATGGAACGCGCCGCTCAGCCCCTGCACACGGCTGGCCAGGATGTCGGAGAAGCGGATCAGCAGCGGCGCGCGCAGTCCCCGCTGGTACAGATCCATCACCAACTCGAGGAGGTCGATGCTCGCGCCCTGCTCGCCGCGCGGACGCACTTCGACATGCCCCTTGTCGTTGATCGTGAAGAACCCGGCTCCCCATGCCGCTACATTGTAGAGGTCGAGGCTGTCGCGAACCGTCCATCCTCGCATGTGCGCGATTCCTCTTCCCTTCGACTCGTGCGTCGCGCGACATCTTAGCGACCACGAGCGGCGTCGCAACAGATACGGTGCGATTTTTTCGACGCCGGCAGCGCGGGCCGACTCGCCACGACGCTGGCTTGACTTGCCCCAACCCCTCCTGCACGACACTGCGGATGACCGTGCGCCAGCGAGTGGTTCTTGTTGGATGTGTCCTCTCGAGTTTGCTCCCGTTCCACGGTGCGGCGCTCGCCGATGCGCTCCGCCGCACCCCGATCGTAGCAGCGGTCGAGAAGATCAGCCCGGCGGTGGTCAACATTTCATCGGAGGCGGTCGTGGAACGCCGCGTGAATCCGTTCCCGGGCTTCCAAGACCCGCTCCTCGACGAGTTCTTCAGAGACTTTCTGGAACCCCGCCGTCGCTTTACGCAGAGTAGTCTGGGCTCCGGCGTGATTATTCGACCGGAAGGCTATATCGTCACGAATCAGCACGTCATCCAGCGGACGGGTCAGATCAAGGTCACCCTCGCCGACGAGCGCGAATTCGAAGCAGAGCTGATCGGTGCGGATTCGGATTCCGATCTGGCGGTCTTACGAGTCAAGAGTGACCGGCCATTGCCGGCAGCGACGCTGGGCGAGTCCAACGACCTCCTGATTGGCGAAACGGTGATCGCCATCGGGAATCCATTCGGCCTCTCACACACCGTGACCACGGGCGTCATCAGTGCGACGGGGCGGTCCGTTCGTACCCAGGATCAGGTGTACGTCGATTTCATTCAAACCGATGCGTCGATCAATCCCGGGAACTCGGGTGGGCCGCTGGTCAACCTGCTCGGTGAGGTCATCGGCATCAACACGGCGATCTACCAAAAGGCGCAGGGAATCGGCTTCGCCGTGCCGATCAACCGGGCACGACGCATTGTCGCAGACCTCATCAGCTTCGGCGAAGTGCACGTGCCGTGGGTGGGCGCCGTGGTGCAAGAGCTGACTCCCGAGCTTGCCGCGCACTTCGGACTCGGCCAAGGCAAGGGAGTCCTGGTGCGCAGCATGGAGCCGGATAGTCCGGCCCTGGAGGGTGGGATCGCCGTCGGCGACGTCATCGCAGCCATCGACGGCCATGACGTACGCTCGGTAGAAGAGTACGACCGCCGCATCCGCGACCACGCCGAGCGCTCGGAGATCGTCATCACCGTCCTCCGCGACAACGGGCGGAATCGCCTCAGCATTCAAGCCCGACCCTTCCCTGTGGAGCGCGCCGATACCCTGGCGTGGCAGCTCATCGGCATCACCGTTGCGCCCACGGGCAACGGGCTACGGGTTGGAAAAATTCGCTCCGGCAGCGCGGCGGCACGCATTGGTGTCGCCCCGGGTGACTTCATTGTCGCGCTGGCGGGCTCGCCGGTGACCAATCCTGATGAGTTTCGCCGCAAGATGGTCGACATACGCCTGGCCCAGACCGTTCTGCTCTCAGTTCGTCGCGGCCCGTATGTGTATCACGTTACCGTGGCACTCGGCGGCGCTGCTTGAAGCAGAAGGGGCCGAGCAGTATTGCTGCCCGGCCCCTTCCGTTGGGTCTTGCGTGTCAGGTTGGGATTGTCACGGCCCAGCCGGCTGCGCAGCCGGCAGCGTGATCACGTCCGCCTGGCTGCGGATCCCGCGATGCTGCGGCACATACGCTGCGGACCGTGTCCCGAAGCCGAATTGCTGTGCCGTTGGGATTAGCTGGATATCATCGATGTGGAATTCCTCTGCAACCAAGAGGATCCCGTGTCCGCGTGTGGTCTCTGTACCCGCCACTGACCGCATGATCGTCTGGCCGGTTAGCGTACCTTGGACCTGCACATTGAAGATCGAGGCGAAGTCATCGAAATCCCCAAGCCGCGTGTCGATGTCGGAGATTGGAATCTCGGTCAAACAGGTCACCGGCCGGCTCGTGGAGAACCGCTGTTCAAACTCGTTGTAGACCAGGAACTGCACCGTATTGCTGATCGGCACCTGGAAGAGGAAATCCTCGGAACAGGGAATGAACGTCACCTCGGTGCGGATCCGATCGTAGTCGGCCGGATCTTGAGCATCGTCGAAGAAATGATCGAGGACCAAGAGATTCGGGCACGCGTTGTATTCGATGTTGTTCAAGAGCAGCACGTCATCGCCATTGTTGCCGCCCTCGATCGCCTTGATGCCGATGGCGTTGTAACCGCGGCTGTCGATGTCGATACTGCTGTTGTTGGGGATAACCCGTACCGTCTCGATCGTCGCTTCTCCCTTGAGATCATTGCGATCGATCGGCGACTCGTCGTCGCCAACTTGTACGCACTTCAGTTCGCCGATCATTGGATCTTCCGGTGCCGGCGGGATGCTGCCGCAGTTGACGTTGGTCGTCGTGGGGCAGGCCGGACTGTCGAGTGGCAACGTCGGGAGCCCGTCGCCTAACGTCCACACGATCGGCTGCTTTGCCGTCAAGCGAATGGCAAAGTCGGTTTCGATCCATCCCGGGAAGCACACGCCGATCCCACACTGAAACAGGTTGGGATCCAGATTCGGATTGCACACCCGTTCGGGATCGTTCGAGCAGTGGCCGTTTGCATTCACGTAGAAGCAACGCACGTTGACGGGCTCGTTGGCCGTGTTGGTCAACTGAATGATGGTGTCCGTCCGCTCAAACAGTGCGGTCGAATCGAGTACCAGCTTCGGGTACACCAAGATCGCCGCCGAATTGGTAGACGTGACGTCGGCGCGCACCGCGCCTGCCCAGAGGAGCGCGCCCCCGAGCAGGGTGCATACGCCCGAGAGAAAAGGAATCCACTTCACCGTACGCATTGCCCTTCTCCTTTCACGTGTCAGGGAGAAACCAGCCACTAGCCTTTTCCCCTCTCTGCGCTACGACACTCGGGTCGTTACTCTTTATGGGTCAGGCGGATTGAGTCGGGTCCGCCAACAACTGGGATCAGATTGCCTTCGGTATGGAGGTTATACGCGGCGCTGGCGAAATCGACGTCATCGACGCTGCCATTGTCGAAGCCTTTGTCGTTGTCGAACACCGCTGCGACTACAAAGCGCTCGGTGATGCCGATGACACCGCGAGTGGTGCCGTTGAGCCCTTGGATGGGCGTAATTTCCGCGTGCCCGACGTTCGAACCGAGAACGTTGACCGAGAATATCGACCGATCGAAGGTCGTTGGGCTGTCAATGCTGGTGAGCTCGACATTCAGGTAACAGGTGACGGTCGTGCTGGCAGAGAAGCGTTCTTCGAATTCATTGTAGACGACGAATTGGATGGTCGAGCTGGTGGGCAGCTGATTCTCGAAATCCTCGCTGCATGGAACGAGTGTGAGCTCCGTGAACGTTACGGAGTCGAGATCGATGTCAATGTTGTCATCATCGAGGCGGTCATCGAGCCCGTCCACCACCGGATCTTCTGACAGTGTCGAGAAGAAGTTGAGGATGAGCTTTTCTGGGCAGGCGGCATACACCTCGCCGTCCAACAGCAATGGATTTTCGGGTTGCATGTCCGGGTTCCCGACGATACCGATGGCATTGTACTTGGAGACGTCAGGACCGAAGTCCTCTTCAATGAAACCAGTAGCGGTGAGCGTCGCCTCGCCCTTCAGGTGATTGCCGGTCACCGGCTCGTCCGACTCGGTGACCTCAATGCACTTCAGCTCCCCTTCGAAATCGAACACTGGTGGAATGAGGCCAGGATCAAAGCCAGATCCATCGTTGCCGAACCCATCAGTCGGGTCGACACGGCGGCCCCGGCTCACCAGCCAGTGAGTGGGTTGCTGCTTCGTCAGCCAGATATTGAAATCGGTCTCCTGCCAAAGCGGTACACAGGTTGCGCTCGGTGAATCACAGCGCTGACCGGAAATTGTGCTGAAGAGAGAGGCATTCACGTAGTAGCACTTGACGTGCACCATCGAGTTGCCCGTATTGGCCAACTGGATGACGGTGTCGACATCCTCCGTCGCGAGGACCTTTGGCCACACGACGATTGACGCCCCCTTTTCGATTGTCACGTCAGCTTGGGCGCCCGACGCCGCCACTCCCAGGACCGCGGCGAAGCCGCAAAGTCCAGAGAGAAAAGCGTTCCACTTCACCGTTCGCATTGCCCTCCTCCTTTCCAGTCGACCGAACCTGCTCCTCACTCCCGCAACTGACGACCGCTCACAACGCAAACCAACACGCTGCCTTCGGCACCGCGGAAGTGCGCGCATACATACTCAAAAACCCGGCTTATTGTCAAGGAATTCTCAACTGAAAAATGCTTGAACGTCGCGTTCCACCATAGCCTTTTTGATTCAGCCAAGCGCAAAAGGCGGCGCTTATCTTGGCAACACGCATGCACCGGGTTTGCCACCCCGACGACTTCCAATTCGAGTACCCCCCGGTCCACCACGCGTCCCCTCCCTCAAGACCCTAGAACGTCACGAGGATTTGGCCCCTCCTGGATGCTCGACTCAGCGGCTCGACCCTCCACGCCGTCTCCGCAGCCACACGAGAACAGCTATGGGAATCGACCAGCGCCCCCATCGGCTAGCCATCGAGGCGCCGGTTTCCGGCCCGAGGCGACAACTGCAATCGTCATCGGCCGGGGCAACGCCGCTCGTCGGGGTAGCCGTTGGGCCGGTTGGAGTTCGAGTCGCGGTCGACGCACCAGTCGGCGTATGGGTTACCGCAGGAGTGGTTGGCGTCGCAGTGAAGGTCGGGCCCGATGTCCCCGATGTCGGCGTGTGTGATGGCGTCGGAGTCAAGGTGCCGCCGCCCCCCGTCACCGTGGGCGTGATGGTTGCCGTGATGGTCGGAGTTCCACCAGTTGGCGTGTTGCTCGGAGTGGCGGTCGCTGTCTCTTCCGTCGCCGTAGGGGTGTGTGTCGGCGTCGGCGTCTCTGTATTGCCGGTTGGCGTCTCAGTAGCAGTCTCGCTCGGGGTCGCGGTTACGGTAGGCTCCTGGATCGAACCTGTCTCGATTTCGATGACCGCGTCCTCGACGATCTGCGCCATGTCGTCGGCGACCTGAAAGCGAATCGGATCCGACGTCATGAAGATTGGGCCGAGTGGGGCGTCCGCCGGGATCTGAAAGTTGCAAGTCGCCAGAAGCCCGTCGGGAATCAGACGGATGGGCAACGGTGGATCGAAGACAGGCAGGAAAGCCAAGCGTACGCGCCGTTGACCGGTAGGGACGTTCTGGAAGCTGGGTATGACCGCTTCAAAACTCTGCCCCGTCAAGTCTAGGTTCTTTTCGCAAGGAATTTGGCAGAGCTCCATGCCCGGGCAGTCGCCATTGGTCTGACACATCCCGCCGCCCGTCGGACAAGTACCGATGAGCTGAAGCTGGCCCGTTTCGAAGATCAGGTCGGCTTGGACTGTAGCGATGTCAGGATCTTCCGGATCGGGAGAGGTTATGCTCATGGTCACCGCGAGGGTTCCACCTGGAATGCCGTTGCCGCCCCTCACGTGCACTTCCACGAGGGCGCGTGCTTCGCTGGTCACTCCGATCCCCAGGGCAAGTGCCCAGGCTACCACAAGCGTCCTCCCCCACACGTGCATCCGCTCTGATCGGTTGTGCATGTCCAGTCCCCTCCTGGGTATCATCCCTCGCGTAACGTCCACCAAACGTGCGCACCGCCGCGCATATACCTGGTCTATTTCCTATTTGGGACAGCCGCGCGCCAAGCTGGTCAGGCTGCGCGTGATGTCGGTCACGAACACCTCGCCATCGCCATCACTGTCTGCAGCCGGGCAATCGGCCAGCGGTGCGCGGCCGGTCATGATCAGGAAGACCCGGGTGAGCTCCCCGGCGAACACTTCGCCATCGCCATTACAGTCCCCAGGGCAACGCGGTGCCGGCGGCGGCGGCGGAGTCACGATGGACAATGCTCCGGTCACGCCTTGGCACCCAAAGAGGCCACCGTCGTCATCGCCGACCATCAGATTGTCCGGCATGACCAAGGCATCGACGCCTGCGGCGCCCATTCGAACCTTGAACGAGCAGGTCGCCACTGTGCCGTCCGTCATCGTTGAAACGGGTGTCGTCACGTCGGCTATGAAGAGTCGGACGCGGCGCAACCCCGGTGGGGTCTGCGTCACTCCCGGGAACGTTGCAAACAGCTTGTGGCGCCCGAGGCGCGGGTCGACGGCACAACTCGTGGCCGGATCATCGAGGTCGAGGAGGTTCGGGTCGTACAGCAAATCGACTTGGAAGCTCGCGACTTCACCGCCACCTCCGGCCAAGTCGAGTCCCACACCGACCGTCCCGCCCGCCGGAGCCGCGGCAGAATTCACTGTCAGCGTGACCATGCCGCCACGATCCCTGAAGACCAGCGGCAGGCCCTCTTGCACACAACCTTCTCGCAGATTGCGACTGCCGTCCGTTACCTCATCCGGCGTGACCACACCATTCCCATTAATGTCCGCAGCCGGGCACAACTCCAGAGGTGCCACCTCGCCAAGAATCAAGATGGCTTGGGTCACCTCGTTGCCGAGCACGTACCCATCAAGGTTACAGTCACCCCCACATTCGCAAAGTTCATCGAGACACGCTTCGCGCGCGAAGCACATTTCGAAAGTCTCGCAGGGGCGTGGATCGCGGCAGAAACCGCCGCGGCAGATCTGCGGTGCCGGGCAATCGTCGTCATCCATGCATGCGACGAAGGTCGGCGTAGCGGTCGGAGTGCTGGTCGGCGTCGGCGTCCGCGTCGCGGTGCCCGTCGGGGTCGGATTCACACAGAACCCATCGACACACACCTTGGTCGGATCCGCACAGTCACCATTGGGACAGGAGTCCGGTCCAAAAAATGGGTTGCCAGCGAGGAAAACGTCCGCCACGTCGTTCTTGTCGTTCGGAACCAGGTTGGACGCAGAGGAGACGAAACCAATCAGCATGGCATCGCCGCTGATCGACGGCGGGGCGTCCGGGGTGCCGCCATTGGCAATTTGACCCTGCGCGTTGACATCGACCAGTAACGTGCGTCCAATCTGCCGGTCCCGCACGAAGACGTTGGAGGTATTGTTGTTGTCTCCGAAACTCAAATTTGTCGCAAACGATCCAAACGCCACCCAACGACCGCTGTAGTCGATGCTCGGAGGGAACGAAAAGTCGTTGGGATCTCCACCGCGGAAGCTCACGCTAATGCGCTCGGTCGTACCAGCGGCCCGATCACGCGCGAAGACGTCGACGGTGTTGTTGCGATCGCTCGGTGCCAGATTGGTCGCCAACGACTTGAAGGCGACGATGTTGCCATCGCGGCTGATCGCGGGGAGAATCGAGTCGCCATCGCCGGCGACTCCATTACTCGAGACACTGACCAATTCGACAGTCCCGGTTTGCCGATCGCACACGTAGATGTCGAGGCGCGCGTTGCCATCGATGGGCAAAAACGCTGACGGTGAGGTGAACGCCACGAATCGGCCGTCGGCGCTGATTGCGGGCGTGGAGTTTCCGCGCGGTCCTTGCGCCAGGCAGGCGAGCTCGGTTGTCCCCGCCTGGCGATCACGCACGAAAATGTCGGCGGCGTTGTTGGTATCGCTGTCGACCAGGTTCGAGGCCAACGATTGAAAGGCGATGAAGCGGCCATCTTCGCTGACGCTCGGATATACGCTCGGGCCATTACCCGGCTGACCGTCGAGCGCCACGCTGATCAGCTCGGTGGTCGCCGCGGCCCGGTCGCGAAGGAAAACGTCAGGCTGGTTGTTGGTGTCGCCCGGGACCAGGTTGGTTGCCCGAGAGTAGAATACGACGAGGATGCCATCCCCGTTCACAGACGGCGATCCGCCGGCAGACTGGCTCGGGCCGTTTGCCTGCTCCCCAGTGCTGCTGATACTGACGCGCTCGGTGACCGACGCCGTACTGACGACGCGGACGAAGACGTCGCGGAACATGTTCGTATCAAACGGCACCAAATTGTCGGCGTCCGAGAAGAACGCCACGACTGTGCCGTTGCTGTTGACTCCCGGTCCGCCGCTGGCCTGATTGCCCGGTCGACCAGCAGTATTGACGCTTACGAGCGACACCATCCCTGGCATCAGCGCCCACACAGCCCCCGCTATTCCTACCCCCAGCACGGTCGCGAACGTGCGGTGAACCCACCGCGTGGTCAGTCGGGATTGCGTTGCGCAATCCATGTCGCTTGTGACCGTCTCCGACCTACGGACACCCATCGGTGCCTCCTTTTGTGCGCATGTTGCTGACGACTAGGCCGCCGAGATGACCGGCGAGCACCCGTTGCGTTCCTACACAATCGAATTCAGAACCGGGTCTGGAATCTCGTTCCGGGCTCATGAATGAGCACCGATCCGCCGCCCCCGGCTGGCCAGGTAGGCCGTCAACTTGCTGACGACAGTGTGCGGCGAAACCCAAAGTCTTCCCCTCGTCACCCTCGCTACAACCAGCGACCAACCGTGCCACCTTCAAGGCAAAAAGTCAACGCTAACGGGGGCTTCACCAAACGCGGAAAATGAGCCCCAGGACAATCAAAATGATGCGGACCGTATCCACGAACGGGCGGAAATGACTGATGCGTTCCGCTGCAGGTGGATAGAAGACGCGCACTGGAACCGATTTGATTGCCAGGCCAGCGCGCGCGGCGCGGACCAGGACCTCGGTCTCGAACCCAAAGTGCTCGGACCGCACCCCCAAGCCGAGTGTCTGCGCCAACGGGTAGACTCGGAACCCCGATTGGGTATCGGGCAACCGTAACCCACAAGCAATTTCCACCCACCGGTTCGCAAAGCGGTTGCCGAAGAGGCGCATCGGCGCGATCGGGACAGTCTCCATGCGCCGCATGCCGATGATCACCGCCCCAGGATACTGGTCCGATGCCCTCAACATTACAGGGATTTCATCGGGTAAGTGTTGGCCGTCCGCGTCCATCGTCAACACGCGCCGCATACCGCGATCGTGCAACGCGCGCATGCCAGTCAGCAGGGCGACGCCCTTCCCGCGTCGTCGATCATGCTCGATGACCTGCGCCCCGCCGCGACGCGCTTCTGCCGCGGTGTCATCACTCGAACCATCATTCACCACGACGACGTCGGCGACGTGACGGCGGGCACCGACAACCACGCTGTACACCGTGGCGCTACAGTCGAGCGCCGGAATGAGAACGGCCACGTCGGACATGTTCGTTACGCGACCCTCAGGACGCGGTGTCCGCAAAGCCGGCTGGGACACCGAACACGGAGCCAGAACATGGACGACGCCCCCTCACCTCGGGCGCGGAGTCCCTGTCCTGAGCTCCCTGTCCAGTGTTCCAACCCATGTTTTCCGACGGTCTCAGGACTGGGGAGTCGCCAGCTCAGAAGCGATGCGTTGTCTGACCAGGTCGCGCAGGCGGTCGCGGTCCGCGTAGTCGAGATCCGCGGTCGGCATGGGCTCGGTAACCACCAGCTCGACGTCGCCTGGCACAATCGACAGATGCTTCCCCTTCGGCATGATCTGGGCCGTTCCTTTGCAAGCGACGGGCACGATCGGCACACCAAGACGGACCGCGGCCACGAACGCACCCTTTTTGAAGGGCAACAGTGTCCCATCGCGACTGCGCGTTCCCTCGGGAAAGATGATCGTGGAGTGGCCTTCGGCCGCCATACGATTGAGGACTTCGATCGACGCCATCGGGTCGTCGCGATCGATGGGGATCATGCCCAACGTACCCAGCACCAATCCGAGAACTGGTTGGCGGAATAGCTCGTTCTTCGCCGCAAAGCGGTTGATACCTGGGAGATAGCCCAGCAACAACGCAATATCGAAATGGCTTTGATGGTTCGAAACAAAGATGTACGGCCCCGGACCAAGCTGGTCGGTACCGCGAACCCGCACCCGGACGCCGCATAGCCGCGCCAAGTTTCGGGCCTGTGCCTTGGCGAAGCGCCACGCCGTACGCTTGTCGGCCGATAGCCGATAAATGCCGACCGCGATCAGCCCCATGCTGAACAGCATGGCGCGAAGAAGAAGTCGGTTCACAAAGATCCGGCCGCGCCGGGTCTGCACGGCGGGCGTGCTGTGGGCTGATGTCGCGCCAGACGCAACAGCTGGTTCTGAGATCGATGGATTCACGGGCGACGAATACCTCCACGTAAGCCCTGCGCCATACCATTCGCCAACAGACGGAGCCAGTGCCCGGCCGCTACCGACGGAGAGCACGCAACATCGCGCACCCACTTCATTGGTCGGCGCTAGCGCGTTGCCGGTTTCATGACGGCTGCGAGTAATTCGCGTAGACGCGAACTCGCAACTCGCGCCGTTGACTTGCTCGCACGAACCCAACAAAATCCCGCGCCGTGATCGACGGCGCATGCGTATCTATTTGATCTCGCCGACGCACTACAATCCGGACGGCTCGTTGCACAAGACGACGCGGTACTGGACGAGTGGCGTCACCCTCCCGTATCTCGCAGCGCTGACACCACCGGAGCATGAGGTCGCGTACGTGGACGAGCTGTTCTACGACGTCGATCTGGAACGTGACTGCGACGTCGTCGGCATCACGGCGATGGGACCGCAGATCAAGCGAGCCTACGACCTTGCCGATCACTTCCGCGCCCGCGGCCGGCGCGTGGTCCTCGGAGGGACCTGGGTGACCCTCACCGCCGAGCACTCACTGCAACACGCGGATGCAGTAGTCGCGGGTGAAGCCGAAGCCGTCTGGCGGCACGTGCTAGAGGATCTCGCCGCCGGACGGTCGCGCGGCATCTACCGCGCGCCGAGCTGGCATGACCTCCGCGACCTGCCGCGCATCAACTACACACGCTTGCCGTTGCTCAAGTACGAGGCGTTCAAATCAAGCTGGCTGTATCGCATGTACTTCCATTGGCCGGTGGTCTTCTCGCGCGGCTGCCCGCATCCGTGCGAGTACTGTGCCGTCCAGACGTACTATCAGCGCAGCTTTCGCACCCGACCGGTAGACGAGGTCATCGACGACTTGAAGACGATCAAAGGCTTGGGCGCCAACCGCATTCTCTTTCTCGACGACAACCCGGTTGCTCATCCGGAAGCCGCCAAGGAGCTCTTCCGCGCAATGATTCCGCTCCGCCTCAAGTGGGCAAGCCAGTCGACCATCAACATCGCGCGCGACCCCGAATTGCTCGACCTGGCAGCGCGCAGCGGCTGCGTCAGCCTGTCGATCGGTCTCGAGAGCATCAATGACGACAGCTTGGACGCCGTCAACAAACGCTTCAACTTGCCGCAGCGCTTCACACGCGATCTGGCGGCCATTCGCGCTCATGGGATTCAAGTCATCGCCCTCCTCATGGTGGGATTGGACGGTGACGGTCTCGATGTTTTTGGACGTTCCTTGCAGTTCCTGGTCGACAACAAGATCTCGTTTCTGAAGCTGTTCACACCCTGTCCGTATCCCGGCACGAAGTACTACGACGACATGACGGCTCAGGGTCGCATCCTGGTCAACGATTGGGGCCGTTACGACTATGGCAGCCCACTCGTGCGGCCCGCCGGCATGACCGCGGACGAAATGATGGCAGGCTTTCGCTATGTCTACGAAGGCTTCTACTCGA
>Ga0187892_10007152_pt1 | contig 16080 bp, 10 predicted proteins | sample MA1701073metaG_FD_139345 | JGI IMG/M metagenome (GOLD analysis project Ga0187892, IMG submission 139345) | Bio-ooze microbial communities from a basaltic lava cave in the Kipuka Kanohina Cave System on the Island of Hawaii, USA - MA170107-3 metaG ... | reverse complement strand
GCCTACGCGGGGATGGCGGACTGCTGGTGCGCCCTGGCGGACGACTGGGTCGCGCCCGACGACGCCTACCCCCGGGCCAAGGCCGCGGCGCAACGAGCCCTCCAGCACGATCCCGAGCTGGCCGAAGCGATGACCTCACTCGGGAAGGTGCTCTGCTGGTATGAGTGGGATTTCGGCGCGGCGGAACAGCAGCTCCGCAAGGCGGTGGCGCTCAACCCCAACTACGCGGAGGCACGGTGGGCCTTCGGAAGCACGCTGCCCGCGGTGGGGAAGATCGGCGAGGCCGTCGAGGAGATGCGTCAGGCGCTGACGCTGGATCCGCTCTATCCGCAGTACAGCCGCTGGCTGGCCCGCATGCTGCTCTATGCGGGCGACTACGACGGAGCGATCGCGCAGAGTCACAAGACGATGGAGCTCAACGCGGAGTACTTCCAGGCCTATCTGGACATCGGCTCGGCGTGCCTGGAACAGGGGCGGCCGGAGCAGGCGCTCGAGTGGTACCGTCGAGGGCAGGCGCTGGAGTCGAGTGTGCGCTCGTACGACGCGTTCATCGTGCGGGCCTTGGCGCCGCTCGGGCGCCTCGAGGAAGCCGAGGAGATCCTGAAGCGGCTGGAGGACGAGTCCCGACAGCACTACGTGCGCGCCGAGGTGCTGGCGATGGGGTATGCGGCGGCGGGAGATTTCGACAAGGCGTTTGCCTCGCTGGAGCGCTCCTACCAGGCGAAGTCAGCGGGGCTGATTTACCTGCACCTGGATCCGGGGTACAAGCCGCTGCGCGAGGATCCGCGGTTCGGAGATCTCGTGAGGAGGGTGGGGTTGAAGTAGGGAGGGCTGGAGCACCTCACTCCGCCCGCATCGCCACCAGTGGGTCGGAGCGGGTTGCCCGCCAGGCGGGAACCAGGCATGCCATGACCGCCGCCACCAGCAACAGCGCCACCGTCCCCAGAAACACCCCGGGCTCGAGGGGGGACACCTCATATAAGGAGGTCCGCAGCACCCGGGTGACCGCCAGCGCGCCACCAACCCCGAGCACCATGCCGAGCAGCGGAAAGGCAAGCCCCTCTCCTACCACCAGCCGCAAGACCCTTGGGGTATCGGCACCCAGTGCGATCCGGATGCCGAATTCCCGGGTGCGACTCGCCACGACGTAGGCCAGCACGGCGAAGATCCCGCTGGCCGCGAGCAGGAGGGCCCCCGCTCCGAAGGCCCCGAACAGCATCGCCTCGAACCTGGTCCGGGCCCAGGAACCGCTCACGACTTCCGCGAGCGGCTGGACGTCGCGCATGGCGACGTCCGGGTCCACGCTCCGGATCGCGGCGCGCAGGTCGGGCACCAAGCTGTTCGGATCGCGGGTCGAGCGGAGAAAGAACATCCGCATGGCGTAGGTGAACTGAGTGTACGGGGTGTAAAAGCTGGCCTTGTTGGGCTGACGATCGAGCGGCTCGTAGGCCACGTCGCCCACGATCCCGATGATCTCGGCGCTCGAGTCGGCGCTTCCGAATGCGGCATTGCCGGCGAACCAGACCCGCCGGCCGATGGGATCCTCACCGGGCCAGAAGCGGCGCGCCGCCGTTTCGCTGATCACGGTGACCTTGGGCGCGCCGGCAACATCTCCCGGCCCGAATCCTCGACCTGTGAGCACGGGAATGCCCATGGTCTGGAAGTGATCGGGGGCGATGTAGTGGCGCAGTACCGGCGGGGCCTGATTCTCCGGCGGGATCGGCCGCCCGGCGATATACAACGACCCGCGGGCGGTGCCGGCGAGCGGGGCGCCCCCATCCACGCTGGCCGACGTGACGCCCGGGATCCTGCGCAAGGCCTCGAGCATGCGGGTTATGTAAGGCCCCGCATCCGGCGGCTGGACCCGGGCCTCCGACGGAATGAGCCAGAAGGTGAGCACGTTGGCCGGATCAACGCCGAGCTCGGTGGCGCGCATGCGGCGGTAACTGTCGAGCAGGAGGCCTGCGGTGACGACGAGGAGCACCGCGAGTCCGGTCTCCAGAGCGACCAGCAGGCCTCGCAGGCCCGGCCGGCGCAAGGTGATCGCGCCGCCGGCAATCCCGGTGCTGCCGGAGCGAATCCCCGATTGAATATCCAGGCGGAAGGCGCTCAAGGCGGCCGGGGTCGCTACGAGCACCGCGGTGAGGAGCGCCAGGACGAGGCCAAAGCCCAGCTCGGCGCTGCTGAACACCGGGGCATCGAACGCCGCCACGCTGCCATAGAAATTCCGGGCGGCCCAGACGTTGGTGGGCGGCACCAGGATGGCGCTCGCGGCCCAGGCGAGGATCACCCCGAGCAGGGTGCCCGGCAGAGTGATCAGGAGATCGCCGGCGAGGAGATGGCGGAACAGGCGCCCGGAGCCGCTCCCCAGCGCCAGCCGAACCGCGCCCTCGCGCCGCCGCGAGGCGGCCCGGCCCAGCAGCAGGTTGGTGACATTGGCACAGGCCAGCAGATGCAGCACGCTCACCGCGCCGAGCAGAACGAAGAGGGAACGGCGGATCCGGGGATCCACCCGCGCCGCATTGAGCGACACCGCACTGGCGGTCACCCGCTCGGCGGGCTCGCTGTCCTCACTTGGCAACACCCGATTGATCGATCCGCCTAACACGGCCAGCTCGGCGCGAGCGGAGGCCAGCGAGACACCGGGCTTCAGCCGGCCGACCACACTGATGAAGTTCTGGTTGGTGCGGACGTAGTCCGCGTAGGTGAGCCGGGGAGCCATGGCGGCGGGGACCCACAGCTCGGCGCGGCCCGAGAGGCCGTGAAATCCTTCGTCCACCACGCCGACCACCGTGAGGTTCACCCCGTTCACCCGGATCGGTGTGCCGACGAGCCCGGGATCACCGGCCCAGCGGCGGCGCCACAGGGTGTGGGAGAGGAGCGCTACCGGCGCGGCATTGTCGACCCCGTTGTCGGCCTCGATGAAGAGCCGGCCGAGCCGGACCGTTGCGCCGAGTATGGGAAAGTATCCGGGCGACACCAGCTCCCCGCGGACCAGCTCAGCGTCGGCATCGCCGGAAAGCGTGAACGAGGGGTTGGTGTAGTTGGCGATGCGCTCGAAGCTCCGCTGCTGCTGCTCGAGCAACTGGTAGCGAGGGTACGACCAGCGTTCCCGATAGGCCGGCGCACCGGCGGGATTGCGCTCGGTGTAGAGGAGGGCAATCCGGGCCGCATCCGGGAACGGCGGCTCCCGGATCAGGGCGGCACGGATCAGGCCGTAGCTGATCGTGACCGCCGCCGTGCCGACCGCGAGGGTGGCGATGCTGCCCAAGGCAAGGGCGGGGGAGCGGATCAGGGCGCGGAACCCCATCGCGTCTATGATACCACTGGCCTGCCGAAGGATTAGGTTCACGGTGAACAGGTCTCGAGGACCACACGATTAGCGGCCGCCACCTCACCAAGCTCACCCTCGTCGCCCTCGCACTCGGGCTCGGGCTCGGCATCGCCCTACAAGGATCGACTGCTGCGGGCGTTCAACCGGTCGCGGACGTGTTGGCCGTTGTCGGGCGGTTCTGGATCCGTGCCCTGCAGTACGCGGTTGTCCCGCTGATCCTGACCCAGGCCCTCGTCGCCGTGCTGGCGACCGAACGGCTCGGCTCCCTGGGGGGCAAGACGGTGCTGCTCTTTGCCGCGATGCTGGTGGGCGCGGCCATCCTCACGCTGTTTGTCTCGCCGCTCGTCATCTCCCTCTACCGCCCCGACCCGGACGCGATGACAGCCCTCCGCTCCGGGGTCACGGTGCCGGAGAGCCTCCGCACCGCGCTCGCCGAAGGCCCCGCCCCCCGGGATTGGCTGTCGGGGTTTCTTCCCAGCGACCTGGGGCGGTTCCTGCGGGGCGGGAACCTTCTGGCGGTCGTGGCGAGCTCGATGGTCCTGGGACTTCTGCTGCGGCTCCTGCGCGAACCGACCCGGGGCCGGGTGCGAGCAGGGGTGGCCCGGGCAGCGAGCGCGGTCATGCGGGTTATGGGCTGGGTGCTCCTCTTCGCCCCGATCGGCGTGCTGGCGCTCACCTTCGGGTTTGCGCGCGGGGCCGGCGGCGCGGCCGTGGGATTCGTGTCGGTGTACATCGTGATGGTTTGTGGGATGCTGCTCCTGTTCACCGCGCTGCTGTACCCGCTGGTCGTGCTGGTGAGCAAGGTGCCGCTCCAACGATTCGCGCGGGCCCTCGCGCCGGCCCAGCTCGTGGCGCTCGGCACCCGCTCATCGGTGGCGACGTTGCCGACGATGGTCGAGGCAAGCCGGACCCGGCTCGCGCTTCCGCCGGCCGGGACCGGATTCGTTCTGCCCCTCGCGGTGGCCACGTTCAAGCAGAACATGGGGGTCTCCCACCCGTTCATGCTGTTGTTTCTGGCGGCGACCTTCGGGGTAGCGCTTTCGGCCGGCGCGATCGTGACCTTCGTCGTCACCGTGGTGCTCTTCAGCTTTGCCACGCCGGGGATTCCGGGCGGGAATCCCGGACTGGCGACGATGCCGATATTCATGGCCGCCGGGATGCCGATCGAAGGACTGATCCTCCTCGACGCAGTGGACCCGATCCCGGACATCTTCAAGACCTTGATCAACGTCACCGCCGACATGGGCGCGGCGACGATGCTGACAGCTACACCCGGCGCTGCTTCGGCTTCCGAGGGGCCCTAGGCCTGGCCGGACCAAGCAGACCCTCGCGGGCAATCCGGGCGCCTATTCGCTGACTTTCCTCCGGGGACAACACCCCCGCAGTGAGGCGCTCGCGCAGCTCGATGAGCTTCAAGTCGGTCTCGTGCTTGATGCGAGCCCGGCGCAAATCGGTTTCGAACTTCCACCCGAACTTCCAGTGGAGCAACCTTTCCACGCCCACACCGGTCGCGATACAGAACGGGATCGAGAAGGTCAGGAGCCACAGCGGGACGACCCGGCCCGGAGTGTAGTACAGAATGCCGGTGAGGGCGATGCCCGCCGCGAGTCCGAGCACCGCTCCCACGGGGAGGTTGCTCGACTTTCGGGCGAACTCGAGCGCGGTGTTGATCGCGGTCGTCGCCCAACCGGCTGAAGCAGTGAACCTGGCCATACCAGCATCCTCATGGGCGAGGAGCAATGCATCAGGTGGGCCGAGTTGCTGTCCTTGCAGGTCCGAGCGAGGAAGTCTTGGCTGGGTATGGGATTGGGGGTGTGCAGGTTGATCGGTAGAGCGGGTGCTGCTCGGTTCGGATGTCCCGTTGGAGAGACGGAGGGACTAGGGAATAGGGACTAGGGACTGGGGACTAGGGACTGGGGACTAGGGACGAGTGTTCCGTTGTGAAACCTCACTGACCGGATTCCGTAGGGCCGGGTTCCTCCCAGTCAGGGCCTGGTCTCATGAAGCTGCCTTTCTTCCGGCACGACTTCCTCCTCGGCCTTCGAGGCCTTCGCAGGGAACCTGTTTCCGCGATCATCACGAGCTTCACCCTCGCTCTAGGCATCGGGCTGTGCAGCACGGTGTTCGCCCTCCTGTACGGGGTGTTCTTCCGCAGCCATCCGATTCCCGAGGCGAGCCGGGTGCTGATCATCGCGCGGTCCAATCCGAGTCGCAACGTCCAGAACCAGGACGTGGGTCTGCACGATTTCTACGACTGGCGGGAACAGCAGACCTCGTTCGAGGCGCTGGCGGGGGTCTCCCGGGGCACGGTGAACCTCGCCGGCAGGGATTCCCCGGAGCGGTACGAAGGCGGCTTCGTGTCGGCGAACACGTTCGACGTGCTCGGCGTGCGTCCCGTGTTAGGGACGGGGTTCCGTCCCACGGACGAGCTGCCCGGGGCGCCGCTCACGCTGCTGATCGGGTACAGCGTCTGGGAAAACCGCTACGCCAGGGACTCCTCGGTCGTGGGCTCCTCGGTGATCGTGAACGGTGAAGCAGCCACGATTCTGGGGGTGATGCCGAAGGACTTTCGCTTTCCGGAAGACCAGGACATCTGGGTGGTCCGGCGCGACACCCGGGCGCAGGTTGCCGAGCGGGGGACCGGTCCGCACTTCCAGGTCATCGGTCGCCTCAAGCCGCGGGTCGCGCGGGCCGACGCGCAAGTCGCGATGGAGCAGATCGCGGGCCGTCTGGCGCAGAGTTATCCCAAATCGAACGCCGGATGGACCATCAGCTTCCAGACCTTCACCGAGGACAACACCGGACCGGAGCTTCGCGCCGTTTTCGGCGGGATGCAGGTGGCGACCCTGTTCGTGCTGCTCATCGCGATCGCCAATGTGGCCAACCTGCTGCTGGCGCGGGCGACGCTGCGGACGCGGGAGGCGGCGGTGCGGACCGCCGTCGGCGCGTCGCGGTTCAGGGTGGTGGCCCCGTTCTTCGCCGAGACGCTGGTGCTCTCGCTGCTGGGCGCGGGGCTCGGCCTGGTCATCGCGTACGTGGGGGTGACACTGTTCGACGGCGCGACCCAAAGCGTCGGCAAGCCGTACTACATGGAATTCAAGCTCGACGCGCCGATTCTGCTCTTCATGCTGGGGATCACCCTGGTGACCGCGCTCATCTCGGGGGCGGCGCCGGCGTACTACGTCCTCAAGACGGATGTGAACGCCACGCTCAAGGATGAGGCGCGAGGCTCGGGGGTGCTGGGGGGACGGTTCACCAAGGCACTGGTAGCGGCGGAAATCGCCCTGTCGTGCGCCCTCCTGATCGGCGCGGGGCTCATGGTGCGGAGCATCGGCAAGCTCCGGGCGTTCGACTACCCGTTCGAGACCGGGCGGATCTTCACGGCTCGGCTCGGCCTCTTCGATACCGAGTATCCCGACACGGCGGCCCGACGCGGGTTCTTCCGGAGTCTCGAGCAGAGCGTCAAGTCGCTCCCCGGAGCGCGAGCCGCAGCGCTCAGCACGAGCCTCCCGCTCAGCACCGGCCAGAACGACATCGGCTTTCCGGGGGAGGCCTACGGACCATCCCACGCCTACCCGATGGCCCGGAGTCAGGTGATCTCGCAGGGCTTCTTCGAGACCTATGGGGTGCAGCTGCTCCGCGGCCGGGACTTCAACGATTTGGACGTGGCCGGAGGCGCGCCGGTAGCGATCATCAACCAATCGTTCGCGCAGCGCTTCTATGCAGGGCGGGAGGCGCTGGGGCAGCGATTCGCCATGACCGCGGGTCGGGACAGCCTGGGACCATGGCACACGGTGATCGGCGTGGTGCCGGACCAGCGGATGGAGGGGTTGGACGAGAACACAGCTCCCGAGGGCTTTTATCTCGCGCTGGCGCAACGGGACCCGCGGTTCGTGCATATCAGCGTTGCGACCCAGGGCGCAGACCCGCTCACGCTGGCCGGCCCGGTGCGGCAGGTCGTGCAGTCGCTCAATCCAAATCTCCCGATCTATGAAGTGAGCTCGATGGACGAGGTGATCCGGGAGGAGAGCTGGTTCTACTACGTCTTCGGGACGGTGTTCATCGTGTTCGGGGGTGCGGCGCTCTTCATGGCGACGGTGGGGCTGTACGGGGTGCTGGCCTTCTCGGTGAGCCGGCGCACCCGGGAGCTCGGGATCCGCATGGCCCTCGGTGCCAGTGGAAACGACGTGATCCGGCTGGTGCTGCGGCAGGGCGGCAAGCAGCTCGCGGCCGGGCTGGTGGTCGGGCTGCTGATCGCTTACGGCCTAACCCGGGTGATCGGGATCCTGATGTTCGAGGTGACCCCGCAGGACCCGCCGGTATTCACCATCGTCGTCCTGACGATCGCGGCGGTGGGGTTTCTGGCCAGCCTGGTGCCGGCGCGGCGAGCCACCGGAGTGCAGCCGGTGGTCGCCCTGCGCGCCGAGTGACTGGAACCCGGCGGGTGACTGTTTCCCGGGCGTGCGGATGGTCTCAGTCGAGCCGTCATGGAGAGATGCGGGCCGGCAAGCCCGCGTTGGCTCTCACCTGATCGCTCGGAGGCTCATCATGGATCGAAAAGACACACCGTCGGGCGCCGGCATTGCCCATGAAGTGGATTCGAACAAGGAGCAGACCTTCTGGAGGGTCAATTACACGACACGCCCCTACTATGTGCCCGGAGACACCTTCGAGCTCTACGAACCCGCCTACCGGTACGGGTGGGAGTCGTACGCAACCCACCAGGGCCGGAGCTTCGACGACATGGAGCCGGAGCTTTCACGGGGCTGGGACAACGCCCGGCGCGGAAGCAAACTGACCTGGGAACGGGCGAGGGCGATGGTGCGGGACGTCTGGCATCGCCTGGAACTCGCCATCCCCGGGGATTTCGACAAGGACGGCCGGTAGCCGCCGTCTGACCGCCGGTTGCTTCAACCGGCGAACGAAGGGGCCCGCATCGTGGTAATATCTCGGATGCTCGGGCCCCTTCTGCTTTCCCTCGCTCTTCACCAGACTGATTCTCTCACCCTCGCGCAAGCGCTCGCCCGCGCCCAGCAACACCGTCCCCAGCTTACGGTGGCTCGTTCCCTCGCCGCCGAGGCACGGGCGCGGCTCGGCATCGCGGGGACCATTCCGAATCCGGTGCTGCAGTACAAGCACACCCAGAGCTCTCCGACCGAGGAGGCGACGCTCGAGCAACGGTCGGATTGGCTGTTCGCCCGGTGGGCTGAGCGGAGAGCGGCGCGTGCCGCCGTTCAGGGCGCCGAGGCCGACTCGACCCAGATCGCCGCGGACGTATCGCGGGAAGTGCGGGTCGCATTCTTCGGAGCGCTCGCCGCCGATGAGACCCTCCGGCTGAGCCGGGCGCTCGGCGCCAGCGCCGACTCGCTAGCCCGATTCGCGGCCGAGCGTGTGGCAGCGGGCGACCTTTCGGCGCTGGAGCGAGAGCAGTTCGAGGTGGAGGCTGGACGGGTACGGCAACTGGTCTCCCGCGCGGAGGAGGGCAGTCAGGTGTCGCGTGCGGCGCTCGCCAAGGCGGTCGGCGGTGTGGGTCTCGGGGATCCGATTCCAGTCGGGTCGCTGGCAGAGGGGCTGGACGCGCCGTGGCCGGGCCGGCCAGCCGACGAGACGCTGCCGTTCTTAACCCGCGCGCTCACGGATTCCGCCGCGGAAAGCGGGCTCGCCTCCGCGGCCAAGGTGCGGCGCTATCCGCTCCCGAGTCTCATCGTCGGCCGGGAGTGGGACGACGGCAGCCCGTTTTCCGCGGGGGCCACCGGGATCATCGGGTTCACCGTCCCGGTGCCCCTCTGGAATTTCGGAGGCGGTGCGGTCCGGCTGGCGCGGGCGCGGGCCGAACGCGCGGCCGCAGCGGCAGGCGAGGCGCGTCTCGAGGCACGGCGCCTGCTCGCAGCCGGAGAAGCCCGGCTCCGCGCGGCCCGGGACCGGGCGCTGATGACCCGCGACTCGCTGCTGCCGCGCTCAGAGCGGCTGCGGGCAGGAGCGGTCCGGCTTTATCGCGCGGGACAGACCGGGGTGCTGCCCCTCTTCGATGCGCTGCGCGCCGACCGGGAGATCGCGCTGGGCTACCTCCAGGACTTGCTCGCCTGGCAGATCGCCCTGGCTGACTGGCTTTCCTTGCTTGGGAGGGCGTCATGAGGCACGTGCTCGTGCTGACCATCCTCGGAACGATCGGCTGCAACAGCGCGTCGCCTCCTGCGCCACCCGCGGCTGCCAGAGTCGAGAATCCGGTCAAGGAAAGTGACCTCACCAGGGTGCATCTCACCGCCGAGTCGGAAGGACGGATCGGTCTGACAACAGCGCCGATCGAAGGCCGCGTGCTCCCCGAGACCCGCACGCTCGGTGGCGTCATCGTAACGCCCCCGGGGAGAAGCTTCCCGGTGGTGGCGCCGGTGGCGGGGACGGTTCTGGCACCCCCGACCGGCATCCCGTCGGCGGGCAGCTCGGTGGAACGAGGCCGGGCGCTGGTGCGTCTGGTGCCGCTGCCGCCTGAGACAGAGCTGGTGCGCGCCGACGAAGCGGTCTCGGTGGCGGAGGTGCGGTCGCGACAGGCCGAGCTCGAAGCGACCCGGATCGAAGAGTTGGCGCGGGACAGTCTGGTCTCACGGCGGGAACTCGAGCGGGCGCAGGCGGATCGCGATGCAGCGCGCGCCGCCCTCGAGGCGGCCCAGGCACGGCTGGAGCGCCAACGCACCGGGAACACAGGGCCGGGGCTCACCGCGCTCACGATCGCGAGTCCCGAGGCCGGCGTGGTGCTGGACCTCTTCACCAATCCGGGCCAGGTGGTGGCCGCCGGGACGCCGCTGCTCACCGTGGCGCGCCTCGATCCGCTCTGGGTCAAGGTCGCCGTGTTTTCGGGTGACTTGGCTCGGATCGCGCCGAACGGCGAGGCCTCGGTCGACCTGTTGACCGGGTCGGCCCCGCAGACCGCCCGACGGGTTCGTGCGCCGGCCACCGCCGATCCGCTGTCGGCATCAGCCGATGTCTTCTATCAGCTCGATCGCGTTGCCGGGTTACGCCCAGGGCAGCGGGTGGACATAACGGTGGTGCTGCGGAGTCAGGGCACGTCCCAGCCAGCCGTGCCGCTCGGCGCCATTGTGTACGACCCGAGCGGTGGGCAGTGGGTCTACGTGAAAGAGGCCGAGCATACCTACGTCCGCAAGCGGGTGGTGCTCGGGGGATTCGTGGGAGAATGGGCGGTGCTACGATCGGGCCCGCCCGCCGGCACCCTGGTCGTGACGGTCGGGGCCGCAGAGCTTTTCGGTACCGAGTTCGGCGCAGGGAAGTAGCCGGGCGTCATGCGACGATTGATCGCGCTCGCGCTCCGGCTGCGGGTTGCCGTCGTGGTCCTGATGGGGGCCTTCGCGGTCATCGCCGCCCTGGTGGTGACCAAAGCCCCGTTCGACGTCTTCCCGGAGTTCGCCCCACCGCTGGTCGAAATCCAGACCGAGGCGCCCGGGCTTTCCACCGAGGAAGTGGAGCGGCTCGTCACGGTGCCTCTCGAATTCGGGCTCAACGGCACGGCGTTCGTGCAGACGATCCGCTCGAAATCCGTCCTCGGCCTCTCGAGCGTGGTGCTGATCTTTCAGCCGGGGACGGACGTGCTGCGAGCCCGGCAACTGGTGCAGGAGCGGCTGGCTCGGGTTGCCGCGACGCTCCCGTCGCTGGCGCATCCGCCCGTGCTGCTCTCACCGCTGTCGTCGACGAGCCGGGTGCTCAAGATCGGGCTCTCGTCGAAGACGCTGTCGCAGACCGATCTCACCACCCTGGCGCGCTGGACCGTGCGACCGAGGCTCATTGCAGTGCCGGGGGTCGCCAACGTGGCTATCTGGGGCCAGCGCGACAAGCAATACCAGGTGCTGGTCAACCCGGAGAAGCTCCGAGCGCACCAGGTCGCTCTCGACGATGTGGTGAGGACCGCGGGCGAGGCTGTCGCGCTCGGGGCGGGGGGATTCGTGGACTTGCCCAACCAGCGGCTGGCGTTGTCCCAGCCGCCGACCGCTGCCGGGATCGCGCAAATCGCGGCGGCGCCGCTGGCGTTTCGGAACGGGGTGCCACTCCGGCTTGGCGCGGTGGCGAGCGTGGCGATCGGCAACCCGCCGGCGATCGGGGACGCGGTGATCAACGACGGCCCCGGACTGCTCCTCATCGTCGAGAAGCAACCGTGGGGGAACACCCTCTCGATCACCCGGGGGGTCGAGGCGGCGCTCACGTCGCTCAAGCCGGCATTGCCAGGAGTGGAGGTGGACGCGGCGATTTTCCGACCTGCCACGTTCATCGAACACTCGCTCGCCAATCTGAACAAGGCACTCCTGATCGGGTGCGTCCTGGTCGTGCTCACCTTGGTGGTGTTCCTGCGCGACTGGCGCACCTCGGTGATCAGCCTGACCGCGATACCGCTGTCGCTGCTCGCCGGAGCGCTGGTGATGCGGTACCGGGGCGGCACACTCGATACGATGGTGCTGGCGGGGCTGGTGATCGCCCTGGGTGAGGTGGTTGACGACGCGATTATCGACGTGGAGAACATTCTGCGGCGGCTCCGGCTCAACCGGCTGCTGCCTCACCCGCGGTCGGCGTTCCAAGTAGTGCTGGAGGCGTCGCTCGAAGTGCGGAGCTCGGTGGTATACGCCAGCGTGATCGTGGTGCTGGTGTTCCTGCCCGTGTTCTTCCTCGGCGGATTGGCGGGCGCGTTTTTCCGGCCGCTCGCGCTGGCCTACGTGTCGGCGATCGTGGCATCGCTCCTGGTGGCGCTGCTCGTGACACCGGCGCTCTCGCTCCTGCTGCTCAGCCGTACCAGCGGGAACGAGCATCAAACACCGCTGGCTCGCTGGCTGGGGGAACGCTACGCCATGGTCCTGCCGAGGCTGCTGCGGCATCCCAAACGGGTCATCGGGGCCCTCGGAGGGGCATTCGCTGCGACCCTCCTCGTGATCCCGTTCCTCGGCGAGGAATTCCTTCCGCGGTTCCGGGAATACGATTTCCTGATGCACTTTGTCGAGAAACCGGGAACCTCGCTTGACGCGATGACCCGGGTGACAGTGCGGGCCAGCAAGGACCTCCGCGCAATCCCCGGAGTGCGGAACTTCGGGGCGCACATCGGACGCGCCGAAGTGGCGGACGAGGTGGTCGGACCAAACTTCACCGAGCTGTGGATCAGCGTGGATCCCAACGCCAACTACGACGCGACGCTCGCCCGGATTCAGCACACGATCGACGGCTATCCAGGGCTTTACCGGGACGTGCTGACCTATCTGCGGGAGCGAATCAAGGAAGTGCTGACCGGTGCGAGTGCGTCGCTGGTGGTGCGGTTGTACGGGCCCGACCTCGACACCTTGCACACCAAAGCGGGGGAGGTCGGCGCGCTCATGGAATCGGTGCCGGGCCTGGTGGATGTCAAGGTTCAGCCCCAGGTGGTGGTTCCCCATCTCGAAGTGCTGGTGCGCGACGAGGCCGCGGCGCGGCTTGGCCTGACCGCGGGCGCGGTCCGGGGGCAAGTTGCGACTCTGGTCAAAGGCACCACGGTCGGCCAGGTCTACGAAGGGGAGAAGGCGTTCGATGTGGTGGTATGGGGGGAGCCGCCGATCCGGCGTGACCCCGACGCGATCCGGCGCCTCCCGATCACGCTGCCGACTGGCGGGACAGCACCCCTCTCGGAGCTCGCGGACGTGCGGATCACCCCGGCGCTCAATGAGGTGACCCGCGAACACGCGTCGCGCAAACTGGATATCACGGCGAACGTGACCGGCCGGGACCTCGGGAGCGCGGCGCGTGAGCTCGAGGCCGCGGTGAGACGACTCGGGTTCCCGGAGGGGTACCATCCCGAATTCCTGGGAGAATACGAGGCCCAGCGCGCCGCTCGGCGGCAGATGCTCGGGCTGGCCGGGCTGGCGCTGGTGGGGATCCTGATCCTCCTCTACAGCGACTTCGGTACCGTGCGGCTGACCGGGCTGCTCGTGCTCACCCTCCCCTTCGCGCTGGTCGGAGGCATCTTCACCGTGCTCCTGGCCGGTGGGGTGCTCTCGCTCGGCGCGCTGGTCGGGCTGGTGACGGTGCTCGGAATCGCGGCCCGGAACGGGATCATGCTGGTCAGCCACTACCGGCACCTCGAGGAACAGGAAGGGATGCCGTTTGGGACCGAGCTGGTGCTGCGGGGAGCGCGGGAGCGGCTGACGCCGATCCTGATGACGGCGCTGGTGACCGGGCTCGCCCTGCTTCCGCTCGCCGTGTTAGGCGAGCGTCCGGGTCAGGAAATCGAGCATCCGATGGCCCAGGTGATTCTGGGCGGGCTGCTGACCAGCACGGCGCTCAACCTGTTCTGCCTGCCGGTTCTCTATTACCGGTTCTCCAGGAGGTCGGGTTAGGGATCCCCTAGGGCCGCTTCACCACCCGCACGTTTTTGGGCTGCTCGAATCGGTCAATGTGCTTGGAGTTGACCTGGGTAATCCAATCCCTGATGCAGATCGACGTGGTATCGTAGGTCGCGCCCGGCGCGTAGGCGGTGATCGTGCCCTTGGACAGGATCGCGGCCTGGATCGCGGGGCCGATCGGATAGACGCAAACGACCGCTTCCTCCTCGGTCCCGCCGTGAGGCGCGTTGCCGCTCACCACGAGGGTTCCGCCGATCAGGTCCACACTCCCCTTGACGTTCAGATTCACGATCAGATGGTCGTACTCCGCGCCCAGCAGCTGCTTCAGCGCGGGCCCGATCTCGGGATCGTTCAGAAACCCGTCGGTGTCATAGCTGCCGGCCCACTTGGCGACGAGCGCTTTTCCTTTGGCCTCACGGATTTGGGCCGGAGTCTGTTGCCCGGTCTGTGAGGGGGCCTGGGCGGCGGCTGCGGCGGCGGAAACGAGGGCCAGTGTGGCAACGAAGAGAAGGCGCATAGAAGTGTGGCAGTGCGTAAAGTGTGGAAGTGCGTCAGTGAAGTTTAGTGGCCTGAGGCCATGCCGTCCTTGCGCGGGTCGCTGCCGGCGGCCCAGCCCTTTGCAAGGCGTATGATGGCCTGTGCTCCGCCGGCGCTGCCCGGCTGGAGCAGCTCGACCTCGTGGCCCAGCTTCCGGAGGTCGGCGCGCACCGATTCTCCGATCGGGCCCTCGAGCCGGACCTCGAGCCCGCCGTAGTGGCGGAACCGCGGTGCATCGATTGCGTCCTGGAGGTCCATTCCGAATTCGAGCAGGTTGAGCAGAAGCTGGACGTGACCCTGGGGCTGGATTGCACCCCCCATCACCCCGAAGGCCATCCAGGGCTCTTCCCCGCGCGGCCCCGGCTTGGTGACGAACGCCGGGATGATGGTGTGAAACGGGTGCTTGTTGGGGGCCACCGTGTTAGGAACTCCCTCGGTGAGGGTGAAGCCGGCGCCCCGGTCCTGCAGGGCAAACCCGGTGCCGGGCACCACAATGCCGGAGCCGAACGCCTCGTACAGGCTGTTGATGAAGGACACCATGTTGCCCGCCGCATCCGCGGTGGTGAGATAGATCGTTTCGCTCGCGGTGAGGGCGTCGCCCGGCTGCATGCGCTCGGCGGCGCGGTTGGGGTCGAGGAGCGCACGGCGACCGGCGATGAACGTGTCGTCTAGCAGCCGCTGGGCTCGCACGCCGGCGGCCTGCATGGCTTCCGGATCGCCCACCCAACGGGCCAGGTCGGCGTAGGCGAGCTTCTTGGCCTCGATGAGGTGATGCAGGTAAGTCGGAGAGTTGTGACCCATCGCCTTGAGGTTGAACGGCTCGAGGATCTTGAGCATCTCGAGGGCGGCAATGCCCTGATTCGCCGGCGGCAGCTCCCAGACGGTGTGGCCCCGGAACGTCGCGGAGATGGGGGCTACCCACTCGACGGTATGGCGGGCGAAGTCCTCCAGGGTGAGGAATCCGCCGAGGGATCGGACCCGATCGGCGATCTGCTGGCCGAGCGATCCGCCATAGAGCGCCGACGCACCATCCAAGGCGATCCGGCGGAAGGTGGCAGCAAGATCCGGATTCCGGAACCATTCCCCCTCTGCGGGCGTCCGGGTTCCCTCAACCAGAAACGTGGCTTTCGCGCCTTCATCGCGCTGAAGCAGCTCGACCTCGGCAGCCCATTGCTCCGCGATGATCGGGGAAACCGGGAAACCGTCCTCCGCGAGCTTGATGGCGGGGGCGAGTGCCTCGGCGAGGGTGATGGTGCCGTATTTCTCCAGCATCGCGGCCCATCCCGCAAGCGCGCCGGGCACCGTGATCGGCTCGGGGCCGAACGTTGGCACTCGATCGTGCCCCTTCGCCACCAGCGCATCGCGGGTCATGAGGGATCCGGAGCGCCCGCTGGCATTCAAGCCGATCAGCTTCCCTTCCTTCGCCGACCAGAAGATCGCGAACATGTCGCCGCCCATCCCTGTCATGTGCGGCTCGACCAGGTTGAGCACCGCCGCCGCGGTCACCGCTGCATCGAACGCATTGCCGCCGCGTTGCAGCACCGCCAAACCGGCGGAGGTGGCGAGCGGCTGGCTGGTGGCGACGACGCCGTTCGGGGCGTACACGGTAGATCGGCCGGCCATGGACGGAGCTTTCGGTTGGGCTTCGGCACTCGCCGCAACGAGGAAGAGGAGCGGTGAGGGGAGCGCGGCAATCCGGCGGGAAACCCTGGTCATGGGAACCAAGATGGCGCCCTTCGGGGTTGGTGACTACCCCCCGGCGCGCAGCGTGGTGAGCGGATCCACCCGAGCCGCCCGCCGCGCCGGAGCCCAGCAGGCCAGGAGGCCGGTGCCGAGGAGGAGCAG
>Ga0187892_10007150_pt1 | contig 16087 bp, 16 predicted proteins | sample MA1701073metaG_FD_139345 | JGI IMG/M metagenome (GOLD analysis project Ga0187892, IMG submission 139345) | Bio-ooze microbial communities from a basaltic lava cave in the Kipuka Kanohina Cave System on the Island of Hawaii, USA - MA170107-3 metaG ... | reverse complement strand
GGCGATCTGGCGGACGGGCTGAAGTACCTAGCCGAGACGCGTCACGCGCATCCGTCCGGCGAGGTCCTGGAGACTTCGCCGGGCGCCGTCGACAGCGATCCACGATAGGTTGTCGAGCGCCGGCACGAGCATCAATCCTGCTCCCACATCGCCCGGCGACCAGCCCGGTTGCGCGAGGTACCAGAGACCCAAAACGGCCATCCAGGTGAAGGCGGCGCCACTCGTGAACCGGACGAGGACATCGACCCAGTTCAACCGCCGCCCGTCCGCCGTCTCCAGACGAATCCGCCAGGCCTTCATGCCGAGCGTCTGGCCGCCCCGGGTCCAGCAAAGGCCGAAATACGCGAACGCGAGCGCGACGAGCAGCGCTTGATAAAGATTCCCAGCGAGTCCCTGCGTCGAGGTCAGGATCGCTTCGCCGTCTGTCAGCGGCAGCAGCGCGAAAGTCGCGACGAATGCGAGCGCAATCACGAGCAGGGCGTCATAGAACATGGCCGCGAGGCGGCGCAGGAGCCCGGCGGGGGCGCCCGTCAGGGATTCTTCATCCATGCGGGCGCGGATTCTATTTCAATGTGTCAGTGCTTGTAATGCTGAATCCTGCGCTGCTCGATTGCGCCTCGGCTGCTGCGCAGAATCTCACGCACCTGCTCCTCGCTCGGCCGGCCGGCGATTCTTGCGATCGCTTCCGGCAGCTCGTGCCAGTCGCGCCCCCAGTTCAGAAGCCGTGCGGCATCCTTGACGACCGCGGTGACCGTCGTGTCGTTGAATTGCTTTGTTGCCCTGGCTGCCACTTTCTTCTTTCCCGCGGCAGGTTTTGCCGGCTTGGCCGGCGGCCCGGGCTTCAGAACAGTCGAAGTCGAGTTCGAAGCAGTCGTCTTCTGCGGCCGCTCCTTGTCGAGCTGTCGTTCGCGCTCGGATTCGGCGATCGGCACGAAGCGCTCGACATGCTGCGAACCGACGAGGTTCGTAAGAAACGACATCAGCTCGAGCGCTTCGGACAGCGACGGATCGGCGGCTGTGAGCCGTGTCTTCACGATGTTCTGAAGGTCGGCCAGACGCTGGCGCGCGAGATCGACGACCCATTTCGTCGGGCGCTGGTGATTCGGCCAGGGCTGCACGAGCCAGTATTGATCCTCCGGCAGGTCCGCGTAGCGGGCGTGCAGGTCGAGGCTCTTCTGCCACTTCTGCAGCAATTGCAGGACTCGATCGTCGGCCGGGGTCATGGAGTCAACATAAATCACCGTCGCCGCTGCCGCAGCCATTATCGCGGCAGTTCTTGACGCTCGTCACAGTGACGGGGCGGCTTTTTCAGCGCTGGTCGCAGTTCTCGAGGACCTGCGGCGGGTCCGCGAGCGCGGCCGCGGTGTCGGATTCCAGCGCGAGGAGCCAGGAGCCGTACATCGGATTGGGAATCATGAACCACTGCCGGCCCCACCGATCGCGATGCGTGCAGCGCGCCCGTTCACGCTGCGGCACGCTCTGGCGACGCACGTCCGGCAGGAAGTCGGCGAAGTCGTCGCCGATGTACAGCAGTATCCGGTAATTCACAGCGATCTCGAGGCGGCGTGACTGCTTCTCGCTGACCCAACGGGACAACTCGCCTTTCATGAGGAGATCCTGCTCGAGTTCCGTCCAGTTGAGGCCGAGCGCGCGCAGGTTGGCGGCCGTATCGTCCTGTTGCGGGCAGACGGCATTCGTTCCCGGGCGCGCGCGGCATTCGCGATTTGTGATGAAAACAACGCGTACGGGCCTTCCTTGCGGGTCCATCATGGCGCGCGCGGCGCGGATGAATTCGACGGCGCCCGGGACGGCGCGCGCACTGCGCTCGGCGATCCACGCATCCCAAACCGCGTCGAATTCCGTAAGGCAGGTCTCGTCCAGCATCATGCGCGCCTGCACGGCTGAGTTGTCGAGCACCGTTTCGTCGATGTCCATGACGACGGCCGGCCGCAGCGCCGAAAGATCGCCGATTTGCGCGGGCTCAGCGGTCCACGCAGGATCGCCGAGTCCCTCAGTGAGGGCGGCTGTCGCTGCACGAAAGATAATCTCGCTCGCCGCGCGAAACTCCGTGGAAGTGCGGATCCAGAGTGTCGCGCGCTGGCCGCCTTCGGCAAAAATCGGCGCGGGACCGCAACGGCTGCGCGCCGATGCGGGCGCGGGCGCTTGCGGCGGCTGTGTCGCGCAAGCGCCCGCTGCGATTGCGAACGCCAGCACAAGCATCCTGTTCAGTGCAGGCCGGGGAATCGCCATTCAGTCGAGCACGCGTGTGCCGCCGGTCGCGGTCCGCTCGGCATAGAGTGCGGATAGTCGTCGCGTCATGGCGCCGATCCCGCCGTCTCCGATCGTCCGGCCGTCCACGCGCGTGACACCCGCGAGTTCGCCCATGGTGCCCGTGCAGAACGCCTCGTTCGCGCGATAAAGCTCGGCGAGAGACAGGTCGCCAATCTGCTGCGCGATCTTCTGCGCGCGGCAGATGTCGAGAACCGTCGCCCGGGTGATTCCCTCGGGGCAGGCGGCGAGCGTCGGAGTGCATACGACGCCACCCCGCACGAGGAAAAGATGCGTCGCATTCGTCTCGGCGATGAAGCCGCGCATATCGAGCATGATCGCATCGTCCGCGCCCGCGGCATTCGCCTGGATCTTCGCGAGAATGGAGGAGAGCAGATTTGCATGATGAATCTTGGGGTCGAGGCAATCCGGCGGAGAACGGCGCTGACTGCTCGTGATCAGGCTGAGGCCCTGCTTCGAATAGACCGGCGGCTTGTGCTCTGCGAGCACGATCAGAGTCGGCCCGGCGCGATTCAGCCGGGGATCCATGCCGGATGTGATCTTGACCCCTCGCGTCAGCGTGAGTCGGATGTGCACTCCGTCCTTCATGCGGTTCGCTTCGAGCGTGCGGCGGATTTCCTTCACGATTGCCTCATCGGCGGGAATCCCTTCGAAGGCAAGCGCGACCGCCGAGGAGCGCAGCCGCGCGAGATGCTCCTCGAGCGCAAAGATGCGGCCGTCATACAGGCGCAGTCCCTCCCAGACCGCGTCGCCGCCCTGCACGGCGCTGTCGAACGGGCTGATTCCGGCCCGATCGCGATGAATGAGCTCGCCGTTGATATTGACGATCAGGTCGCGATTGCGCTCATCGAACTGTTGCAGCATCGTTGTTGCTCAAACTCGCAGCCGCAGAGAGTACAGCTTCTCATACCAGGGCCGGCACTCGTCCAACATCGGTTCGAGTGCGGCGGGCAGCACGACACGCTGCGACCGATAGGGCTCGAAGCCCGTCGAAGCTTCGACGCCGGCGTACCAATGCGGCGCCCAAGCGCCGTCCGTCGCGCGCGGCCCGGGAGCCCAGGCGAGCATTTCAGTCAGGAACGGAATGCGCAGGGCTTCGCAGAGCGCCGTCAGGAGTTCGCGCGGTTTCTTCAGGACGTCGCTCGCCAGCACGACAGGCGGCGCGCGACCCAGCCGATCGGCGACGCGGTCGAAGATCTCGCACTGCTGTTCCAGTCCCGTATCTGCGAATCCTGCGCCAGAAAAGGTTTTCACGAGCGAGGCGAGCATGGCGTCCGGCTCTCGGATCAGAAATGCGTGCGTCAGGCGATCGAGCCAATCGCGGCGGATCATGGGCAGCAGATGATGTGCCATGTGCTTCTGGTACCAGATCGCGCGACCGTCCGGGATCGGGCCGGTCAATGTCTCAGCGACTTTCTGCCAATCGGATTCATGGGCCTCGAGCACCTGATCGCGGCCCGGATGCGCGACGCCCGTGACCTTCAGGTAGTGCGCATAAAGTGGTTCGTCCGTCACGGCGGTGTCGGGCCGGCTGCCGAACGCGCGCATCATCGCGGTCGAGATATTGCGCGGCCCGGACCACATGGCCACGCGGACGTCGTTGTCGTCGGTTGATGCCATGATCCTAGGTGGCGCTCCCAGAGGGATTCGAACCCTCGTACCAGCCTTGAGAGGGACGCCAGAGGGTCCTTTGGCGTCTCCGGCTGTCTCGCAACTCTCTGAAAAGGCTTAAAACCAGGCTGTTGCTGTATGCCTTCGTCCGGGGAAGTGTTTCCGTACCGTTCCGTACGGGGCATTTCTGCCTTGTCTGACCTCTCACGAAAACGCGACCGCGATCGCCTCCCGATTCGACGCGAGCCGTACTGGCAACGACTCGCTGCTGGCGCCTACCTGGGCTTCCGGCGCGGTCCTGATACCTGGATTGCACGCTACCGGGGTCGCGACCGGAAACAATATTACCAATCGCTCGGCGAGGCGCTGGATTACGACGAGGCCAAGCGTGCGGGCGAGGCGTGGCTGTCGCAGCTCGCCGCCTCGCCAGTCAAGGCGCTGCAGCGCGGAACCGTCAGGGTGGCTCTGGAAGCGTATCTGGCCCACCTTCGGCAACAGGGCAGGGGTAACACTGCCGTTGAGGTTGAGGGCCGCTACCAGGCCGTCGTATGGCCTGACGAGATGGCAGACGCAGCACTCGAAAGACTGACGTATGACGACTTCGTGGCGTGGCGCGAGAGACTGCGCGCGGGCCGGCTGAATCGTTCTGTGAATCGGCAGGTTCGAGCAGTGGTTGCCGGACTCAATCGGGCGCACCTTCTCGGTCATGTCGGCAATCCGACCGCCTGGCGCATCGAGCCACTGACCGATGACGTGGATGATGGCGGCGAAACGGCGGTCATGCTGACGCCGGATCAACGGGCGGCACTGATCGCCGCTGCGGGCTCATTCGCGGCTGACTTCCTGCGCGGGCTCGAGTTCACGGGCGCGCGACCCGGCGAACCGGCCGCTGCGACCGTGGCGGACTTCGATGGTGCGAGCCTGAAGTTGTCCTACCGGAAGGGGCGGTCAGGAAAACTTCGCGCCCGCTACGTCACGCTGTCCAGCGAGGGCGTTCGATTCTTCAAGTCCCAGGTTCGACGCAAGCTGCCGGCCACGCCGATCTTTACGGAAAATGGCGCGCAATTGTGGCGGCGGCACAAGTGGGCGAGGGCGGTGAATGCTGGGGTCCTGGCGCACAACCGCAAGGCGCGGGGCAAAGTACGAATCCCGCGCGAGGCGTCGGCCTACAGCTTCCGACACTCGCGGATCAGCGAGTTGCTGCAGGTGTACGGAATCGACCCACTGACCGTGGCTCAGCAGACCGGCACCAGCCTGGCAATGCTTGAGCGTGCCTACTTCAAATTCATCCCGAGCGCGATGCGCGAAAAGCTGGAGGCGGCCAGGGGCGGGCTTGCGTGATCGAAAAGCATTGCGGTCACCTGTTCACGAGCGCCGCCAAAGGGCGGCTGGCACAGATTTGACATCGTTGAACCACTCGTTGCTGGTTATTTGCCGCGTCATCCTGGTGCCGCCGGACCGGGCGCCCAGCGACAACAGCGACTGCAATCAATCGTCACTTGTGGCGTCACCGAGCTAGCAGAGATTGTCGACAGCGACACTCTCTACGATGAGCCTGGCCGATTGACCTGCTTCAATCTAGGGCTCGACGCAACGGTTACGCCGGCACGTTCAAAATCGCGCTCGCAGGCGTCTGGCCCGCGACGCCGTGACAGGGTGCACTGTCCGCGGCGCGATCTGTCAGGGAAACGCAAGGAAATGCGACGGACGACTCAAGAATTGAGGGAAATAGAACGCAAAATCAAGGTGCTATGAGCGCAACCGGGCCATTGATCTGCGCGCTATTCGCCGTTGCCGTCGGTGCAGCCGTGCTCGCCGGGTGGCTGTTCGACGTGCCGCTGCTGAAATCCCTGTTGCCCGGGTTCATCACCATGAAGGCGAACACGGCGCTTGCGTTCGTGCTGGCCGGCGGCTCGCTTCTGCTGCTGTCGGCATCACCGGCACCTCCCGCGCGCACACGAACCGGCCAGGCGCTCGCGCTGGTCGTTGCGCTAACCGGCGCGCTGACGCTGGGCGAATACCTTTTCGGCTGGCAACTGGGTATCGACGAACTCCTGTTCAAGGATCGCGATACGACCGAAGCCTGGAAGTCGGCTGCCGGTCGCATGGCCGCATCCACCGCTGCCGCCTTCTTGCTGCTCGGACTGGCGCTGCTCGCAATCGAGTGGGAGCCGCGGCGCGGCGTGCGGCCTGCCGAATTGCTGGCGCTGCTGATCATCGTGTCGAGTTCGATCGCCGCGATCGAGTACGTGTTCGGGCATGCGATCACTTATCCGGTTTTCCGGTTTACGCGCATGGCGCTGCACACTTTCGTGACCTTCATCGTGCTCAGCGCCGGCGTGCTGGCAGCTCGGCCAGCGCAGGGCCTGTTTGGCGCGATCCGGGCGCGTATCCTGAGCCCGCTGGAGCGCAGGGTCTATTTCGCGCTGGCCCTCGGTCTGGTCGCGCTCCTGCTGGCTGGCTCGGCGTCGTTTTTCGGCGCCAGGGACTCAGTCGTCCGCTCCGACGCGGTAAAGCATAGCTACGAAGCGCGAAGTCAACTCGCGCTCCTGCTGTCCACCCATCAGGACCTGCAGATCGGGCAAAGGGGCTACGTCATTTCCGGCAAGCCGGAATTCCTCCAGCCCTACGAGCGAGCCCGCGGGACAGCAGATCGCATCCTACGGGTACTCGCCGCGCTGGTGCGGGAAAATCCCACGCAGGTCGCGCGGCTGCCGTCGCTCGAGGTGCTGCATCGCCTGCGGATCGAGTTCTCCGCTCGGGTCGTGGAGACCCGGCGTAGCGGCGACGTCGAAGCGGCCATGCAGATGATCGCCGGCGGCGAAGGCAAGCGCCTGATGGACCAGCTGCACAGCGCCATCGCGCGAATGGACGCGGTGGAGGCGCGGCTGCTCGCCCTGCGCGCTGAGGAGGAACAGGCAAGCGTGGCGCGGCTCAATTGGACGCTGCTCGTGAGCATGCTGCTTGCGCTGCTCGTGGTAGCTTTCGCGAGCGTCGTCATTCACCGCGACTTTGGGCGGCGACATCGCGCGGAGGCGGCGCTGCGCGAAAGCGAGGAAAGTCTTGCGGCCACGCTGCACTCGATCGGTGACGCGATGCTGGCAACGGACATCGAGGGGCGCGTCACCCGGCTGAATCCGGTCGCGGAGGAGCTCACGGGCTGGCCACTCACCGAGGCGCGAGGCCGGCCTGTCGACGAGGTGTTCCGCATCGTCAGCGAGGAGACACGAGCACCCGCCGTCGTGCCGGTGGCAAAGGTGCTCGCCACCGGCGCACTCCAGGGCCTTGCCAACCATACCGCGCTCATCGCACGCGACGGCACCGAGCGCCCGATCGCCGACAGCGCGTCGCCGATCCGCGACGCCGGCGGGCGCGTGAACGGCGTCGTGCTTGTGTTCCGGGACGTCACGCAGGAACGGGTGGCGGAGCGGGCTTTGCAGGATAGCGAGGCGCGCTACCGCCAGTTCATCGAGCTCGCGCCTTTCGGCGTATTCGTGCAATCGGGAGGTCGGTTCGTGTTTGCGAATCCGAAGACCTTGTCCATACTCGGGGCCAGCTCACCATCGGAACTGTTAGGCAGGCGAGTGATTGATTTCGTGCATCCCGACGATGAGAACTCGGCGCGAGCGCGTGCCGGCCGAATCAACGAGCAGGGGACGGCCGTAACGCTGCTCGAGCAGAAGTGGTTGCGCCTCGACGGCAAGGTGGTCGCGGGCGAAAGTGTCGGCGTTCCGTATGAACACGAAGGCAAGTCGGCCGAGCTCGTGCTTATTCAGGATATCTCGGCGCGAAAAGCGGCCGAAGCCCAGCGCGACCGGTTCTTCAATCTGCCAGTGGACATGCTGTGCATCGCGAGCACGGACGGCTATTTCAAACGGCTCAATCCGGCCTTCAGCGCGACGCTTGGCTGGTCGACGGAGGAATTATTGGCGCGCCCGTTTCTCGAATTCGTCCATCCGGACGATCGCGTCGCGACCGTCGCCGAGGTGGAGAAACTCAGCTCTGGCCAGCCGACGCTGCACTTCGACAACCGTTACCGGTGCAAAGATGGAGCCTGGAAGTGGCTGTCGTGGAAGTGCCAGCCGTATCCCGAAGAAGGTCTGCTCTATGCGACGGCCCGCGACGTCACCGAAAGCAAGCTGGCCGAGGCGGCACGCCAGCACTTGACCGAGGAACTTGAGCATGCCAAGCGCGAAGCCGAGCAGGCCAATCGCGCCAAGTCCCAGTTCCTGGCGACGATGAGCCATGAGATCCGTACGCCGATGAACGGCGTGATCGGCATGGTCGACGTCCTGCACCAGACCAGCTTGCGGGGCTACCAGGTCGAGATGGTCGACCTGATTCGGGATTCCGCTTATTCACTGCTGTCGATCATCGACGATATCCTCGACTTTTCGAAAATCGAGGCCGGCAAGCTCGAAATCGACAGCGCACCGGTCGACGTCGCGGCAGTGGTCAAGACGACCTGCGGCATGCTCGAGCACATGGCCGCGCGCAAAGGCGTGGAATTGACGCTCTACGTCGATCCTCGAATTCCGCCGGCGCTGCTGGGCGATGCGGTGCGCCTGCGCCAGATTCTCCTGAATCTTACCAGTAATGCGATCAAGTTCTCCAGCGCCAGCGAGCGGCAGGGTCGGGTGTCCATACGCGCCTTGCTTGGTAAGCCGGGTGACGAGCGAATCGCGGTGGAGTTTCGCGTCGCCGATAATGGCATCGGCATGAGCGAAACCGTGATCAGGCGCCTGTTCACGCCATTCACGCAGGCCGATGCGTCCACGACCCGGCAGTACGGCGGCACCGGGCTGGGCCTCACGATCGCCCGGCACCTCGTCACGCTGATGGGAGGCGGCATCACCGTCGAAAGCGAACCTGGACAGGGTTCCAATTTTATCGTCAACATTCCGATGCTGCAGACCCAATCGGAGAGCTCGCCCGCCGAGGATCGTTCGCCAGTCGCAGGACTGCCCTGCATCGTCATCGGCGGGGCCGCAGGGATGTCGGACGACTTGGCCGCCTACCTCACACACGCCGGCGCGCGCGTCGTACGCGCCCCGGATCTAGCTTCCGCACGGACTGCGGCGGATGCGCGTCCGCCGGGTGCGGCCGTATGGATCGTCGAAAGCGAGGGCCAGACCGTGCCGCTCGAGGAATTGCGCGCCGCAGCGCGGTCGGACTCCGGCGACAGTTTCGTCGTAATTGGGCGCGGCCAGCGGCGGCGGCCGCGTACTGAAGCGCCGGACCTCGTGACGATTGACGGCAACGCGTTGACGTGCCGGACCTTTCTCAACACGGTGGCGATTGCCGCAGGGCGCAGTCAGCTCGACGACACACTGGTTCACCCCGGTAAGGGGGAGAGCGAATTTCGCCCGCCGGAGCGCTCGCAGGCTGCGCGCACGGGCCGGCTGATCCTCGTGGCGGAAGACAATGAGACCAATCAACAGGTGATCCTGCGACAGCTTGCGGTGCTCGGATTTGCGGCGGATCTCGTCAACGACGGCCGCGAAGCTTTGGAACGCTGGGAGTCCGGCAATCACGCCCTGCTGTTGACCGATCTGCACATGCCCCGCATGGATGGCTACGACCTTGCTCGTGCGATACGGCTGGGCGAAGCGGGCCGGCCACGCATCCCGATCATTGCATTGACCGCAAACGCGCTGCGGGGCGAAGCCGAGCGTTGCCGTGCGGTCGGCATGGACGACTTTTTGAGCAAGCCAGCGCCGCTCGCGGAGCTCAAGGCGGTGCTGGAGAAATGGCTGCCGACGACGGGTGACACGCACCCACAGCGTGGGGCGATCCCTGCGGACGGGGCTGATTCATCCGTTCCGATCGAACCGGGCGTTCTCGCCGGCCTGGTCGGCGACAATCCGGAGGCAATGCGCAGGATCGTCGGCGTTTTCCGGGACGGTCTGCCGGTCACGGCGGCAGAATTGCGTGCTGCCTGTGCTGCCGGCAGCACGGTTCGCGCCGGCCCGGCCGCCCACAAGCTGAAATCGGCGGCCCGCTCGGTAGGGGCACTCAGGCTCGGTGACCTCTGTGCCGAAATAGAGAATGCCGTCCAGGCAGGCGATGTGGCGCAACTTGTTGCATTGCTGCCGCGATTCGAAGCGGAGGTAGCCGCCGTCCAGGCGCATTTTGACGCGGGATAGGAGGACAGGGATGACCGATCCGTCCGCGATCCGCATTCTGTTACTCGACGACGAGCCGGTCATGCTCGAACTGTTGGGCCAGATGCTGTCAAACCTCGGCTGTACCGACGTGACGGCCTGCGACAGCGGCGCGCGCGCGCTCCAGTTAATCGACGGGCCGGCGCAAGTCGTCGACCTCATCCTGCTCGATCTCAACATGCCCGAAATGGACGGCGTCCAGTTCCTGCGCAAGCTCGTGGAGCGCCGCTATGCGGGCGCAGTGATTCTGGTTAGCGCCGAGGACAAACAGATACTTCAGTCGGCCGAGACTCTGGTTCGTGCCCACCGGATCACCGCCCTCGGCCACCTGCACAAACCTCCGCAGCCGGGCGCACTGGCGGCGATGATCGACCTGTGGCGGCCCGGCATGCTCAACAAGGCTCGCGGAGCCGTCAAGATCTACGGCGTCGACGAGGTCCATCGCGCGATCGCGCATCACGGGCTGCTCAACTATTACCAACCGAAAGTAGCGGTCGCCACCGGCAAGGTTGTCGGCGTGGAGTCGCTGGTCCGCTGGCGCCACCCGGGCGACGGACTTGTGTTTCCGGATCAGTTCGTCGGCGTCGCAGAGGAAAACGGGCTGATCGACGAGCTAACCCGCGTCGTGATCGACAATGCGCTCGCCCAGGCCAGAGACTGGCTGGACGCTGATCTCGCCCTGCACATGGCCATCAATGTGTCAATGGACAATCTCTCGTCGCTGAATTTCCCGGATATCGTGTTGGAAGCCGCCGCAACGGCTGGTGTGCCGGCAACGAGCCTCGTGCTCGAAATCACCGAGAGCCGCCTGATGCCGAAACTGGTCACCGTGCTCGACGTGCTGACGCGCTTGCGATTGAAACGCTTCCGCCTGTCGATCGACGATTTCGGCACGGGCCATTCATCGCTCGCCCAGCTGCGCGATATCCCGTTCGACGAGCTGAAAGTAGATCGCGGGTTTGTGCACGGTGCCGCGACCAATGAAAGGAAACGCGCCATCTGCGAAGCGAGCCTCAGCCTCGCGCGCCAGCTCGGCATCGCTGTCGTGGCTGAGGGTGTCGAAGACCAGAACGACTGGCGGTTTCTACTCGACGCGGGCTGCGACTTCGCGCAGGGTTACTTCATTGCGAAGCCCATGCCAGGTGATGATGTGCCCGCGTGGATTGAGAGTTGGAAGGCCAGGGTGTACAACGGAGTGTAGGTTCTGGCCTGAGATGGTGCGTCCGCACAGCCTCCCCGCGCACCGTCGGCCGCATCCGAGTGCGAATAAGTCATGTGCCGCCGATTCTCCTGGCACCGGGTTAGGCAAACTGCGAATCCCGCCCGAGGAGTCGGCTTACTCGTTCCGGCACTCGCGGATTAGCGAGTTGCTGGAGGCGTACGGAATCGACCCACTGACTGTTGCGCAGCAGGCCGGCACAAGCCTGGCAATGATCGAGAAGGCCTATTTCCGTTTCATTCCGTCGGCCACGAAAGAAAAGCTGGAGGCTGCGCGATAGGCGTGGGGAGCGCGGCAATACTGTTCGCAAATTCGCCCTGCAGATGCAGGCAACCTGGAAATGGCGTATGCTTTGAGTACCGCACGACTTTGCACGAGACTGCACGATGAATACCAATTTCACGATTCGGCTGGACGGCACCTTGAAGCGTACGCTCGACAAACTCGCGAAAGCGACCGGGCGGTCACGCGCATTCCTGGCTCAGGACGCTTTGCGCCAGTACCTTGAGGAACAGGCCTGGCAGGTCGCCGAGATCAAGAAAGCGGTGAAGGAAGCCGACGCCGGGGACTTTGCCACGGACACTGAAGTCGATGCGACGCTGGCGAAGTGGGGAGTGAATGCGCGTTAGCTGGCTGCGCACGGCGCTTGCCAATCTCGACGCCATCGGCAACACCATCGCCAGGGACAACCCGGCCGCGGCGCGGGAGACAGTACAGAGAATTGTCTCGGCCGTTGACGCACTTGCCGAGAATCCGCAGCTCGACACCAGCCGCCCGGGCCGGCTCGCCAGCACGCGCGAGCTCGTCGTAACCCCGAACTATCTTGTGCCGTACCGGATCAAGAACGGCACGCTCGAAGTCCTGCGCGTGATGCATGCGCGCCAGCGTTGGCCGGATCGGTTGCCGTGAGAGACCGGGTCGCAAAAGAGAAGGCCCTGACGTTCGAGCCGCTGGACCCGAACGCAAAAACCGTCCGCGCGATGAAGGAAGCGCGTCGGGGGAAGCTCCGCCGGTTTGATCGCGTGGAGGACGTGATGGCCGATCTCCATGCGAAGGATTGAGCGGACGACGGCTTTCGGGCGCGACCATCGGCGTGTCCAGGCGACGCCCGAACATCGCGACATCGAGGAGTTGCTGCCACTCATCCTGACCCTGCTCGCAACCGGTACGCCATTGCCGCCGAAGTACGGCGATCATCAAGGGCAAGCCTTCGTTGGCGACCTCGACGGATTTGATGGTGACGGCGTGGCCGAAAAACCTCAGCGCTTGGACAATTCGATCACGAGTTAGTCGCTTGCGCCGCGGAATGCGGCGTCGAAGCAGTTCCAGAGGGCTTGCGGGTTGTCCTCGGCTTCCTTGAAGGGATTGAACTCGCAGCTCTTGCCAGGATCGGCGTCGGGTTGGCTTAGTGCCAGCGCGGGGCTCGGTAACGGCGCCATGTTCCTTGCGGCGCCCGCCCAGAGCGATGCCGGCGAAGCTGCCCGTTCCTGTCACCAGTGCCCCCGTGTTTCTGAGCGAAGACGCTATGAATGAGCGTTGCCGCTGATCCCAAGCGGAGCGCAGAGTCCCCGGCAGCGCAAGCGAAGGGCGCACTTACGAGTCGCTGCGCGATTCAGTGCGCCCGGGGGCCGGCGTTTCCGCCTCGCCCCCAGGACCCCCGCTCTGGCCGCGCCGACATCGAGCGAATCGAATGCGGCACGGCGGGGCGGGGAAGGACCGCGTGCTACGGCCCGCCGCTGGCGGTCCGGGTCCCCGGTCTTGGAAGGCACAGAGTTAGAACTGAGGAGCGCGTGTCGTCATGGCGATCTACCACCTGTCCGTGAAGCCGGTATCGCGCGGCGCCGGTCGCAGTGCGACCGCCGCCGCGGCATACTGCGCGGCCGAGCGGGTCCTGGACCACACCACGGGCCAGGTTTTCGACTACACGCGTAAGTGCGGCGTCGAGCACGCCGAGATCGTGCTGCCGATTGAGGCCACGAAACGTGACATCAACTGGGCGCGGGACCGGCAGCAGCTGTGGAACGCGGCCGAGTTCGCCGAGAAGCGCATGGACGCGCGCGTGGCGCGCGAGTACGAAGTCGCGCTGCCGCAGGAACTGACGAAGGCGCAGCGGCTGGAACTCACGCGAACGTTCAGCCAGGAGCTCGCGAACCGTTACGGCTGCGCGGTGGACTTTGCCCTCCACACGCCGCACCGGGCCGGCGATGAACGGAACTTCCGTGCCCATATCCTGACGACGACTCGCCAGATCGAGGCCACGGGGCTCGGCGCCAAGACCTCGATCGAGTGGGCCGACACCGACCGGGCGAAGCGGGGACTCAGCTCCGGCAAGGAGGAGATCGCCGAGATCCGCGAGCGCTGGGCGGTGCTCACCAACGAGAAGCTACAGACGCTCGGCCACGAGGCCCGGGTCGATCATCGGAGCCTGGAGGCGCAGGGCATCGAGCAGGAACCCACCGTCCACCTGGGTCCGGCGGTCCACGGCATGCAACGTCGGGGGATGGCGACGGAGGTCGGAGCGCGGATCGAGGCCGAGGCTCAAGAGCGGCTCGAACTCGCCGCGGAACTCGGACGTCTGCAGCGCGAGATCGAGCAGGTCAATCGTTCAATCATTGAATTGTCGACCGACATCCGGGCCGCGCTCACGGCCCGCGACACCCGCCAAAGCCAGATGGCAGCCATGCGATCGAATGCCGAGGCCAATCAGACAAACGAACAGATGCGCGAGGCCGCGCGCGAGCAGTGGCTCGAGTACCGCGAGCAACGGGCGGGGAAGGGCATGGACGTGGGCCTGGAAGAAGACACGGAGGCCATCCCGGGCCGACAGAAGGGCCACGAGATACCGGACGACGACTTCTCTTTGTAAAGCCGCACGTCGGGGATGCTATGCGGCAGTATTGATGTCTGATAGCACGCAAGTCCCATCGGCATCCGGTGTGTCCAAGTCTCACGCCATTGCGGCGTAACTCACACACGGAAATCTCCGAAGAAGCCGGGGCTGTTCACCTCTCGAATGTCGGTGTTTGGTGGCCGCGGCATGTGTACATCGTGCGGAATTGATTCGAGCTACGCCCGGTCAATTCTAATCCTCTTGGCCGCCGCCACATGGGCTTAGTGCTCTGGAAAACAAGTTAGGACGATTGTTTGCCCTTCACGGCTGGCTACCGACAAGATTGCACCCATTGCCTGGAGCCGCTCGGGATCAGTGGTACTAAGCGCGTCATCCAAGACCAGAGGAACACCGCCTTTCTTGGATACGATTGACGCCGCGGCCAGCCGCATCAGTACTCCAATTTGCTCCTTAGCACCGTTCGAAAGACTCCCGTAGGGAACTGAAATGCCGTTCAACGCGCGGCTAACGACTGCTAAGTCCTCGTCAATCTCAACCGCGAACGTAGGGCCCCACATTGTTCGGCCCAATCGTTCGACGCCTTCGCGTAGCGGAGCCACGTAGGCACGACGCGCTATGGTCCGCTCCGAATCCATTGTCTCGAACAACAATTTTGCGGCTGCCGCACGACGGCTCATTCGTTGCAATGCATCGAATCCTGTTTAACTTCTCGTTCAGTTCAGCGAAGAGCTTCTGGGCTTCGGGGAGCTTTGCTTCCACCGCTGGAAGTAGAATGGCCAAAATCTTGCCGAACGGTGTGCTTTCAGTCGTCTTGATGTCGTCGGCTAGATCCTTAACCGCGGGAATGTAGATCGGATCAGGAAGCATCGGCTCGATACTCTTGTCGATACCGGTGGGCAAGGCCAGGTCAATTGCTTCTTTCTTCTCGTCGGGAATTGAATCGGCAAGCTCGAGAATTTTCTGCCTGAACGCGTCTTGGTTCATTGTTGCGTCGACAACGCCTTCCAATTCATTGAACGCTTGAATAACTTTAGTAGCGAATGCTTGACCCGCTCGCTGTCCCTTTACCAGGGCAGCAATGTTGTCTGGCGAAAAGCGAGCATCAGTCGGCATGAGGGCGGAGAAGAGCAACGTACTTTTTCCATCGGTGCCGTAGTGTCGAACTAGAACTAGTCGACCTTTCTTAACGATCCCGGCAACGCGCGGCCGGTGTTCTTCGGCGAGCCGAGCTAAGTCCGCGTCGCCTATGTCTTCGAAGGCAATCGCAATGCGAATCGGTTTGGATTCATCAAAAAAATGGCTGCGGGCAAGCTTGGAACCGGAGAAAAACAGAGACAGCGCTTGCAGGAACGTAGACTTTCCGGAGTTGTTTTCACCGATTAGGCAGCCGAACCGGGAAAGAGGAATCCTTACATCTCTGAGCGCCTTGTAATTGGCAATTGATAGCTCAGCAAACCGCATGTGTGCCCCCATGTCGCTCATCTGCACTTGGCGTTATTTGTGCAGAGTCACTCCACAACTTAGATCAACCCCTGCATTGAAGAAACACCAGGAGCTCTTATTGTGCCTACCGGCGGGCGAATCTTTCGTATCAGAAAGGCGAGCTAACGAAGCGACGGCGGATTCCGTACGGATTCCGTATTTCCGTACCGACTGTCACGTAACAAATTGATTAAGTGGCGCTCCCAGAGGGATTCGAACCCTCGTACCAGCCTTGAGAGGGCTGTGTCCTTGGCCTCTAGACGATGGGAGCGATGCGCCTTTGCATCCGGCCGGGGCCCGCTGGGGGGCTGGTATTATATCGGCCCATCATTCGACCTCAAGCGGACTCGAATTCCTTGGATCAGCAGATGAACCGCGCGCCGGCGCCGGTGATCGTCGCACGCGCGGACCATCCGGTCTCGCGCTCGAAGATTTCCGGCAATGCGCTCAAGGTGCTTTATCGCCTGAGGG
>Ga0187892_10007148_pt1 | contig 16088 bp, 10 predicted proteins | sample MA1701073metaG_FD_139345 | JGI IMG/M metagenome (GOLD analysis project Ga0187892, IMG submission 139345) | Bio-ooze microbial communities from a basaltic lava cave in the Kipuka Kanohina Cave System on the Island of Hawaii, USA - MA170107-3 metaG ... | reverse complement strand
TACCTCTGTTTGGTTGAATTGGAATGGTGCAAAGCCGATCCTGAAGGCGACATTGCGGGAGTAACGACCGAAAAAACTGGAGGGACTTCCGAACTGACTACAAGACGTGCACTGCAACGAATATAGTATAAGCGGCATGGACACAAAAAGCTATAATCGCTGTTCCTAGCGTTGGTGAGCGAAACAGACATGCTCGGTGGCGACCAAGCTAGCCGAGCATTTTCTTAATCGTCGTTTCGTACTCCGGAAAGTACCGACAGATGACGGGCAGTTCGAAGCTCCGCAGGATACTAGTATTGGGCTCGCGGGCTAGCAAGAACGCAAACGATTTCTCGACAAGCGTCTCGGCGCGCACCCGCCCACCTGTCAGCTTCTGATAGTAATCGGGCTCCACCGTCACCGTGTAGGTGGTCGTGGTCGTGCCCCTGACGGTTACTTTGAATGTTTTGTCATCTATCGGCTGGACCGAAACCATACCCAGTATTTTTCTCCAAAATCATCGATTGTCAGCGGTAAGCGTGCACACGCAGGGTCGAGGCCAAAACGGGATGATACGTGCAAGTATTTCCACCCGTTCAGGGTACACGGATCGTCTAGTACAACGCCAGTAGTCTTCAGTTAGCCACCGAAGCGCGTTGGCGGGAAATATTTGCGGACGACAGAAGTGCCGCGATCGACTCGGAGGCCTATTGCGTTACTATCATTGGGAGGTGGCTTGACTAACGGACCAATATTTTGACCGTGCGGGAATCTCACACCCTAGCAATGTTGGCCGAGCCAATTGAAGGTCTTCTCCAACACCTGTTTGCGCTCGCTCGGTCGGTGGTTCAAAAGCTCGTGCTTTAACCCTTCATAAATATCCAGCTTCTTATCCTCTGACCCGAGCTTCTCAAACAATGACTTCGCGCCCGCAATATCGGCAATACGATCCTGACTACCGTGAGCCATCAAAACCGGGATAACAATTTGGCTGGCATTCTGACAGAGATTGTCACAAGCGCCTTTGAATTCACGAAGCCAGCTCAGTGACACGCTTTTCTCCACATACGGGTCACGCTTGAATGCCTTGGTGTAGCCCGCCCAGCACCGAGCGTACGGAAACGACTCCGTTCTCAGCGAGCCGATGACGGTGAGATGTCCGAGATACTGACAATGTCTCCGGCGGGCTTTGACAAGTTATCGAACGTAGCTTATTTTCGGCTGCGGTTTGGGTTCAGCTCCCGATTCAGCAGGCGCAAGTCACCTCTTGCCAAGTCGAAAACGAGCGCTCACGGAACAGGCGGTAATGACACGCCCTTAAAAGATGACGGCCGACGCGAAACAGGTTGTGGAGTTGGCTGTGAACTGACAGGAATCGCTGCGCTTGCCCGGGTGATTTGAATCGCCTCATCTGCCTCTCGTGTTGGCGCGTATGGCGGTGTGAGGCTTCCGCTCGGTTATTGGCGTAGCGATCTTGGCAGTGCACAGTCGATGGCATGACCTCTCTCCTCGCCGCAGCGTAGCTCTTCAGCTTATCGGTCACCATCACCCTTGGCGATCCACCTTGGTGCTTCAACATATTACGGAAGAATCGCTTCGCGGCTTGTTTGTCTTTACGTTTATGAACCAGAATGTCGATGACGTTATCGTCTTGGTCAACAGCACGCCAGAGATAACGGCCTTCCCCTTGGACCGTGACGATCACTGCCTCATCCATACACCACGTGTCCCCCAATCGGCCTTGGCGTTTGCGAAGCTGGTTAGCATAGTTCGGACGAACTTCATGCATCACTGCCGAATGGATTCATACGTAACGATGACCCCTCGCTCAGCCAGCAGATCTTTCGATGTCTCTAAAGCTCAGCGCGAACCGATGGTAGAGCCACACGGCATGACTGATGATCTCGGGTGGGAAGCGATAACCACGATAGCTCGATTGAGGGTTCATGCTAGGATAATGGACGATCGCCACTCGAGTTGACAGAACCCGCCGGTAGCAATTGCAACCGGCGAGGATTCAGTGGCGGATATCACCGAGCATATCGATCTTTTTTACAACCACCAGCGGCGGTATTCGAAACTCGGTTATCTTGCCCCCGCCGCTTTTGTTACTACATACTGTGAAAACATATAGTCCACTTAAAGGTTATGGCGTCCACTATTGACAACCGACTCACCCATTCGCTACCAGTCTTAATCCAAGAGTTAGCCGGCGGCCTCGCATCCTCGCAAGTAGCACCAGCGTTGGAACGCCTCTTTGGCTTTCTCGGCCTCTTTGAGCGCGGGCGCATACGGGTGTGACAGAGCAGCGCTTTGACTTCAGCCTGGCGCTTTTTAGGCAGCTTATCGAGAATACTCAAAACGCGGTGATTCCAGCAGCGCTGCTCCAGGGGCCCTTGACTCGCTTTACTTACGGGAACCTTGGTACCATTCTCTAGAGATATCTCGTCGTCACATGAAACTAAGGCTCCTCAGCAAAACTAGTATCGTTTAGCCATCGATTTCTGCAGAAAGTGCACGACTTCCGAGTAGATCGTTTAATCTGGCATTCGTTTGCCGTTGCTAATCTTTTACCCTACTCTGGCGTGTCACTCTCTCAAGACTTGGAAGGCGAGCATTCCGTCCTTACTGAATTGCCAGCCGTCGAGGTAGTGGCTCGACATCCGGATTATGATCCGGCGATAAGGAGCGCCAGCGTTACCGTCCTAGACCGCGAGGTGCTAGAGATCTCCGACGAGCGGGATCTCAACGGTGTGCTTCGGGGTCTCCCAGGTGTCACGCTTCGAAAGACGGGTAGTGGCACGACGCTCAGCACGCTCTTCGTACGGGGAATGACGAGCGGTCAAGGGCTCGTCATTGTCGATGGTATTCCGATGTACAGCGCCGTCACCACGGGTTTTAACCTGTCGACGATTCCGGTCGATGCCCTCGATCGTATCGAGGTCGTGCGCGGCCCGCTCGTGACCCGGTACGGCAGTCATGCACTAGGCGGCGCGCTTCTGTTATTCACCCGAGACTCCTTGCAAACGCAAGCCGGGTTGCATGTCGAGGGAGGCAGTTTCGGGACGCTTTCTGAAACCTTAACAGCGAGCGCGGTCGGCACACTGGGCCGCGCGACTTTAGCGGCGAGTCGGGACGACGTTTTTGACGGAAACAGTCAGGCGGATGCTGAGCTCGGTAATAGCGAGCGCGACCGTTACCAATCGACCCAAGGTCTGTTGAAGACGGTGTTATTTCCTGATACCCGTTTTGGCATGGACAGTACGTTGTTCTACACTCAATCGCGCGCCGAATTCGACGGCTTGGGCCCATTCGGCCTAGTAGACGACGACATCGGGTTGTTTCGTGAGGAAACCTGGATGGCTCAGTCCACGGCAAGATTCGACGTTACGGCTGACTATACGTCACGATTGCAGTTGGGATTTACGCAAACGCATCCGAAAGGGCTTTTCGTCATCCCCAGACCAGTGCCGCCGCCCTTCTCATTCACGAACGAGCTATTGCTCGCCCGCTGGACGAATCACCACGACCTATTTAGCGATGCGGAAACCTCGCCTGAAGAACAAAATACAAATCGATATGTCGGCCTCGTCTGGGGTGTGGACGTCCGGAATGAGGATGGAGAACATTTTTTCGACGGCTCTACGCCTATCGATGACCGCGGAACTATAGCGGGATTCGCTGAGGTCCAAGCTGAATTCGGGACCTTCAGCGCGGTCCTCGGAACGCGCACGGATCATTACGATGATTTTGGCACCCATTCCACCTTCTATTTAGGTTCGAGCGTGGAAGCGACGAGCGATCTGAGCGTTCGAGCGTCGATCGGCAATGCTTATCGCGTACCGAGTTTTCAGGAACTCTTCTTCGCGCCCTTTATTAATAACTCGGCTCTGCAACCCGAGCGTGCGATCGGCGGCGATTTCGGGCTTGAATGGGAGCCGATTAGCAATCTCCAGGTTTCGCTCGGCGGCTTTTACCAACGTATCAATAACCTGATCCTGCTGACCCTTGGAGGCGATCCGCTTTTCAAGGTGGAAAACGTCGACGATAGCGAAATCTCTGGCGTTGAGCTCGACATTGTCGGGGGCTGGAACCAAAACCTTACCACTGGGCTTGCATACACTTACACCGACGCCCGCGATCTTACGCTGGACTCCGTGTTACCCGGACGCCCCCAACATCAGGTACGGATCTTCGGTAACTGGACACTCCCAACGATTCCGGTGTCGTTTTTTGCTGAAGCTTATTATCGAAGTCAGCACTTTACCGATTCCGTTAATATTATTGAGGTCAATGACGCCCTCGTCGTCAATGCGCAAGTAAGCTATGAACTTTCGCCGCGGTTCCAGCTATACGTTCGCGCAGAAAACCTTACCGACAATCGCACCCCCGAGGTCCCCTCCTTCGGCGTACCGGGCGTCGGCGTGTTCGGCGGCTTCCGTATTAGTTTCTAACCGAATGGCAGCGGAGTCTCTGACGACCTATACGCTAACGCTACAACCATCGCAACACTTCAAATTCCCTGACTCTACCTCGCTTGCCGTACCTAGACGCTTGCTCTATCGTCTGCGCACGGTCCGCGGTGTTGCGTGGTGACCGCGCTTAGGATTTCGATTAGCAGATCTGGACGCGCTGGCTTCAGGATCACTCTGAATCCACTTGCGTTTAATTCCCGCAGGCGCTCCGGAACCGTGTTGCCGGTGACCAGGATTATCCTATCACGCCCAACTTCACCCTGAAGCCACTGCGCAATGCTTAAGCCATTATCCGCCTCGCCTAGCATGTCGTCGATGATGAAGAAATCCGGCCATTTATTGAGCCCCAGGAATCGGTCTTTTATTTCCGTTCGGCTCTTGACGACGACCGGACAACACCCCCATTGCTCCAGCAAAAACTCCAAGGCCTCACTTACTTTCGGGTCATCTTCTACCACCCACACACAGAGGCCCGGAGCCGGCATTGCCTTATCTCCGGCGGCAGGGGAGATCACCAGCGGCCCCGGATCATCGCCGATACCGGCCGGCGGAAGGGAAAGCGTGAAACGAGTACCCACCCCCTCAGTCGATTCTACAGCAACGCGCATATCGAGCAGGTTGCTAATGCGCTTCACAATCGCGAGGCCGAGACCCACGCCCCGGTCCCGCTGCCTGGCTGGGTTGGTTAATTGGAAGAACTCGTCAAAGATTCGTTCTAGGTTCTCGTGAGAAATCCCTGGGCCGGTATCGGAAACCTCCACAATCACGCGCCCGCCTTCCTGCCGCATAGCTACTTTGACGACGCCTGTCGTCGTATATCGGACCGCGTTTGCGAGCAGATTTCTGCTGACGCGACCCAACAAAAGCCTATCCGATCGCACCAGCACCGGCCTGACGCTCATTTGTAGATCCAGGCCCTTATCCTCGGCATCCGGCCGAATCTGCTCGACGAGCTCCGTGAGCATATCGTCAATTCGGAAAACCGTTCGCTCTATATTGATGACGCCTGCGTCGAAGCGCGATAGATCCAAGATGCTGTTGAACTGCTCAGCCAAATCGTCGGCTGTATCCATCACCTTGCGAACGATGCGCTTCGCCTCGTCTCCGGCTACGAGCAACGATAAGCTAGTCAAGAACAGATTGAGGGCATGCAAGGGTTGACGGAGATCATGACTAGCCGCCGCGATAAAGCGGTTCTTGTCTTCATTGGCCTTACGAGCGGTCTCGAGCGCCGCCACCACCGCGGCTTTTTCATCGGATAGGCGCTTATTCAATGCGACGTTATGGGCGCGGATCCGAATCGACTCCTCGAATTGTCTGGCGTTTTGGCGTCCGAAACTGATCAATAGCACGATGGTTAACCCGATGACTACAGCGACCTCCTCTCGAGCAGGTTGGCCGAGACCGGCAGAAAACAACATAGCTTGTCCCAGATTGAGTAGGACACCCGTCGCAAAACTGGGAAAATGTACCGACGCGTTAACTAGTGCTCCTATCGAATAAAGGCATGATAGCAGTGTGATGGATAATACCGCCCGCTCTGTTCCTACTAGGCCAACCCACCAGAATACGGACCCATAAGCCAGCCCATTGCCCACGACCGTCACGAAGAGGGCACTTTCGAAAATCGCCAGATCGGCGACGGAGGCCTTGTCGATTCGCCGCAGGATCTTTCCGCACACCCATGCTCTGAGCGCGGAAAAAGCGACTACCAAAGATATCCAAGCGCCTAAGCGCCATGGGACTGTCTCATGTCGGAGCACCAGGAACACGATGACCGACGCTATCAGCAGGCCGGGGAGTAAGCGGGCCGACTGCCTGGCACGCAGGGTTATAGTCGCCCGCGCCAAGCGCTCTTGATGCTGCGGGTCTTCTTCTAGCGCCGGCGGTTCGGATCCTGTGGAATACAATGCCAAGCCCGGACGATCGTTCAATAGGGGATAGAACAGCGCTTGAGGACGCTTCCGGCCGTGTCGTACGCGCTTATCTCGATGGACCACCGGCTCTGGTTATGAACATCGATGCGAACGAAATGGGCTGGCCCCGACACTAACAGTTGCGGATTGGAACGGATACACAGCGTGGTACCGGGCACAAGCATCTCAGACTCACCGTCCCATAAGTAGCCATCGACCCGATCGTTTGCGAATGGCAACGGGGCATACAAGCCCGAGGCGCAGATGTGGTGAATAAGGACCTCTTCCTGCCCTTCTCCTCGCAGCCGCAGCGCCGTGTAGCTGGACAGATGTAGATCACCCGCCAGCCATATCAAACGCCGCCTCCCGGCGTTGATCAACAGCTCGAATAGGCGTTGCAAAAAACCCGGATAGCCAAGGAGCGTGTCGTCGCTTAGCGAAAGTCCCGGCGACCTTGCGAAATCCCTGGGCAGGGGGCCTAACGGCGATCCGCTGGCGATGAATAAGGGCTGCGTTGATGCCCGACGATCTTTCAACCACTTCTCCAGGGCATCGAGCTGGCGCATAGACATTAGGGCGTCGGAGGCCGCGCGGCTACGGAGCGTTCTCTCGGTTCGTGTATCTAGGACGAAGAAGTCGAACCCGCCGCTCTTGAAACACTGCCAGAACTTGATGTCTCGCTTGGTTGCCTCGGGGCTTTCAGCGCCGAACTCATCATTATGGACCCGTGGCACCAGATAGTTTCTAGCCTCCCGCCGAGCGACCGAGATCTGTCCTCGAGTGGGTTGGCCCTGACCAGAAGTCTGCCCATGCCAGTCATCATCTATCTCGTGGTCATCGATCGCAAAATAGGTAGGCAGGTGAGCGAGGACCCAATGGGCCTCTTTGCCTTGGTCGGAATAATAGCCACCAAAGGCGCGGCGGTAGCGTTCTCGATAGCGTTCGATCATGTCCTTGGTGTCAAAGATCTCCGCCGTCGCGTCGGCGTAGACGGTATCGCCTAAAAGCAGCAGATGATCGACTCCGTCCTGGCACGCCTCGCCGGTCACGTGAGGAACCATCGCCGCAAAGACCTTGTCGGAAAGCTCATGCTCGAAGGAAAGGAACCCTGGATACAAACAGGAACTGGCCAGGAACGATACCCCGATGGGCCTTGGGTCCGTTTGGTAGGCCTTTCGATACCAGGGCATGCTGCTCCAAGCGAAGGTCTCGGCGGGACCTCTCGCGCGACGGTCACCGATCGCCGTAGCGCCCTTGCTCGCTTTGATGACTTTTCTGGGTAGCGCGAGGCTGGAACGATCGCACTCCCCTTCTATGCGGATTTCCACAGCACCAAGCTTATCCGGCAGATCTACGTCGACCGTGCAGTATGCGCTGTGGCCTTCCCGGTCTGGAACCTTGCCGTGCATGTCACTGTGCGGATGCCTGACATTCCAACGCCCTGATACGAAGCTCACGCGGGTGGTGCTATTGGTCTGAAATTCGTCGGTCTCTAACCAGACCGTCAGCTTGCGCGTCGCACCCTCAACGCGTGGCCTGCTAATGACGGGGCCATGCACCGGTTTACCGATTATTCCCGAGGGCCTATCCGATTCCTCCAAACCCTCGAGGTCCAATTGCTTAGGCTTAGCATAGGCCTGCATCGTGTCCTGCCGGTTCGGTCCGAAGAATCGTCCCAGCACCGGATATACGATGCTGTGGGCTGCACGGCCAAACAACAAATCCATATGGCCGTAGCCTGGAATCGTGCACAACCAGACCTCTTCCGCGCCGTAGTCAGGGTCTTGTTCCCAGCCCCCTATTTTCTTTTGGTCGTCTTGGTCGAAACCGATTCTATTGCAAAAGCGATTCCGCGCCAAAAAGAAGGCCGAGCGCCGCGAAGAAGCAACGTTGAAAACCTTATTGCCCTCCCCATGAATGAACAGCGTGGGGAAGGTCCAGTATTTTTTCAGATGCTCGCTCCGCAGGTAACCGTTTCGTCCCTCCCGATCGGTCAAGCGGCCCCGAATGACGCAAAAATAGGTTTGTCGCAACAATTCCGCGGGTGCCGGGCCGACGTGACCGTCAAACTCGATGTGCGTCAAGGGAGAGAGGTTTTCGTGACGCCATTCGATGCCATAGTAGAGCGACATACGGTTGCATACGGTCCGCGAGTACTGATTACCCGTCTCGTCTCGGCGGTGACGTCGCTTCTCCTCGTTAGCCCATGGGATGGAGCTGCCTATGCGATCGGCAAGAATATCCCAGCCCGATGGGTCACGATGCGGGATGGGATCGAAGGCGGCATCGCTCACCTGGTCTCTGATGAAGGCAACTAGGTTCGCTCGTATATGGTTCAGTTCAGAGGCCACCAGCCACGGTGTCACGGCGTGCAAGGTCGCCGATCCGATCATCGATTTTTTCTCTGGTGTCCTATTAAGAGCACCCGAAAGAACCGCCATCGAAAAACACCCAGAGCCGATGCAGTGCGCAAACACGTCTATTGGTTGCTTGCCGTTCGCTTCGTATACGCGCTGGACGGCCCAAGGGATATCGACCCTGCGAATCGTGTCCATCGTGGTGGTCGTCGCAATCTGCCGGTATTGGCTGCTGGTCCGGGAATCGAGGAGCCAGACCGTGAAGCCTTGGCCCAGGAAATATTGGACCAGGTTGGTCCCCACCGTATCGGTCCAAAACACCCGGCTACTATGGGCCAGACCGTGGATCAACAGTAAGGGTTTTTGATGTGCTTCCGGATGCGATGGCTGGTAGCGAACAAGTCGCAGCCTCGGTTTCGCCCGGCCTCCGTCGTTAGGCTTGACAGCGAGACTTTCATCCTCGCCCCGCGTGGCCTCGAAGACCGTATCCTCTCCGACACGATAGCGTATCATCTCAGGCGGGTTTACAAGCCGTGGTTGGTTGGCCTGTCGTTTCTTCTTGAAGTATTTGTAGCTCGGTGCGCCGAAGCTCCAGAAGTGGGTCTGCACGAGTCCGCGCAAGAAGAAGGCGAGGATGGAAGCGACCGCTGCAACCGCATTCGGCGAGCTAGGGGCGCGCTTCGCCTGGAAAGGGGCGAGGTCACGCGAGAGCTTGACCAAGTCGACGCGCAGATCAGCGGCGGCCTTGATACGCCTGCCGTCTTTCTCATAAACCAATTCCGGCTTTAGCTTCGTCAACGCCTTCCAAACGTCAGTTTCGCATAGCGCATAGGCGACCCGCTTCTTTCCCGAGAAACGCAGCACACCGCCCCCATCCAGTGTTTTAGTGAAGGAATAATCGATATTGCGCCACTCGGCGTGCACACCAGCGGTGCGCCAGTAACCCTTGATTTGCTTCCATAATCCAGTCTTTCTTTTTGCGGGTTTTGACTCTTCGCGATCCACGTCCGGCGAACCACAGAATCTTTGCGTCACACTCGTCCATATCTCGTCTCCCCGATACACGAGGAAACGCAACAGGGCCGACACCCGGCGCAGAATCCGGTTGAACGAGCCCTGAGCCGGATCGAGCGCGAGCAAGCGCACGAGGCCATAAACCTGTAGCAGGGGCGTATCGCCTCTGCTATGGCGCGGGACGGTATCGATGGTTTGTTTTCGGCGCCGGTTCACCCACACATCGAACCTCGCCTCCAGGTCTTGGGACGGGTTCTCCAGCCAAGCATTGACGTCCGGGATCTCGATGTCAACGTCAATCACGCAGCCGTTTTCCTCGAATAGTCCTGCAGCATCCGTTTCCCGGCTTTTTCCGCCAAGGGCCTCCACGAGCGCTGGCGCGGGTGCCGAGACTATGCGGCCAAACAAGCGCTCCTTGAAATGCAGGTGGACGAGATCATCGCGCGGATCGCCCACGGAAAATCCCGTAGGGCGAGGGACCGCGGGGAGTTGCGCGCCGATATTCGGAAAATCGGCTTGTCGAGCGCTATGCGCTGCGTTTTGTTCTATTTGGCCGGCCAGGTAGTGCGTGAGCGCGGCGATGGTGAGGAATGGATTGACACCAATGGGCTTGGGAATGATGGAGCCATCGAGGACATAGAGGTTAGGGTAGACTTCGGCGCCTACCGCGTTACGAAACACCTGGCCGCGCGTATTGACCACCCCATGCGCGGCATCCTCTCCCATGCAGCAGCCGCCGAGCGGATGTACCGTCAGCAGGTGCCCGCCCAGGTTCCCGACTTCAACGTTTCCCTCGAAATCGTCGGGAAAGGGCTTCCATAACGGATTCGGCAAATAGATCCCCTCATCGAATCCAGCCTTGTCTTCGGCGGCCTTGAACCTATCGTGCAGCACGTCAAACACCTGCACACCCTCGCGTTTTGGCCAGCGCAGCGTTATCTCGCGCTCAGGCTGCGGCAAAGCCATGCGCCCGCGGGCATCGTCCATACCCATGCCCAACAGAACTTGGCTATGCTTGGCGAGCGACGGAGACGCCGTGAGCGGATCGAGCTCAGGGCGCTGGCGAAACCACTCAACCAAGCCCCTGTCGGTGTAGCGATGAAGGAAACCCTGGCTCGCTATGATCTCGCGCCAGACTCGCGCTAGGCCATAAGGCACCGCCCCGTCCTCGAGGGTGATTCGGCCCGCATGGTTAGGATTGGATCTCGCCGGAGTTGCGCTCGTGGCAAGATATCCGACGATCGTCGGTCCGACCATTGGCTCCTCTGGCTCCAAGTCCCCAGCCACGGACGGCCTTGTTGCGACCGCGTGTACTGCTGTCTTCTGCGCGTAGCCAAAAGCGAGCGCATCACCGTTCGCTGAGAGCCGCTCGCCGAGTTGTTTTGAAAGAGCGAGCTGATGCAAGCTCCGCGATCGCAGCAGAATTTCCGTGCTGCCAAAGGTCCCCGCGGCGAGCACAACGCGTTTCGCGCGCACCGTGAACGGGACGTCGGCATCGGTGGTTAGGCATCCATGGACTTTCCAGGCACCGTCGCTGGTAAGCTCGAGTGACCTGACGGTCCCCCCGGTATAAAGCTTCACCCCCAGCGAGCGGGCGAGCGGCCAGGCCGTTACCGCCAGCGTAGTCTTTGCCCCGGTATTGCAGCCGGTGACGCAATTCCCGCAGTTGATGCACTTGGTCTGTTCGACGCCGACCTTGTTCGGCCCATCGCAGAAGCTCACCGCTATCGGTGCCGGCTTACAGCTAACGCCTATAGCCTTACCAACGCGCTCCAAGGCCCGGTATTTCGCGAGCGCGGTGGCATGCGGATGGGCCGTAACGTTGAGCAGTTGCTCAACGTACCCGAAGCTGTTCTCCAGTCGTTCCTGCCATCCGCCCGTGTCACCCGGCGCACGGTCCGCGATTGGCCACGACGCCAACATACCTTGTTCCGGTCTCAGCGCGACATTGGCATTGATCAGCGAGGTCCCGCCGAGGCCGCTTCCGACCAAGCCGCTGATGCCTTCACCGATCCGTATATCAAACAAGAAATCGGACTGGCCGGTTCGATCCCCCTCCTTTGAAACATACGAGACATATCCGGGAAGGTCGGCGACCGCTTTTGGGAAGTCTCCCGAAACGTATTCCCTGCCGCGCTCGAAAACCCAGATCGATTCATCGTCGTTGTCTCGCAGGCCGCCTTTATGCTGCTGTGCGTCCGCGAGCACGATCGCCGCCATGGCTGCACCGTATCCCGATCCCACGATCAAGGTACCTACGCGGATCTCGTTCGGAGCGCCTGACTCGGTCTCCGAACACTCATGGGTGCGGCCTCCCTTTTTGTATAGTAGCTCCTCAATCGGTTCGGATAGCCAGTAGCTCATAGGCGTTATCCTCAAACTGCCGCGGATATGGCAACTCGGCGGAAAAAGCCGAGTCAATTCAGTTATTCACATGGAGGCCCGGTGGCTTTTGATGCTCAAAAGACATGCAGCCCGCGCTTCGCTGCTTCGTATACGGCCTCAGTTCGGTTCCTGGCACCTAGGGCACGCAGGACGGAGGAGACGTGTGCCTTGATCGTGGCTTCGGTAACGCCAAGCTCGCGTGCGATGGCCTTGTTCGACTTACCTTGTATGATCGCGCGGAGCACTTCTTGGTGACGGTCCGTAAGACCTTCCAGCGCTGTCCTCGATAACACTACACCGTCGGGCTCCGCTTTGGGACGCGTCGCGGCGGCTGAAAACACCTGGATGGGAAGATAGATCCCCCCTGCCATAACCAGCTTAAGGGCATAGACAAATATCTCGGAATTTGTCGATTTCGGTATGAAACCCGAAGCGCCACCGTCGATACTGGCCCGGACCGTTTGCGGATCATCTTCGCCGGACAGGACCACTACGCGTGTCGATGGGAAACTCTCGCGTATGACCGCGAGACCATCGAGCCATCCGACTCCTGGTAACTTCAGATCTAGAAGGATCACGTCGTAGTTGCTGGAAGGTGATTTTGCCACCGCTTGGGCACAATCACTCACTTCATCGACCTCGACCCCTAAGTCTAAGGCATGAAATAGAGACTTTAGGCCTTCTCTAAACAGCGCATGATCATCGACTATGAGTACTTTCATTTCGTCGTTGAGTCCGTACATAGCTCGTCGAAGCATAGAACAAATAAGGATTCGCGACGAGTAGTCGGACGACTTAGACATTCGTCTAACGATGGTTGGAAGTCCCTGGACGTGTGTCTAATTTACAAATCGCTTATGGGATCCCAGAATAGAGTTGAAAAGCCGATCCGTGGATCGCAGCGGGTACGGAACTACGAGAAAGGAGGGCAACGTGTTTTGTATTGGTACAGAATCGCTCGGAGCGGTTGAGCCATCGCAGCTACCAGAGGTGGAACGCCTAATCGCATCGACGATAAACCTTGATACCTTTAGCATGACAGATTTCATCCGCCTTCAAGATTGGATATCCCACGAGCTTTGCCAACGTTATCGACGACACGTCGCTCTAGCCTTCACTGATATTGTAGATTCCACAGCCTATCTAACTAGATTCGGGGATGTCGCTGGTCAGGCTTTACAGCAGCGGTATCTCGATCTCGTACAGGAAAGCGTCACTTATAGGGAGGGTCGAATTCTCGATACGGCTGGCGATGGTTGTTTTATGTGTTTTCCTCAGGTAGAACAGGCGGTACAAGCTCTATCCGATTTACAGCGAGCGGTAGCGGCGCAAAACGCCGTCCGATTTTGGGACGACCGGCTTGCAATTCGATGCGGTATTCACTGGGGTGAAGTGCTTACCGATGGCCTAACAGTCAAAGGCTATGCGGTAAACCTGTGTGCGCGTCTCTGCAGCTCCGTTCCGGCCGGGCAAGTCTGGATGACGCGCGACGCTTATCTGAAATTATCGAATGTTAGCCGATTACGATGCGAGCATGGTTCCGCTATACACGCCAAAGGTTTATCGGACTGCGTTGAGGTATTTAAGCTAGATTGGCGATTAGGAAACGATCGGCGAGATGTCTATTGCAGTACCGTCGATGCTACGGACAGCATGACTCCCGCGCATACCTAGCCCGGTCATTGGCTACGGATTTCCCGAAGCCTCCTGACCAAATCAAAACCGCGCCGACGATCCTTCGGCGCAAACAAGTGGAAGCCCGCACCGGACTCTCGCGGACAACGCTTTATCTTCGCATCTTCAAAGGAACATTCCCTCTCCAGGTGAAGCTTGGCGGGCCGCATGCGGTCGGCTGGATCGAAAGCGAGATCGAGGCTTGGCTGTCCCGACAAATTGAACAAAGCCGCAATGCAATTCCTCTCTGCAGGAGGGGCCCAATACCCGTTCAAGAGTTGGCTACAAGGTGTGCTGCCAGGCCGGGTGCCAGGCGCATGAGCCACGGGAGATACCTTACCTGGCCGACGAAAACCTCGTCACGACCGCGCTCGATCGCGCGTAAGGTCGCATCCACCACCGCCGCGGGGCTCATCTTGCGGCCGCGTATATCGGCGGTCAGCGGGGTATCGACGAACGGGGGTAAGGTTTCAACCACACGGATCGCGCTGCCATCGAGCTGATAGCGAAGGGCGCGGGTAAACGCGCGTAGACCGGCCTTGGTGGCCGAGTAGATAGGGGCGCGACGGGCAGGCAGCAAAGCATAGCCCGAGGTGACCATCAGTATCAACGGTTCGCGACCCTCCCCGAGCAAAGGTAAAAACCGACGCGTGAGGAGGATCGGGGCCGTCAAATTCGTCTCTACCTCGCGCGCGATGGTCGCATCGTCAAGACCTTCGTCACGGAAGTTCACCTGCGTCATGACGGCGGCATTGTTCACCAGCATATCGAGCCGACCGCACTCGTTTGCGATGTGATCGCGCAAAGCATCGACCTCCCGAGCTGAGGCGATATCGCAACGCCACGCTTCGATCCCCGGGTGCGCCGCACGCAATTCGCTCAATGTGCGCGCATTGCGGCCACAAGTGAACACCCGCGCGCCGGCTGCAACGAAGCGATCGACAAACGCCCGACCGATGCCGGAGTTACCGCCAGTGATGAGAACGATGCGATCCCGGTAATTCATCGCTGCATCCCTCGAACTCGAAGCCCGCAAGAGGACTCTGTTCAACACTTGAGTGTAGAAAGATCCGTTTCGGATAATTTGACCATAACGACATCGCCGCTGGGAAGCGATATTCTTGCGCCTGCAATGTTAACGAATCAGGGTGAGAAGTGACTCCATAGTGAGGATTACCACGAAGCGCCGCCGCTGGGTTATGGTGCTACTCGTGGCAGCGATCCCAGCAGTAGAGGTAGGCGCTATGGACTCCATCGAGGAGACTAAATCTGATGTGGAAAGGAGCGTCTGTGGTTTCCTACGCGAGCCCTTCGCCTTCTGGTCGTTTCAGCTGACGGCTGGAGCGCCCGATGCGAAGCGCGTGCGTACAATACCCAGGATCGAGCGCTTGTTTTTCACAACCCGCGATGGCCGAAGCTTAGGCGGTTACAAGCTGCACGCGGTGGCGCCTTGGGGCTACCTCTTGGTCGCCCAGGGGAATGCCATGCTGGCGGACCAAATCATCGGTGAGTTGCAATTCTTCCGGAATCTTGGTCTGGACGTTTACATTTATGACTACCGTGGCTATGGACTATCGGAGGGCAAAAGCCGACTCAAGGCGCTCATTTCTGATTACCAAGAGATCATTCGGGCATTGAACGCCCAGGATTACCGCCGTCGCTTTTTGTATGGCATTTCGATGGGCGGCATTATCCTCTTGGATGCGGTCGGAATCACCGATAGGTATGACGCCGCGGTCATCGATTCTTCCCCAAGCCGGATCTCCCCTTTAGGGTGCCCGGAGGAATACGATCCGATCAACCACTTACCCATCGATGCCTCAGGGATAAAGATCGTGATCGGCCTGCGCGATCGAGTGGTCCCCCTCGCAGAGATAGAAGAGATGGCGAGGGAAGCACAAAGCCGCGGGGCAGCGGTGTCGAAACATCCGGAATTTGCCCATCCGTTCCAAGATTTCAGCTTTGAGACGCACCGCCGCCGGTTTCAGGAGGTGGCGGATTTTCTCACACGATGGCGGCCCTGAAGACAGGGTTACCGCTATTCGGCGTCATCGCGCTCGGTGTTGGTTGTGCGGGGAGTCGGCCTGTGCGAGCCCGAGCAACATGAAGCACACCAACCCGCATAGAAGGATCGTGTTCGTTGTGGCTTTCCTCTTAAGTCCGTCCTACGTATCTAGCTCCGGATAGTGCCGAAAGATGTCGTCTTCGTTGAACGGGATACGCCGCTCGGAAGCCAGATAGGCGCTGATGTTCGGGCGCGCCGCGACCTTATCGTGCAGCGCCACCAG
>Ga0187892_10007147_pt1 | contig 16097 bp, 14 predicted proteins | sample MA1701073metaG_FD_139345 | JGI IMG/M metagenome (GOLD analysis project Ga0187892, IMG submission 139345) | Bio-ooze microbial communities from a basaltic lava cave in the Kipuka Kanohina Cave System on the Island of Hawaii, USA - MA170107-3 metaG ... | reverse complement strand
GCCACCCCGTGTTTGCGCTGATTGGAACGATTCTTCCTCTCGTCCCATTCATAGCGCAGATCCTTCATGCCTACAGTGTAACTACACTGTAGTGCATGTCAAGAGTGACATCTAACGTCCGCGTTGAGCGGGCCGCGGTAGAGCCTGACTAGGCGCCGCGGGCGCTAGAATCTTCCGAGCGCCCGCGGCGCTCTGTGCCAAACTTCTCATGGCCCGCTCCAACGCATAGTTAGGGGGTATAGACATATCCTTCAGAAAAGCACACGCACGAGTGAGTCTCGATTCCAATGCAGCATCCAGTTGGCACTTCTGTGTGTGAGTATCAATATGTTGTTTTTTGACTAGCCGCCTCAAAGCGTCGCTCTACGTACTCAAGAGCTTCCATCAATTGCTTCTTGCCTTGCGCCGGATCCAAACTCACTACGCTATCGGCGAGCATCTCACACGCCCATGACTGCTCCATGGGAACGAGAACCTGACCGTCATTGCGTAGTGCCTGTTCCCGGGCAACTTGCAGCGCAACGAGTTCTCTCAGGGTTCCAATTTCGGTGCGAATATCGTACGCGCTTGTTCCCCCAATTCGACCCAATATGTGACCAGTGAAACCGGTCGCTGAGGACGATTCCTCAATTCGAATGTGAACTTCTTTTGCGCGCTTGGCTATGTTTTGCGCGTGCCACTGCATCGATTCACTGGATGTACCAACAACGAGCTGCGAAGCACTTCCGCAGTTAGGTTGGGAAGGATCTGGTTGACAAGCAACGAGTCCTGTAGACACGCACGTGATAAGCGTCATGAGTGATGACTTCATGGTTGAGTGCCTTGGTCGCCGCCATACTTGACGGCCGTTCGAAACTAACTTCACCTTCATGAGTATGACCTGCCGGCATTCTTCGGACCAGTGGTGCTTAGACGATGGCTCGGTTCGGGTTGGTTGTTGAAAGGCTCCGTTTGAACTCGACCGGCGTCAGCTGCCCGAGGCTCGAGTGCGGTCGCACCTAGTTGTAGCCGCGCCGGAATGCTTCGATCACGACCTTGGCATCGATCCGGTTCTTGAACCACTCCATCGCCAGGCACTCGTCGCAGTTGGTAAAAAAGGGATGGCACCCGAGGTCAACGTCTCGAAACTTGTTGTCAATGAGGAGCTCGATTGGAGTCGCATCACACCTGTAGCAACGTCATTTGACGAAGATACGGCGAAAAGGCTTTACGAGGGGTTGAAGGCTCTCGATGCGCTTGCCGTAGAACTGACTAACTCCGACGTACCTGTCCCGGAGATTGAGAAAGAGCACGTGGCAATGGCAACGATCATTTCTTACTACGAGGAGAAGCATCATCTAGATTCACCAGGCGCTTCAGGGAACTCTCTTGCATATCTCAAGGCAGCGGCGTTGTGTTGGATCTTGGATCTCGAAGAGCAAAAGGATGCCATTGCGTCACTCCGCTTAAAAGGCGCCAAGAGTGTTCGACTCTTTGAGCTAGTTGAGAACTTTTGGTTGCGTCGCCCATTTGATCGGATAGCCCTGCCGCCTATAGTTCGCGACTATGTTTCGCACCGACCGCAAACGGTAAAGAATGGCGCCGCCATCTCGGGGCCAAGTCTAGACATAGGTCCTCAACTCAAGACGCTCGACGCGCGTCTTGAGGAGCGGTGGCGCGGTGCGTGGCAGGCGTTGCGGTCGGAGAATCCTGACAAGGTTAGTCAGGCCGCCAACTCAATGGTCGAGGTTCTCGATAAGGTGATTGGCGGCATTTGCGGCGATAGGCCATTTAGAGACGTTCTCGCAGAGCGCTATCCGAAGCAGGAGAAAGTTATCATCGCGCAGCGCGCGACAATTTCTGCGCTAAAGGAAAGTCTTCACTCCATCAAGCATGAGACACATGCGCAGAGCGTGCACATCGCGGAAGATATAATGCACGCCGCGGAAGGAATTATTCGTACCCTATTGCGCTAACGTCCAACTATGCGTTGAGGGAGGCTAAATGTATCCGACAACAAGAAAACACTCTTCCCTTGAGTTCACTACGGTCCAAGACGGAACCCTGCAAGTCGGAAAACTTTGGCAAGATTCGTAGGTGCGGTCTCATCGGCCGTCTGTGGAACTTGGTGCGAAGGGCCGCCGCAAATGCGGCGGCTTGGCTCTCGTCACGCGGGAAGATACCAATTACTCCCTTCGCTCCCTATTCTACGCACATGGATGACGCGGCTTTAAGTACGTTGGTCGCCGAGTATGCGAAGCCTGACCCACGTACACGTGAGGGCGTTGTGGCAGCCATTGCTCTGGAGAATGTCCTTAAGGACGAAGCAGAATTCTCGAAACCAAGAATGATCGTCAGTAGCTCTGGTGCCCACGGATGGCGTCCCCAGTTTGCGGCGCAGAAGATGCTTTCCATAGTTCGGAGCGGTCGAGGATCCGACGCTGCCGTGGCGTGGCTCAGACTAGCTCCCTCGATCACCAGAGGTAGTGGGGGCGCGGTTAAGCTGCTGTACGGGGTTGAGTGCGCGCAAGCGATCCCCCTTACGAACGAAATCAGGCTATTACCCTTCTCGGAGGTACCACCATCGTCCACCCTTGACTGGATTGTCAGCGAGCACGCACGGGCCAATGAATCTCCGGTCGTGCACGGATTCACCGTTGCGCCGTCGGCGGCTTTGTTTCGTCCTGGTGTAGTTGAGCCCATCTTTCGTGACACGTCCGAGGATTTGCAAAACCAGCCGCCCGCAACGTTTTTTAGCGATCTAGACGACGCTGCGCGACTGCTCGCATTGATACCGAAGATGATCCCGAGAGAAGCCGCTCATTGGTTTCACTACGACGACCCGGATGTTGCTCTGCTTGGCGATTTTGGTCTGACTCGCCAAGGCATTGAACTTCAACCCACAATGGTTACAGCGCCTGTCGAAGTGACGGCTGAGAGTATGGCAGGCGTCGTTTCAGCGTATCGCAAACTGGCAAAGAGCGATATGGAACGAGTTAACCTCGCCTTGGATCGCATCGTTCGCTCTAGATGTCAATTTGTCACCGGTAACAGGGCCATCGATCTCGCGATTGTGCTTGAGGTCCTATTCATGAATGCAGATCGCGATGAGCATTCGTACAAAATCAGTCTACGCGCTGCTCGCCTACTGCGAGATGATGTCCTGGCACGGCAGAGAACATTCCAGGAGGTTCGGCGCCTCTACGAAATGCGAAGCACGGTGGTGCACACGGGCAGTGCAAAGAACGAATACAACGTGGACGGCACAAAAGTGTCAGCACACGAGATTGTCGAAGCTGTCGATATTGTGTGCACCGAGGCAATCCGGGCATTCCTGCGCCTGGGAGGAATTCCGAGCGATTGGCGTGCTATAGAGTTGGCGTAAGTGGCATCTCGAACAGTCACGGGACCAAGCCTGGCCCTACAATTTCCGCAGAGATGTCAAATTATCGGAACGCAGCGACAGCAACGCAGGTCGGAGCAGGCTCCCCGCTGGTGCCAACTCGATTTGCTTCTTTCCCGATCAAAGAGAGCCCGCTCGCAACAACATGCCGCCGCTCCGTCCGTCCACAATCAAGAAACTGCCCGTTGAGGAACTTGTCTTCGCAGCTTAAGTGATACTGTGTTAGCACTTCGGCGTACGTCTTGAGTTGTTCGGGACGGATTTGCTCGCCTGTATCCTGATCGAAGACCTTCGCTAGCGCACGCGCGGGATCGGTGTCGTAAGGCGCAATTGGGGTCAGCGGCTCAGCGATCGGCGGCCTTCCTCTTCTTAGCTCATCGACAGGAGTTGTCGCTATTGGAGCGAATACTCCTTTGCGGGGCATGAAGGACAGCAGGAATCCAAAGGGCCGAATCTGCTTCTCGTACGGCTTGTTGTCGTTCCAGCGAGCCACCCAGTTGAGAAGCTGAGGACTCGACGCGGTGTACCGGATAGCAGCGGGAGTCTGAAGCTTTGGATGCCAATCTAGAGGAACGGTGTCCGCATGGCCAAGAAGCGCTGCCTCGATAATCTTGTACCAACAGTCGTACTGCCAACGTCTGACGCCGATTGTTTTGAGCGGAACATATGGCGGCGGAATCTCCGTTGGCGCCTCCGCTTCAGAATATGGGTCCAAGAGATGGCCTAGCCCGTGAGCCGATGCCTTGCGCAATACGAGTCGGTTTCCCTTGCTCAGATTGAAGAGCGCATATCGTTTCGCTGAGATCGCAAAGCAATAGAGCGGTTCCAGCTTGTCGGAACCGATCCCGTGGTTCAGATCCTCAATTTTCAGGATCGATCCCGGCTTCCGGTAGGGATTAAGCGGCCCAAACCAGTCAACCACCTTCTGTGCTCGCCTACGGAACTCGGGTCGAGAGATGCTCTTTGTCCTGACGTTGGCCAGCGAATCGGTATCGCAGAACGCCCAATCCAGTCCGAGATCGAGCGTTCGCCTTTCCGCAATCCCGAGCATCAATCGGGCAGCTCCCGTGATGAGCACGCCGAGCAACGGATGGAAGTAGCGCCCCGGATCCTCAATTGCCCTGGTGTGAAGGTGTAGACGTTCACAATTCGGCCCAAACACGGTGAGCGGTTCCGCTTTCGGCGCATCGTCGCGGTTTACCTCAATGAAAATGCCGTAGCTCGTCGAGTTGGCGATGATCTTGAGAGCCTTTTCCCTCGGATTGCTTTGGGCCTTCGCTTCATCGCGTAGATCAACCAATCGCGTGAAGAAGTCCTCGCTCGTCGGATCGATCGCAAAGTCATCACGCCCAACGATCTTTGTAGAGACAAGTCCATCTTGAGGCGGACCTGGCCGATAGGTACGGGCCTCTTCCAAGCGCGGACATCGGCCAGTCAGAAGTTTAGAAACCACGCAGTCAGCAAGCGTGTACCAGAGTGATTCCGAAGTGGTCAGATGGTTAAGGCCGATCGTGTAAGTCTCCCCGTCGTACTGGGAGCGAACTGGAAGAATGTCGTCATCGGCTTTGAGCCGAACCAGACAGCGAAGCTTCTTCCACGTCTCTGGCTTCCGGAGGTCTTTGAATTCTATGGCTTCTAGAAAGGCCTGGGTTTCTCGCGTCGTATCCTCGACCGACATCCCGTGGGCGATGACGAATTCCCACAAACCCATGAGACTGTTGACCGTGGGGTACATGGACTTGAAGTCGCAATACAGCACCTCGCATACAACACGGCGATTGCGCACCTCAGCTCGGCCTCCGTAGTAAGCACAGAAGATCTCGCCGAACCGTTCGCGTGGAAATGAGGGATCGCATCCCAGGAGTGGTTTGATATTCATCTGTTGTAGGTAGGCCTTCCCGATGCTTGCCTCGCTGAGCATCCTATCTGGACTCCTAGCCAGTCCATGCTCACCGTACCGCGCAATCAGTTCGCGGTAGCACTCCCACGTCACTTGAACATCCGCTCGCGCGTATTCGAGGTAGGCTTTTGTCATGCGCCCATGCTCTTTCGTCTCGTGCTTCCGAGTCTCGGTGCCGAGGTGGGCTGCCAGCGTTTGCAATGAAAAGCGTTGGCTCAGCAGCGCGGCTGCCAGTGTCTTGATATCAACAAAGCGCCCCCGATAGGCCGGTACACGCCTGCCGCGCTTTCTCCCCGCCCTAGGTGTGGCCTGATCGCCAGGAATGCCGAAATCGGTCAGTGCCGCGCGGGGGCTGAGGTGCTTGACTCGTACTCGCGGATCATCATCCTTGCCGGTCAAGTCGAAGCTGAAACCGCCGCGCATCTCGCCGCGAGCTGACCCGTGACTGACCGCAATACGGGAGATATCGAAGGGGAGATTAAAGCCGACGATGGTTGCATGCCGTCGGTAGCCGTACTTGAGAAACACGTCCGTTCGAAACTGCGCGACCGTCAACAACTCGATTCCATGCTCCCGCGTGAACGCGCGTAACAGGGCCTGCTCAGCCTGCGTAAGTGACTGGAGATCAAAGAAGCCGCCTTCCCGTTCCAACACTGCGCCCCGTCGAACCTGGAAAGACCCAAATCTCAACCGTTGGGCGGCGTCAATCGTGGTCTCGCAATCGAAAACCAGCGTCCACTCCGACGCTCCGATTCCCGCACTCGGAGGCCGCAAACCCAGGGGCGTCCGGTCCGGTCGCTCGCTGTAAGCCCGCACTGCGATGGACATTTCGAGGCGAGCGTTCATGCCGTAACCAGTCGCGGCGATTGCCCGAGAAGCCACGTTCCGAAAGCTTTGAGCGTTTCCACGATCATCGTGAGCAGGTCCGCGAGGCCTAGCAGGTAGTGACCGATCGTCGCCATGGGTCCGATAGGCCTAGCAGGGCCGTGCACCACGTGGTCCTTCTGCTGCTCGGACAGTTGCCGATGGCAGTTGGCGCACTCGATGACGACATCGTCGTGGCTTCGCTTTCCGATATGGTGCAGCTCGAAAATCTCCGGGTGGTCCGGATCACGTTTACCGCAGGTCACGCACATCGGGTTTCGTGTACCTAAACGTCGATAGTGCCGCTCCAAGCGGTCTCCGCGATCCAGAGGCTTCTTGGGCATGGCTGTGCTCTCCTTTAAGTGTTCGAAGTGATCTCGTAGATCTCGTGAAAGGGCGGGGAGTCCATCGCAGCGATGCGATGAAGGGCATTGGGATCCGTCTCCAGCACATACCGCCGACCGTTTGCCGCCTGAACCGTTCGGCCTCTGAACCGCTTGAGGAACCTTGCTACGTTCGTACGGACAAACTGACCAGCGGCGTGATGGTGTTCGCCGATCAGACGCGCGTGCTTGTATCCACGGACCGTCAAGACTCGAAGCCGACCTGCTGTCATGACGGTGACCCGCCGTAGGCGATCGTCCTGGGTGATCCAGTGCTTGCCTTTGCGCTTGAGAAGGCGCTTGCGCTTGAGATGTTTTCGGAGTTCCTTCGCCGACAGGCCGATTGCCCGCGCGGTTGCACTGAGCGAGCGGCCCCGGTTCAACTCCCGAACGGCAATCTCAAGTCGCGGATCCGCTTTCGGCGGTCGCCGACTACGCTTGGCGTGATAGCCAACCACTGCTCCCTTGGGTCGGCGGGTTCGTGTAGCAGGCTTTTGGGCTTTTCCGGATCTGGGCAGTCGCCGTTGCGGGCGCTTCGCTGCCCTTCCTTGGCGGCTCTTCAAGTTGGCTAGCTTGCGGCTAGCGGCCCTGGACGAACCACGCGTGGACCGACGCCGAATGCGCCTGCTCTTCTTTGCCTTGCCGTTGCGTCGAGCCATGTCGTGCGACCCATGAACTGGCCATCGTCGCACCGACTATCGAAATGCAAGTCGCTGATTTCAATGTGAATGAACTGCTGCGCAGTTTATGCAGTTTATTCGGATCTCTCGCGCTTGTTGGCAACCTCCCCAATAATTCGTTGAATAGTGGTCGATCGATAACCTTGCATGTCATCAAGATGCCGAGCGTTCTTGCCTAATAAGCGCGCACGTACCTCGCGGGCCTGATCTCGTCGATGTGACATGGCTCGGAAGGCTATATCCGTGTCCCACAGTTCTTCCACTACTTTGCGAATCTGATCACGGGTATTGCGTCTACCTTCCTTCGGTGCGCTGCTCTCTTGTGATTGCTCACGTTCTGGAAATTCGCTCTTGCTGAGTGGCGGTCTGACGACTCGAATGTCGAAGTAGGAAGCACTACCTACTGTCAGTTGGCCCTTGCTCCAATGGATATCGGGCCACCCATCGCGTACTCCCGTTTCATCGACAAAGAACCCGTGCCGGGGAACGCGTGTCAGTTCATCGGTGCCGTCGGGAAGAAATCGATAGCCGATAGCCCAGAGTCGACCTACGTAGATCTCGTGCAAGAGATTGATGCGCTCATTTCGCGTCGTGATCTCAAGCTTTCTCGTGCGGCCGTCTGAGGACATGGGCAGCCAACCCTTGCTCATTTGCCGGTAGCGGGGATGGTCTAGCCCGAGCACATCGACGTCATTGCATGGATCGGTATGCAATGCGCGAACGGCAAACGCGTCCAGGAATTCAGCGAATTCGATCCAGGCGGAGTCGAGTGGAACACCCGTCTTCCACAGCACGGCTAGCGCGTCCTTTGTCGGCCTAGATTCGCTCATATACGGCAAATAAACGTATAAATCTAGTATAATCAAGCCTTTACAGGCGAGATCCTGTGCTGCGGATGGCGACGTCAGTCGATAATCCAGAATCAATGTACAGCGACCGGTGTAGGTTTTGGATCGCAGAATCAGAGCGCAATGTAGCGCGTCATGTTCGTGAACGGGAAGCAGCGCCTCTCATTCTGACCGGTCATGGCTTGGCGTTACGCGTTGAGAAAGGCTCCTTGCTCGTTCGTGACGGCTATACGCATTTCCCAGCCGAACAACGTAGACATCGATTCTTTCCCGCCGCGTTGGATGTCCCGCCCGCAGTTGTCGTACTTGATGGTTCAGGTGATATCACCTTGGACGCCATTGATTGGCTAGCGACGCAGGGTATCCCGTTAATTCGCCTACGCTGGAATGGAAGATTCGCATCGGTGCTGACATCTGGAGGCCAAGCAGCGTCGGCCAGCAAGGTGCATTGGCAGCAATCAACCCGAGACAATCCTCGCGCTCGATTAGCATTCGGCGCAAACCTCGTTCGCGAGAAGGCTGAAAATTCGCTTCAAACGCTGGAAGAGTACATCCCGCCATCATCACTGCGAGATCAGGCCTGCGCGAAGCTCGCTTACCGGGCCAAGTTGCTCAGAAGGAAGCCGCCCCAGACATTTGCAAGCTTGCTCGGATTTGAAGGGGCAATTGCGGGCGACTACTTCCGCGTCTGGACTGGCATCCCATTGAAATGGAAGGCGCTTAAGCGGTATCCGATACCCGAGGAATGGAACAAGTATCGGTCAAGAATCGCGCTGCGCTATGGCATCCGGCTGCGCGGAAGTGGCGGCTACAACCGAGGCGCTACGCATCCCGTTAATGCCATGCTCAACTACGCGTATAGCGTCCTCATTGCGCGGCTTCAGATTCGTCTCGTCGCCGATGGATACGATCCGACACTCGGGATCATGCATCAGAAGAAACAGTTTCGTGGAATCAGCCCCGCCTTTGCGCTGGATCACATGGAGCCTATGCGGCCGGTGGTTGATCGAGCCGTGTTGCAGCTAATCGACTCCGTTACGTTCACTGGAGCTGACTTCTCCATTCAAAATGACGGTGTCTGTCGATTGAATCCAGAGCTTGCGCGGAGACTGGCGCTGCTCGCGATGGAGCATTGCGAAACTGTTGGATTTCCCAAGCGTAGCGGTCGTTACCAACGCACTCGAAGTCGGCGAGCCGTAGATTCAGGGACGTGATCCCAGCTCAAACGATAGAGCAGCGGACCGACAATCCGCGTGTCGGTGGTTCAATTCCGCCCCCTGGCCACCATCTTCGCAGGGTCTAAGACTGTTCCGAATAGATGGTTCTGCCTTCCTTGATTCGCGTGTCGATGGTTCCCATTTTGCTCCTAACCGACACTCCCTCAGCGTTGCCCAGCGAGGCAATGATACGTGCCGTTACGGTGATCACCGAATAGACCTTTATGCTTCGGTGATGCCCGCTTTTGGTGGAATATGCGAGGATCATCAACATTTCACCATGCATATTTGGGGCAAGCTGCCGAGTCGAAAAGGCACCATAGCGACCTCAGGGAGTGAAAACGATGAGGCGAGTTCTTATCTGCGTGCTTGCGGCGCTAGCTGTCTCCGCTTCCACGCTCGCCAGTACTCCGGCTGAATTCCAGAGCCAAGCGCCTTCGGGCTTAGCGACCTATCAGGCAGTTTCTCAGGTCGAAACAAATTTGCTCATTCGTGCTGACTTAGGCGTACGCCCAGCGCAACGAACCGAGCAGTGTTGCAAGATCTGCACGACAGGCAAGGCTTGCGGCAATACCTGCATTAATCGCAACTACCAGTGTCACCAACCTCCAGGCTGCGCATGTGATGGATGAGAGCTGATCCCATGATTGCCTGGAAAGTCCACCTGTTGTCTGCAATGATCAGGGCGGGGGGTGACCAGGTGCGCGGAGTTGCAGCAGGAACGACGAAGCTTTGCAGGCGCGCGCTGCTTACCGTCGCTTTACCGTTCATTTTGGCTTCGTGTGCGCTATCTGGTCCAGCAGATCCTGCTCCCGCGGCAGACGCAACAAACGAGCCCACCGCGAAACCAGAACATGTCTCTAGAGAACTGCTGAATATTTATGAGCAGAGGTATTCGTCCGCGTCGGAATCGCGTTCATGTACCGATCTAGACCGCAACCAGACTGACCCTGGAAGCTCTGTTGTAGTAGATGCCATAGCAATCGAAAACGCAGAACTGCTTATGCAGCAGCTAACGTCCCTTGGTCTCAAATATGCACAGGTAGCAGTGCCGCTAGTTTCTGGATATTTCCCGATCTGCGCCATCCCTGAGCTTGAAACCTGCTGCTCCGAGCTGAGATATGTCCGGCAATCCATTTCCGCACATCGGCAGCGATGAATCTCACCAATAAGGTCGGGTTCACTAAAATGCATAAACATGCTGGGAGGATTTGTGAGTAATTACACCCGCCCAATTGTTGCAGCCCTCGTCGGCGCGATGCTCCCTTTGTTGGGCAGTTCAGCCCCTGACTCAACCGCAAAGGTCCGCATCAAGCCATGGAATCAACAACAGCTGACCACGTTTCAGAGAAGTGCTCTCGAAGCATTTCACGGGCCGGATCTCCGAAGCAAAGCGGGGCCGATGCGTAAGGTTGGCTCTGAGCTGACGCGACTGTTCTATCTCGACCTCGTGTCTCCTCCGTTGGCTCCGTCAAAGCTAAAGGCCAATGGATATGCCAACCTCCCTTTGAGGGAGACCACTGACAGCCGCCAGTTTGTTCTTGTGGATGCAACAGCGAATGGCGACGCTCGTCTTTTGAGATCGGGTTTGCAGCAGCTGGGAGCCAAGGATCTGTATGTCTATCCGCCGATGGTATCCGGCTGGGTCCCGGTCAACGCTCTCGATCAAATTGCCGCAATGGACTCACTACGATTTCTGCGCCCAAGCCGAGCAATGGCACGAACCGGCGCTGCCATTTCCCAGGGTGACTTTGCGATTCGTGGACCATCTGTCCGCCCCCCAGTGATGCCCAATGGTCCGACGGGCTCGGGCATTGCTGTTGGCGCGATCAGCGATAGCTATGACTGCCTCGGTGGGGCAGCATCTGACTCGAGTAATGGCGAGTTTCCGAATGGCGTATCTGTTATTCGGGAAGAACCAGGCTGCACAACTGGAACTGACGAAGGCCGCGCGATGCTGCAGATTGTCGCAGACGTAGCGCCTAACGCATCCCTACTCTTTGCGAGTGGATTAGGAGGTATTGCGGCATTTGCAAATTCAGTGACATCGCTAGCTGCGAATGGCGCAAACATTGTCGTAGACGATCTCTGGTACTTCAGTTCACCATGGTTTCAGGATGGGGTCATCACTGCCGCAGTCAATGACGCTGTCCTGAACTTGGGTGCAGCCTATTTTTCTGCAGCAGGCAACTATGCCACGAAGTCGTACGAGTCGTCGTTCACGCCGTCTGCCATTACCGGAGTTAACGGCGGTTTTGTCCACGACTTCGATCCATCACCTGGTAATGAGCGCGTATTCAGCAGTGTCTTCATTCCGTCTGGCGCGACAATGGCAATTGCGATGCAATGGGATCAACCCGCGGCATCGGCCTGCACAGGCTGTCCGGGGAGTGCGTCGGACCTTGATATCTACTTTTTCAACGGGTCAGTAATTGGCAATCCTGGCATAGACTTCAACATTGGTGCTGATCCAGTAGAGACTGCGTCGTATACAAATCCTGGGGCAGACGGAGTTTTCACGTTTGTTATTGAAAAGTTTTCCGGCCCTGACCCCGATCTTATAAAACTCATCTTTCTTGACGGGGATTTGTCGGACATTCAGGACCACACGGACGGTTCGACATCTGCAGGGCCTGGTCTCGCCGCAAATGCGATGGCCGTTGGCGCCGCGAATTTCTGGGAAACGCCCGCTTGCGACACGTCGCCGCCGCAATTGGCCTCATTCTCATCACGCGGTGGAATACCAATACTATTCTCAGCAACTGGCGCACTGCTCGCGACCCCAGTAGTGCGACAGAAACCGGAAATTGTCGCTCCGCAGGGTGGAAACACCAGCTTTTTCGGGCAAGACATACCCGACCAACCTGGTGCGTCGACGCTTGGTGAGTGCCTGGATGGGGACACACTTCCAAACTTTCCTGGTACCTCGGCTTCCGCACCACACGCGGCTGGTGTTGCAGCCCTGCTCCTGGATGCCATTCCTAGCCTCACACCGGAGCAGCTTTATGATGGAATGAAACAGTCGGCGATCGATATGCTTGGCGCTGGCTTCGACTTGGACAGTGGATTCGGCCTCTTGCAGGCCGATACGGCCTTTCAGCGACTCGCAGACACGACACCTGCCGCGTTTTCGTTCACGCCTCAGACCAACATAGGTCCGGACGATCTGGTCACGTCCAATGCTGTGACGATTTCAGATACAAATACTGGTGCCCCGGTTAGTGTATCCGGTGGTGAATTCAGTGTTGGCTGCACCGCTACGTTCACAAGCGCGTCTGGCACAATCCAACCGAATGAATCGGTCTGTGTTCGACATGCGGCATCTGCTGCGTTCAATACCGCAGTGACGACCACCTTGACGATCGGTGGAGTCAATGGGACTTTCACCAGCACCACCAGGGTGGCGGATACCACACCAAATGCGTTCAGTTTCGTGACTCAGGCGGGCGTAGCACCCAACTCAGTGGTCACATCCAATGCTGTAGTGATCTCCGGCATCGATGCGCCGACGGCTATTGACGTCAATTCCGCTGTCGGTGAGTACTCTATTGGCTGCACTGCTACATTCACGAATACGGCCAGCACTATCAGCAACGGCCAGACGGTATGTGTCCGGCATACGGCATCCTCGGCGTTCAGCACCAACCAAGTAACGATTCTGTTGGTGGGCGTCGTGTCGGGTTCGTTCACGTCAACAACAAGCGCCGCGCCGCCACCGCCACCACCGCCGCCGCCGCCGTCCAATGGCGGAGGCGGTGGAGGTGGAGCGCTTGGGTTGACAACGCTTCTACCATTGCTACTTCTGATACGCAGGCGCAGGTTCTCGGCGCGAACTTGAAAGCCGGCACGATGTAGGAACCCCGGCCCCGCGCCGGGGTTTCTTTTACGGGACTACTTCAGCAATCCCCGCAAACAGAGGAAAAGCACGCCGTCTTCGGCCGCATGTCTTAGGGCGGGCCCAATCTGGTGGCGTGATTTGTGTTTGTTTTTATTGACGGGATATATCTATACCCCCCAACGCATAGTTAGGCCGCCGTCTCTGCAACTGCGTCTCCAATACGGATGATTCCACCACGGATGATTCTGCAGCGCAGTCCGCCCTTGTGTACAAAGAAGCGGACAACTTGCGGGTGAGTGCGCTTGGCGAAGGTGCCACAAGGCTCGCAGAGTTCTAGCCCCTGGAGCTCGACGCTACCCACAGAAAAGCGTTGGCCACACAACTCATTGAGACGAACGCCAACCGTAACGAGGTTTCGCCTTGGTTCGTGTGGCGCAAGGGGAACGCCCGCGGCCTCAGCAAAGGCTTCGATGTTCTCCGCCTCAATCAGCGTCAGCTGATAGTCAGCCGACTTGCGGTTCTGTGCCTGTGTGTAGCGATCTCCCTGAAGCCCGACGTCCGTAACCGCCTCAACCTCGGTCAGACTCAGCATTGGCGAGCCGCGCTCGGCGGCTACAAAGATGTGCTTCACGATGCCCATCTTGGCGGCCTAACGTCCGCGTTGAGCGGGCCGCGCGAGACGCTGCGGGCGCGACGCAGGCGCACAATCATTCCGCGCGCCTGCGGCGCGCTCGCTCCGACCTCTCACGGACCGCTCCAACGCATAGTTAGGTGTCACCCCTGTTTAGAATTGGATGTTGCATTTCGAGAATCTTATGCGGCGTACCCGCAACGTACCAATCGCACATCTGAATCAAAAACCCAAGATTTCGCGCTGCGTCGTCGAGGTCGCTTAGAATGCGCTTCCCAATGCGCGCGCGAGTCGGCGTATCCGCGTCCAATTCAATCGCTTGCTGCAGGTGTTTGGCTGTTGAAAGTATTTCCGCGAGCAATGAATCGATTGCTTCCATCCAGTAGATGAGAGCCCCGAGGCCTTGGTTTTCGTTTGAGTCAAGCAAGTCGATTACTTCGACATGCTTTGTCTTTATGGCTGCAACCGGGAACGGCATGATTGGTGCGGGGGCGAACTTGTTGTCTTCACGCATCATGTCGATGCTGTTCTGAACAGTTCGGTGCTTCGCCCTCGCGAGATCCGCATTGTCGCTAATGAGGAAGCTCGGCTGGCGCTTGCTTCGTCGACGCCGGCGCCAGTCAGTGGCAGCCACCAAAACAAATGCTGCGAATGCCCCGGCGAAAGCGGCAACCGTGGCGTTATCTAGCGTTTGAAATAATGAGTTACGCACTGCACGTTGACCAGGGTGACACCTAACGTCCGCGATCAGCGGCGGCGCGCGCTCGGCGCGCCGCTTGCTGAGCCAACACTTTGGGTCCCGCTCGCTGTCCTTGCAAGCGGCGTGCCGACGAGAGCCGACCGCTGCATCGCATAGTTAGGCATCTTCGGAGACCAAAGTCTCAGTTACGTCCTCATAGAAAGTCACCGCATTGACTGCCGACGCTAACTTGATCTTGATTCCGACCGGAGGCGTACACCCAAATAGCTTCTTTAGCTGCACTCGATCGTTCTCTAGGAACTTGTTAGTCCCACCAGCATGAACGATTGAGTTGCGTCGCGAATACAACCAATCTGCGTAGCCGCATATTGAGAGGGGCTGCTGCTTGTTGGGCGGTTTGATGCTTTCGAGGATCTGCCCCGTGGCCGGATTGACGCGCGGAGGTCCCCAGCAATCGAGATCCGGACGCATGAGCTTGAATAGGGTCTGAAGCTTTCGAGAGTGACGTTGGCGAAGCACGGTGTTGCGTAGGGCGTTCCGTAGCCGAGTCCCAATAGCGTCCTGCAACGTCTCGGCATGGAGCAGAAGTCTGAGTAGATCGGATTCGGTGACACTGCCGCTCAGATCCTTCGTAGCCTCTTCGACAAGAGGATCCTCTCGGCAGTTCTCCAAGATCATGGTGTCGACCAAAGTGTCGAAGCGATCCACAAGATTCGTGTACACAAGTTTCTGCACGTGTATGCGGTGTTTGTCTGCGAGTTTGCCGAGATCGGTTACCGCGGGCGTGACTTCTGTCTTTATGAACTTTTGGAAATCCGCAATCGGTGTAGTTTGCATGGTTGCTTCCGAAGATGCCTAACGTCCGCGTTGAGCGGACCGCGCGAGGCGGCTGAGGCGCGCCGCAGGCGTAGAATCTCTCCGCGCGCCTGCGGCGCGCTCGCTCGAGCTCTTCACGGGCCGCTCGAACGCATAGTTAGGTGTCGGTCCATGGTGGTTACGAGTTCATAGAGTTTCAGGCACAAGTCGCCGCTGTACTTCGCGTGGCCAACAATACGCCCCTCGTCATCTACGGTATGAAGGGAACTGGCGTACTGGGAAATATTCAGGCCGATTAGGATTTCCTTGACGGTAATGTCGCCACCCATCGTCTTGAGGATGCGCGGACTATCGAACGAGATGAGCAGATACCGCCCGTCCACAGCTCTGCGATATTGGGCCAAAGTCTCGGCAAGATCCCAATTCCAGAGCGGATTGCGGGAATTGAACTGCGACGATTCAGCGATCTGTAAAGCCAACTCGTAGAGCTTGCGGTAGTCATCGGGCGAAGACGGCGTGGCACCTTCGTACTGGAGTGAGAGTAGATACGCAGGCCGTTGGTCTGGCTCGGCGACTACTTCGCTACCCGTAGCGACCGAAACTGAAAACGCAAATAGGACCAGAGCTCTCGCGGCGATCTTGAACGTGACCATAAGACGCACCTGCCTCTCGGTCGGACCGACACCTAACGTCCGCGATCAGCGGCGGCGCGCAGTCGGCGCGCCGCTTGCCGATCGTAACCTGTCCCCGCCATGGCCTGTCCCTGCAAGCGGCGTGCCGACGCGCGCCGACCGCTGCATCGCATAGTTAGACCACCTCAGTCGAGATCTTCGAGCTT
>Ga0187892_10007146_pt1 | contig 16098 bp, 15 predicted proteins | sample MA1701073metaG_FD_139345 | JGI IMG/M metagenome (GOLD analysis project Ga0187892, IMG submission 139345) | Bio-ooze microbial communities from a basaltic lava cave in the Kipuka Kanohina Cave System on the Island of Hawaii, USA - MA170107-3 metaG ... | reverse complement strand
GGGCGCCCGAGCGCCAGGGCGTGAACATCGACGACTACCCGGCGCTCAAGCGCTGGCGCGACGCGATCCTCGAGCGCCCGGCGGTGCAGCGCGCGGTGCAGGTGCTGGCCGAGCGCCGGCGCACGCAGATGACCGATCAGCAGCGGGAAAATCTGTTCGGCGCCGCGCAGTATGCTAAGAGGTAAGGTCGCCTGGATCACGGGCGGCGGCTCCGGCATCGGCCTTGCCGGCGGCGTCGAGCTCGCGAAAGCCGGCGCGCACGTGGTGATCTCGGGCCGTAGCGCCGAGACGCTGAAGAAAGCGGAAAAGGAGATCAAGGCCGCCGGCAGCGGAGAGGCGATCGCGCTGGACGTCTCCGAACAGCAGGAAGTGGCGAAAGCCGCGCAAGGCATCCTCAAGCGCCACGGCCGGGTCGACATCCTGGTGAACAGCGCCGGCATCAACAGCCCGAAGCGCAACTTCCGCAACGTCTCGGTCGAGTCCTGGGACCAGATCGTGGCGATCAACCTTTCCGGCACCTTCTATTGCTGCCAGGCCGTGCTGCCCGGGATGCGCGAGCGCAAGGACGGCCTGATCATCAATATCTCTTCCTGGTTCGGGCGCTACTGGAACACCCTCGGCGGGCCGGGCTACAACGCCACCAAGCACGCGGTGGTGTCGCTCACCGAGACCGTCAACGTCGAGGAGGCGGCGAACGGCATCCGCGCGACCTGCATCCTGCCGGGCGAGGTGGCGACGCCGATCCTCGAGAAGCGCCCGGTGCCGCCGACGCCGGAGGTGCGCGCGCGCATGCTGCAGGCCGAGGATCTCGGCAAGACGATCCTGTTCATCGCCACGCTGCCGGCGCGCGCGTGCGTCAACGAGGTGGTCATCAGCCCGACCTGGAACCGGCTGGTCCAGGGCGGCCTGGAAGTCACGAAGACTTAGAAAAATGGGGACGGACCCTGTTTTCGCCAAAAATCGCCAAGGCGATTTTTGCGCTTCGCTAGCTTCGCGAAAATAGGGTCCGTCCCCATTTTTCTGCGCGTATCCGTGCCGTTCCTGGCCGGATACTTCGTGTCGTACGTCTACCGCATGGTCAACGCGGTGCTCGCGCCCACGCTCGCCAGCGAGTTCGGACTGTCCGCGGGCGGGCTGGGGCTGCTCTCCAGCATGTACTTCTTCTCCTTCGCCATCTGCCAGTTGCCGGTGGGCGTGGCGATGGATCGCTTCGGCCCGCGGCGCGTCAACGCGGCGCTGCTGCTCGTCGCCGCCGCGGGCGGCGCGTGGTTCGCGTTCGCCGAGAGCGCCGCGGCCGCGATGGCCGCGCGCGCGCTGATCGGCGTCGGCGTCTCGGCGTGCCTCGTCGGCTCGCTCACTGCCTTCGCGCTGTGGTACTCCGCGGACCGCATCTCGACGATGAACGCGGTCGCGTTCTCGGCGGGCGCGGTCGGCGCGATGACCGTGACCGTGCCGCTCGAGCTGCTGCTGCGCGTCTGGCCATGGCGCGAGGCCTTCCTGCTGATCGTTGGCGCGACGCTCGCGGTCAGCCTGGTGCTGTGGTTCTGGGTTCCGGAGCGCACCGCAAAGCGGCGCGGTGAAGGCACGAGGCAGATCGCCAGGGGATTGGGCGAGCTGCTGCGCGATGGCGCGTTCCTGCGGCTTGCGGTCTGCCTCGGCGCGAGCCAGTTCGCGGCGGTCGCGCTGCAAACCCTCTGGATCGCGACCTGGCTGCGCGACGCCGCGGGCTATACGCCGGCCGAGGTTGCGCGCGGGCTGCTCGCGGTCAATGCGTCGATGATTGCCGGCTATCTCGCCTTCGGTCGCGCCGCCGATGCCTTCCAGCGCCGCGGACGCAGCGCGCTGCCGCTGTTCGCGGGCGGGATCGCGATCTCGTCGGCGAGCCTCGCGCTGCTGATGCTGGGGGCTCCGCTGCCGATGTTCCTGTGGTGCGTGTTCGTCGGCGCGGGCACGGCGGGCGTGCTCAGCTACTCGATCCTGTCGCGGCGCTATCCGAAAGCGATGGCGGGGCGGGCGAACACCGCGATCAACGTGTTCGCCTTCATCGGCATATTTACCGGGCAGTGGGGCGTGGGGCTCGTGCTGGACCTCTGGCCGCAAAGCGCCGACGGCTACGCGGCCGAGGCCTATCCGTGGGCGCTCGGCATGGCCTGGGCGGTGCAGCTCGCCGGCCTCGCCTGGCTGTGGCGCGGCCGGGGGCTGCTGGAAGCGCGCGCTACGCCCGCGGCTTGAGGTAGATGTCCCGGTACGCGGTGTAGACCGAAGCCGCGATCACCGGGCCGAGCACCAGCCAGCCGAGGAGCAGCGGGATCGTGGCGATGAACGACGCCACCATCAGGATCAAGCCGTAGATCAGGAAGGGCAGGATGTTCTTCAGGCAGCCGAAGAAGCTCCCCTTCAGCGCGTCGATCGCGCCGTGGTCGTGGAACACCACCAGCGGCGCGGCGAACCAGACCGCCATGATCGCCGGCAGCAGCAGCGCGAACATCACCAGCATCGCGAGCACCATGGTCATGCCCAGCGCCGCCGCGGCCGCGGCGTCGCCACCACCCATCATGGTGAACATGCCCACGCCCATGATCAGGCCGACCACCAACATCATCACCAGGGTCGCCGCGAGGTAGAGCGCGCCGACGCCGATCAGCGTGCCGGTCTTCTCGCGGAAGCCGGCGAACAGGTGGCCGAGCTCGAGCTCGCCGCCGGTGTCGAGCGCCTTGGCGCCGGTCACCAGCCCGGCGGCGAACACCGGGCCGAACAGGCTGAGGAGCAGCCCGCCGAAGATCGGGATCAGGGCCGCGGCCACGAAGATCACAAACATCAGGAGGATGATCCCGATCCACATGCCCGGCTGGCGCCTGAAGATCTCCCAGCCCTCCGCGATCCAGGTCCAGCCGTTGCCGGCCGGGCGCGACTGCCCGCCGGGAACGAAATCGGCGGCGATGATTACGGTTTCGTCGGAGACCGCGGCTTTCGGCGCAGCGTACGGATTCGGCGTGCTCATGCGGATGCCTCCCTCATTTTTCCTTCTCCTTCAATCGTACCCTCACCGTGGCGATCGCTTTCGCCACCAGCGAACCGTCCTCGTTCTTCGCCTCGGCCTCGACGAAGCTCATGCTGCGAGCGTCCTTGAGCACGCGCGCCTCGGCGACCAGGCGCGCGCCGCTCGCGCCCCCGATGAACGAGACGCTCAGGTCGATGGTGACGACGCCGAGCGAGTCCGGGTGCAGCGTGCGCGCCGCGGTGCACAGCGCGACGTCGAGCAGCGACATGATAACGCCGCCGTGCGCCGTGCCCAGGCTGTTGGTGAGCTGCGGCTCGATCGGCAGCGAGAGGCGCGCGCTGCCCTCGCCCAGCGCGTCGGTCTGGATCTTCAGGTGCTGGATGAACGGGATGCGCTTCTGGTAGTCGCGCGCAAAGGCGACCTTGTCGCTCATACGATGGTCGCGCCGCCGTCGACCGCGATCGCCTGCCCGGTGATGTGGCGCGACGCCTCCGAGGCCAGCAGCACCGCCAGGCCTTTCAGGTCCTCGTCGTTGCCGAGGCGCCGGTTGGGGGTGGTTTCAAGGATGGCGTTCTCCATCGTGGCGAGCGTGGCCCGCGTCATCCTGGAGGGAAAGAAGCCCGGGCAGATCGCGTTCACCGTGATGCCGTGCACGCCCCACTCGGCGGCGAGCTGGCGGGTGAGGCCGACCAGGCCGTGCTTGGTCGCGGTGTAGGCCGCGGTGGGCGCGAAGCGCGGGTCCTGGCCCATCAGGCCGGCGACCGAGGCGACGTTGATGATGCGGCCCCATTTCGCCGGGATCATCGATCGCTTCGCGATGATCTGCGTCAGCACGAACGCGCCGCTCAGGTTGACGTTCACCAGCTTGTCCCAGGCCTCGAGCGGGTGCTCCTCGGCCGGCGCTCCCCAGGTCGCGCCGGCGTTGTTCACCAGGATGTCGACCTTGCCGAACTTCTTCAGCACCGCGTCGGCGAGCGGCTGGATCGCCTCGCGCTTGCCGATGTCGCTCACATGGGAAGAGGAATCGACGCCGAGCTTTTTCAGCCTGGATAGCGCCTCGTCGAGCTCCTCCTTCTTGCGCGCGGTGATGGCAATCTTCGCCCCCATCTCGCCGAGCGCCTCGGCGATCTGCAGACCGAGCCCGCGCGAGCCGCCGGTGACGAGCGCCACGCGGCCGGAAAGGTCGAGTAAGGTTTTCACTCCCATGAGGCGAATCCTAGTACAAGCCCGAAAATCAGGGACAGACCACGTTTTTCCTGGGTCGGCATGGCGAAAAAACGTGGTCTGTCCCTGTTTTCGATTTGCCCGCATTTAGAATGGCAGCGTGACGACGCTAGTGATGTTCTCGGGCGGCCTCGACAGCACCGCGATGCTGGTGAAGCTGCTTGCGGAAAGCGCGGACGAGCTCCGCGTGCACCACATACGGATGATCAATAAAGAAAAAAGAGACCTTGCTGAACAGCGCGCGGTGGAGGGCATTCTCGCGTACTGCCGCGCGCATTACCGCGCGTTCCGCTATTCCGAATCGGCGCTCGACTTCTCGGCGCTCGAGGCGATCCCGATCGACTACCTCGCGATCGCGTTCGTCGCGTGCCAGGTGGCGATCGACACGCCGGGCTGCAACCGCATCGCAGTCGCGACGCTCGCCACCGACACCGACATCGCGAACCGCTCGGCGCGCCAGCGGCGGGTGTTCGAGGAGATCTACGCGTGCTACCGCGCGCGCAAGCTGGGCGAGCCGAGCGTCGACTGGGTCTACCCGGTCCACGACATCCCGAAGGCCGAGCTCGCCGCCGGGCTGCCCCCCGCGCTCCTGGACCTGACGTGGTCCTGTCGCTGCCCCGTAGAGGGGTTGCGGCCCTGCATGGCGTGCAAGGCCTGCCGGATGCGCCAGAGCTTGCGCATCCCCGCCGCCCCGGCCCACAATCCGGTTTCATAGGGGAGGGGCGCCATGAGGTCCAGGCGGAACGATGGCCGCATACTCATTTACAGCCACGACACCTTCGGCCTCGGCCACCTGCGCCGCTGCCGCGCGATCGCGCATTCGCTGGTCGAAAACTTCAAGCAGCTCTCGGTACTGATCCTGTCGGGCTCGCCGATCATCGGCAGCTTCGACTTCAGAGCGCGCGTCGATTTCGTGCGCGTGCCGGGCGTGGTCAAGCTGCGCAACGGCGAGTACACGCCGCTCAACCTGCACCTCGACATCCGCGAGACGATGTCGATGCGCGCCTCGATCATCCAGCACACCGCCGAGGCGTTCGAGCCCGACATGCTGATTGTCGACAAGGAGCCGGTCGGGCTGCGCGGCGAGCTCACGCAGACGCTGAAGATGCTCAAGCGCGGCGGCACGCGCCTGGTCCTGGGCTTGCGCGACGTGATGGACGAGCCGCGCCTGCTCGAGCCCGAGTGGCAGCGCAAGAAGGCGCTGCCGGCGCTGCGCGAGCTCTACGACGAGATCTGGGTGTACGGGCTGCCGCAGATCTGCGACCCGCTCGAGGGCATCGCGCTGCCCTCGCGCGTGCGCGAGAAGATGGTGTACACCGGCTACCTGCACCGCGAGGTGCCGACGCACGGCGCGCCGCCGCGGCTGCCCGAGATCACCCACCGGCCGTTCCTCCTGGTAACCACCGGCGGCGGCGGCGACGGCGAGGGGCTGATCGACTGGGTGCTGCGCGCCTACGAGCACGACCCGCTGCTGCCGTACCCGGCGCTGCTGGTGCTCGGGCCGTTCATGCAGGCCGAGCGCCAGGCCGAGTTCATGGACCGCGCCGCGCGGCTCAAGCGCGTCGACGCGATCACCTTCCATGGCCAGCTCGAGGCGCTGGTGGCGCGGGCCGCGGGCGTGGTGGCGATGGGCGGCTACAACACCTTCTGCGAGGTGCTGTCGCTCGACAAGCGCGCGCTCATCGTGCCGCGCACCGAGCCGCGCCTCGAGCAGCTCATCCGCGCCTCGCGCGCCGCCGAGATGGGCCTGGTGAGCATGCTGTGCGACGACGGCAACTACGACCCCGCCGTGATGGCCGCAGCGCTGCGCGCGCTGCCGCGCCAGCAGCGCCCGTCGGAAGTCGTGGTGCCCGGGCTGCTCGAGGGCCTGAGAAACGTCTCGCGCCTGGTCGCGCCCTGGATCGAGCACGCCGAGGTCGAGGCTCCGCAGGTCACCGCCAAAGTCACGCGCATCCGCTGAATTGCGAGTCGCTTTCGTTCTGAAGGGCTATCCGCGCCTCTCCGAGACTTTCATCGCGCAGGAGATCGCGGCGCTCGAGCGCCGCGGCTTGGAGATTACGATCGTGTCGCTGCGCCGGCCGACGGAGGCGCGCCGCCACGCGGTGCACGACGAGATCCGCGCTCAGTTGCTCTATTTGCCGGAGTATCTGCTGCTCGAGCCGTTGCGGGTTTTCAAGGCATGGTTGAAGGCAAGGCGCTTGGCGCCATACCGTGAAACCCGAGCCCTTTGGTTCAAGGACCTCCTGCGTGACCCGACGCCCAACCGCATCCGCCGCTTCGGCCAGGCGCTGGTGCTCGCCGCCGAGCTGCCCGGCGAGGTCGCGCGCCTGCACGCGCATTTCCTGCACACGCCGGCCTCGGTGACGCGTTACGCCGCGCTGCTGCGCGGCCTGCCGTGGACCGGCTCGGCGCACGCGAAGGACATCTGGACCACGCCCGAGTGGGAGAAGCGCGAGAAGCTCGCCTCGTGCGAGTGGCTCGTGACCTGCACCCGGACGAACCACGATCAGCTGGCGGCGCTCGCGCCGACGGGGCGGGTGGAGCTGGTCTACCACGGGGTGGACCTGGAAAGGTTCGCGCCGGTCACGGCGCCGGCGCGCGCGCGCGACGGCCGCAATGCCGCGGATCCGGTGGTGATCCTGTCGGTGGCACGGCTGGTCGAGAAGAAGGGCACCGAGGTGCTGCTCGAGGCGCTGGCGCGTGTTTCTCCGGGCCTCAACTGGAAGCTGGTGCACGTGGGCAGCGGCCCGCTCAGGCGGCGCATGGAACGCCTCGCGTCCTCGCTCGGCATTGCAAACCGGGTCGAATGGCGCGGCGCGCTCACCCAGGAAAAGCTGCTCCTCGAGTACCGCGACGCGGACCTGTTTGCGCTCGCGAGCCGCATCGCGCGCGACGGCGACCGCGACGGCCTGCCCAACGTGCTGGCGGAGGCGCAGAGCCAGGCGCTCGCCTGCGTGGCGACGCGCGTGTCGGCGATCCCGGAGCTCGTGCGCGACGGCGAGACCGGCGTCCTGGTCGAGGAGAACGACCCGCCGGCGTTCGCGCGCGCGCTCGAGTCGCTGATCTCGAGCCCGGCGCGGCGGCGCGCGCTCGGCCAGGCCGGGCAGGCGCGGGTGGCGCAATCGTTCGGCCTCGCCGCGAACCTCGAGCGGCTCGCGCGCAAGTTCGGGCTGGTGGCAGCCGGTGCGCATCGCGTTCTACGCACCGCTTAAGCCGCCGACGCACGCCACGCCCTCGGGCGATCGGCGCGTCGCCGGGCTGATGATGGACGCGCTCGAGCGCTTCGCCGACCAGATCGAGCTGGTGTCGACCTTCCGCAGCTTCGACGCCGACGGCGACGCCGAGCGCCAGCAGGCGCTGCGCCTCCAGGGCACGACGCTGGCGGAGCGGCTCGTGTCGGGCTGGCGCGCCGCGCCGGCGTCGCTGCGCCCGAGCCTGTGGTTCACCTACCACGTGTACTACAAGGCGCCGGACTGGCTCGGCCCGGCGGTCAGCGCCGCGCTCCGCATCCCTTACGTGATCGCAGAGGCCTCGTACGCCGGCAAGCGCGCCGGCGGGCCCTGGGCGATCGGCCACGAGGCTTCCGCCGAGGCGATCAACCGCGCGCGCCTGGTGCTCTCGCCCTCGCGCGACGACCTCGACGGGCTGCGGGAGGTGGTCCTGCCCGAGCGCCTGGTGCACCTGCCGCCGTTCCTCGACCCGGCGCCGTACCGCGCCGCGGCCAAGGAGCGCGAGGCGCATCGCGCAAAGCTCGCGCGCGAGCACCGCCTCGACCCGGCGGTGCCGTGGATCGCGGTGGTGGCGATGATGCGCGCGGGCGACAAGCTCGCGTCCTACCACTCGCTCGCCGCCACGCTTGCCCGCCTGACCGACCTTCCCTGGCGGCTGGTCGTCGCCGGCGACGGCTCGGCGCGCCGCGAGGTGCAGGAGGCCCTCGAGCAGGCGGTGCCGGGGCGCGCCTGCTTCCTCGGCAGCCTGGAAACCCGGCAGGTCGCCACGGTGTGCACCGCTTGCGACCTCTACGCCTGGCCCGCGGTAAACGAGGCCTACGGCATGGCGATGCTGGAGGCGCAGGCGGCGGGCCTTCCGGTGGTGTCGGTGGCGAAGCGCGGCGTGCCTGATGTCGTGGTCCACGGCCGCACGGGGTTGCTGGCGAAGGAGGACATCACGCAACCCCTGAGGGAATTGCTTACCGATCCCGGCCGCCGCGCCGCGATGGGGCGTGAAGCCGCCGCCTTCATCAACGGCGAACGAAGCCTCGACGCGGCGGCGCGCCGCCTGCAGAGCCTGCTCGCCGCGCTATGACGCCGCTCGCGCTGCTGCGCCACGCCGACACCGCGTGGAGCGTCGAGGGCCGCATCCAGGGGCGTACCGATTTGCCTTTACTGAAGAATATTTCTCTTTCTTTGCCAGATGCATGCCGCGGCATGCGCATCGTCACCAGCCCCCTTGCGCGCTGCGTGCAGACCGCGGCGCTGCTCGGCGCGCCCGACGCCGCGCGCGATCCGCGCCTGGCGGAGATGGACTGGGGGCGCTGGGAAGGCGAATCGCTGGCCGCGCTGCGCAAGCGCCACGGCGACGAGATGCGCGAGAACGAGGCGCGCGGCCTGGATTTCATGCCTCCAGGTGGAGAAACGCCAAGGGCAGTAGGCATGCGAGTCAAGAGCTGGTTGCAGGAAGTGGCGCGTGAAGGCGTGCCGACGCTCGCGGTCACGCACCGCGGGGTGATCCGGGCGATCCTCGCCGAGGCGAGCGGCTGGGATATGTGCACCAGCCCGCCTGTCAAGCTCGACTGGGGCGCGGCGCATCTTTTCCTGCTGGACGAGCGCGGCAGGCCGAGCGTCGAGCGCCTGAACGTGAAGTGAAGGTCTTCTTCTACGTCCAGCACCTTCTCGGCATCGGGCACCTCAAGCGCGCCGCGACGCTCGCCCGGGCCCTGAGGGCGGCGGGCTTCGAGGTCACGCTCGCGAGCGGCGGCGCGCCGGTCGAGGGCATGGCGGTGTTGCAGCTACCACCGGCCTCGAGCCCCGATTTCAAGGTGCTCCTGGATGAGAAAGGCAACCCGGTAGACGATGCGTGGAAGAAAAGGCGCCGTGCGGCCCTGCTCGACGCGTACCGCAGCAGCAAAGCCGACATCCTGCTGATCGAGCTGTTTCCCTTCGGCCGGCGCCAGATGCGCTTCGAGCTGCTGCCGCTGCTGGAAGCCGCGCAAGCGCGCCTCGTCGTCTGCTCGGTGCGCGATCTGATCCAGCCGAACCCCGCGCGCGAGGACGAGACGCTCCAGGTCTTCGAGCGCCATTTCGACCACGTGCTGGTGCACGGCGATCCGCGCGTCGCGCCCTTCGAGCGCACCTTCGGCCGCGCCGCGGACCTTGCCGGCAGGCTGCATTACACGGGCTATGTGGTCGAGGAGCCCGCGGCGCAAGGTGACGCCGGTGCGGGCGAGGTGCTGGTGTCGGCCGGCGGCGGCGCGGTCGGGCGGCGCCTCCTCGAGACGGCGGCGGCGGCGCGCGCGCTGAGCTCGCTGCGCGATCGCACCTGGCGCGTGCTTGCCGGCATCAACGCGAAGGACATGCGCAGCCTCAAGAGCGAGGGCGTCATCGTCGAGCAATACCGGAACGATTTCACGCTGCGCCTCAAAAACTGCGTGCTTTCGGTGAGCCAGGCCGGGTACAACACGGTCATGGAGACGCTGCAGGCGGGCGCCCGGGCGGTGCTGGTGCCCTACGCCGGCGGCGGAGAATCCGAACAGACGTTGCGCGCGAAGCTGCTTGCGGAGAGGGGGCTCGTGGAGGTGGTGGAGGAGGGCGCGCTTGTGCCGGCGACGCTCGCCCGCGCGGTCGACCGCGCCGCGGCGCGCCCGCGTCCCGCGCCCGGCGCGGTCGACCTCGGCGGCGCGCGGCGCAGCGCCGAGCTGCTGCGCGAGTGGGCGGCATGAATTGGGGAGAATTCGAGGACGAGATCGCGCGCCGGCGCGACGCGGGCCGGCCGGTGGAGTTCTGGTGGCGCGACGACGATGCGGGCGCCGTCTCGCCCTCATTGAAGACGCTGGTCGGCCTGTCCTCTTCCCGGCATGTTCCTCTTGCGCTTGCCGTCGTCCCGCATGCTGCCGAGCCCGGCCTGTTCGCGCTGCTGCACGAGCGCGTCGCGGTGATCCAGCACGGCACCGACCATCGCAACCGCGCGGCTGCGGGCGAGAAGAAGACCGAATACCCGGCGGGAGAGCCGATCGAGAATGCCCTGGCAAGAGTCGGGAGCGGCCTTGGCCAGCTGCGTGCACTTGCCGGTCAGCAATTCCTGCCGGTATTCGCGCCGCCGTGGAATCGCATGCGCAAGGATCTGCAGAAGAGGCTGCCGTCGATCGGCATCCGCGGCTTCAGCGGCTATGGGGCGCGCGCGGGCGAATCCGTGCCGGGCCTGAAGCGGCTGAATACGCACGTCGACATCGTGGCCTGGAAAGGCGGCAGGCGATTCATCGGAGAGAATGCGGCGTTGTCGCTGGCCGCGCGCCATCTCGCCCACGCCGGGCCGGTGGGATGGCTAACACACCACGCGGTGCACGACGCGGCGGCGTGGAAGTTCCTCGAACGACTTTTCACCGTACGGGAAATTCGCTGGCTCTCGGCCGCTGAGGCGTTCTCGTATACTCCGGCGGCCCATGGCTGACCTGCTCACCGTCCGCGACCTCAGGGTGTACCTCGACGTCGACGCCGGCACGGTCAAGGCGGTCGACGGCGTGTCTTTCCGCGTCCCGGTCGGCGGCACGGTGGCGCTGGTCGGCGAGTCGGGCTCGGGCAAGTCGGTGGTCGCGCAGTCGATCATGAGCATCCTGCCGCGCATCGCGCGCATCGTGAGCGGCCAGATCCTGTTTCGGGATTCTTCCCATGAAGTGGACATAGCCCGCCTCGATCCCGCGGGGCGCGCGATGCGGGACATAAGGGGTGGGCGGATCTCGATCATCTTCCAGGAGCCGATGACCGCGCTCTCCCCGCTGCACACCATCGGCAATCAGATCGGCGAGTCGCTCGCGCTGCACCGCGAGGACCTCGGCAAGTCGCAGCGGCGCGAAGCGGTGGTCGAGATGCTGCGCCTGGTGGGCTTTCCCGACCCGGTCAAGGCCGAGCACACCTATCCCTTCGAGCTCTCGGGCGGGCTGCGCCAGCGCGCGATGATCGCCATGGCGCTGGTGTGCCGTCCGGCGCTGCTCATCGCCGACGAGCCGACTACCGCGCTCGACGTCACGATCCAGGCGCAGATCCTGCAGCTCATCCGCGAGCTCCAGGGCGAGCTCGGCATGGCGGTGCTGCTTATCACGCACGACCTCGGCGTGGTGGCCAACATGGCCGACGAGGTCGTGGTCATGCACCGCGGCAAGGTGATGGAGGCGGGGCCGGTCGCCGACATCTACCGCGACGCGCGCCACCCCTACCTCAAGGCGCTGATGCGCGCGGTGCCGCGCTTCAACATGGCGCCGGGTGTGCGCCTGACCCCGATCCGCGACATCCAGGTGAGCGGCGAGCACCTGATCACGAGCGGCAGCGGGAACTTCAAGCCCTACGGCGGCACGCTGCTCGAGGTGCGCCACCTGACCAAGCGCTACGCGACGCGCAAGCGCTCGCTCCTCGGCGGCCAGCCGGGCGGGCAGGTGCTCGCGGTCGACGACGTCGGCTTCGAGATCGGCGCGGGCGAGTGCCTCGGCCTGGTCGGCGAGTCGGGCTGCGGCAAGACGACGACCGCGCGGATGATCCTGCGCTCGGTGACTCCGGACGCCGGAGAGGTCCTCTTCAAGAACGAAAAGGTGCTGGAATTCAAGAGCGCCGCACTCTTTGCCTACCGAAGAAAGGTGCAGTTCGTGTTCCAGGACCCCTTCAGCTCGCTCAACCCGCGCATGACCGCCTACGACATCGTGAGCGAGCCGCTGGTGATCCACGGCATCGGCGACGAGGACGAGCGCTTCGCGCGCGTGAAGGAGATGATGGGCCTGGTCGGCCTCGACGTGCGCCACCTGCGCCGCTATCCCCACAGCTTCTCGGGCGGCCAGCGCCAGCGCATCGGCATCGCGCGCGCGCTCGCGCTCGGGCCCGAGCTCCTGATCTGCGACGAGCCGGTGTCGGCGCTCGACGTCTCGGTGCAGGCGCAGGTGCTGAACCTGCTCTCCGACCTGCGCGCGGCGCTCGGGCTCACCTACCTCTTCATCTCGCACAACCTCGCGGTGGTGAATTACCTCGCCGACCGCATCGCGGTGATGTGCGCCGGGCGCATCGTCGAGCTCGCGCCGGCGCAGGAGCTGTTCGCGAACCCGGTGCACCCGTACACCAAGGCGCTGCTCGCCGCGGTGCCCGAGCCCGACCTCGGCCGCAAGCTCGACTTCGGCGCCCTGATGGAGGGCAAGGCCTCCGACCCCGCCGCCTGGCCGCCGCAGTTCCGCATCGCCGGCGAATCGCGCCCCGGCATGCAGGACATCGGACGCGGGCATCTCGTGAGGGCCGCATGAGGGCGGCTCTGCTCGCAGGGCTGCTGTGCTCCGCCCCATGCCTCGCATTCGTCGAGACGCCCATGCTGCAGGCCGATGTCGCGTCCGGGAAGCTGCCGCCGGTGGAGAAGCGCCTGCCGCAGCCGCCTCTCGTGGTGCATCCCGACTCGCCCGGCAGGCACGGCGGCGCGATCCACAGCCTGGTCGGCCGCAGCCGCGATACGCGCCTGCTGGTGGTCTACGGCTACGCGCGCCTCGTCGGCTACGACCGCAAGCTCAGCCTGGTTCCCGACCTGCTCGAGTCCTTCGACGTGCAGGAAGGGCGCATCTTCACGTTCAGGCTGCGCAAGGGGCACCGCTGGTCCGACGGCCACCCGTTCACCGCCGAGGACTTCCGCTACTACTGGGAGGACGTGGCGAGCAACAAGGAGCTCTCGCCCGCCGGCCCGCCGCGCGACCTGCTGGTCGAGGGACAGGCGCCGAAATTCGAGATCCTTTCCGACACCGCGGTGCGCTACACCTGGGACAAGCCCAATCCGCACTTCCTGCCGCGGCAGGCGGGCGCCTCGCCGCTCTTCATCTACCGCCCGGCGCACTACCTGAAGCCCTTCCACAAGAAGTACTCGGAGAAGGTGCGCAAGGCCGAGGCCGACGGCACCGCCAAGCGTCGCTGGTCGGCGGTGCACAACCGCCTCGACAACCTCTACGAGTCGGACAACCCCGACCTGCCGACGCTGCAGCCCTGGATGAACACCACGCGGCCGCCGGCCGACCGCTTCGTCGCGGTGCGCAACCCCTACTTCCACCGCGTGGACGCAGCCGGGCGGCAGCTGCCCTACGCCGACCGCTTCATCCTCGCGGTCGCCGACGCGAAGCTGATCCCGGCCAAGACCGGCGCGGGCGAGGCCGACCTGCAGGCGCGCGACGTGCACTTCAACAACTACACCTTCCTCAAGCAGGGCGAGAAGCAGAACGGCTACCGCACGCTCCTCTGGCGCCCGGGCAAGGGCGCGCATTTCGCGCTGTTTCCCAACCTGAACGTGAACGACCCGGTGTGGCGCCAGCTGCTGCGCGACGCGCGCTTCCGCCGCGCGCTGTCGCTCGCGATCGACCGCTCGCTCGTCAACCAGGTGCTGTACTTCGGCCTCGCGATCGAGTCGAACAACACCGTGCTGCCGCAGAGCCCGCTGTACCGCGAGGACTATCGCACCCGCTGGGCGCGCTACGATCGCAAGCAAGCATCTCAACTATTGGACCAGCTGGGGTTGCGGATGGGGAGGGACGGGATCAGAAGGCTGCCTGACGGCCGGCCGCTCGAGATCATCGTCGAGACCGCGGGCGAGTCGACCGAGCAGACCGACGTGCTCGAGCTGCTGCGCGAGACGTGGCGCGAGGTCGGCATCAAGCTCTTCAGCAAGCCGTCGCAGCGCGAGGCGTTCCGCAACCGCATCTTCTCCGGCGAGACCGTGATGTCGGTGTGGAGCGGGATCGAGAACGGCCTCGCCACCGCCGACTCGAGCCCCGACGAGCTCGCGCCGACCAGCCAGACCCAGCTGCAGTGGCCGAAGTTCGGCCAGTACCTCGAGACCGGCGGCAAGTCGGGCGAGCCGATCGACATCGCCGAGGTGAAGGAGTTGCAGCGCCTGTACCGCGCGTGGCTCGAGAGCCGCACCCCGGAGGAGCGCGGCCGCGCCTGGCACGCCATGCTCGAGCTGCACGCCGAGCAGCAGTTCGTGATCGGCGTGGTGTCGGGCGTGCCGCAGCCGGTAGTCGCGCGCCTGACCCTGATCAACGTGCCCGAGCAGGGGTTCTACAACTGGGACCCGGGCGCGTTCTTCGGCATCTATCGCCCGGATACATTTTGGTTCAGGTGAGTCTGTGCTCAGGGAACGCCTGAAGACGTCGTCCCCGCGAAGGCGGGGAACCATGTACTTAAAAAGAAATTTGGGTCCCCGCATTCGCGGGGACGACCATCCCTAGTTCATGCTCAGGTACACGTTCCGCCGCATCCTGATCATGATCCCGACGCTGCTCGTGATCAGCATGGTCACTTTCGTCATCATCCAGCTGCCGCCGGGCGACTTCCTGTCCAATCAGATCGCCGAGCTGCAGAGCCAGGGCGACAAGGCGGCGCTGGAGAAGGCCGAGTTCCTGCGCAAGCAGTACGGCCTGGACAAGCCCTTCGTCGAGCAGTACGCGATCTGGATGGGCTTCTGGCCGGGCGAGAACGGCTTCTCGGGCCTCTTGCAGGGCGACCTCGGCTGGTCGTTCGAGCACGACCTGCCGGTGAAGGAGGTGGTGGGCGACCGCCTGCTGCTCTCGTTCATCCTCAACTTCTCGGTGATTCTCTTCACCTGGGCGGTCGCGTTCCCGATCGGGTTCTACTCCGCCACCCGCCAGTACAGCTGGGGCGACCACGGCCTCACCTTCCTCGGCTACATCGGCCTGGCGACGCCGAATTTCCTCTTCGCACTCGTCCTCATGTACTTCGCCAACGTGCAGTTCGGGCTCTCGGTCGGCGGCATCATGGCCCCGGAATACCTCGGCCAGCCCTGGAGCGCCGGCAAGGCGCTCTCGGTGCTCGAGCACCTGTGGATCCCGGTGATCGTGATCGGCACCTCGGGCACCGCGGGCATGATCCGCCGCCTGCGCGCCAACCTGCTCGACGAGCTGCAGAAGCCCTACGTGGTGACCGCGCGCTCGAAGGGCATGCCGCCGTTCCGCCTGCTGGTGAAGTACCCGCTGCGCATGGCGTTGAACCCCTTCATCGCCGACATCGGCAACCTGCTGCCGAGCGTGATCTCGGGCTCGGCGATCGTCGCGGTGGTGCTCTCGCTGCAGACCTCGGGGCCGATGCTGCTGGAGGCGCTGCGCAGCCAGGACCAATACCTCGCGGGTTCGTTCTTGATGTTCTTGTCCTTGCTCACAGTCATTGGAATGTTTATCTCGGATCTTTTATTGGCTGCTTTGGATCCGAGAATCCGCCTGACCGGCGGGGTAGCGAAATGAGCGCCATTCGTTGCCCCTCTGTAAAGGGGGGAAGCGAGCGGGCTTTTCGCGAGCGGGGGGGTTGCTTTTTCCGAAAACCTAACCCCCCGCTCGCCTTCGGCTCACGACCCCCTTCACAGGGGGTCAAACAATGAGCGCGAAGCTCGAGCACTACGTCTCGAAAGAGCCTTTCGAGCCCTACGCGGCGGAGACCCTCACCCCCGCGCAGGAGCGCTTCTACCGCGCCTCGCAGTGGCAGATCATGTGGTGGAAGTTCCGCCGCCATCGTATCGCGCTGATCGCCGGCGCGATCCTGCTCGCGTTCTACGCCTCGACGCTGGTGAGCGAGTTCATCGCGCCCTACAACCTGCACACGCGCGACACCCGCCACATCTACGCCCCGCCGCAGCGC
>Ga0187892_10007145_pt1 | contig 16100 bp, 14 predicted proteins | sample MA1701073metaG_FD_139345 | JGI IMG/M metagenome (GOLD analysis project Ga0187892, IMG submission 139345) | Bio-ooze microbial communities from a basaltic lava cave in the Kipuka Kanohina Cave System on the Island of Hawaii, USA - MA170107-3 metaG ... | reverse complement strand
GTAGCTGACCAGCACGTGGACGTGGTCGCTGAGCACCGCTTGGGCGTGGACGCGAATCCGCGTCCGACCACCGGCGGCAAGGACGGCAGCCCCAATTGTCGCTACGTCGCCCTCACGGATGGCCGGCTGGCGCCGCCAGGTATGCCATGTCAGGTGAGCGTAGAGCCCGCTGGCCCGGTGCGGTCCTTTCTCACGCATACGACCCTCCACTGGGTGGGTTAACCCCGGGGCCATGCCCCGGGGTTAACGGAGCGCAGTTGCGTGGCGGCGGCCCGGGGCCATGCCCCGGGGTGAACGGGACGCAGTTGCGTGGCGGCGGCCCGGGGCCACGCCCCAGGGTTAACGAACCGCGCCAGCGCACTGGCCACCGGGGCCATGCCCGGGGTTAGGGCGCCCAGGGTGTGCCCGACCCACACACGTCACACCCCCCGCACCGCATCACCTCCTGCCCGAAGTATTCCAGCAGCATGCGCCGCCGGCACCGCCGCGTCTCGACGTACCGCCGGGCCGCGGCACCAAGGTCGCCCCAAGCCAGGTCGTCGCGGCGCCACAGCACGACACAGTTCGCGGGGCGGCCGTCCCGGCCGGCGCGGCCGGCTTCCTGGTAGTAGGCCTCGGGCGTCCGCCCGGGGCCCCAGTGCACCACGAGCCGCACGTCCGGCTTGTCGATGCCCATCCCGAACGCGCTCGTGGCCACGACGACGGGCGCCCGGTCACGCAGGAACTCGAGCAGGACCTGTTTGCGCGTGGCTGGTGTGAGACCCGCGTGGTACGGGGCCGCGCGCACGCTGCTCCGCAGCAGGGCCCGCGTGACGAGCTCGGTGAGCCGCCGGGTCGGCGTGTACACGATCACCGGTCCGGGAGACGTGCGGATCAGCCAGCGCAGCCGAGCGAACCGCGCGTGGTCGTCGGCCACGCGCTCGACCCGGAAGACGAGGTTGGGACGGTCGAACGAGCCGATCACGATGTCCGGCCGGCTGAGCCGCAGCACCGACGCGATCTCCGTGCGCGTCGCCGCGGTGGCGCTGCCGGTGAGGGCAAGGGTGACCGGTGATCCCAGCAGGTATCGGTATTTCCCGAGCAGCCGATAGACCGGGCGGAACGCGTTGCCCCACTCCACCACGCAGTGCGCTTCGTCCACGGCCAGGAGTGCCAGGGGCGGCGCGCCGCGGAGGCGCCGCACGAGCCCCCCGAGGCGCTCCGGGGCGCAGTACAGCAGGGTGAGACGTCCGGCCAACGCCGCGTCGAGCACGACTGCCCGGTCGGCCCGATCGAGCGCCGCGGAGAGGTAGGCGGCGGCGATGCCGCGCCGCCGCAGGGCTCGCACCTGATCCTGCATGAGCGAAATGAGGGGAGACACGACGAGCGTGAGCCTGGAGGTCAGCAGGGCGGGAAGCTGGTAACACAGCGACTTGCCGGCCCCGGTGGGCAGGACGGCGAGGACGTCCCGGCCGGCGAGCAGGGGCCCGATGACGCGGACCTGGGCGGGCCGGAGCCGCTCATGCCCGAATCGCTCGCGCGCGATGCCGCGCGCCTGCTCCAGGGTCCCCAGGGGCTGGCGCATCCCCGCAAATGAAAGGGGCTCCGGACACAGCACCGGAGCCCTGTTTCACGCGGGGAGCATCATTCTCTTGCAGCACCCTTCCCCCTTCCCCCGCCCCCTTCCCCTAGACCTCGCCTCCTCGATCCCGGACCAGCACGAGAATCGCCGCCTGCGGTACGACCAGGTACGTCTTGCCCTCGAACGTCAGCTCGACGGCGGCCTTGCGGAAGAACAGCGCGTAGTCGCCCACGTCGGCCTGCATCGGCTGGTAGCGCACGTCGGAGCCCCGGATCTTCCAGGGTTCGTCGTCCATGCTCGCCGGCTCGACCATGGGCGTACCGGGGCCCTTGGCCACGATGCGCCCGCCTTGCACCTGGCGCGACTCGATCGCCGTGGCCGGAAGGTACAGCCCGACGTTGGTGCGCTCCTCGCCGGCCTCGGGTGCGATGAGGACCCGGTCGCCGACGACGATCAGGCGCTTCGGGGTGTCGTCCGCCATGCCGGGAAGATAGCCGGCGCGGGCACGCGGGCCAGCTCCGGGGGTCAGTGATCACGGGCACCCCCGTCATGCCAAGCTGACCGCTGACGGCTGACAGCTGACCGCTCTGGCTCGCGTGACCCCCGTCACCATCACGCTCCGGACGAGCCCCTATCCTGTGCCCCTTGGTTGTGGGCTCTCGCGGCCCCTTTTCCGCTCCGGGAGGAGCATCGTCATGCAAGCGTCCTTCAGCAGCGTGCAAACCGAGCAGTGGAGCTGGATCCTCTCCACGGTGTGGAGCTGGATCTGGGACGGGCTCGCGTGGATTCTCGATGCCCAGGCTTTCCTGTTCGGGTTTACGCTGTTCGGCGAAAGCACCGGCGTGGCCGTCCTCAAGGCGGCGCTGCTGTTCCTGCCCGTGGCGGCGGTCGTCGCCGGCCTGTGGGGCACGATGGTCTCGCTCTACACCGTCCCGTTCCGCTCGGGACGGGGCCGATTCCTGGCGGCGGTGCTGATGTCGTGGTGGGACGTCCTCCGCATGGTCTGGTTCTACTGGGCCGGGCTCGTGCGCTTCTTCATCGTGCTGCTGGGCTGGATCGGCGGCCTGCTCAAGATGTCGGTGCAGCTCGTCTGGCGGACGATCCGGGGCGCGGCCAAGTCGCCGTTCATGCTGCTCGACTGGACCGCTCGCAAGTACTTCCAGCCTGGTGTGCCGTGGGTGGCGTTCTTCCTGCTGCTGCTGTGGATCGCGATCGAGGCTACGATCTTCACGTTCACGCTGCGCCCCACGCTGAACGAGCTGCTCACGGACCTCACAAGCCGCGAGCCGAATCCACTGATGCTCTCGATCCTGCTGTGGCTGTTCCTGGCGTTGATCATCGGCGGCAGCTTCGCCCTCATGCAGGTGCTCGCCGACGCGGTGAAGAGTCGCGAGATCGGCCGCATCGCGCTGGTGATCGCCGCCGAGATCATCATCGCGTTTTTCGAGGTGCTGTTCCTCTATCGTGAGCTGATCGACGCGATCACCCCCTGGCTGGCGCAACAGGGCTTCATCCTCGGCGTCATCGGCACCCTGCTGACGGCCTTCGTCGGGTGGCTGGGCGTGCGGATCATGACGTGGATGCTGTTCGGGCGCTTCGGCACGCCGGCGCTGATCGCCGTGCTGGCCCGCGAGACGCTGACGCGCGAGCAGGCCGGCGCCGCGGTGGCCGTGACCCCGCCCCCGCCCGATCTCTGGCGCGCCCCGATCAACGCGCTCAAGGCGGAGAGCGAGTGGTTCAAGCGTCAGACCCGGGAAGTCTTCGAGCTGATCTCCCTGCCGGTGCTCCAGCTCCTCGCCGCCGGCTTCAACTTCGGCGTGGTGGTGATCCTCGGCCGGCCGCATTTCACGCTACCCTTCCGCTCGCTGGACGACGTGCTTGCCGCGACCCCGCTCGTGGGCTCGTCCCGGGCAGCCACCGAGGAGGCGATGTGAGGGCGCGCCGGCTGGCTGTCGCGGCGCTCGCCGCCCTGGCGCTCGGGTGCAAGGAGCCCGAAAACGCGCCGCCGCCCCGCTCGACCCTGGTGATCGGGCTGGACGTGAGCGGCTCGTTCCGCCAGAGCGGGCATTTCGACGAGGCACTCAACTTCGCGGCGTTCTACATCTATGGCCACCTGAACGGGCTCGGCGGCCTGCGCCGCTCCACGGACATCTTCGTGGGCACGCTGGGCGGGGACCGCCCCGGGGAGCCCAAGACGTTCCACCCGATCCAGGATCTCACCGGAAAGTCGGTGAACGAGATCGCGGCCGACCTGCGCCGCTGGTTTCCCGAGGAGGATCCGCTCACCGATTTCAACGCGTTCTTCGAGCGCGTGGCGGTACACGTCAGGCGGCAGAACCTCGTGCTCGCACCCCTCAGCATCGTGCTGTTCTCCGACGGCGTCCCCGACATGCCGGGGGGCCGGCGGATGACGGTGGACAGTCTCTATGGCCTGGTGAATCTCTCGCCGCTGGAGTACCTGTCGCGCAACGTGACGGTACGGCTGCTCTACGCCGAGCCGGGCGTGGCGCAGAACTGGGAGCGCAAGGTCAAGCGGCAGCGCGTCCGCTTCTGGACGCAGGACCAGGCCGTGATGCCGGGCTGGCGCCGGCACTATGTGCCGGGGCTCGCGGCCGAGGATCAGGATTCGCTGTGGTCGTGGGTGGACCACATCGTGGACTTCCGGGTGCGGCGGGGGAGGGTGCTCTAGCCGTCAGCGATTGGCTGTCAGCTATCAGCTGTCAGCTTGCTGACGGCTGAAGGCTGATGGCTGACAGCGGCTTCTAGCAGTACTTCTCGAACGCCGCCACCAGATCGCCGGCGATCTCCCGCGCGTCGCGGCCCTCGATCTGCCGCCGCTCGAGCATGTAGACGAGCGTCCCCTGCTTGAGCAGCGCCATCGAGGGCGAGGACGGCGGATAGCCGATGAAGTAGCTGCGCGCCCGATCAGTCGCTTCAGCGTCCTGCCCCGCGAACACCGTGTACAGTCGCGCCGGTCGGCGTGCATGCTGCATCGCGATCGCGGCGGCCGGCCGTGCGTTGCGGGCCGCACAGCCGCAGATCGAGTTCACGAGCACCAGCGTCGCGCCCGCGGGCCGGCCCAGGGCTTGGTCCACCGCCTCGGGCGTCCGCAGCTCCTCGAACCCCAGCCGCGTCAGCTCGTCGCGCATCGGCTGGACGAGCCGCGGGTCGTACATCGGTACGTTCAACCCACTCATGGCATCCTCTGCAAGTCAGTCTCCGCGGCAATGAACCCGAACGCGGGCCAGTAGGTTCCCGCCACGATCTCGCGCCACAGGGCGCGCGCCGCCGCGGTATCGCCCTGGACCAGGTGCCACGTCGCCAGCCCGCGTATCCCACGGTCGCCCGCTCCAGATCGCCCGTGGCCATCAGCGCCCGCAGGTCGGCCTCGGTGCGCCGACCGGCGTAGAGCTGCAAACGCCGGTAATAGGGGACGTTCTCCTGCACGCGCATGGTGTCGGCGATCGATGCGAGCACCCGCGCTGCCGCTACCTCATCGCCGGCACGGCGCAAACTCATCCAAAGCCAGTCCGAGGCGGCCACCGTATCGTCGGGCGAGCGGGCACTCACCAGGGTCCGACGGTATGCAGCCGCCGCCCGGGTGAAGTCACCGGTCAGGTAGTAGGCCAGGCCGAGGTGGTACCACACGTCGAAGCTCGGGCCGCGGACGGATTCGCAGTGGTACTTGCTCGTGTCCCACGCGGCGGCGCGCTCGAGGTCGGCGATGGCCTCCGGGAAGCGCCGCAGCGAGATGTAGCGGTGACCCCGATGGCGCAGAAAGATGGCGGTTCCCAGGGGCTCGGCGTCGAGGGCCCTGGTGTAGGTCGCCACGGCATCGCGATAGCGCCACACGGACGCCTGCGCCCGGCCCAGCGCCAGAAGCGAATCCACGTCCTGCGGCGCGCGAGCCAGCGTGCTCTCGGCCCGCGCCACGACTCCCGCCGTGTCGGCCCGGGCGAAGAACCGCCGCCCGGCAGGCGTCACCACCTCGGGCGTCTGTGCCGCCACGAGCAGGCACGCCACGGCTGCCGTTATCACGTTTCCCCTTTCCCGGTTCCCGCGTCCCGCGTCTTCACGAAGCGCAGCAGAACCGCGATCCCGAGCAACCCGATCGCGCACCACACGAGCCAGCGCACGTTCAGCGCGATCCCGGCCAACCCCACCACGAGTCCTGCCCCGCCGAGCCAGGCCTTCGCGATGAGGAGTCGCGGCCGGGGCTCGCCCGTCATCGCTTCAGGAACGTCGCGATTGCGGCGCGGAAATCCGCCGTGGTGCGGCTCACCGCGTTGACGTCCGCCGACAGGCGGATGCCGTCCTCGAACGTGCGCCCGTCGAGCTGGTAGAACTGCTGCTTGGTGAGGGCGAGGGCCGAGGCGCTCGCGCCCGCGAGGGCGCGCACGACGTCGCCCGCCTGCTCCTCGAAATCGGAATCCTCGTACACGCGCGACACGAGCCCGACGGCGGCCGCCTCGGTCGCCGAGAGGACGCGGCCCGTCACGGCGAGATCGAACGCGATCTTCTCACCCACCGCGCGCTTCAGCAGGTTCATCACCAGCGCCGGCACGAACCCGCGCTGCACCTCCGGGTAGCCGAAGTGCGCCGATTCCGCCGCGATCACGAGGTCGCACGCCGTGGCGAGCCCGCACCCGCCGGCGAGCGCCCGGCCCCGTACCAGCGCCACGATGGGCTTGGGCAGCTGCCGCATCCGCACGAACAGGCCCCCGAAATGCAGCGCCGCCTGCCGGTTCTGGTCGATCGTCTGATCGGCGGACGCGAGCAGCTCGGCGAGATCCATCCCGGCGCAGAAATCGTCGCCGGCCCCGCGCAGCGCGATGACCCGGACGGCGGCATCCAGATCCGCGCGCTCGAGCAGCGCGTAGAGGGCATCGATCATGGCGCGATCGATGGCGTTCTTCTTCTCCGGCCGGTTGAGGGTGCCGGCGAGGACGCCGCCGTCGAGCGTGACGAGGACGCGCTCGCTCATCGGGACACCCGTATCTCCATCCGCAGCAACGCGGTGGAGAAGACCTTGCCCTGCGCGTCGGTCTTCAAGGAGATCGTGCCACCCCCGTCGAGCGCGCCGTGCAGCAGGAAGTTGAGGGCGCGAAGGTTGGGCAGCTCGAACCGCTCCACCGGGCCGCGGATCAGTGCCCGGAAGTGCCGGGCCACACGCGCGGCGGTCACTTCCTTCACCAGGAGCGCATAGTCCCCCGCCCGCCGGGCGATCAGCCCCACGTTGGCGGTATCGCCCTTGTCGCCCGAGCGGGCGTGCGCGAGCGCCAGGAGCGGCACGAGCCGCGTGCGTCGGGCCCGCGCGTTGCGTGTCAGACGTCCACGAACTCGACGCACGGCTGCACCTCTCGCTTGTCGATCAGCGCCGGCCAGTAGGCGACGATCTCTTCCGGCTTGGGCCGCCCGCCGGCGAACCCCGTGACGCTGGGCGGCCCGTTGAGGATCAACGGCGCGATCTCCCGCGTGAACCGGTCCACCGGGGCGCGGTCGCGCGCGCGGACGCCGATCCGCAGCTGCACCTCGGGCAGATCGGCCTCCAGCGCGCCCAGCCTGGCCAACGGCCCGTGCGTGGCCCCTGCGCCGACGTATTCGGTGCGCATGGCGTCGAACTCGAGCCCGAGATCGCGCAGCCGCCGGCGCAGCACGCGGTCGGCCGCGCGGGCCTTCTTCAGGGCGGCGGGCCAGGCGTACACCAGCGTGCCCACCGCCTTGTAGCCGAACAAGTACGCCGCGGACACCTTGAGCCGATCGGTGGCCGGCCGGCCCCGCACGCCCGAGACGCGCACCCGGTCCTTCCCCGCCGGCGCGAGCCTGATCGTCGTGAAGTCCGCCACGCAGTCCGGCGTGATGTACTCGCGCGGATCGCCCATCTCGTAAACCAGCTGCTCGGTCACGCCGGCCACCGTGACGCGACCGCCGGTGCGCGGGTGCTTGGTGATCTCGAACGTGCCGTCGGGATGCGCCTCGACGATGGGATACCCGACGTTGGCCAGGTCCGGGATGCGTTCCCAGCCCACGAGGCAGTTGCCGCCGCTCGCCTGCGCGCCGCACTCGATGATGTGGCCCGCGACGGTGCCGGCGGCGAGCCGATCCCAGTCGTCGGCGGCCCAGCCGAACTCGTGCATCATCGGGCCGAGCGTCAAGCCGGTATCGGTGACGCGACCCGCGATCACCAGCGCCGCGCCGCCCGCGAGCGCCTGCACGATGGGCGCCGCTCCGAGATAGGCGTTGGCGGCCTGGACGCGGTCGCGCACGTCCCGCAGCGGACGCTGCGTATCGAGGTTGCGCAGCTCGTGGCCCCGTGCCAGCAGACCGTCGAGCCTCCCCAGCAGGTCGTCGCCCGTGACGACGCCGATGCGCAGGCGACCGCCCAGGCCCAGCCGCCGCGCCGCGACCGCCACCGCCTCGGCGCAGGCCCGCGGATTGACCCCGCCGGCGTTCGCCGTCACCCGGATGCCCCGCTCGACCACCGTCGGCAGGATGCGCTCCATCAGCGGAACGAAATCCGTGGCGTAACCCATAGCGGCGTCACGCGACTTCTGCTTCTGCATGATGGACATGGTCACCTCGGCGAGGTAGTCCATCATGAGGTAGTCGATGGGCCCGCCGGTGACCTGGCGATAGGGCGCTTCGAGCCAGTCGCCCCAGAAGCCCTGCCCCGCCGCGATGCGAAGCGTGCGGCTCACGGGGTCCCCACGACGAGGCGTGCCGCGGACGCCGCTCCGGGGCCGCGTGCCGGCCGCACCCGCAGCTCCACCAGGGGCGCGAACTCCGTCGGGCCCTCGAGGGCCGGCAGCGAGGCGAACACCAGTCGGCTGCGCCCCCCCGGTACAATGAGCGCCGGCTCCGGCGGTACGAGCGGGCGCGGCGCGCCCGCGAAAAAGCGCACGCGCACGTCGGCCTGCCAGGGCGCGCGCGATTCCCCCCGGGCGTACGCCGGGAACAGCTCGATGGTGAGCGGCCCGCCCGCCAGCGCCGGTCCGACCCTGAACCGCTGCCGGCCGACCGCGTAGTTCATGGGGCTCTGGCTGACCTGCTGGCCGGTCGCGTCGAACACGGTGACGCCGAAGTCCGTGAACTCCCCCCACCGCTCGGCGGGCAGGCGCACGTCCAGCTCGACCTCGTCCACCCACGACGGCACCCGCACCGTCAGGCTTTCCGGGGGCTGCCCCCGCCCGGTCACGGCGACGCGGCGCTCGAGGCCGATGAGCGTGGCCGAACCCTCGAACGCCACGCTGGCCGCGCCGGGGTTGGACAGCTCCACGCCCCCGTCGGTCGCCGCGATGGTGACGGCACCCAGCTCGGCCCGCACACCGACGGCCGCGGCGCCCACCGGCGCGGCCGTCACGGTCAGCTCGTAGACGCCGGGGACGAAATCCTCGGCGCGCACCTCCACGCGCGCCGTGCCGCGCGCGGCGTCGTCCTCCCACGCGCCCAGCGCGATCTCCTCCACCCCGCGCAACGGCTGCCCGTTGGGCTCGAACAGCCGCACGGTGGCGGCCTGCGCCAGCGAGTCGGGCAGCGTGACGTCGACCCGGAGCGTCGCGGCGGCCGGCCGGGCGCGCAGGAAGTAGCGGGCGGTCTGGCCCGCGGGGATGACCCGCCGCTCCTCCGCCAGCGGCCGGACGGTGAGATCATGCGGCACGACAATCGTGCTCACGAGCGTGAACAACGGGCCGGCGAGGGTATCGCTCGGCGTATAGGCGGCCACGCGGCCGACGTAGACGCCGGGCGCCGCGAGCGCCGCCGCGCGGTAGGTCACCGGGATCGCCGTTTCCCGCGGCGCGGCCGTCACCTCGGCGGGCGCGGAGAGCCAGGGCTGGTCGACCCGGAGGCGGAAGTGGGCCGCGCGCAGCCCCCCGGCGTGCCGCACCCGGAAGACCTCGAGCGTGTCCGCGGGACCGCCGAGCCCGTTGCGGCGAAACGCGGCGGTCGCACCGCTCGCCGCGCGCACCAGGTAGCTCGAGCCCTGGTGACCCGCGCCCAGCCAGCGATAGGCGACGTCGAGCCGCGGGATGCCGGCCCCCTGGTCGAGCGGGGAAGCGCCGGCGACCGGGCGGGCGGACATCCGCAGGGCCTGGATCAGCTCGGCCGCGCTGACGCGCCGCCCGTCCTGTGCCAGCCCCGAGATGAGGCAGGCGACCAGCCCGGCGGCGTGTGGGGCGGCCATGCTGGTGCCGATCTTGATCTCGTTCCCCGTGTCCCACGGGGGCACCGCCGCGAACGCTACGCCCGGGGCCAGCAGCTCGGGCTTGCCCAGCTCACCGCCGCGCGCGCTCCACCAACCGAGCATGTCGGGGCCCGCGGGCTGGCCCGGGGCCGCGGGCCGGCCGAAGGCGCCGGGGAAGAACGCCCCCACCGTGAGGGCGAGGTCGGCCGACCCCGGCAGGCCGAGCGTGGAGAGTCCCGGGCCATCGTTACCGGCGGCGACTGCGAGCACGACGTCCGGGTGGGAGGCCAGGAAGGCGGTGACCAGCGAGTCGATCGTCGCGCTGCCTTCGCGCTCGTTGCCCACGCCGAAGCTGAGGTTCAGCACGAGCGGCATCGCGCGCTGCTGCGCGAAGCGCACCGCGTACTCCATCGCGCGCAGGATGCTGCCGTGCACCGAGACGCCGCCGCGCGCATCGTTGGCGATCTTGAGGCCGATCAGCTGCGCGCCCGGCGCCACGCCATGGAACCCCGATACGTTGAACAGGTTGTGGCCGGCCGCGATGGCGCCGACGTGCGTCCCGTGCCCCGACGTGTCGAAGACGAGGTCGAGCACCGGCGCCCCCGCGACGTCGCTCAGATTCGCCGCCAGCGTGATCGGGCGTCGCCCCAGGGCGATCGTCTCCCGCCCCTGGCGGTAATCGTGCAGGGGCATCTCGTCCTCGAGCGACCCGTTCAGGTTCGTGTCGATGAACACCGCCCAGCCGTCGGTGGCCCGCACCACGACGAGGGGGAACTCGTCGGTGTTCGTGCCGTTGCCATTCACGTCGCCGGCCGGCGACGGCCCGAGCGGCAGCTCGCGGAAGGCGCCGCCGTACCACACGGTCGTGGTCGTCACCCGGGCCACGCGTCGCGCGCCGAGTAGCCGGCGCCCGCCGACCGTCACCGTGCCGTCCGCGCCGGGCGCCACGGCCACGAGCGGCACCCGGCCTTCGCGCGAGAAGTCCCGCAGGTCGAGCAGCTTGGGGGCGCCCGTGCTGGTCGTGATCAGACCGGGAGTGCCGGGATCGATGCCGCTGTCGAGGATGGCGATGAGCACGCCGCGGCCGTCGTAGGTGGGCTGCGCGACGCGAAACGCCTCGACCCCCGTGCTACGGAGTGGCATGAGCCCCGCCATGAACGCCGCGGCGGGCGGGACGACCGGCTGTGCGCGGGTGGCGTCCGTCGCCGCGCGCGGCACGGTTGCCGCGCCCGGCGTGGCCGGGCTCCCCGGTGCCGGTGTGCCTCCGGTGCGCCGGGAGGCGCCGCACGCGGCGCTGCCCACGGCCAGGAGAGCGAGCAGGCCGGCGAGGCCACGCGGCATCAGGGTCGGCTCGGCAGCACGTAGGGCCCGAGGTGCGGTCCGGTGAAGCTCGCGGTCGTCTCGAGCAGGAACGCGAGCGCATCCCGCGTCTCCTCGGGGGTGAGCACCGCGTCCACGAATCCCCGCGCGCCCGCGAACCGGGCATCGAGCTGATGCTCGTAGTCGGCACGCATGGCGGCGACCGCGTCGGCGACGTCGGCGCTCGCGCTCTCCTCGCCGTACACCGCCTGCACGGCGGACTCCCCTTCCATGACGCCCATGCGCCCCGTGGGCCAGGAGACGATGAAGTCGGGATCGAAGCCCTGCCCCGCCATAGCGTAGTAGCCGGCGCCGGAGGCGTGATTCACGGTCAACACGAGCTTGGGGACCGTCGCGGTGGCCATCGCTTCCACGAACCGGGCGCCCGCGCGGATGATGCCCGATTGCTCCTCGGCGGTGCCGACCATGAACCCCGAGACGTCCTGCACGAACAGGAGCGGCAGGCGCTCGCGGTCGGCGTTTTCGATGAAGTACGCGACCTTCTCGGCGCTCTCGGTGTAGACGATGCCCCCGATCTTGGGCGGCGTCCCCGGGCGTCCCTTGATCACCCCGCGCGCATTGGCGATGAGCGCCACGGTGCGGCCCTCGATGGCGCCGTGGCCGCAGAGCAGCTCGGGCGCGATGTCGGGCTGAAACTCGTCGAGCCGCCCGCCGTCGAGCAGGCACTCGAGCACCGCGCGCACGTCGTAGCTCATGCGATGGTCGGCAGGGAGCAGGTCGTACAGCTCCTTCGCGGGCCGCTTCGCCTTGCGGGACGGCCCCGCGGCCGGCGGGATGTGGGGCAGCCGCGCCACGTATTCGCGCATGCGCACCAGGCACTCGGCGTCGTCCTTGACGCGGTAGTGGGCGACCGCGCTGACCGCCGTGTGCGTCCGCGCGCCGCCGAGGGTCTCGGCATCCACCACCTGCCCGGTGGCACCCTTGACGAGGTTGGGGCCGCCGAGCCCCATGAAGGACGTGCCCTCGACCATGAAGATCACGTCGGAGAGCGCCGGCAGATACGCCCCGCCGGCGATGCAGGGACCCATCACCGCGGCGATCTGCGGGACGTGGAGATAGCGGCGCATGAGCGAGTTGTAGTAGAAGATCCGCGCCGCGCCGTACTGGCCCGGGAAGACACCGCCCTGGTAGGGGAGGTTCACGCCCGCGGAATCCACGAGATAGACGATCGGGATGCGCTGCCGCATCGCCGCCTCCTGCGCCCGCAGGATCTTCCTGATCGTCTCGGGCCACCAGGAGCCGGCCTTCACCGTGGCGTCATTGGCCACGACGACGACGGGACGCCCGGCGATCTTGCCCAACCCCGTCACCACGCCCGCCGCGGGTGCCTGCCCCTCGTACTGATCGTGCGCGACCAGCAGGCCGAGCTCGAGCCATGGCCCGTTGGGGTCGAGCAGCCTCGCCACCCGCTCGCGGGCCGTGAGCTTCCCTTGCTGGCGCTGGCGCTCGGCGCGCTCCCGGCCGCCCCCCTGCTCGAGGCGCGCCTTGAGCGCCAGGTACTCCGCCGTGAGGGTCCGGAGACGGCTCAACGTTGACGAGGGACGGGGGACGCGGGAGGAGGGACGGGGTTAGGCGACATGTTGGCTCGCCCACTCCTCGATGTAGCGGATCAGGTCGGCCGTCGGCGTGCCCGGGCCGAACAGCCTGCCGACGCCCTGGGCCTCGAGCGCCGCCATGTCGTCGGGCGGGATGATGCCGCCGCCCGTGACGAGGATGTCGCCGCGACCCGCGCGATCCAGCAGCTGCTTCACGCGCGGGAACAGGGTGAGGTGCGCCCCCGACAGGATCGACAGCCCCACGACATCCACGTCTTCCTGGACGGCCGCCTGTGCGATCATCTCGGGCGTCTGATGCAGTCCTGTGTAGATGACCTCCATGCCGGCGTCCCGCAACGCGGCGGCCACCACCTTCGCACCGCGGTCGTGCCCATCCAGCCCCGGTTTGGCGACGAGGACGCGGATCGGGCGCGGGCGGGCCATCAGCGCCGGAACCGCAACAGGCCCGCCAGGTGGTCCACGGCGCGGCGGGCCCGGTCGTCGTAGAGCACATCCACCTGGGCGCGCTGGTGCAGCGCCTCTTCGACGGCGTCGTCGATGCGGGGGTCGCCATCCTGCCCGTCCGCCAGGAGCGTGCGGACCTGCCCGCGGCGCAGTGCCCGGATCGTGGCTTCGACCCCATTGACGGCCCACCCCGTCGGGACGCCGTCGCGCACCGCCTCGGCGTGCGCCCGCTCCCAGGCGCGCTCCCGCTCCTCGCGCAGCGCCAGGGCCGCCTCCCGGACTTCCGCAAGCGTCACCTGCTTGGGGTTGAGCCGCACGACGCCCAGGAGCACGTCGTGCAGATAGGTGTGGAGGTGCGGCACGAGGGCCGCCGCGTCCACCCCGACCCCCGCCACGACGAGCCCCGTGTAGGCGTGCTGGCTGTGCAGCTGGAAGATGCGCTCGGCCACGCCGGCGTAGTGCCGGTGTTTCTCCTGGCGGATGCGCATGTGGTAGTTGTGCTCGCCCGCGGCCCCCGCCATCACGCCCGGGGCCCCCGCCATCCCGCCGCCGCGCTTGAGCTGGCGCTCGCCGTGGAACCGGCCGGCGCGGGTCGACTCGACCGCCACGAGCCCGGTCCGCTCGGTGATCTCGAACGCGGTGACCTCGAAGAACCGCGCCCCCAGGCGGTCGCACGCCACGACCAGGAGGCGGCCGAACTCCTGATCGAGGGCCACGAGCTCGCGCACCAGGGGCGTGGGCTCCACCGCCAGCCGCGAGCGGTGGACCCGTGGCAACGCGAAGGCCTCGAACACCCCGCGCGGGCCGGACGCGAACAGCGCGAGGCCGTGGGTGCGTGGCAGGCGGCCCGGGTCGTCCAGGTAGCCGCGCACCCGCTCGAGATCGGCGACGATCGCTTCGCGCTCGGCCCGCTCGAGCGGGCGGCCGGCGAGGCCGGCGGCCACCGCCTTCACCCGGTTCTTCATCTTGATCAGGTACTTGCCCCGCGTCTTGTCGCGCGGCTCGAGCTTGAGGTAACACGAGACGACGTACGGCCCTTCGGCGGGCAGCGCCGAGAGCCGCCGGATCGCCTCGCGCACTTCGCCCGGCGACGGTTGCGTGGGAAGGGCGGTCACTAGAAGAACACCGGCTCGCGGTACGCGCCGTACACCCGCTCGAGGGCGTGCCGGATCTCGTACAGGGTGCAGTACGCGCGGGCGCAGTCGAGCATCGGGTCCATCACGTTGCGGTCCTGCTCGGCGGCCTGGCGCAGCGCCTCCAGCCGGCGCTCCACCAGCGCCCCGTCACGCCCGGCGCGGAGCTCCGCCAGGCGCCGCTTCTGCGTGTCCTCGGCGTCGTTGGACACCCGCAGCACCTCGACGGGGTGGTCGTCCTCGGCCACGAAGTCGTTCACCCCGACGATGATCCGGCTCCCGTCTTCGACGGCCCGCTGGAACTCCGCCGCCGACCGTGCGATCTGCCGTTGAAACCACCCGGTCTCGATGCCGCGCACGACCCCGCCCACCGACTGGATCTCGGCAAAGATCGCCTCCGCCTCACGCTCCAGCTGGTCGGTGATGGCCTCCACGTAGTACGACCCGCCGAGCGGGTCGCTCACCTCGGCGATGCCGGTCTCGTGGGCGAGGATCTGCTGGGTGCGCAGCGCGACCTGCACCGCTTGCTCGGTCGGGAGCGCCAGCGTCTCGTCGAGCGAATTCGTGTGCAGCGACTGCGTACCGCCCAGCACTGCCGCGAGCGCCTGGTAGGCGACCCGCACGATGTTGTTCAGCGGCTGCTGCGCCGTGAGCGTCACGCCAGCCGTCTGGGAGTGGAACCGCATCATCCACGAGCGGGGGTTCGTGGCGCCGTAGCGGTCCCGCATGTGACGCGCCCAGATCCGACGGGCGGCACGGAGCTTGGCGATTTCCTCGAAGAAGTCGTTGTGGATATCCCAGAAGAACGACAGCCGCGGCGCGAACGCGTCCACCGCCAGCCCCCGCGCCATGCCGCGCTCCACGTAGGTGAACCCGTTGGCCAGCGTGAACGCCAGCTCCTGGGCCGCGGTCGCCCCCGCCTCGCGAATGTGGTAGCCCGAGATCGAAATCGTATGCCACAGCGGCGTGTGGCGCCCCGCCCACTCGAAGACGTCCACGATGACCTTGAGCGCCGGCTCCACCGGATAGACCCAGGCGTGCTGGGCCATGTACTCCTTGAGGATGTCGTTCTGGATCGTGCCCCGGAGCCGCTCGGCCGCCACCCCCTGCCGCTCGGCCGCAGCCACGTAGAAGCAAAACAGAATGGCCGCCGGCCCGTTGATCGTCATCGACGTAGACACCTGGTCGAGCGGGATGCCCCGAAACAGGTCCTCCATGTCGGCCAGCGAGGAAATCGCCACGCCGCACTTGCCCACTTCCCCCTCCGCCCGGGCGTGGTCGGAGTCGTAGCCCATCAGCGTGGGGAAGTCGAACGCGACCGAGAGCCCGGTCTGGCCGTGGCTCAGCAGGTACTTGTAGCGCCGGTTCGTGTCGTCCGCGGAGCCGAACCCGGCGAACTGCCGCATGGTCCAGAGCCGGCCGCGGTACATCGTGGCGTGGATCCCCCGCGTGAACGGGTAGGCGCCCGGCTCACCCAGCTGCCGGGCGACGTCGAACCCCCGCAGGTCATCGGCCGTGTAGAGAGGCTTCCGCTCGATGCCGTTCATGCACCACCCTCGCGCACGCGATCTACAATCTCCGCCGCCACATCGTAGGGGCTGCGCTCACCCGCCGCCACCGCGTCGAGCCGCTCGGCGAGCAGCCGCTCCGCCGGCGTGCCGTCCCACACCCATCGCCGCACAGCCCGCTCCACCACCGCGCGGGTGCGCTCGGCGAGCCGTTGCCGCCGCCACGCCTCGCGCCGCCCGCTCGCCTCGAGATACGCCTGATGCCGGTTCAGCTGCTCGACCAAGCCCGCGATCCCCTCACCGCGCGAGGCAACCGCGAGCAACACCGGGGGTTCC
>Ga0187892_10007144_pt1 | contig 16102 bp, 21 predicted proteins | sample MA1701073metaG_FD_139345 | JGI IMG/M metagenome (GOLD analysis project Ga0187892, IMG submission 139345) | Bio-ooze microbial communities from a basaltic lava cave in the Kipuka Kanohina Cave System on the Island of Hawaii, USA - MA170107-3 metaG ... | reverse complement strand
GTGAGCCCGCGAATGGGGTCCTGGAGCGCCTTGCCGACCTGCTTCGCGACTGAGTCCAGCGGCCCGAAGCCACGCACGTTCAGGTTGAGCACGGCCTGCGCGGCGCGGTCGAAGATCGCGTTCCCCTTGCCGACCTCGTTGCGAATGTTCGTGAACGTCAGCAGGAGGTTCTGCGACGACTGGATCAGCTCGTCGTCGATGCCCGAAAGCGATGACAGCCGCCCCGCGAGATTCTCGACGTCACGCGCCGTCACGCCCGCGATACCGCCAGTCGACTTGAGCGCCGCCTGCGTCTGCGCCTGCACCTTTTGCATCTCGGAGAACTCGTCGATGCCCGAGCGCACAATGCTCGTCAGCGCCTGCACGCCGGCACGGACGCCCTCGAAGACGAGCGCGCCCTTCACGAAGTTGCCGAGGCTCAGGGAGAAGCGCTGGGTGGCGCCTGCCGACGAACGCAGGGCACGGAGATAGTCCCGCTCGTCGCCGACGACGCGGACGGTGAGAGTCTGTTCTGCCATCAGGCGTTGGCGAACGTGCGGGCGACGTAACCCAGCAAGTCCTCGATGTTCCCGATCACTTCGTCACGGTGCGCGTCGAGCGCCGGCTCCATCGCACGGTCGAGCATCAGCGGCTTGAGGTTCGGGCGGCCGATCGCAGAGTTGCTCCGCGTGCGCCTGCCGCGCTCGACCGGCGCAACGTAGACGGACGAGCGGGTGACGCCGATCCGCATCTTCGTCCACGGATCGTCCCCGCCTAGGTTGTCGATCACGCCCGACCCCGCGAGACGCTCCGCGGTGTCGGCGATCGGCTCTGCTGCCTCTCGCAGCGACCCCTTGAACCCGCGCTCGAGCGTCGCGGACGCCTTCCCAAAAGCACGGATGACCTCCTTGTAGTTCTCGACGCGGATCAGCTTGTCGTCGAGGCGAGGCATCAGTCAGGCTCCGAGCGGTAGAGGGCGTCGAAGAGCTCCATCGCGCCGACGAGATCGGCGGGTCGATGCGAACCGATGGTTTCTCGGGTGAGAGCAGGCACGATGTGGCCTAGCTCGTAGCGCCAGTAGTCGCGAGCTGGGCGTCCGGTCCGGCCGAAGTAACCGCCGAATCGGAGGAACCAGAACTCGTGTCTGAAGCGGGCATCACGCTCGCCGAGGAGTCGTCGTCTGAGGGCGGCGTCGGCGTCCTCGCCGTCACCGCCTGATCCGGGGGGCTCGCCTCGTCCTCCTCGCCGGCGAGACCGAGCGAGACGTCGAGCAAGTTCGCCTTGCCAACGACCTCCTTCACCCGCACCGCCTTCATCTCCGGGTTGCCGCGCTGATAGGCGATGTGCAGGAGCGCGCGCTTGAAGGCAGGATTCTTCGCCTTGTCGATGATGCGCTGCTCGTGCGCTTCTTTCTCCTCGTCCGATGCATCGGGGTCGGCGGACACGAAGTCCTCGATCGCCAGGCCCGAGTAGTCGTAGAGCACCTGCGCCTCGTCCAGCGTGAACGAGTCGAACGCCGGCACTTCGTACAACATGCCGTCGATGTCGAACCCTGACGCCATTCGTCAGTCCTCCTCCGTTGTCGAAGTGTCCGCCCAGCCCTTGGGAAGCTGCGCGTGCGTCGGGTCGAGCGCCACGGCGCCTTCCCCGACGATCTCGATAGAGCCGCGCGCGATCGCCCGCTGCTCGTGGTCGTAGTCGAGCTCGGCGATGAACTCCTCACCCGGCTCGTAGCCCAGAAACTTGCCTCTCCCGCAGACGCGGTAGCGCACTAGGTGAAGACCTCCGGCGGCGGGTACCACTCACAGAACCACGAAGCGATCAGCAGGTCGGCTGACCCGCGCTTGAGCCGCGCCTGTCCGCCGAAGCGCAGGTACGCGCACTGGCCGGCGTCGTCCTCGCCCTCGTCGAGCGAGCCGTCATCCTGCAGGCGACTCGTCAGCGGATTCACCGAGGAGTCGAGCGCGTACAGGAGCCCGCCGCCGTGGATCCATTCGTCGAGACGCCTCTGCGAGGCGCGGTCGGCGAGGCGGCCGAGCACACCCTCGATGCCGAGCTCGTAGCGCACCCCGCCGCCGATGTCGGCGAACTCGTAGTCGCTGACGCCCAGAACCTGGAGCGTCGGCAGCGCGGGTGTCTCCTGGTAGTACGGCGAGACGTGCCCCTCGTCGGCGGGTAGGACCAGCCGGAGGTTCGCCGCGATTGCGCGACGTCCGTCGTCGAGTGTGATCGGCATCTATCCGAGTTGGAGCGACCGGAAGCCCTGCTTGCCGGGCGTCGAGCGGCCTGGAAGAAGGTCGAGCAGCGCGGCGGCGGCAGGGTGGATCCTGCCGATGCGAGCCACCGCCACGGCATCGCCGGCTGCCTCGACGAGCACGCCTAGTGGCGCGCCCTGTGTCGAGGAGAGGAGGAAGTTCGCGATCAGGGTCGCGGCTTGAACGACCGACTGCGGCGTCTGTAGCCAGCCGTAGCTGCCCGTGACCTTGACGCTGTTCGGGTAGCGCGGGAAGGCAGACGTTCCACCGCGCACGCGGAGACCGAGCGCCTGATAGGGGATGCCCTCGTAGGGCGCATTGACCGGCAGCAGGTCGAACTCGACCCCCTCGGTCCAGGCTGTCTCGAACACGCCGTCTGCGTCCTCGTCGAGCGTCACGGACGTGAGCGTGTTCAGATCGTCGATCTCGAGCGACGTCGCGCCTGAGTGCGCCGTGTAGATGCGCGCCTGATCTTCCGTCGGCGCGAAGGTCGTGCGCTTGTAGTTGTCACACGACTCGTTCGCCGCATTGACTGCCACGTCCATTGCGTCGTCGGCGTACGTTTCGCCGCTCATGGCGAGCGCCGTCTTCAACTCGTCAACGGAGATGTATTCAGGCATCGCACGCTCCTCTCGTTGGGCGCGTCAGCTCGAACCGCCGCCATGCTGGGGTGATGAAGAGGAGGCTGCTCACGAGTACCACACTCGGCACTCGCCAGCACCACCGGCACCTCCGTCACCCCCGGTGGTAGTGCCGCCGCCACCACCGCCACCTCCGCCGCCTGGTGAGCCGCCGACTCCACCCACGCCGCCCGTACCAGAATCCTGTCCACCTCCGCCTCCGCCACCCTGTCCTGAGATTGCCAGCGAGCCTGCTGCGCCATTACCTCCCGCACCGCCATTTACGGCACCAGCCGTACCACCACCGCCAGGGGTAGCGAAGTTCCATCGGTCATTGTCTCCGCCTGCGGCTCCGGCATTTTCGACATTGCCATTCGTTACTCCCCCGCCGCCTCCCCCGCCGCCTCCGCCGAAATATGAAGTACCGCCCGCGATACCTGTTGCTCCAGACCCACCACCGAATCCACCTGAGCCGCCGCCCCACACACCAGGTCGCGCGAAGGGAGATGAAATTGGAGCGCCTCCGCCCTCGAAACTCATTCCGGCGTTACCTGCCGTGGTATTTCCACCACCACGACTGGCAACGCCGACACCCCCTTGTTGTCCTTTCTCGACCCAGCCGCCCCCACCACCGCCAGCAGGGCCGGAGCTTGAAGTCGAACCGCCCGTGCCGCCCGCACCTCCATAAGCAGTGAACAACGATCCAAACGTCGTATTGCCCCCATCGCCGCCAGCGCTGCCATTTGCACTTGAACCACCTGTTCCGGTGCCAACACCACCAGTAGCAATACCGACGGCAATACTCGTGCCTGCTGCTCCGAGTGCGGATGCAGCGAACTCTGCCTGGGCCCGGCATGCGCCTCCTCCGCCGCCTCCTGAGTTACGGACACCACCGGCGACGCCCCCGCGTCCGCCGCCTCCGCTACCTCCGCCTCCGATCATATCCAGGGAGATTTGTGTGATCCCATGCGGAACGATGAAGTTTTCATTCGCCGTAAAGCGTGCAAATCCCCCCTGCAGCAGCACTGAATTGAAGTTCCCTCCAGCCCCGTTACAAACGATGAGACGCGCCTCACCCGAGTACATGGTCACGGTGGAGAGGCCGTCGATCGTCTCCGCGCCTGCGGGATTGAGCACGACAACGGTCGTTCCGTTGTCAGTCGCGTTGCGCAGGATCACCCACCAGCCGTCGCCGAGCGTCTCGTCCGCCTCAAAGGTCTGGGTAATCGCGGCAGTGATGTCGATTGCCTTTCCCTTGTCGGCCACGCCGAGGATCGTGTTCGTGGAGCGCGTCTCGTACTGAAGATCCGGCACCCCGCTCGCGCTAGCGGCCCACTTCATTCCCGTCGCCTGCGCCGAGTCGGCGGTCAGAACCTGCCCGTCCGTGCCAACCGCCAGGCGCGCGGGCGTATCGGCGGCCGTCGCAGTCAGCAGGTCACCCTTCGCATCGACAATGACGTCGAGAATCGCCTCGGCGTTCGAGGGGACGTCGAGATTCGTGCGCGCCCCTGCAGCGGTCGAGGCGCCCGTGCCGCCATCCCCCACGGCCACGTCAGCACCGCCGGCGCGGTAGAGAGTCGACGTATCGGCGATCCCGTGAACGCTCGTCGTATCGGCCTCGTGCGCGTCGAGCTCCGCCTGTGTCGCCATATCAGCGGCGAACGAGGGATCCGGGTACGTGCCGCCCAGCACACCGCCGGCGGCGTCGCCGTCGCGGACCTGGCCGGACTCCGACGCGGAGATGGCCGATGCGACCTCCGAGTCGCGGGCGATCGTCGCGGCAATGCGCGCGTCAGCGACGGTGCCTGAAGTCACGTCCTCGCCCGCGTGCGCGTGAGACGCTGCAGCGGCTCCAGCCGCCGAGAGTAGCGCAGCGGCGTTCGCGAGCTCGAGGAGCGCTCGCCCGAAGGCCGTTGTAGCGAGCGCGGCGATAGCCGTCAGGTCGGAGTCGAGAGGCTGGTAGCTGGCTGCCACTTCAGCGTCACGCGCGATAGCAGCGTCGATGCGCGCCTCGGCGACGGTACCGCTCGTGATGTCGGCTCCCGAGTGCACGTGCGCAGCCGCGGCCGCTTCGGCGGCTGCCAGTAGCGCAGCTGCATCCGCGAGGGTCAGCAACCCTCGGCCGAACGCCGTAGTGCTGAGCGCGGCGATGGCCGTAAGGTCGGAGTCGAGCGGCTGCGCGAACGCTGCTAGCTCGGCGGCAGTGGTGTAGCCGGGGTGCGGATCGGATGCCCCCTCGTGCGCTGCAAGCGCCGCTGCCGCGGTCGCCTCGGCTGCCGACTGCACTGAGGCGTGACTCGAGCCTGAATGCGTCGCATCTACGGTCGGGGCGGCCCACGTTCCGCCGAGCTCGCCGCCGGGAGTCGCGCCGACGACGACCTCGGCCGAGAGCGTCGGGTCGGCCGTCGTGACGAGATAGCCCGCGTCGACCGGAGCACCGCCCCCGCCACCGGTCGGGTCTTCCCAGTCAGCGTCGAAGTCGGCTCCCGACTGCTTCGTGAGCACCTGGCCGTCGGTACCGCCCGTGGGGACCCCCGGCCCCGCCGGACCGGGTGTGGACGCTGACACGAGTACGACCTCCGTCACGACGGTGTTCAGCTCGGTCGTGCTCTCGACGATCTGGAGCGTGACCGGCACTAGCTCGCCCTCGTCACATCAGGATCGACGATGAACTTGCCGCCCATGAGCGTGCGCACGACACCGGCCGTCGACTGCTGGAAGTCCCACACGTACTCGCCGCGCAGATCGTCGGTCACGGTGTCGGCGATCGAGTAGCCGACCTCACCGGACGCTGCCTCCGTCATGTCGACCGCCATCGCGGCGACCACGTCTCCGTCCTTCGAACGGCGCACCTGCGCGGTGTACGTGCGCGCAGAGACGTCGACCGGAGCCGCCGGCGTGCCCTCCTGAATTGTGACGACGTCGGCGAAGTCGTCGCCACGCGCGATCTTGTAGTCGAGTCGAGCTGGTCGGAGATCGACTCTTGCCATCAGGCAGCCACCTCCTCTGACACGAATGCCTGAATCCACCAGTCGGGGTGCTGCAGGATGTGAAGCTGCCCGCGCTCGCCGAATCCGCTCACGACATGCTCGAACGGCTGCGACCACCTGGCGCCCGAGTCGGAGAGGTAGTCCCCGCGAGAGAGCCAGTTCGCGTCGTACTCGAGTCCGTACGTCGAGCGGGGAATGGGGGCGAGTGGGAACTCATAGCCCTCGCCGGTCGTGATCAGGCGCGACGCGCTCCCGACCTCCGGGCGTGGCGATTCCGAGAACAGCTCGTCGTTGACGAAGAGCAGCGAGCCGCCGCGCTGACACAGCGAGTCTCCATGCGCAACGCAGCCGACGACGCGGACGGCAGCCCGTAGGTACGTCAGCGCCTCCAACAGGATTACGTTTGGGTCACGACACTGGCGCAGCGCCTCGGCAATCGCGTTGACGTGGATCCCGACCTCGTGACCGAGCTCCTCGAGCTGCTCAGCGACGACGAGCATGTCGTCTCCCCAGTAGTGCGAGTCGTGCAGTAGGAAGTACGTCGATGCGTACCCGTGCTCGCACTCCCATTCGGCGAGTCGGAGTGCTGTTTCGAGTGACCCCTCGTTGTCGTCGACGTCGTGTCTGAGGCCGATGACGCGCTCGCCGGCGTCCCCCTTGAAGACGTCGCGCATCGGCACGACGCGCGTAGCGCGTGAGAGCAGCCGCTCGTCGAGCTCGGCGAGGTCCGCCGCGTCGAATGGCCCGGCCGCCCTCACACCCGCTCCAACGTCAGCCAGTGGACGTCATTCGCCCGATGAAAGAGCGACGAGCGCCAGCCCTTCGGGGTCGCGTATCTGTCAGTCAGGTCGAGCGTGATCCCGACGACGACCGCCTTGCGCGCAAGAGAGCACCAGAGGCCGAGGCTGGCGAGCGACCGTTCCATAGCATCGCCCGTGAACGTGTCGACTGAGACGGCGTCCCAGAAGAGATCCTCGCTCGCAGCTGCCTGCGCATACGTCCATGCGTCTGCGTCGACGAACGCCCAGGCACTCGGATACAGCTCGCGCATCTCGGCAAGTCGGTCGGCGTCCTCGTCGAGGCACGTCGTCACGATCCTCGCCTCCGCGAAGTGGATCGCGTCGTTGTGCCCGAGGAACGCGGCGGCAAAGAGGCACAGACCCGTCTCGCAGCCTTCGAGGACGTGCGTCGGGTACGCCCGCGCCTGCTGGGCGACGTGCTCGAGCGAGGCGTACGTCACAGCGCCCACGCAACCTCCGTCGGCTCGAAACCGCAGCGCTCCTTGTAGAAGCGCAAACCGGGCGTGCCCGAGTCGTGTCTGTTGTACAGGAGGAAGCCGTCATGTTGCAGTTCCGCCGCGATCGCGCCGCGCATGAGCAGGTACATGACGTCGTGGCGCAGATGCTCGCCGTGACCGAGAATCGACGAGACGAGCGCCAGGTCGCCCGAGCGATAGCACCACAGGTACGCGACGAGCGTCTCGTCGAGTAGGACGCCGTACGGATGCACGCCGTGCCGCGGGCAAGGGTAGAGCGGGTCTGGACTCGCGCTCGGGCGTACGTGGTAGCCCGCGCTCATCGGTCGCCCTTGCCGCTCTTTCATCGACGTGTTCACGTCGAAGATGTCGTCGACGTACTCGTGGCGCGCGATCTCGGCGAAGCGGTAGCCGAGACGCTCGGCCCTCCACGCGCGCTTGCGTGCGGTGCGGTGCTCGAGTTGCCACTCTTCGATCGACGCCGGCAGACGTAGCACTGAGCACTCGCTGTACGCCCCCGAGTCGAGCTGGCGATGCAGCGGTGTTGCGAAGGCGTGGCAGGTTGGGTCCGAGCATCCTGCGAGCAGCTCGACATACACGGCACGCGTCGGCGCCTCCAGGACTGCGCTCACGCCGGCACCTTTCCGCGCAGCGCCCGCTTCTGAGGCGGTGCCTTCGCGTACACGGCGCGCATCTCGGCAACCGACTCCGCCGGGTAGTGCTCCGCGAGCTCGCCGAACACGTCCTGCGACTCGCGAGCGTGCGTGAAGCGCAGGCACGCCTTGTACGAGTTGAGCTGGCCCGCCTGGCTCTTGAAGTCGACGATCTGGAGGTCGTGCAGATCGTGGTAGACGATGTCGGGCGTGCGGCCGTGGTTGGCGCGCCGAAGGCCATTGAGCGTCGAGGTGTCGATCGCTCGCCGCTTGTGCTCGTCGGCTGGGCGATAGCAGGCCCTCGCGAGGATGGCGCGCGGGATGACCCGAACGCCGATCCCGCCTTGGTAGCCGATCTGCAAACGAGCGAGCCGCCTCCCGTCTTCGGAGACGAATGCACAGCGCCGAAAGCACGTGAGGTGATCCTGCGAGAGCGGCGCCGTGAGAAGCAGATCAGGATCGAGCCAATCGTCGGAACCGAACGGCACGACATAGTCGACGGGTCGTCGGTTGTACTCGGGATCACAAGCAAGCTGGTACAAGTGATTCCAACGACGTCCGAGTGCTGCGTTGTCATCGACAACCGTCGCGAAGCCAAGTTCACGAGCGACGTCTAGGTTGGAATTGTTGGCTACTACAGCGGCGCTCGCCTCAAGCCCAGCGTCGGTTAGTACGTCGCATGCGCGTCGTAGGTTTCTCAGACACGCTCGAGTGAGGTCGTAACGTCCGTGCGCGGGAACAAGGAACCAGAGGTTAGGCAACGCCGATCCCCAGTGCCTCTCGTGTCGCATCCTCGCTGGCCATCCCCCGTTCAAGCAGCGCGTGCAGCTTGCGGTGTGTTGCCCGCGAGACAATGATCAGATTCTCGATCGCGTTGTTTCCAGGATTCAGATCGAGATGGTGAACATGCTCCTCGCTGGTAAGGAACCGACCCAGCGCCGCCGAGAAGACCAGCCGGTGCTCAGCAGCGTAGCCGGCCGCATTCGCTAGCGGATGCCCCTTGCCGACTAGGTGGAATACACGGCCGTAGCGTCGCTGCCTTCCGCCGTTCCACCGCGCATGGCGCGGACCCGTTCCTTTACCCGTGTTGGCTGCGCTCATCCGTGCGCGCGTCTCAGCAGAACGCCTTACGCCCCTGTGCCAATGCCCGCGGCAGTACCGCCGATGCTGGCCTTTCAAGATCCCGTTCTTCGGATCATTCTGGGTCGCGACCGACGTCTGCTCACCGCAACCGCACATGCACAGCCCGGAGGGATTAGGCACCTTCATCGAACGAGCGCGTCCCCGGCGTCACGCGCGATCGTCGCGGCGCGCAGGCCCGCGAACATCGGCTCCTTGTCGGCGAAGTACTCGTAGGTGATGGTGCAGGGCTTGTCGTTTGGCGCGTCTATCGAGAACGCCCGACAGTACGTCGGGTGTCCGAGAACGCCGACTGCGATGAGCGCCTTGAGCAGCGGCTCCCATTCAAGGTCGATCTCGTTGTCCATGAGAGCGCCTGTCGCGCCTGGTGACGTGTAGAGCACGCGGCAGCGCTCTCCCTTGCGTGCGAGGACGCGCACGCGCTCCGTGACAACGTTCGCAGGCAGGATCCCGAGCTCGCGGAGCAGGTCGTGCATCTGGTAGCCGATGAACGTGCTCATGCCGGTACCTCGAACCCGGCCGCGGCCTCTACCAGCTCGACGAGATGTAGCGGGTAGTCGTGCCGAAGGATCGAGACCGGCAGCTCGTCGCCGTAGCCGATGCCGTCGGCAATCTTCTTGTAGCTGTTGAGGTTCACTGCGGACTTGAAGTCGACGCGGCAGAGATCGTGCGGGTCGGAGAAGACCCACTCCGGTCGGCAGTTGAGGCCAGCGATCAGGCTGCCATCGATCCCGATACTTGCCTCGTCCTTGATCGGGCGGAACCCGCTCGGCTCGAGCGCGTTGCGCGGGAAGATCCACGGGATGACGCCATAGCGTCCGCGCGCGCGGCAGCGACGCAGCCGGCCTTCTTCGAGATCGACGACCGCGATCTCCCGGCCCGTCGTCGCCTCCGGAACCTCCGCCCATGTCACGATGGGCCGCTCATCCGTGAGCTCGGGCGGCTCGGCGATATCGAGGGGTAGCCGCTCGAAGATGTCCACGTGCATCCAGTCGTCGGAACCGATCAAGACGAAGTAGTCGGCCTCGAGCTCGCGAGCGGCGTACTCGAGGCCATCGTTGAACTTCCGCCCCAGCTGGGCGTTGGACTGCTCCACTGTCTCGAAGCCGAACTCCGAGGCGATGTCGAGGTTCTCGTCGTCGGCGACGATGACGCACGTCGCTTCGTGGCCCCGCTCAGAGAGCTCACCACAGAGATGGGCTCTCTGAGCAAGGGCGAGCCGCGTGACGGCGAAGCGCTGCCACGCGGCCGATACGAAGACGATCCGCATGCGGCTACTAGGTGCCCGCCGACGACTGGATCCCGTCCTCGTCCGCAGGACGGAACGTGGTCTGCATCACGCGGACATTCCCGCGGGTCGCGTTCGGGTTGAACGTGTTCGCGGTGACGTTGCCGTAGTAGACCTCGCGCGTGGGGTCTACGAGGCCGTCCGGCTGCCACTGCGCCTCGAACACCGTTCGTCCGAAGTGCAGTGGCCACAGGATCGCGTAGAACTCCGGCGTGTAGAACGCCTCGCCCGCGAAGCCCTGCGTCGTCGAGCCCGGAAGGAACTCGTCGACGCCGGAGACCGAGAACCCGGAGACGTCCTCCTCGGAGTGCTCCGAGGTGAATCCGAACTCGCGGAACGCGTTTGAGACGTCCTCGCCGTCGATCCACACGCGATCGTGGCGAGCGACGTCCTTGGTGAATGCCATCGCCTACGCCTCCCCTACGCCTGGACCGTCACGGAGGCGAGCGCGAGGCATTCGGGCCGGACGACCTTGCGCCCGAAGACGTGCAGACCGCGGACGCCGTCCGCGAACTGGTTCTGCAGCCGCAGCGCCTCGGTTTCGAGGATCTGATCGGCGTACGAAGCCGCCAGCGGGTGCCCGGCGATCACTGCGAACGTGCTCGCCGTCGGATCGGGCGTCTGATTCGACTCGAGAACGTCGAAACCAGCGATCCGACCGACGAGGCCCGATCGCAGACCCTCGGTCGTGCCCGCTGCGTCCGCCCGGATGAAGCGGTCGTCCTTCAGGAGCGCCGCGGTGAGCTCCGGCGGGATGATGGCCCACCGACCCTCGTCCGGGACGTTGTCCCGGTTGAGCGTGGTGCGGAAATCGACGAACAGGTTGTAAGCCGTGTTGTCGGAGATGTCCGCCACGAACGCCCCGAGGTCGTTCGCGGTCGCATTGACCGCCGCATACATCGCCGCGGCCATGACCGCGTCTGCGTTGTCGGCGAGCCCATAGGCGGCCGACTGCGAAGCCTCCTCGACGAACCCGCCGAGGGCCTGCTTGCGCTCGACATCGTCGACCTTGAACGCGAAGTAGCGCTTCTGGTCGATGAGGAGGTCCTGCTGGGTGTCGGACAGCTCGTCCCACGAGATGTCCGTGTGCTCGGTGTAGGCGCGCGTGGCGACGTCACCGATCGACGTGATGTGGACCGTGTCGCCGGCCTGCGAGATGTCGCCCTCGTAGTCTCGGTTCACGATCCCCGCTCCGCCATACACGAGCTTGTTGCGAAGCGCGGTCAGGATCTCGGCCGTCCAGATTTCGGGCCGAAATTGGTCGACTGCCATCTTCTACTCCTCTGCTCTCAGGAACCGACCCCGAGGCCCGTGAGGCGCCCTTCTCTGCGCGCCTGGACGATTTCCTCGGCGGTCATCGACTTCAGGGCCTCGGCGCTGAGCTGCTCCTTGCCGCCCGGCCGTACGCCCTGATCCGGGTCTCCCCCGTCGCCTCCGTCCTGAGCGACCAGGTTCGGCCGCTGCTCGAGGAGTGAGTCCATCGCCTTCGCGATGTTGGTCGGAGCGCCGTCATCGTCGAGCTCGAGCAGCTCCCTCTTCGGGCCCGTGAGCGCCTCGATGACTTGCTCCGTGTCTACGACCTTGCGGTCGGGCTTCGCGGCTTCGGCGAGGACTGCCGCACGAAGCCGCGTCTCTCTCGCCTCGATCTCCACCTGCGCGGCTCGCTGCTCGGCCTGCTCTGCTCGCTGCTGCGCCTTCTCCAGCTCGGTTGCGTTAGCCGCTTCGAGCTCGTCGTACTTCGTCGCCTTGTCGCGCAGTTGCGCGACCTCGTCGTCGGACGGCCGCTCGCGACGATCGCGGGCGAGGCGCTCGGACACGATTCGGTCAACGTCTGCTTGCGAGAACGTCTTAGGCGGGTCGGCCGGAGGATCGGTGGGGGGATCTGACGGCGGGTCGCCCGGAGGATCGTCTTCCGCGCCCCGAATTATCGGAACGACGCGGCCGCGGTGAATGCGTGCGAAGCCGCCGGCGAGCGCCGCGCGCTCCATGTCCGTGAAGTGATCTCCCGTGTTCGGGTTCATCGTGTGTCTCCTCATGTGAGTGACGGCGGTTGGGCGCCCGCCGTTTGGCGCTAGGCCAGAACTGGCTCCGGGTCGGCTTCCGGCGCAGGCACAGGCGACGGCACAGGCGACGACTGCGCGAGCATCCGAGCGATCTGGGTCTGCGTGTAGCCCATGTCCTCGAGGGCCTGGTGGCGGTCGGTCAGGCCGGCCTGGAAGCGCTTGATCGCGGCGTCGGTGATCTCCGCCTCGGTGCGGATCTCCGGGTCGGCCCAGACGATCTCTGAATCGGCGGGCGTGGCGAGTCCCTGGAAGCTCCGCGCGAGGCGCATCGCCTCCTCGAAGCCCTCCCCGAACGGACGCATCTTCCGCCTGACCTTCTTCACGAGCCCTGACTCGGCCGACTTGATCGCATCGCCCGACGGCGACTGTCCCTGCTCGACCAGGTAGTGGCGAGGAGTGCGCGTCATGACGGCGATGTGCAGCACCTTCTGCTCGATCGCCTTGATGTAGCCAGCGAGGTCGGTCGCCTCGAAGTCGCCGAACTTCGCGCCCTCGTTCTCCGTCGCCCACAGCTTGTCGATTGCCGTGTCGATCTGATCGAGGCCGTCGCGCGCTCCCTCGTCCGAGAAGAGCTTTGCGCCGACCGCCCAGCGCTGGCGATGTGCGCCGAAGTAGCCGGCGAGCGCGAGCAGGAAGAGGAAGCCGTTGATCTGGTTCTGGACGCTCGTCACGTCGGAGATTTCCGACTCGCCCTCGAGTAGCAGCCGCAGGCGGTTGCGGAGCGCAACGATTGGCACCTCGCCGATCGGGTTGCGAACGAAGCTGCCCGGGATCTCAACCCAACCTACTACGGGCGTCCCGCTCGAGCGTCGGCGAGCCCCCCCTTTGGTCGTCTCGCCAAAGGTGGCCTCGTCGGCCGTGGTCGTCGCCGGCGTCGCCCCATCAGCCGCTCCGCGGTGGAACTTGTAGATGCCGTCAGGCAGGTAGACGTTCGCGCGTTCGCCCAGGACGTCGTCCTGCCAGATCTTGAGCGCGGCCGCTCGGCGGGTGAAGTTCGAGCCCGTCTCGTAGCCGACGATAGTCTGCGTCGCGTCTTCGACCGCGATCGTGGGCATGTCGACGTTCGGCGTCTTCCAGACCGACAGGTACGACACGCTCTTCACGAGTGCCTCCAGGATCGCCACCTGCGACTGCGAGTCCATCTGATTCTCCTGCCAGATCTCCCACGCTCGCTGATCGGTCGTGATGTCGCTGCGCGCCGACTCACGAAATCCCTCGACTCGCATCCGCTCCTCGACGACGTCGACTACGAGGCGCATGAAGTTCGTCCTCGACTCCTCGAGTAGCTGGCGGAACTCGTTGCGGAGCTTGTCCTGGTGCGCCGGCGTGACGAACGGCAGCGGGTGGTTGCCCGAGTAGTAGTCGTCCAACCGCCGCATCTCCGGCTGACGCATGTAGAGCTTGGTCTCGAGCCTCCCGAGCCAAGCCACCGCAACGACCCCGTTACGACCTTCGGGTCGACGCCGGATCCTCACCGGAAGCCTCCGACTGCGTGCACCCTGCGCTTCGTCGCGCCAGCCGCGATCGCATCCGAGCGGGCCTCCCACGACAGCACCCCGGCCATCGCGGCGTCGATCTTCCTGGGCGAGTTGGGGCGGTCCTTCTGCAGCACGAACATGGGTTGGCCCTCGTCGTCGCGCACGTTCGTCTTCATGCGAACGGCGTTGCGCACGTGCCGGCGCATGTCGAGGTCGCCGTCGTGGCTGAACCCGGCGGAGCCGTCCTCGTCGCGCTGGAGGTGCGCGGCCGCGGCACCGATCGCGTCGAGGTAGTTACGCACGGCGAACGCCATCGGCTTCGGGCGATTCGTGTACCACTCAACGACGACCTTGTCGCCCCAGCGACCCTGCCAGCGGGTCAGGAGCGGGTCGATGTGCTGCGGGTCGACGTAGGCACGCCAGACGTCGAAGCGCTCGAACGCGTCCAGGATGATGCCGTCAACCTCCTCGAACGGGTGCTCGTACGTCTCGTCCGCCCAGTCCGGACGCTCCCAGATGCCGACGACCCACTGGTGACCCGTCTCGACCTCCGTGCCCACGATCGCGAGGGCGTCGCGGAAGCGCGCGCCGTCGACGCCGAGGACGACGAGCGCCCCCTCTTCCGGCACATACTCAGCGGCGGCCGTCGCGTCCCATGCGTCGGCGTCGAACGCCTTGCCTTCCTCGGCGTGCTTGCGGTTCAGGAACCAGCGCTCGGCCTGCGGAGCGTCTCGCGGTAGCAGTGCCTCGACCTCCGTCTCGACGCGGTCGAGGTCGACCCAGTACGAGTCGCCGTACGCGAGCTTGAGGGCCTTGCGGCGCTCGCGCTTGTTGCGGATCGAGAGCGACTCGGGCACGTCGACGTCATCGTGGTAGACGCCCGCGTGCTCGTGCTCGGACGTGTACTGGGCGACGGAGTCCTCGGTCGGATCCCAAGCGTTCGGGGTCGAGAGCCAGCGGCCGCCCATGCCGGCGATGTTTCGGCGCTGGTTGTCGGCGAGCGCGCGGCCGCCGTTGTGCTGCGTCCACGACTCGGTCTGATCCTGGACGATGAACGTGACGCGCTGGCCGAGGCGCGACTTCGAGGACGAGGTCACGGGCTCGATCTGCCCGCCGCCCGGGAGGTTGATGCGGGTGATCCCGGTATCCGGGATCTCGGCGGCGAACGGGCCGAGCTCGATCATCGGCTGCAGCGCCGTCCACACGTTGTCGGTCTGATCCTCGGAGATCGCGGTGATCTGGATCAGCGGCGTCGGCCACTGCCGCCCGACGGGAGCGCCGTTGGCGTCCCAACCGTCGAAGACAACCGGGCCGGCGGCCTCGGCGCACACGAGCGCGGCGGCAAAGGGACCCTTGCCCCACTTCTGCGGGCGCACGAGCTGGCCGCCACGGGTGAAGTAGAACGGCGATCTCCAGACGCGCTTCGACTTCACGTACTTGACTTCGGGGCGCACTCGGTAGTACCAGAGACAGAAGCGCAGCTGCTCGTCGGTGAGGATGAACGGCTCGCCCTGCTGGTCGCGATCGGGAATCACGCAGTGGGCCTCGATGAACTCCTGGACGGCGTAGCCAAGCGTGGGGAACTCGCGACACTCTCGGCAGCGGCCGTCGGGATCCCAGCGGACCCCGTCGCAGTTCTGGCAGCGAGGAGTGCTCATTCGTCGTCGTTCCCGTCGGCCGGAATGTAGTCGTGCTCGGCGTTCGCCCACTCCTCGGCGTAGACGAGGTCTGGATCCTCACCCTGCGAGACGCGCCGGAGCATCTCGAGGAGTCGCTTCCCTGAGATCACGTGCCAGCCGAGCTCGACGATTTGCTCGCTCAATCCAGGCCGCCCCACCACTCGAACTCCTCCCAGTCGTCCTCGCAGGCGCCGTCATCGATGAGATCCAGCCAGACCATCAGACTGCGCGGAGCCTCCGTTGCTGGGGGAGCTTCTTCCGACCGCGGCCTACGCGCAGGTCGACGACGTCTGCCTCCTTCGCCGACACGCGGTAGCGCAGGTCGCGCTTGCCCTTCGGCGTGAGCCCGAGCGCGGTCATGCGCAGACGGATCTCCGCCGCGTCCGAGGGCGACTGAACGTTGTGAAGCATGATCGTGTCGATCGCGAAGGCGAGGTCGGCCGGTGCCCAGAACGCCGTGACGGGATCTTGCCGCCACGCCTCCCACATGAGCCTCGTGTTCGCCGACCACTCTTGGCCGTCGAGCTCAGGAAGTGGGTCGAGGATGGGCTTCGACAGCGGCTCGAGGTCGACCCACTCGCCGCGCGCCGGGACGTTCCGTCGGCGACGCGCACCGGGATCCCTGGGCGCAGGGCCGGACATCAGCTCACCCCGCTCCGCAACCCGTACGTTCCCTGGAACCCGTACAGACCGCGAGAAAGG
>Ga0187892_10007142_pt1 | contig 16102 bp, 11 predicted proteins | sample MA1701073metaG_FD_139345 | JGI IMG/M metagenome (GOLD analysis project Ga0187892, IMG submission 139345) | Bio-ooze microbial communities from a basaltic lava cave in the Kipuka Kanohina Cave System on the Island of Hawaii, USA - MA170107-3 metaG ... | reverse complement strand
GGACATTGAGTCGGGTCAGAGTTTTCAGGACGGTACCGCCAAGATTAGTAACCAGATTGAGCAGACTGCTGAGCAGGTTGGGATCGGAACTGGTTTGCACCAGCACTTTGACACGGCTGCTGCCGTTACCTGATTGGATGATTGCGCGCAGGTCTGGCGAGACTTTGTCGGCAGTCTCGACCAGTTCCTGCGCGCGGCGGGTTTTGGCGCTGGTGTTATCCACCAGCAGTGAGGCTGAGCAGAGAGACAGTAGCAGTAGGGCTACTATGAGGCGGGCTGGTTTGGAAGGGCGATACATTTAAGATTTCTCCGCAAAAAATTTCACTCCCGTCATCGATTGCTCACGCCGGGCGGCCAGGAAACACAAACTACAAGGCCGCAACAGAAATTCTGGCAGCGTCGTTCGGGGACTCCCACTGCCATTTCCGTTTGAGGGGATTTAAGGCTGGTGAGTACTTGCCCACTCTGGCTTTCGCCAGGAGCAGACCTTTATCGATGACGGAAGTGAATCCTAGAAAGATCGGGTTGCAACCCCAGACTTCGGGTGCACCCAGGGATTAGCGAGCCTTGTGCCAACGTTCGCCAGGCTGGTGCGAGCTGCCAAAAGCCCCGAAAAACCTTGAAATGGGATAGATGGGTATTTGTGGTTGATTGCCGGGGACTGCAGAATGAACGATGAGGAGCGTCAGTCTGACAGCATTTTGATTCTTACTGAATGATTGAGTTACCGGAACGCTTGTAGGGGCGGCCTTCCGAAGCTGTGAAAAGATTCGGCGCTATGAATAGATCACTCAACTCAGCAAATTTTCAGGTTGGGAAGGGTGGCTTTGTAATTCAAGGAAACTTCGCGGCATGGATAGCACTCTACCGCACCTAGTGGACTCAGGGGAACGCTTATTGGACTCTTAATGGACGCGTGGACGAACACGTAAGTAAAGTATCGAGAATTTGCTTCGCGAGTTGCGCACCCTTGCGGCACAAGGCTCGAAGTGGTAGTGTGACGACATGATTGAATTATCCCAGATAGAGAGGATGTCAGTGACCGAACGGCTTCAGGCGATGGACCAGCTTTGGGATTCTCTTAATCGATCCGGCAACGAGATACCTTCCCCAGATTGGCATCAAGACGTTTTGGCTGACAGGAAGGCAAGAGCCCTGCGCGGAGAAGCAAAGTTTCTGACTTTAGCTCAACTCAGATCGCGTCTACGAAGATCTGAACCATGACCGTCGTAATACTCGAGGACGCTGCAGAAGACCTCGAGTCGGGTATAGAATTCTATGAATCGTGCGCAACCGGAGTGGGCGATTATTTCTTGACTCAATCCTTTCCGATCTTGGCTCTCTAGTTCTTTTTGCCGGTGTTCATCCAATCTACTTTAAGTTCCATCGGATGCTGTCGAAGCGGTTCCCATTCGGCATCTATTATGAAGTGGAAGACGACGTAGCGTACGTTTACGCCATTCTGGATCTGCGGGGAGATCCGCTCGGGATTCGAAAAAGTTTGCGCGAGCGAAGATAGACGAGCTTCACACCACCAACGACTCACCATAGACTTGATCCTAGGACTCTAAAACTTAAGTGCTAAGAGATGCGAAACGTGTGCAATAGGCAAATTGCCGGAAGGCTGCTGCTATAAAAAGTTTGGCGTCCCGTACGGGATTCGAACCCGTGTTGCCGCCGTGAAAGAGAAGCTATTCACTGTAATTCAAGGAAACTTCGCGGCATGGATAGCACTCTACCGCACTCAAAGGACTGACGGGGATGCGCATTGGACGTTTAATGGACGCGGGTTCTGCTGCCGGGCAAAGCCACGAACTCGTTTACCCGAGCAACGGATTTAAGCCCGATCCGGGTACTCAGCCTACGATGTCGCTACCAAGTCGTATTAAACGACGTTTCAGCCGCCAAAGCCGAGCGCTGGGGTGTGTCGGGTGTAGGTACGACCTTCTATCGCAACTAACCTCAGCCACAAATCCCACCGGCACGGCAGCCCTCGCTTACGATAATCCGTAGTGTCTCTGTGCATGCCCGCACGTTACTACGTTTGGCCACACCCAGTCACGCATGCTTGCCGAAAGCTCACCCACCGTCGTCATTTGCGAGCGGGCATTGTATTCGTAGCCAGTAGTCTTCTGCGCCGGATCGATCGTGCTCGTCAGCCGGTGGGCGCTGACACTCGCACAGCTTCTTCGATAGCGCCCGCCGGCTAGCACAGGGATTGCCCTCGATCAGTTGTCGACTACGTTGGGCCTCGCCAAGTCGCATCCTTGCCGAAAGCTCTCGTAGGCCCATACGATGCCATCAATGTCTAACAGCGGCTGGTTCGCACTTGCAGATAGCAACGGAATGTCGTAGCACTCTGAACCACGAGATTGTTTCCCCAAGTTCCCTTTCAACGTCCAGTGATGGGCTACTCTTTTCTTGGATCCTTGAAAACAACTTGCCAATGATTGGGATCGATTTTATCAACTCTAATTGGATGAACGTTAAGATCATACTCAGGACCGTAAGTGAATAGCAGTTTGCCAGAATCAGCGTCGAAGACGCTTGTCTCGCCGCCTAGACTTCTTCGATAAACCTTTACATTGGCGGACCAGGTTTCGGGCTTGGGGATCTCATATTTGAGAGAGTAGATGACCACCAAAACTACGCTTACAACCAAGATGCTTGAAATTAGCGTGATGATTCGCTTCGTTGACATCTTATTCACATTCGTTGCAAATCGCATAACATGATCTCCAGATCATAGGAGCCCTCTGGTACCCATATGAATCGGCCATCAGGTCGTCAGCTGAGTCCGCTAGCTGATCGCGATCTCGGGAACTAATGCTGTTGATAATCTGTGGTACCTCTTGCACCACACTAGAGATCGCCGGCCACATAGGGTTACCAAGATGGATTCTTGCAGACATGCAGTTGACATAACAGTGCTTTTGACTGTCACCTGTGTAGAAACGGTCGGCTCGAGATGCTAGATAGGAGTGAAGTAGCGCCTCGCCAATTAAGTAGCCGCCTATTATCGCAATGACTAAAGGACTCTCTCCTTTCGGATCTACAAAATTTAGTGGGTTGTTATTCACGTAAGAGTAAAGGTTGATGTCTTTTAGGCCAATTGGGTCTTCTGAACTAAACCGGCCCTCGTGCGTCTCGTACCAGCGGGCGCGGTAGTACATTAGGCTTAGATCTGGATCGGATTCGCGACCCGTGTATGTATAACGTGTAGAGGCTGAACCGATCATCAAGTTACCGAATGAATCGTGACTCAACTCAGCAGATACATTTCCGCTCGCATCGGTTAGCGCGCGCGTCGTTCCAAGATGATCAATTAAGAGATAAGTAACTGTGCCGTTGGAATTTTGACGGAGCTTATTGTCGATGCCTGGTCCATTTAAGTAATCTGCTATCGTCGCTCCGCTACCATCAAGATCGCGAAGTACATCAGCGTCGTCGTAGATGAACCTGGTTGCGCCGCCAACATTGGTTGTACGCTGGATGCGGCGTCCCAACGCATCGTACGCAAACGTTATTGTGATTCCACCTGATTTAATCGCCTCCTTCATTCGATTCTCGTGATCCCAAGTAAAGGTCCAGCTGCTGGTGGCGTCTGTCTTTGAGGTCAGATTTCCGTTTGCGTTGTAACTGAAGCTTGTGCCATTCGCCGCGGTTAGCCGATTAAATGTTTGGTATGTGTAACTCGAGCCCTGATGCGAAGCAGTGCGATTGCCCACATCATCGTATGTGTAACTTTCGTTTGTTTGGTTTGGGTGAGTAGCGGCCGTCAGCCGATCGAGTGCGTCGTAGCTGTAGTTGTGGGCGCCGGCTCCATCAATCATCTGTGTGATGTTGTTCACGGCGTTGAATTGGTACTGAAAGTCAGCCAGCGTGTTGGCGCCCTTGGCATGCGTCAAGCGCGTCAGGCGATCGAGGCCATCATATTGCGAAGTCGTAACCACGCCATTCGGTAAAGTGCGCGAGGTCAGTTTGTTGGTGGCATCGTAACTGAAGGTGGTGCTCAGCGAGCCGCTGTCCGTCAGTTGCGTCAAGCGGTTGATGACGTCGTACTGGTAGGTGGCACTGGTTACCGAGTTCAAACTCAGCTGCGTGCGATTCGAGTTGGCGTCGTACGTATAGCTGACCATCTGGCCAAATACATCCGTCACTGAACTGACCCGCCCGCGATTATCGTAGGCAATTGTCACGGTGCCCGCGGTATTGCTTGCTGTGGTCAGCCGGGACAAAACGTCATAGCCGTAAGTGGCGGAGGTGGAATCGGGATAGCTGATCGTGGTGAGACGGTTCAAGGCATCGTGAGTGTAATTGCTGACCGACCCGTTGTAGTCCGTCCGCTGGCTGCGGTTTCCCGCGCCGTCGTAGACGAACGACATCGTCGCCGAGCCCTTCTTCTCTTGTGTCACTCGTCCCAGCGGGTCGTAAACAAACTCATAGCGCTGATTGATGGCATCAACCACCGCGGTCATTTGCGAGCGCGCGTTGTATTCGTAAGCAGTAGTCTTCTGCGCCGGATCGATCGTGCTCGTCAGCCGGTGAGAACTGTCATAGCAGAAGGTCGTGACCCTGCCGGCCTGATCGGTTTTGGTGATTAGATTGCCGGCCAGGTCATAGCTGAAGTTCTCTTCCAGCCGGCCCGCGCCCGCCGTGGCTTCCGGATACTTGATCTTCGTCAGCCGGTTGAACTCGTCGTAGCTGTAATTGGTGGTGCGGTTCAGCGCGTCCGTAACCGCCGTCAGGTTCGACATCAGGTCGTATGCATAACTGGTTGTCTTGTTGGCCGCATTGGTTTCGCTGGTTAGCCGGTAGGCAGCGTCGTAAGCAAAATTCGTCTCATAGCCACGCGGGTCTTTGATTTTGGTCCGCCGTCCCGCCAGGTCATACGTGAAGAGGACAAAGTTTGTGTCCGGGTAGATCACCTTCTTCAAACGGCCCGCCAGGTCGTATTCATAAGCGGTAACGTGATTGAGCGCGTTGGTGACACTGGTGACCCGGCCACGCGCATCGTAGGCAATGTTGGTTTGATTGTTCAAAGCATCCGTGCGGCGGGTCAGGTTGCCATTGCCGTCGTAGGTGAAGCTGGTGGCGTTATTGCGCGGATCGGTGATGGTCAGCAGCAGCCCTTGATTGTCGTAAGTTAACGTGGTGGTGTGGTCGAGCGGGTCTTTCGCTGTCAGCAGGTTGCCTCGAGCATCATAGGTGTTGGTCCAGACGCCATTCATCGGGTCCGTGCGCGTCAGCACGTCGCCAAACGCGTTGTAAGTAAAGGTCGTCGTCCCCAGGGCATTGGTTTCCGTGAACCGATTCCCATCTGCGTCGTAGGTGTATGTCGTCGTGTGATTTAGGGCGTCGGTTTTCGAGGTCAAATTCAGCTGGCTGTCGTAAATCCAGGTCTGCACCTGGGAACCGCCGCCGCAACTGCAACTCCCTTCCACGCGCGTCACCACATTCCGGCCCTTGGTGGTGTCGAAGAAATATTTGGTCACACGATTCAGCGCGTCGGTAACGTGCGTCTCCGTGGGGCTGACGTAGCTGAGCGTGTAGCGCTCCGTGCCATTCCCCGCGATTTCGGAAGTCAAGGCCCGCCCCTGCGAGTCGTAGGTATGCGACTCCAGCACGTTGCCTAAAGCATCAGTGACCCTGATCACATAAATGCTGTTGCCGATGAACTGGTCCGTAAAATTGAATTGCGAGCCGTCTGGATAGGTCACCCGGGTCAGCCGGCCCCAGAAGCCGTGGGTATAGGTGGCAATCGTTCCCAGACTGTCGCTTAATAGGCCGATGCGGTCGTAGCTGTCATAAGTGATGTTGATCGTGCGCTGGGAGGCATCGGTGATGGTCACCGGCTTGCCGTTTCCATTCAGCGTCAAGGTGATGGTGTTGTTGTTGCGGTCCGTCAGCGAGACGAGTTTGCCGGCTGAATTGAACTGATGCACGCGGCCGTCCTTGAATGTGAGCGTGTAACTGTTGTCAGGGTTTTTTACCACCTGGCCACGAAAGTCCAGCGGGCTGGTGGGTAGATTACGGCGCGCCTGTGTTTGCTCGCGCCAGGTAGACGGTGGCGCCGTCCGCCAGAGTTACGCGCAGCAGCTTCGTACCGTAGGTATGAATAGATTCATCGAGGATTGAAGTCCAACCATAACCGAATAAGCCATCAACTTGTCTCTTGCTGTTGTAGGTTCTAGCAATCTCCAGCCCGTCGCCAAATCCTGGTAGACGATAGTCTGTTTGCTGAATGTACATGTTGCCGTTGGTAACGTTAATGGGTTCACCGACGGACGATGGACCGACTTCATTGTTGCATTCAGTGGCGCCCAGGCTTGTGGGGCCTTCGCCCACATGCACGGTGATGGTGACAATCTCCGTCTCGTAAGGCGTTAAGTTGCAGGGAGTGCCATTGATGATTCCCTGTACATGAATCTCGTAGGTCCCCGCGTACGGAGGAGTGTAATAGTTTGGTCCGGTGGAGCTGGCTAATTGTGTGTCCAGCACATTTTGATTACTGCCGACTCCCCAGACCTTGCCAATCGAATAGGTGCCGTTCAGCGATTGGTTCGTGGAAACATCGACCCACACATTTGTGTGATTGATATTGCGTTGATAGACATAGCCAGTCGGCTGGCAGCTGCAGCCCCCGCTGCAGCTCCAGGCCATCCCGGTGCACGAGCCAAAGGCCGTGGCAATCGAGTCGATCCGCAATTGCGTGTAAGGAGCAATCACCATTCCATCGGTTACCGCCGTGCCGGTTGCATTAATCGAGATCTGGGCAGAAATGCTTTCGGTGCCACTGGTGGGAATGTTTTCACAGCTCTGTGCCTGAGCTGTTGGCGCAAGGGACAATACAAACAATAACAGAATAGCCTGTTTAACTGCTATGAGAAAAAGTGCGCGCCGAACTTGGTTGTGCCTTGCGTTCTCACCGTAAATCAACTTGGGATCGGAACTATCTGGCAAAGGGGTAGTGATGCTTTGGGACATTGCGGAACTTGCCTTTCTCTTTCTAGTCCACTCAAGTGGGCACACTGATACCGAAAGAAAGCCAAACGGCTTTTCTTACTCTTGCTGGAGCTGTTTAGGAGTTGCTCTTTCTCTTACCGGACTTCGTGCTTCAGGACTTCTTCTCGTGAAGCTAGGTGACGAAAGCTACTTCAACTTTCGCTACCCAGGAAACCAAAGTAAAACGCGAGGTCGGAGAATCGCGTCGCTAACTCTAAAGGGGTGGCAGTCTAATCAGCTTGCAGGGAATCTGTCAACAACTTTTCGTGACTTCAGTGTAAATTTTTTGTGACCGGACCTTTTGGCGCATTTTTCTTAGACAAATTTTTTCGAAAAGGAACTCGATAGCATATCGGTTGCCTGAAGGTTACTCGTAGCTAAAACGCTATCAGCCGATCGACTTTGGTGCCGCGAAATGGTAGCACGCCAGCAGGGCAACGACGACCAGTATTAGGGCAAACACTACAAAGGTCAGAGGGTTTCTGGGCGCTGACACCAAACAATAAACTCGCGATTAACCGAGTAAGAGCCATTGCGGCAACAAGTCCAAGAGTTACTCCAATCAGGGTTAAAGCGATGCCTTTTCTTTAGGACCAGTCCTAGGTTCAGGGGATATCCCGAAGTGCGAATAAGATTGCGGGGTGCATACCAAAAAATGGGTAGTGATCTGCGGTACCGGGGTATTGCCAACTGAAGTCTAAAAACCGCTCTTGCCTGGGGGGCGGTTCGGGCCGGTTATTGCTACCCTAACGACCCGTCCGCTCGGCTCTTTCGGGAGAAATCCTTTAAGGCTTGATCGGTGATGGCGTCGATGTTCGTTTTGGCGTAAGTTCGGTATCTCCTCCAATGTTCGGACTCCAATGTGTCCTCGGCGAGGAGGGTAAAACCGGTCTCAATGAGGAACAGGTTACAGCATGCCTGGCGGAAAAGAAGGCGCAGGTTTGGCGTGAGACCTATTGGCATCTTCGCAGTTTGTAAGGCGAGCGTCCGGCACCAATCGTGTGGCTTGTCACCACAATCTGCGGCAGCTCTTTCGATCTTGAACCAGTCCTCTTCGGTGACGCGAAAGCTTACTATTCTGGTCATTTTTGGACCTGGCATGGACAATACTTCCTCCTGATCGTCTCCTGTGTGGGTGTATACAAACGCAGACAAATGTTTGCAGGGCATGCGCGGAGCATGGTTTGTATACAAATTTTCGGTATCTCCTTCATTCGGCGCGTTTACATTTGCAGACAATTGTTTGCGCGTGTAGACAATTTTGTTTGCTGCGTAAACTTGACTCGAAAACCTTTAGGGGTGACGTGTCTGAAAAATTTCAGGTGCGCAGCACCTCGTTAAGCTAAGCGACGTCCAAGTGGTCCCTTAAACTCCGCAACGGGATGGCCATTCTCTCGATCGTTTCGGCTTCCTGCGCCCTGCATATTCGCAGGTAATTGCTGTCGTTGAGCTTTCGTTTTCATCTTAGTTGCCGGTCGCTAATCGTCTCGCTTATCACTTCGCTATCAACGGTTCGACCCCTGCATCTGCCTCACTGAAACAAGACAACTGGTATTCCAATTTTGAGGATGTTTAGAACTAATCTAGAGGTCGCACCTTGGCGGCATTGATATTTCATTCTGGAATCTCGAAGTAAAGAGGTTGAGCCTTTAGCGCTCCAGAAGTTGAACTGAATCCCCGTCTTAACTGGCTTCACCTGCGTCACCTTTTGGTAACGATCGTCACCTTTCCTGACGCCGTGCGTCACCTTTTGGTGACGTTCGTCACCATTCGTCACCCTCCGGTTTTCCCGTTGAACCTCCCCCAATACGTTCATGAAAGGCGAACGATCTTCACCGCCAGTTGGCCCCTGGACTACCTAACAGCATGGCTGCCTTCGTGACTTCATCGGGTGTCGTTAGGAATTCCATCGCAGTGTGATTAGGAACACCGCTCGCTATCACTTCCAGCTGACCGTGGGTGCTGATTCCGAGTTAGCTCTGTACCAACTTCTACCGGTTCCGTTGTGGCACCTTTATTGCCCTGACACTTTCGCTAGTTTAATTTCAATCGAAGTTATCGAGTCAATGATTAGCACTTGCCAAGGCAAAACTGAGATTCTTAATGGCGGGAGAAGAATTAAGTAGCAGAGCGGACCGGCACTCGAACCCGCGACCTCCGACCGTAGGTGACCGGGATTCTCATAGCAATCGAGGGGGGAGCATGAACGGATTAGCCAAGACGCATTTGTTGTCTTCCCAACAGCCAATGAAAGCAATCTGGAATAGCTGCGAGGCAGCACAATACCTTCGCATACATCCGCGTACTTTGGTACGGATGGCTCGTAGAGGTGAAATCCCTTCGATTCAAATCGGCAGGCTCTGGAGGTTCCGTCGAACTGACCTCGATGACTGGTTGACCAGTAAGGTAAACTCAGTCAGCTATCCATGCCGCCTCAACTCTTAAGGAGAAAAGCATGAGGCGTGCACGTTATCAACGAGGCAGTCTTAGACGTATTAAGCGCAAGGACGGAACCAAGGTTTGGGAATACCGATGGCGAGAAACTCAGAGAGATGGGACTCGGAAGCGACGATCAATGATCGTTGGCTCGATCGAGGACTATCCGACCGAGTCGCTCGCTCAAGCCGAGGTAGACAACTTGCGCCTCAACATCAACCCGTTCGCTCCCTATCAAGCCATCAAGGATATTAGCGTGGAAGCTTTGGTAAATCACTACCGGGAACATGAGCTGCCGGATATCTTCTATAAAGAGGAACCGCACAAGATCTCGGACGAGGAATCCCGAAAATCATGGTCCACACAGGATACCTACGATGGTTACTTAAGGAAGTGGATTTTACCTCGCTGGCGGTCATACCGTTTGTCTGAGGTCAAGGCTGTGGCTGTAGAGCAATGGCTGAAAACGCTTAGCTTCGAAAATGGTGATCCGCTGGCGAAGGGGAGCAAGGCAAAGATTAGAAACATCATGAGTGCGCTTTACTCTCACGCGATTCGGTGGGAATGGGCTACCGGGAACCCGATCACGAGTGTTCGACAGAGCGCAAAGCGACAATCGGCTCCTGAGGTCCTGACGGTCGATGAACTCGTCAGACTACTGAGCACCATTCCAGAACCGTTCAGAACGGCGGTTCTTCTGGATGGGTCCAGCGGTCTGCGAGTCGGCGAGTTGTTAGGACTGAAATGGGAGGATGTGGACTTCAAGAAAAACTTAATCCATATCCGTCGCTCGATTGTGAAGCAGAAAATTGGCCCACCCAAAACCGAAGCATCACAAAAACCAATTCCCTTAAACCAGGAGTTGGCGAAGGCACTTCGGCTTTGGAAGATGAAGACGATTTACAACCGGCCCGACGATTGGGTATACGCAAGCGTTGCCAAGAACGGTACCCAACCTTACTGGCCAAATTCTATCTATCGCGTTTACATCAAGCGCGCGGCTAAGAAGATTGGCCTTAAGAAACGTATCGGGTGGCATACGTTTCGTCATACGTTCGGGACCATCTTGAATGCCAATGGAGAGAACCCCAAAGTCATTCAAGAACTGCTCCGTCACGCCACTCTGAAAGTCACCATGGACACCTACGTCCAGGCAGTGTCGGATGAGAAGCGCAACGCGCAGAACAAGGTTGTAGAGATGCTGCTTCCCGGCATTCGCAGGGCAGTGCGTTAGCTTAATGGACGTTTCTGGACGCGCGGCGAAATGGCGATGTCTCGTAAGTGATTGAAAGAATTGGCGTCCCGTACGGGATTCGAACCCGTGTTGCCGCCGTGAAAGGGCGGTGTCCTAGGCCTCTAGACGAACGGGACGCAGTGGATGGTCTACCGCAGGTTTACAGCAAGCGGCTAACTTAACGTAGGGCGTGCGGCGTGTCAAACAAGATCATTCCCGGGCAGGCTCTTGCCGGGGCATCCCAACATTATCCCTCTATTAAGCACTCCCGAATTGAGATTACCCAGTAACTTCCTTATCGAAAAGATGGGTCTGGGATAGTTATTATAAGGCAGAGGCTTCGAACGAGATTTTGAGCGCGCCAGTCCAGATCTTGACGCGCGATCTGGACAATTGCTTAAATGTTTGATGACTGCGCCGATGGCGTAGCCTCTTGTCCACCCTGGTTACGCAACCTCTACACCTCACAATTCACATCCAAAACTGAGTTTGTCGAAAGACTCCGCAGCACAAAGGCTCCCACAAATGGAGAATTACAACACCATCACCCAGCCAGGCCAGTTTACTTCATCAGTTGGAGCTGTTGTAGATGTCGCGACTCCATCTACGCGAAAGCTACGAGCCCTGGGATTTTTATGGATATTGTTCACACTTTTTACGTGTGGCTGCCGTGGACAGAATAGCGAATCTGCCTGGAAGCGAAACGTGTTTCGCTTTGTCCTATAGCCAGCGGTTACAGATGCTCTCGTAAGCGCTATCGACCCTTCAGAGAGTGGAAAAACATCTTCGGCGTCCGAATTTTCCTGAGGCGCGGTTTACTAAGCGGTTACGAGATTCAACTCGAACCGAATGATTCCGAGATGCGAATGCTTACAATTTCCATGTGTCCCTCGAGTCTGATGGCTGATATTCGCAAATACTTTTCGCTGGGCGTGGGGATCGTCTTTGCTTTAATCGCCTTCAAGTGGTGGCCTATCGAATACTGGCTGGGAGACTTTGCCGATTTCACCCCCTTTGTCCTGGTGGCCATCTTCCTTACAGGGCTGGGTGTTTCCGCGGGCGTCTTGCAGGTCCCCATCGGCCTATTCCGGCTACTTGCGTCAGATAGGAAAACTGAAGAAGCCAAGAAGGAGGTAATCTGCCTCGGCATTCGAGAAATGGTGGTCTGACAATCAAAACTGGGCGCTGACTTTCGAATCCTTTTGCGAATGTCAGATACGCTCTATAATCCTTTGGTCGTAGGTTCCAACTGTTCCCGGCGCGTTAGTATTGCGGTAAACCAATAAACTACCGATAGACCCTTCCCGGAGATCTGGAATCATGTTTAATCAAGGGCGGCTGTATGTTTTGATTCTCCTTGGTGCCACCGGCATTGGTTTAAGCGCCGCGGACATCGCTTGCGCACAACACGAGGCGATGGGCGGCTCGCTGAAAGACGTCAGCTCAGTGTCCCCTACCCGCAGCCCGCGCAAACCCAGTAAACCCGCCACTCGGCCCACCACCTCAACTCCTCGCCGGCGTACGACACCCCCAGGACGCACCACCACGGTCGCTGAGGAAGACTACAATCGAGTGGCCGATAAACTTTTCAGTGAGAACAAGTATGACGAGGCCCTTGAAGCCTACCGCAAGGCCGTTATCCAAAATCCGAAACTTGCCTCTGCCCACTATCGCATTGGATGGATTCTCAACGAACACGGATCTTATCAACAGGCCATTGCCCCACTTAACGAAGCCGTCCGCGTCCAACCGAACTATCCCGTAGCGCTGGTCGAGCTGAGTTACTCATATAGAAATTTAAAACGCTACGCAGAGGCTTTGGCCGCCAATCGCCAGGCGACCCGTCTCAAACCGGATTACGCGAAGGCTCATTACGAAATTGGTTTGATCTATTCGGACCAAAAACAATACGCGCAGGCTTTGGAGGCTTTAAAAGAAGCTGTACGTTACGATCCTAATTACGCCGAAGGGTTCAGCGAAATGGGATATGTACAGCGGCGACTGGGAAAACCGCAGGAAGCAATCACCACCTATAAACAGGCGCTTCGTTTAAAACCGACACTGGCCTCTGCCCATATGGGTCTGGGTGATGTCTATTACTACAACACGAAACAGTATGCAGAGGCGATTCAGGCCTACCGTGAGGGCGTGCGGTACGAGCCACAGAATTCTGTCGCTCATTACAATCTCTCGTGGGCTTACAATGAAATTGGACAGTACGACAACGCGCTGCAATCAGCCAACGAGGCGATTCGAGTAAAGTCGGATAATCCGGAAGCGTATGTTGAAGTCGGCTATGCCAATCGGAAACTGGGTGGAAAACAGCCGAAGGGATCGCCCGCCGCTAAGCAGAAATTCGACGCCGCTGTCGCGGCCTTCCGCACGGCTTTGAGACTCAGAGCGAATTATGCTCTGGCGTATACTTCGCTCGGCGACCTCTACTACCATGACCTTCGCGATTTTGCCCAGGCGGCTGAGGCCTATAAAGAGGCTCTGCGCATAAACCCGTCTGATGCGAACACCCAGTACAAGCTTGGCTGGTCCTACAACGACACGGGGCGCTATAGTGAGGCCCTTGTTCACTTGCGCGAGGCCATCAGGTTAAAGCCCGAATACAGCGAGGCCTTTAACGAACTCGGCTATTCTTTCCACAAATTGAACCGCTTTAAGGAAGCTATCGAAGAATACAAGAAGGCTATTAGTTTAAAGTCGGATTTTGTTTTGGCCCACTATCATCTCGGTCTCAGCTACATTGCCACGGGCAATCGCACCGGCGCGATGGAACAATACCGAATCCTCCAGCGGCTGGATCAGGCCAAGGCTAATCAGCTTTACGGAAGGCTGCAGCCCTCTTTGCGGAATTGATATTTCGATCAAGGTCTCCTTCTCCTGCGAACGGAAACCGCCACAAGCGCTAACAAAACGATTAGCGACACTCCGCTGATGATCTTCCCTGCAAACTCCGGCCCCCGCTGCCGGAGCTGCAGCAAGACTTGATGATTGCCAGCGGGTACTGAAATCTGGAGTAAGCCGCCGGGTTTTGACGGAGCTGCCGCTCGCGCCTCCGCATCATCCACTTTTACGGTCCAGCCCGGAAAATAAAATTGTGAGACATTCAGTTCGGTACCTTCCGATGATTGCACGCGTAACCTAATCTCCCTCGGCGTCCACTTATCAATGGCAACTGAGGCCTCGCCCTTCACAACCCGCACCCGGTTGAGCTCTCCCTGAACCATTCCAATCCTGGTCAGTAAGTCATCCAGCGGCTGCTCGTCGACACTAGTAACCCAGCGAGGACGAAACTCGTTGGTTACACGTTTAAGTGCCAGCCGTTTTTGCGCAGTTTCATTAACCGGCTCATCGTAGTGGTGTACCGGATAAGCGTAATAGGCACGCACAGCTGTGGCGTAAAGCGAAATAGTCCCAAACAGCGCCAACAGCGAAATCAGGATCAACCGGGCGAGTCGCGGCTTGCGAAAATATGCAAAGGCGACGAGTGACACTGCGGCCACTGACAGGACTGTGTTGAAGCGAAATGGGAATTGAATTTTCTGAAGCCCTGGCAAGAGATCCCAAACGGGTTTACTCAGCGGCATCATCATGGTGAAACAGCCAACCGCTAAAACGAACCAAAACCAAGCCGTTTTCTGCAGATTGCTGGTAACGCTCCTGCGAGCCAGAGCAAAAGCCAGCCCTGCGAGAAGGATCCCTGCCAAGGACACCATGAAAAACTCAGAATGCCTTCCAGTCCAGGTCAAGCCAGTGAAAAGAAACCAATTACCAAAATAGTAGTGACCGCTGATCCCCTCAGTGGTGTGAAAAATAAACTCCTGCATGAACATCGCCGGCAACAAATAAATCGCCGCCAGGCCTGCACCCAACAAGAGGCTAATGATCGTTGAGGAGATCACGGAAACCCTCTTTTCGGCGGGCGCAAAAAAGAGTACGTAAGCTATGGGCACGGGGGAAAAAACTACTGTAGTAGGCAAGTGCGTCAGTACCAAAGCGCCATATGCGCAGGCTAAGCCAACTACGGCCAGCTGTCTCTGCCGAATAACTGCCTCTACCATCCACAGAATCAAGGGCATCCAGACAAATGCCCAAAGCTCAGCCAGTGCGCCGCGACCGTACAGATCGGTGTGCAGGTGGTAAGGCCAGATCAGATAAACAATCGAGGCCAGCAGCGCCGAGCTGGTGTCAACAGTTCTAATGAGCCAGCAGTAAACAGTCAGACCCGAAAAGAGCACGGCTACAGTCGCGGAAACACCCAGTTGATACCAGCCATTTGGGTCTTCAGGAAAAAGAGGTCTGGATAAACTGGTTAGCCAGTAACTGAGTGGCGGATAGTAATACCCCGTTGGGTCGCCGAGGCCGGCGTTGAGCTCCTGCAACCATCGAGGGTATAACTCGCCGCTCCAGAATTGCTTGGCGAATTGGCTGTAGAGGATTGCGTGCGAAAGACTATCGTCGCCATAAAAGGGAAAGCCGTAAATCAGACAGGGCACGCTGAGCAACAGCCCCATTCCGATGAGCACCGAAAAGTGTAGATTGACTCGGGAGGTCTGGACGGTGGGAGCTTTGGTAAGGTTCGTTTCGCTCGTCATTGTACCAGGAGTGTAACGCTCAAGGTTGCTGATCCGTGGTCACGAAACCAGGTTACCTGCTCCTGTACCAGGTCGAATTCGAGCGTATAGCTGCCCGGAGTTTGAGGAGTGGTGATCACCATAAACACTTCCGCAGTGTCTCCGGGTTGCAGGTCATATGGAAGTTCACCTTTGGCGTCTTCCTTCTGCGAACCAGAGCTATCCAGCCAGCGATTGCCCACCTGGACTTTGTACTTTCCATCCCGCTGACCGCCAAAAGGCCAGCTAATCTGGCTAAGATTCTTTACCAGAAGATTCACGTTAAGGCGCCGATTGACACTCACAACATCAGGGAATTGATAGGCAAAAGAAAGCTGCGCTTTAAAAGCAGCATCCGGGAGTGGTCCGGTTGCGTGGGTGAGCTTAAGGTTGTCGACAACCGGATCCGCCGGTGCCAGCCTGACATTACAACCTGTCAGCGTCAGGCCAAGAAAAACGGAAATCGTCGCCACCCGAGATCGAAGAACAAAGACGACGCGAGGTTTCGACATAGTGTCAGCATTCATTTTCGAAGGGTCGCCTTCGAGAACACGAATTAAATGAACTGGAACAGTTGAATGGGTAATATTTGTCTCAAAAGTTCGTTAACTGAGACATGTGTTCCACACCCCGTATATGCAATGTTTAGTTCGTTAACTGAAAAATGTGTTCTACACCGCGTAGTTCGCGGTAGGACTGCCGGTTACCCGACAGCCCCCGCACAGATCCCGGCGTGCAGTTTTCCCGCACCGGGCTCTTCAGACGTACTCGCTTCCGTCTAAGGCATACGCGATCATCATGCCAG
>Ga0187892_10007138_pt1 | contig 16106 bp, 13 predicted proteins | sample MA1701073metaG_FD_139345 | JGI IMG/M metagenome (GOLD analysis project Ga0187892, IMG submission 139345) | Bio-ooze microbial communities from a basaltic lava cave in the Kipuka Kanohina Cave System on the Island of Hawaii, USA - MA170107-3 metaG ... | reverse complement strand
GGTGGCGGCCGGCCGGGACCCGGCGGCGGTGGTCTTCGTCGGGCCCTGCTGCGAGTCGGGCGACATCCTGACCCCGGCCCCCGGGGACCCCGAGGCGCTGCTGCCGCGGTGGGTGCCGCGGCCGCAGGCCGGGGACCTGGTCGTGGTGGGCGGGGCGGGGGCCTACTGTGCGGCGATGGCCGCCGTCAACTACAACTCCTACCCCCAGGCGCCGGAGGTCCTGCTCGAGGCCGACGGCGCGCTCCGGCTGCTCCGGCGCCGCCAGCCCCCCGAGCAGGTCTGGCAGTACGAGGTGTAGCGGCGCTAGCGGGCGGTGACCGAGACCACGTTGGACCGCGCGCTCTCGTTGGGGCGGCGCGCGCGGTCGAGCGCGGTCACCGCGTAGTGGTAGGTCACGCCCAGGCGCACCTCGCGGTCGGTGTAGGCGCTGCTCGTGGCCAGGGCCGTGCCCACCCGCAGGAAGTCCCCGCTCCCCTCCGCGCGGTGGATGGCGTACACCGCCACGTCGCCCGACGGGCTCGCACGCCAGGCCAGGGTGATGGAGCCCTCGGCCGGCACCGCCACCAGGTCGCGGGGGGGCGCCGGTGGCGTGGTGTCCACGGGGGTCGCGCTCACCGGCGCCGAGGCCTCCCCGATCACGGTGGCGCGGGGGTCCACGCGGACGGCGCGCACGGCATAGCGGTAGGCGACGTCGTTGTCCAGCCCCGCGTCGGTGAAGGAGGTGGCGGCGATGGGCTCGGGGGTGACGGGTCCGAGCGCGCCTTCGCCGGCCGCGCGCAGCACCACGTAGCGCAGCTCCCCGGCGGCCGGGGTGCCGTCGGCGAACCTTGCCGGCGGCGCCCACGTGAGCGTGACCCGACCGTCGCCGGGGCGGACGGCCAGGCCCCCGGGCGCCCCGGGGGCGGCCAGGAGCGTGACGACCACCCGCTCGGAGGGCGGCCCCGTCCGGCCGAGCCCGTCTCGCGCCGTCACGACGTAGACGTAGCGGCGGCCCACCGTGAGCCCCCGCCGGTCCTCCCAGCGCACCCGGCCGCCCTCGCCCACGGCCGGGTCCGGGGCGGAGGGGGCGATGCGGGCCACCGCCTCGTAGCCCGCCACGCCGCCGTCCACCACCATCGCGGGGCGCACCGGCGCCTCGCCCGGCTCCTCCCGGCGGTGGACCGTCACCTCGGCGAGGTCCCGGAGCGGCGTGCCGTCCATCCGCGTCGTCGGGTTGGTCCAGCGGAGCACCACGCGCTCCTGCTCCACGAGGGCAGCGAGGCCGGCGGGGGCGGCGGGGAGCCGCCGTTCCGGGGCCACCGGGGGGCCCTTGCGGCCGCACCCCGGGGCCAGGCTGGCCGCGGCCAGGAGGCAGAGGGCGGCGGCGGCGAGGCGCCTCATCCGGCGATCAGCGCCCGCGCGCGGATCAGCGCGGCGTGCACCGCCTCGGGGGCGGTCCCGCCGACGACGTGGCGGGCGCGCAGCGAGGCCTCCACCGTGATGGCCTCCACCGCGTCCGGCCCGAGCAGCGGGGAGAACCGCTCGAGCTCGGCCGCCGTGAGCTCCCCGAGCTCCTTGCCCTGCTCGATCCCGTAGCGCACGGTCCGGCCCACGATCTCGTGGGCCTCCCGGAACGGCAGCCCTCTCTTCACCAGGTAGTCGGCCAGGTCGGTGGCCGTCGCGTAGTGGGCGCCCGCCGCCGCCGCCATGCGGTCGACGCGGAAGGTGAGCGAGGCCAGCAGGGGGGGCAGGACGCGGAGCATGGCGCCGAGCGTGTCGACGGTGTCGAACAAGGGCTCCTTGTCCTCCTGCATGTCGGAGTTGTAGGTGAGCGGCAGCCCCTTCATGGCCACCAGCACCGCCGTGAGGTTGCCGTACAGCCGGCCGGCCTTGCCCCGGAGCAGCTCCGCCACGTCGGGGTTCTTCTTCTGCGGCATGATCGACGAGCCGGTGGCGAAGGCGTCGGGCAGCTCCACGAAGCCGAACTCCACCGTGGCCCAGAGCGTGAGGTCGGCGGCCAGCCGCGACACGTGCATGCCGAGGATGGCCCCGGCGGCGAGGAACTCCAGCACGTAGTCGCGGTCCGACACCGCGTCCATGCTGTTGTCGCTGGGCGCCGTGAACCCGAGGTCCCGGGCCAGGGCGTCGCGGTCGATGGGGAACGCGGTGCCGGCCAGGGCGGCCGAGCCGAGCGGCAGCACGTTGGCGCGCTCCCGGCAGTCGCGCAGGCGGCCGCGGTCCCGCGCCAGCATGAACACGTAGGCGAGGAGGTGGTGGGCGAGCAGGACGGGCTGGGCGCGCTGCAGGTGGGTGTAGCCCGGCATGGCCACGCCCAGGTGCTCGTCGGCCCGCTTGACCAGCGCCTCCTGCACGGCCCGGAGACCGGCGTCCAGCTCCGCCAGCACCACGCGGAGGTAGAGGCGCTCGTCCAGCGCCACCTGGTCGTTGCGGGAGCGGCCGGTGTGGAGCTTGCCCCCCACGGGCCCCACCAGCTCGATGAGACGGCGCTCGACGTTCATGTGCACGTCCTCGAGATCCCGCCGCCACGGGAAGCGCCCGCCCGCGATCTCCTCCCGCACGGCGTCCAGCCCGTCCGTGAGGGTGACGACCTCCTCCGGGGTCAGGATCCCGGCGCGGCCGAGCGCCCGCGCCCACGCCGCGCTGCCCGCGAGATCGTGGGGCCAGAGGCGGTGGTCGAAGCCGATGGAGGCGGTGAAGGCCTCGGCCGCGGGGTCCTGCCCCTCGGCGAAGCGCCCGCCCCACGGCTTCGGCGGCCGGCCGCTCACGAGGCGTCGGCCCGCGCCGCTGGAGGCTTCGGCCCGTCCGGGCCGAGCAGCCGCCCGATCTCGCTCATGACCCGGCGGGTGACCTCGGCGCGCTCGGCCCGCCCCACCGCCCGTCGCCGGGTGGCGAACGTCATGGGCGCGCCGAAGCGGACGCGGAGGGGATGGGGCCGCGGCAGATGCCAGGGCCGGCCCCGCATGGCCTCGAAGGTGCCGTCGATGGCGGCCGGGACCACCGGCGCTCCCGAGCGAAGGGCCAGGAGGGCGACGCCGGGCTGGCCGCCGACCAGGCGGCCCTCGCGGCTGAACGGGCCCTCCGGGAAGATGCCGACGGCGCGCCCGGCCTCGAGGAGGCGGAGCACGCGCTTGATGGCGCCGGAATCGGGGCGCTCGAGGTTCACCGCCACCGAGCCGATCCGGCGGTGGAACGCCGGGTGCAGCAGGCTCGCGTGCCACACGCGGGGCATCACCAGGAACGCGATGGGACGCGAGACCGCCACCGCCAGCACCACGCCGTCCAGGTAGTTGTGGTGGTTGGCGGCCAGGATGAGCGGTCCCGAGGCCGGTAGGGCCTCGGCCCCCGTCACCGTGAGCCGGAAGAGGGACCTGAGGAGCGGCGCCGACAGGCTGCGCAGCGCCCGGTACAGGGGCGGGAACCCGTCACGCGGGTCGACGCCGTCCCGCGGCGAGGCTCCGAGCGTCGGCAGGGGCAAGAGCGGGGCCGCGTCCCCGCGCGGCGGCAGCGCCTGGCCGTCAGACCGCATCGGCCCCATATAGCATCGGGCCCCCGCCGCTGGCAAGGACGCGCGCTAGCGCGCGCGGGCCAGGCGGGCGCGGGCGACGGCGGCGTTGTGGTCGGCGAGGGTGGTCGAGAACTTGTGGCGGCGGTCGTCGATGGCGACGAAGTAGAGATAGCCGACGGCGGCCGGGTTGACGGCGGCCTGGATGGCGTGGAGCCCCGGGCTCGCGATCGGCCCCGGCGGCAGGCCTGACCGCCGGTACGTGTTGTAGGGGTGGTCCACCACGAGGTCGTCCCGGGTGAGCCGCTGCCGCTCCCGCCCGACTGCGTACTGGACGGTGGGATCCGCCTGCAGCGGCATGTCCTTGCGCAGCCGGTTCCAGAACACCGCCGAGATCAGCGGCATCTCACTGCGCTCGACGGCCTCCTTCTCGATGATGGAGGCCAGCGTGAGGAGCTGATGCAGCGACAGGCCGCGCGTCTCGGCCGCGGCCAGGACGCCCGGGGTCAGCCGCTCGCCGAGCCGCGCCACCATCCGGGCCAGGATCTCCTCCGCCGTCATGCCCTTCACGAGCTGGTAGGTGTCCGGGAAGAGGTACCCCTCGAGGCTGTCCGCCCGCACGTCGAGCTGGCGGAGGAACAGGGCGTCACGGGCGACCCGCGCCACGTCTTCGGCCCGCGCCAGGCCCTCGGCCTCGAGGAGGCGCGCCACCTCGGCCAGGGAGGAGCCTTCCCGGAAGACGACCGGATGCTGGAGCACCTGGCCGCCCTCCAGGAGCCGCAGCACCGCCAGGCTGCTGGCGCCCTGGGGGATCTGGTACTCACCGGCCTTCAGGCTCCGCATGCTGCCCCGGAGCAGGGCCAGGAGCCCGAACGCGACGGGGCTCCTGATGACCTGGGCCCGGTCCAGGGCGGTCACGATCTCGAGGAACCGGCTGTCGCGGGGGAGCTCGACGACCCTTGGGCCGCCCCGCACGGCCGGACCCGGGGTGAGCACCCACCAGGCCTGGAGGCTGAGGGCCAGGACGAGGGCGCCGAGGGCCAGGGCGACCAGGGTCCGGACCCGGACCTCGGGCGCCCCCGGAGGTGTCCAACCCCCGGTGAACCGGGGCATCTGGGACATTGCCCCATGGTGCCCGGGGGCCCGCCTCCAAGTCAACCGGTCCCCCCGCAGGCGGGGGCGGGTGGCCCGGCCTCCCCGGGGCCGGGCCGGGGGCTTTCGGGGCCGGGCCGGGGGCTCCTGGGACAGGGCCGGGGGTGGGAGGTCCGGGTCGGGCCGCCGGGGCCCTTCTGGTATACTGGCGGGCCTGGGGCGGTTCGCCCCGAATCTCACAGGAGGGGCCTTCATGCAGCAGCTCGCACTACCGGTCCGTCACGAGTGGCTCGTCCGCGAGCGGAACTACGGCAAGCTCCTGATCGAGCCGTTCGAGCCGGGCCACGGCCTGACGGCGGGCAACGCCTACCGGCGGGTGCTCCTGTCCTCCATCCCCGGGGCGGCGCCCACGTGGGTCAAGATGGAAGGGGTGCTCCACGAGTTCTCCCACGTCTCGGGCGTGACCGAGGACACGCTGGACGTCATCATGAACCTGCGCAAGCTGGTCTTCGCGCTCCACGTGAACCGTCCGAAGCTCCTGCGGATGCGCGTGCAGGGCCCGCGGACGGTGACGGCGGCCGACTTCGAGCCCGACGCCGACGTGGACATCCTGACCCCCGAGGTGGTGCTGGCGACCCTCGACAAGGACGCCTCGCTGGAGATGGAGGTGTGCGTGGAGCGGGGGCGAGGCTACCAGCCCGCCGAGAAGCTGGAGCCCGAGGCCCTGCCCATCAACGCCATGCTGATGGACGCCGACTTCTCCCCCGTGGAGCGCGTCAACGCCCACGCGGAGACCATCGACGGCTCCCCGGACGGGCAGGAGCGGGTGGTGCTGGAGGTGTGGACGGACGGTGGGGTGAGCCCCGAGGCGGCCGTGGGCGAGGCGGCCCGCATCCTGGAGGACCAGTTCGATCTGCTCACCGACTTCACCACCGACCAGGTGGAGGAGCCGGAGCCCGGTGCCCTGCCTGCCGAGCCCATCCATCCCGAGCTGAACGAGCACCTGTTCAGGAGCGTGGACGAGCTGGAGCTGTCCGTGCGCGCCTCGAACTGCCTCAAGACGGCCAGCATCCGGACCATCGCCGACCTGGTGCAGCGCACCGAGTCGGAGCTCCTGAAGACCAAGAACTTCGGCAAGAAGTCCCTCAACGAGATCAAGACCATCCTGGGGGAGATGGGGCTCTCCCTGGGCATGCGTCTTGACCCCGAGGAGGTGGAACGGCTGCGCCAGCAGTACGAGCGCAGCCTGGGCGCCTAGCGCGTCCGCTTCCCGCTCCCGTGCGTCCCCGTCGCGGCCCCCGGAGGCGACTCCGGGGGCCGTGGCGTCTCCGGGCCGGTGGGCTCTGGCGCGGGCCCGCGCCGGCTCAGGCCCCCGCCGGCCGCCAGGCCCGCGGGCCCGTCACCGGGCCTCCGTGGCCCCGTCCTCCGGAAGCGGCAGGACGTCGATCTCCCCCGTCGCCCAGCGCGTGACCCGGAGCGTCGACCCGTCGGCCTCCACGATGACGGCGCCGTCCCGGTCGGTGCGGTAGACCCGGGCGCCGGCCGCCCCGAGCCGCTCCAGCGCGGCCGGTGAGGGGTGGCCGAAGGGATTGCGGCCCCCGACGGACACGACGGCCACCCTCGGGCTCACGGCGCGGAGGAACTCTCCGGACGACGCGAACCGGCTCCCGTGGTGGCCCACCTTGAGGACGAGGGCCCGGAGCGGCGCCCCGCCCGCGAGGAGCCGCCGCTCGCCCTCCGCGCCGAGATCCCCCGTCAGGAGCACCGACACGCCCCGCCAGTCGAGCCTCAGGACGAGCGAAGCCTCGTTCCGGCTGGCCGCAGCGGCGCCGTCCGGTCCGAGGACGGTGACGAGGGCCTCGCCGAGCCTGACGCGATCGCCGGTGGCGAGGACGCGGCGGGGGACGCCGGCCAGGGTCGACCGCGTCGCCACGGTCCCGAGGGCGTCGGCCCCCGCCGCGTCCCACACCTCGCCCACCCGGAAGTGGCGCAGCACCGCGGCGAGGCCCCCCGCGTGGTCGAGATCCGGGTGGGTGGCGGCGACGGCGTCGAGCCGCCGGATCGCGCGGTTCCACAGGTACGGCGACAGCACGCGAGCTCCCACGTCGAGGCGGCCCGGGCCCCCGGACCCGGCGTCCACGAGGAGCCGCGGCCCGTCGGGCAGCTCGACCAGGGCCGCGTCCCCCTGGCCCACGTCGAGGAAGACCACCCGGAGGCGGCCGTCCCCCGGACGGACCCACGGCCAGCTCGAGAGCGCCAGGGCGAGGACGAGGAGCCCGGGGGCGAGCCAGCGGGCCGGCCGGCTCGCCGCCACGCGGGGCGCGAGCGCGAGGGCTCCGTACCAGGCCAGGGCCGCGAGCAGCGGAGGCGCGGGCAGGTGCACCAGGGCCATCGGGGCCTGAGCGGCCGCCCAGGCCGCGGCCCGCTGGAGCACGAGCCCCGCCCACAGGACGCTCCAGACGGGCGTGGCCAGCCAGTCGTGGAGCGCCTGAAGACCGAGGGCCAGCATGCCGAGGGTCGTGGCGAGGCCGGCCAGCGGGACCACTGCCAGGTTGGCGGCGACGCCGATCAGCGAGAGCTGGTTGAAGTGCAGCAGCATCAGGGGCGCCACGGCGGCCTGGGCGGCCACGCTGACGGCCAGCCCCGCCGCGAGCCACCGCGGCGCGCCGCGCTCGCTCACCGGGATGCCCGGCCGTCCCGGCCACGCCTCGAGCCGGCCCAGCCAGTCGAAGAGCGGCGGGGCCAGGTGCGCGATGCCGGCCGTGGCGGCGAACGAGAGCTGAAAGCCCGGGTCCCAGAGATCGGCCGGGCGGAAGGCCAGGAGCCCGAGCCCCGCCAGCGCCACCGCGTTCATGAGGGCGGAGTCGCGCTCGACGAGGCCCGCCCCGAGCAGCAGGAGGCCCATCGCGGTCGCCCGGAGCACCGAGGGCTCGCCCCCGACGACGAGGGCGAACCCCACCAGCGCCGCCCCGGTGCCGAGGAGCGTGGCGCGGCGCGGGACCCCGAGAAGCGTCAGCGCCCCGAACGCCGTCACGGCCACCAGGGCCACGTTGGCGCCGGAGACGGCCAGCACGTGATAGACCCCGGCGGCCCGGAAGGCTTCGTCCGTCTCGCGCGGCAGCGTCGTCCGCTCGCCGAGCAGAAGCCCGGCCAGGAGCGCCCCCGAGGTCTCCGGCAGCCGCGACCGGATGGTGTGGATGGCCCAGCGCCGCACCACGGCTGGCCAGCCGGGGCGATCGGGCCCGCGCGGGGTCACGTCCTCGGCGCGGGCGGTGCCGACCACCAGGACACCCTGGCGTCTCAGATGCGCGGGGTAGTCGAATCCGCCGGGGTTCCTGAAGCCCGTGGGGCGGTGCAGACGCGCGTCGACCACCCGAATAGGCTGGCCCGTTCCGACCGCCAGGCCGTCGCTGTAGAAGGTGAGCGAGACCAGCCCCGAGGCGGGCCGCCACTCGCCGTGCCGCTCGTGGCCGCTCACCTCGAGCAGCACGCGGGCGCGTCCGGGGGCCCAGCGCACCGGCTCGGCGGCCAGGCGCCCCTCGAGCGCGACGCGAGCGGGCAGCGCCAGGCGCGCCACGTGATCGGCGGCGAGGGGGCTGCCGGCGGCGCGGAGGGCCCCCAGCGCGGCCACGGCGACGAGCAGCAGGGCGGTGGCGGCGCGGGCCCAGCCGGCGACGAGGGCGAGGCCTGCCGCCCCGAGGAGCGCCCCCGCGGCCGCGCACGACACCCACGTGGCCGGCGCCCAGGCCGAGGCGCCGGCGAGGATGCCGGCGGCGAAGGCCGTGGCCAGGGGGAGGAGCGGAGCGGCGGCGAGGCCTTGCGGCGCCGCCGCGCCCGCGCGGGGCGCGGGGGGAGCGTCAGCCCCGCCGGTCGCCGCGGCGGGCGGGCTGCCCGGGGCGCGAGCCCGCGATCCGGCCTCCTCGGCGGCGGCCACCGCTTGGTGCCCCGCGGAGCCTTCGGTCCTAGCCGGGCGCGTCGGCGGCGTCCTGCGCGGGGGGGTGGGCGCCCGAGGGCGGGTCCGCGGGCGATGGCGTGGCGGGCGCCGGGCGCTCGGCCGGCCCTCCCTCGCGCCCGCTCTCGACGGCGGAGCGCGGAGCGGCCGGCGCGCTCGCCGTCACGCGGTCGCGGATGGCGGCGAGCTTGCGCGGCCCGAGCCCGTAGACGCGGCGCAACGCCTCGGGCGACTCGAAGCCCCCGTGCCGTTCCCGCTCCTCCACGATGCGCCGGGCCAGATGAGCCCCGAGCCCGGGCAGCTCCGCCAGCTCCGACTCGGGCGCCCGGTTCAGGTCCACGAGGCCTGGCGGCTGGCCTCGCCGATCGGGCGCGCCGCCGCCCGGCGGGGCCGGGGCGCGGTCGGCGGCCACGTCGGCGGCGGGGCGGACAGCGGGCCGCGCCGGCTGGCGCGGCGCCGGGTCGACGGGGTCCTCGCGGTCGAAGCGCTCGAGCCGCTCCGCGAGGTCCGGGAAGCCGGCGCGCCACTCCTGGATGGCGAGGCCGGCGAGCATCACGACGGCGAGCGCGAGCAGCACGCGGAGCTGCGGCCCGGTATAGCGCATGACGCTCCGAGCGTGCCACCGGCCGGAGGCCGCGACTAGAGTGCCCGATCGGATACAGGGGCGGGCCCGGCGGGCAGCGCCCGGAGCGGGGTCACTCGATGAGGTGATCGGCCCGGAGCAGGAGCGCGGGAGGGATCGTCAGCCCGAGGATCCGGGCCGTCCTGAGGTTGATGACCAGCTCGAACCTCGTGGGCTGCTCCACGGGCAGGTCCGCCGGCTTGGCTCCCCGGAGGATCCTGTCCACATACGTGGCCAGCCGCCGGAAGATGTCGGCGAAGCTCGGCGCGTAGCTGAGCAGGCCCCCGGCCTCGGCGAACTCGCGCGACTGGAAGGCCCCGGGCAGCCGGTGCTGGAGCGCCAGCTGGACGATCCGCTCTCGATGGGTGAAGAACATGGGGTCGTTCAGGACGAGCAGGGCGTCGGGGCGCTCCCGGGCAAGGCCGGCGAGGGCCTGGTCGATCTGCTGGGGCTGTCGGGCCTCCCGCGCGTGGAGCCTGACGCGCAGCGCGCGGCTGGCCTCCTCGAGGTCCCTCAGCCGGGCCCCCGCCCCGGGCGTGGACGGGTTCACCAGCACGGCCAGTCGCGCGAGGCGCGGCACCGCCTCCTTCAGGAGGTCCAGGCGCTTGACGTTCAGCTCGCCGGTGAAGTTGTCGATGCCGGTGAGGTTCTCGCCGGGCCGGTCGAGCCGCTTCACGAGGCCGCTGCTCATCGGCCCCCCGGACTCGAACACGATGGGGATGGTCGTGGTCGCCTTCCTCGCCGCCTGGGCCGGGACGGAGCCGCGGGTGCAGACGATCACGTCGACGTCGAGGCGGACGAGCTCCGCCGCGAGCGCCTCGGCCCGGTCCGGGCTGAAGCCCGCGTACCGGTACTCGATCGTGATGTTCTGCCCCTCGACGTAGCCGAGCTCGCGCAGGCCTTGCCGGAAGGCCTCGTCGAGCGGGGAGGGGTCGGAGCGGAAGGACAGATAGCCGATCCGCGGCGTCTTGCCCGGAGAAGGCTGCGCCCAGGCGGGGAGCGCTGCCAGGAGGAAGGCCAGGGCCAGGGTGACGCCGATCGGGCGGGGCCGCACCGTCATCCATCCCTCCCGATGAGCCGAAGGGTGACGGCGTGAGAATAGGGCGGCGGCCGGGGCGGGTCAAGCGCCCTTGACAAGCCCGGGGGCGGTGGGCAGAGTCTTGATACTTTGGCCGGGTTCCGTCCGCCCCTTGCCGGCGGACGGGCGCCGGCGAACCCCCGGACCCCGACGGAGGAGACCACGCCATGAGACTGGTGCTGCTGACCGTGAGCCTCGTGCTGTCGGCCGCGCTGGCCCTGCCGGCCGAAGCCAAGAACACGCTGCGCTGGGCGAGCCAGGGCGACGCCCTCACCTTCGACCCCCACGCGCAGAACGAGGGCCCGACCAACGCGGCGAACGCGCAGGTGTACGAGTCGCTGATCCTCCGCAAGCCCAACATGGAGAAGGAGCCGGGGCTCGCGCTCTCCTGGAAGCTCGTCAACCCCACCACCTGGGAGTTCAAGCTCCGCAAGGGCGTGAAGTTCCACGACGGGGCGGACTTCAACGCCGACGACGTGGTGTTCAGCTTCCAGCGGGCCAAGGCCGACACCTCGGACTTCAAGGGCTACATCACGAGCGTGAGCGAGGCGGCCAAGGTGGACGACCACACCGTCCACGTCAAGACCAGCGGCCCGAACCCCATCCTCCCCGACCAGCTCACGACGCTGCTCATCATGGACAAGGGCTGGGCGGAGAAGCACAACGTCGGCAAGCCCCAGGACTACAAGAACAAGGAGGAGACCTACGCCGTCCGCCACGCCAACGGCACCGGGCCCTTCAAGCTCACGGTCCGCGAGCCCGGCGTGCGCACGGTGATGGTGAAGAACGCGGCCTGGTGGGGGCTCAAGACCGACCCCCACAACGTCGACGAGATCGTCTACACGCCGGTCGCCAACCCGGCGACCCGGGTGGCGGCGCTCCTGTCGGGCGAGCTGGACTTCGTGCTGGACCCGCCCTTCCAGGACATCGCCCGGATCAAGGGCACGAGCGGGCTCAAGGTCGTCACCGTGAACCAGATCCGCACGATCTTCCTCGGCATGGTGGTGGGGGCGCCCGAGCTCAAGACCTCCTCCGTCAAGGGCAAGAACCCCTTCGCCGACAAGCGGGTCCGGCAGGCGATGTACCAGGCCATCGACGTCGACGCTATCCAGAAGAAGATCATGCGCGACATGTCGGTGCCGGCCGGCATCATCACCTCGGCCGGGGTCCACGGGTGGACGTCCGCGCTCGACAAGCGGCTGTCCCACGACGGGGCGGCGGCCAAAAAGCTCCTCACCGAGGCCGGCTACCCGAACGGCTTCGACGTGCGGCTGGACTGCCCCAACGACCGCTACAACAACGACGAGGCCATCTGCCAGGCGGTGGTCGGGATGCTGGGCAAGATCGGCATCAAGGTGAGCCTGGACGCCCAGTCCAAGACCTTGCACTTCCCGAAGATCCAGAAGCGCGAGACCGACTTCTACCTCCTCGGCTGGGGGGTGCCGACGCTGGACTCCCACTACGTGTTCAACTACCTCTACCAGTCCAAGGGCTCCTGGAACGCCACCGGGTACGCCAACGGCCAGATCGACGAGCTGACGGCGTCAATCGAGCGCGAGACCGACCTCGCGAAGCGGGACAAGATGATCGCGCAGGCCTGGCAGATGGTGCGGGACGACATCGTCTACATCCCGCTCCACCACCAGGTCATCGCCTGGGCCATGAAGGACCGGCTCACGCTGCCGATCCGGCTCGACGACTCTCCGCAGTTCCGCCTGGCCCGGCTGAAGTAAGGCGCCGGCGCCGTCCCGGCGGGGGCCCGCGCCCCGGGCCCCCGCCGGTCGCCCCACGGCCTCCCGATGATCGCCTACGTGCTGCAGCGGGTCGTCCAGGCGGCGGCCGTCGTCCTCGTCGTCGCCTTCGTGTCCTTCGTGCTGTTCAACTACGTGGGCGACCCCGTGAACAACATGGTCGGGCAGGAGGCGACCATCGCCGACCGCGCCGCGCTCCGCGAGCGCCTCGGGCTCAACGACGCCCTCGTCGTCCAGTTCGCCCGGTTCGTGGGCAACGCGCTGCGCGCCGACTTCGGCATCTCCTACCAGCTCCAGCGGCCGGTGGCGACCCTGCTCGCCGAGCGGCTGCCGGCCACGCTCGAGCTGGTGCTCGTGTCGGCGGTGCTGGCGCTCGCGGTGGGCATCCCGTGCGGGGTGTACACGGGGCTCCGGCGGGAGACGTGGGCGGCCCGGATGATCCTCACCGTGTCCCTGGTGGGCGTGTCGCTGCCGACGTTCGTCATCGGCATCCTGCTCATCTACCTGTTCGCGGTGATCCTGGGCGTGCTCCCGTCGTTCGGGCGGGGCGACGTGGTGGCGGTGGGCTGGTGGACGACGGGATTCCTCACGGCCAGCGGCTGGAAGGCGCTCATCCTGCCCTCGGTCACGCTGTGCCTCTACCAGCTCACGCTGATCCTCCGCCTGGTCCGGGCCGAGATGCTGGAGGTGCTCCGCACCGACTACATCAAGTTCGCGCGGGCCCGGGGTCTCCCGAGCCGCGTCATCCACTTCGGCCACGCGCTCAGGAACACGCTGGTGCCCGTCATCACGATCACCGGGCTCCAGGTCGGGTCCCTCATCGCCTTCTCCATCATCACGGAGACGGTGTTCCAGTGGCCGGGCATGGGCTTCCTCTTCATCCAGGCCGTGCAGTTCGCCGACATCCCGGTCATCGCCGCCTACCTGGTCCTGGTGGCCTTCTTCTTCGTGGCCATCAACCTGGCGGTGGACCTGCTCTACTTCGCGGTGGACCCCCGGCTGCGCGCCGAGCGCCGGGTGGCCCCGGGCGGCGCCTGAGGCGGCCGTGCTCGCCCGGGGGCTCCACCGCGCGCTGGACAGCGACCTCTACCACTCGTTCACGCGCTCGCCCCTCACGGTGGCGGCGGCCGCCGTGACCGCGCTGTTCTTCGGGGGGGCGGCGCTGGCCCCGGTGCTGGCGCCCCAGGACCCCTTCGATCCGGCCACCCTCAACCTGATGGACGCCTTCGCGCCCCCCGCCTGGACGGCCAAGGGCTCGGCCCAGTACCTCCTCGGCACCGACAACCAGGGACGCGACGTGCTCTCGGCGCTCCTCTACGGCAGCCGCATCTCGCTCCTGGTGGGCTTCGCGGCCGTCGGCTTCTCGATCGTCCTCGGGGTGGGGCTCGGCGTCCTCGGCGGATACCTGGGTGGCTGGCTCGAGACGGTGGCCATGCGGCTCGCCGACGTGCAGCTCACGGTGCCGGGCATCCTGGTCGCCCTCATGGTGGACGGGATCGTGCGCACGGCGCTGCCCGGCGGCCTCAAGGAGGAGCTGGCCGTCTACGTCCTGATCTTCGCCATCGGCATCTCGGGCTGGCCCCAGTACGCGCGGGTCACCCGGGGGGCGACGCTGGTGGAGAAGAACAAGGAGTACGTGGCGGCCGCCCGCATCATCGGCATCCACCCGGTGGCCATCATGGTGCGCCACGTCCTCCCCAACGTCATGGGCCCCGTCCTCGTGCTCGCCACCATCGGGCTGGCGCTCGCCATCATCAGCGAGGCCACGCTGTCGTTCCTCGGCGTGGGGGTGCCGCCCACCACCCCCTCCCTCGGCACCCTGATCCGCATCGGCAACAACTTCCTGTTCTCGGGCGAGTGGTGGATCACGCTGTTCCCGTCGGGGGCGCTGGTCCTGCTCGCCCTGTCCGTGAACCTCCTGGGCGACTGGCTGCGCGACGCCCTGAACCCCAAGCTCCGGTAGTGGCCCTCCTGGCCGTCCGCCACCTGCGCGTCGAGATCCCGACGCGCCGGCGCACCCTGGTCGCGCTGGACGACGTGTCGTTCGACATCGAGGAGGGCGAGGTCCTGGGCGTCGTGGGCGAGTCGGGGGCCGGGAAGTCGCTGACCGGCGCCGCCATCATCGGCCTGCTCGAGCCGCCCTGCCGCATCGCGGGGGGCGAGATCCGGCTCGACGGCCGCCGCATCGACGGCCTCGACGCGGAGGCCATGCGGCGGGTGCGCGGCCGGCAGATCGGGGCCATCTTCCAGGACCCGCTCACGAGCCTGAACCCCCTCCTGACCATCGGCCGCCAGCTCACCGAGACCATCACCACCCACGCGCCGCTCGGCGCGGCCGCGGCCCGCCGGCGCGCCATCGACCTCCTGGGCGAGGTGGGCATCCCGGCGCCCGCGCAGCGCTTCGCCGCCTACCCCCACCAGTTCTCGGGCGGCATGCGCCAGCGCGTGGTCATCGCGCTGGCGCTGGCGGCCAACCCGCGCCTCGTGATCGCCGACGAGCCGACGACGGCGCTCGACGTGTCGATCCAGGCCCAGATCCTGGCCCTGCTCCGGCGCCTGTGCCGGGAGCACGGCACCGCCGTCATGCTGATCACCCACGACATGGGCGTGATCGCCGAGACGGCCACGCGCGTGGCCGTCATGTACGCGGGCCGCGTGGTGGAGATCGGGCCCGTGGCCGACGTCGTCCGGGCCGCCCGGCACCCGTACACGGAAGGGCTCATGGGGGCGATCCCGACCCTCGACCACGAGGTGCCCCGGCTCACCCAGATCGAGGGCGTGATGCCCCGCCTCGACGAGATCCCCGCGGGGTGCGCGTTCCACCCCCGCTGCGGCTACACCGAGGCCCTGTGCCGGGCCGAGCGGCCCGAGCTGATGCCGACCGACGGCGCGAGCCAGGCCGCCTGCTGGCGCTACCACGTCCGGTGGGAGGGCGGGGGCCGTGGCTGACCCGGGCGCGGCGCCGCTGGTGGAGGTGACGGACCTCGCGCGCTACTTCGACGTGTCGCCGCCGTGGCTGGCCCGGCTCCTGGAGGGCCGCGGCCGCCTCATCCTCCGGGCGGTGGACGGGGTGTCCTTCGCCATCCGCCGAGGCGAGACGTTCAGCCTGGTCGGCGAGTCCGGCTGCGGCAAGTCCACGGTGGCCCGCGTCATCGTCGGGCTCTACCGGCCGACGCGCGGGCGCGTGGTCTTCGACGGCACCGACCTCAGCGGGCTCGCCTCGCGGAGCGCCCTGGCCCCCTTCCGCCGGCGCCAGCAGATGATCTTCCAGGACCCCACCGCGAGCCTGAACCCGCGCTGGCGGGCCCGCGACATCGTGGCCGAGCCGCTGCGGGCCTTCGGCCTCGTCCGGGGGCGCCGGGCCGTCGCCGACCGGGTGGCCGAGCTGCTCGCCCACGTGGGGCTGGCCGCCGCCGACGGCGACAAGTACCCGCACGAGTTCTCCGGCGGCCAGCGCCAGCGCGTCTCCATCGCGCGCGCGCTCTCCAGCCAGCCGGAATTCCTCATCTGCGACGAGCCGACCTCGGCCCTGGACGTGTCGGTCCAGGCCCAGATCCTGAACCTGATGAAGGGCCTGCAGCGGGAGCTCGGGCTCACCTACCTGTTCATCAGCCACAACCTGGCCGTGGTGCGGCACGTCTCGGACCACGTGGGGGTGATGTACCTCGGGCGGCTCGTGGAGGTGGGGCCGGCCGGCCTCGTGTTCCGGACGCCGCGCCACCCCTACACGCGGCTCCTCCTGGAGACGGTGCCCCGGCTCGCCAGCGACGGCGCCGAGCGCCAGCCCGTCGGCGGGGAGGTGCCGAACCCGATCGCCCCGCCCCCGGGCTGCGCCTTCCACCCGCGGTGCCCCTTCGCGGAGGAGCGCTGCCGGACGGAAGCGCCGCGGCTCCGCTCGGCCGGCGGGGCGCTCGTGGCCTGCCACGGCGTCGAGGAGGGCCGGATCCCCGCGGCCTGAGCGCCGCCCGCCCGCCCCCTACGGCAGGAGCGCGGCGCGGGTGATGGTGGTGGTCTCCCGGTCGTGCCACTCCGAGGCGGCGAAGGCCTCGTTGATCTGGTCCAGCGGGTAGGTGTGGGAGATGAGCCGGTGCCACGGCCAGCGCTCCCGC
>Ga0187892_10007137_pt1 | contig 16106 bp, 18 predicted proteins | sample MA1701073metaG_FD_139345 | JGI IMG/M metagenome (GOLD analysis project Ga0187892, IMG submission 139345) | Bio-ooze microbial communities from a basaltic lava cave in the Kipuka Kanohina Cave System on the Island of Hawaii, USA - MA170107-3 metaG ... | reverse complement strand
GGCCGAGGGCGCGCGGCCGGCCTGGATGCCGCTCGCGTGCTGGTACACCGAGCGCGTGCACGAGCTGACCTGGAGCGATCCGTTCACCGCCAAGCGCTTCCTCGAGGTGATGCACCTGTTGCGCCCGCCGCGTGCGCTGCTCCACCCCGCGATCCTCGCGCGCGCAGTAACCTTGCGCTCGAGCCCGGTGCGAACGAAGGGCTAGGAGGAAGGGACGTGGCGGGACAGCTGGCCGGCAAGACGGCGTTGATCACGGGTGGAGCGTCGGGCATCGGGCGCGCGGCGGCGCAGGGTTTCGGGCGCGAGGGCGCGCGCGTGATGGTCGCGGACCTCGACGAGGCGGGCGGCCGGACGACCGTCGAGAAGCTGCGCGCGGCGAGCGTCGACGCCGAGTTCACGCGCACCGACGTCTCGCGCTTCGACGAAGTTTCCGCGCTGGTCGAAGCCACGGTCGCGCGCTTCGGCCGGCTCGACTGCGCGTTCAACAACGCGGGCATCGAGGGCGCGGTCGCGCCCGTCCAGAGCTACCCCGAGGACACCTTCCGGCGCGTGCTCGACGTGAACGTGGTCGGCGTCTTCCACTGCCTGCGCGCCGAGCTGCCGCACATGCTCGCGCAGGGCCGCGGCGCGATCGTCAACACCGCGTCGGTCGCCGGCCTGGTCGGCGCGGGCGGCATGTCGGCGTACGTCGCGAGCAAGCACGCCGTGCTCGGCCTGACCAAGGCGGCCGCGCTCGAGAACGCGAAGCTCGGCGTGCGGATCAACGCGGTCTGTCCGGGCGTGATCCAGACCAAGATGCTCGACCGGCTCGCGCAGGCCGCGCCCGGACTGGTCGAGGGCGTGAGCGCCGTGACGCCGGTCGGGCGCCTCGGCACGCCCGAGGAGATCGCGGAGGCCGTCGTCTGGCTGTGCTCGGACGCGGCCTCGTTCATCACCGGCCACGCGCTCACGGTCGACGGCGGCTACGTCGTTCCGTGACGGGCGCGGGCGCAGCCACGAAGGAGTGAAGCATGGCGTCGAGTGCGGAGAGGATCGTGACCGACTTCCTGGCGGCTTGGCCGCGCAAGGACGTCGACGAGCTGATGAGCTACTTCGCGGAGGACGCGGTCTACCACAACGTGCCCGTGGCGCCGTGCGTGGGCGCAGCCGAGATCCGCAAGGTGTTCGACGGCTTCCTGGGCGAGTTCGAGATCGTGCTCGAGGTCGTGAACATCGCCTCGCAGGGCGACCGGGTGTTCACCGAGCGCATCGACCGCTTCGTGATGAACGGCGGCAAGCGCTTCGACCTGCCCGTGAACGGCGTGTTCGAGCTGCGCGGCGGCAAGATCGTCTCGTTCCGCGACTACTTCGATCTCGCCACCTTCGAGAACGGGAGCGGCCTGAAGCTCTGATGCGCGCGCGCCGCTCGGGGGTTGCTATGCTGCGCGTCCCCGAGCGAGGACCCCGATGCGGTTCGCCGTGCCCGCGCTGCGCCTGCTGCCGAGGAACCTGATCTCGCGCGCGGCCGGCCGCTTCGCCGCGGCGCGCCTGCCGCGCCCGCTCGTGCGCGCCGAGATCCTCGCCTTCGCGCGCGCGGTCGGCGTGGACCTGTCCGAGGTGCGCGACCCGCTCGACTCGTTCGCGTCGCTGCAGGAGTTCTTCACCCGCGCGCTGCGCGACGGCGTGCGGCCCGTCGACCCGGCGCCCGACGCGCTGGTCTCGCCCTGCGACGGCGCGTTCGGCGAGTGTGGGCTCGTGCGCGACGGCCAGCTCCTGCAGCTCAAGGGCCGGCCGTACGGGCTGCACGAGCTGCTCGGAAGCCGAGAGGACGCGGAGGCGTTCGAGGGCGGCGCGTTCGCGACGCTCTACCTCTCGCCGCGCGACTACCACCGCTTCCACGCGCCGTGCGAGGCGCGCGTCGAGCGCGTGACCTACCTGCCCGGAACGCTCTGGCCGGTGAACCGGCTCGGGCTCGAGGGCGTCGACGCGCTGTTCGCGCAGAACGAGCGGATCTGCGCCTTCATGCGCGCGGCGCGCGGCGACGCTCTTCTGTGTCTGGTGGCGGTCGGCGCGACCATGGTCGGCAAGGTGCGGCTGCGCTTCGACGCGCTGGAGACCAACCTGCCCGGCGCGCGCGAACTCCGGCGCGCCTACTCCGGCGGCGGGGTCGCGCTCGCCAAGGCCGAGGAGTGGGGACGGTTCGAGTTCGGCTCCACGCTCGTGCTGCTCGCGCAGCCCGGCGCGGTCGCGCTCGAAGCGCGCGCGCCCGGCACGTCCGTGCGTCTCGGCGAGCGGATCGGCCGGCTGGGCGCTTGAGCCGGGCCGGCTAGCGCTTGCGCGGGCGCGAGCGCGGCTGCTTGCTGCGCCGCTTCGCGGCGGCGCGCGTGGCCGCGCCGTGCGCGAGGACGAGCCAGGGCCGGAGCGACTCGCCGTCCTCGAGCGCGTCGGCGGGCGCCTCGAAGTAGGACATCACCACGGGCTTCTCGCCCCCGCTCTTCTGGTACTCGAACGGCCGGCTGCCCGCGGCCTCGAAGGCGCGGCGCGTGGTCGCGTCGGTCTTCAGGTAGAGCACGTCCGCCGCGACCAGGCCGACCATCAGGTCGCCCAGATAGAGCCCGTGCCCCCCGAACATCGCGCGCGCGCTCGGACGCCCGAGCCCCTCGGTCGCATCGCCGACGAGCAGGTCGAGCAGATAGGCGACGAAGCCGCTGGCCACTCGCTACCTCCGTGCAGACCCGCATTGTAGACTGCGCGCGATGGAAACCCTGGAAGGCGGCTGCCACTGCGGCGACGTGCGCTACCGCGTGCGCGTCGAGAAGTTCGAGGCGAGCGACTGCAACTGCTCGATGTGCACGCCGAAGGGCATCCTGCACCTGATCGTGCCGCCCGACCGCTTCGAGCTCGTGAGGGGCGCCGATGCGCTCGCCACCTACACGTTCAACACCGGCGTGGCCAAGCACCGCTTCTGCAAGCGCTGCGGCATCCACCCGTTCTACACGCCGCGCTCGCACCCCGACCAGGTCGACGTGAACGTCCGCACGCTCGACGGCGACGCCTGGCGCCGCTTCGCGATCCGGCCATTCGACGGCCAGAACTGGGAGCGGAGCGTCGCAGAGATCCGCTAGGTCCTAGTCGGGCAGCGCGGCGTAGCGCACGCCGGTCAGCTCCTCGGAGACGCCGAACAGGCGGCGCGCGTCCTCGGCCGAGCGCGCGCGCGCGGAGCAGCCGACCCGCTTCGGGTCGCCCCACAGCTCGGCGAAGCCGTTCGGGCCCCAGTAGTCGCCGCCCTTCACGTCGGGGCCGAGGGCGGCCTGCACGGCCGGCCTCGCGCCCTGCTCCGCGCTCTGCGCGAGCAGGCGGTTGCCGATGCCCGCCGCCAGCGCGAACAGGCGCGATCCGTCCATGCGCGCACCGACGAACTGGAGATCCGTCGCGGCATAGCCCGGGTGGCAGGCGACGCAGATCTGCGTCGCCCGGGCGGCCGCGAGCCGGCGCTGCAGCTCGAAGGTGAAGAGCAGGTTCGCGAGCTTGCTCTGGCCGTAGGCGCCCCAGCGCGCGTAGCTCTCGCGCGACTGCAGGTCGTCGAAGTTCATCTTCCCCGCGCGGTGCGCGCTGCTCGCGACGTTCACCACCCGCGCGCCCGGCGTGCCGAGCACGAGCTCGAGCAGGAGGCCCGTGAGCGCGAAGTGGCCGAGGTGGTTCGTGCCGAGCTGCATCTCGAAGCCGTCGGCGGTGTCGCGGCGCGGGATCGCCATCACGCCGGCGTTGTTGATCAGGAGATCGAGCCGCGCGTGCCTCGCGCCGTAGGCGCGCGCGAAGTCGCGCACCGAGGCCAGGCTCGACAGGTCGAGCGGCAGCACCTCGACTTCGGCGCCGGGCACCGCCGCGCCGATCGCGTCGACCGCGGCCTTCGCCTTCTCCGCGTTGCGGCAGCCGAGCACGATGCGCGCGCCCTTCTGCGCCAGCATCCGCGCAGCCTCGAGCCCGATGCCACCGTTGCCGCCGGTGACGATCGCCGTCCGCCCGTGCTGGTCGGGAAAGGCGCCCACGTCGAAGCTCGCCATGTCCTACCTCACGCCCTGTTCTTCGCCGCCGCGAGCGCGGCCAGCTCGGCGAACGCGTTGCGCAGGTCGTCGATCAGGTCCCAGACGTCGGGCACCAGGTCGCGGCAGGCGATCAGGCCGAAGTCGAGCTGATCGAGGTAGCTCTGCACCGTGATGTTCAGGCCCTGGCCCTCGGCGACCGCCGACACCGGGTAGTACGAGAGCATGCGCGCGCCGCCCAGGTAGAGCGGGTGGCGCGGCCCGGGGACGTTCGAGATCACCACGTTGAACGGCGGGTTCATCCGGTCGTAGATGCGCGTGCGCGCGACGATGCGCGCGGCCTGGCCGGCCAGGTTCGGCGTCGCGAACTGGGTGAAGTCCTGCAGCAGGTTGGCGGGGATCGCCTGCTGCATGCGCTTGGCCGACTTCATCGACTCGTGGATGCGCAGCAGCCGCGCGACCGGGTCCTTCTCGTTCGTGGCCAGGTCGGCGAGCACGCTCGAGACGCGGTTCGAGTAGGTGGCCTTCTCCTCGGCCGAGCGCACCGACACCGGCACCATCGCGATCAGCGGATCCTCGGGCAGCGCGGACCTGCGCTCGAGGTACGCCCGCAGCGCGCCCGAGCTCGCGGCCATCACCACGTCGTTCAGCGTCGTGCCGTACGCGCTCTTGATCCCCTTCGCGTCCGCGAGCGGGATCGAGCCGAAGGCCCAGCGCCGGTGCGGCGTGATCGAGCGGTTGAACGGCGTGCGCGGCGCCCGCGTCTGCGGGATCAGCGGCGCGTCCACCTGGTCGCCGCGGCGTTTGAACAGCGCGCCCACGACCGGCAGCCGGTCGAGACCGATCGCGTCGCGCGCGAGCGGGCCGATCTCCGGGCTCGCGGCCAGGCTGCGCACCGCGCGCGCGGCGAAGCGCGCCGCGCGTCCGGGCCGGAGCAACGCAGCGCCGAGCCCGCGGCCCAGCATGTCGAGCTGGCCGGGGATCGCGTCCGGCCGCCACGGCTTGTCGGGCTGCGCGACCGCGCTCCCGTCCGGGCTCGTGTCGAGCAGGGTCGAGGTCATCTCCGCGCCCGACACGCCGTCGATCGTGCAGTGGTGGATCTTGATGTAGAGCGCGACCAGGCCGTTCGCGAGACCCTCGATCACGTACACCTCCCAGAGCGGCCGCTCGCGATCCATCGGCCGGCCGTGGATGCGCGAGATCAGCTCGGAGAGCTGCAGGTTCGTGCCGGGCGGCGGCACCGCGATGTGGCGCAGGTGGAAGTCGAGGTCGAAGTTCGGATCCTCGATCCAGTACGGGTGGTCCAGGCCGAGCGGAACCTGCACGAGCCGGCGCCGGAACGGCGGCAGCAGGTGCATGCGTTCGCCGAGCGACTCGCGCATCACCTCGTACAGCGAGCCGCCGGGCGTGGTGGTGGGGTCGTAGAGCGTCACGGATCCGACGTGGCCGAACTGCCCGCCCTGCTCCATGTAGAGAAAGCTCGCGTCGAGGCCCGTGAGCTGCTGCACGCGTGTCCTCCTAGGCGGCGCCCTGCTCCGCGACGAAGTCGGCGACGATCCGGTTGAAGCGCGGCGCCGCCTCGAAGTACGGCGAGTGGCCCGCGCCGGCGAAGTCGACCACCCGGCAGCCGGGAATGCGCGCGGCCGCGTCCTTCAGCGCCGCGGGCGGAAAGAGCTGATCGCGCTCGCCCGCGACCATCAAGGTGGGGACGGCGTAGCCCTCGAGCTCGGCGGGCTCGACGCGCGCCTCGCCGAGCGTGGCGAGCGCTTCGGGCGCGAGGCCGGGGTTCAGGCCGGCGATCCGGTCGTACAGGTGCGTGAGCTCGGGCTCGTGCGCGGGGAAGTCCGGCGCCAGCGCGGGCGTGGCGCGGATGCCCTCGCCCGCGGCGATCCGGCCGATGCGCTGGAACGCCTCGACCACCGCGGGCGTGACGACACCGCCGGGTGTACCCGAGAGCACCAGGCAGGCGACGCGTTCAGGCCGCGTGATCGCGGCGCGCAGGCCCGTCCAGCCGCCCATCGACTGGCACACGAGCGCGGCGCGCTCGATCCCGGCGTGGTCGAGGATCGCGAACAGGTCGGCCGCGAACTCGCGCGCGTGGAAGTGCCCCTGCGCGCACTGCGAGCGGCCAAAGCCGCGGTGGTCGAAGGTCAGCACGGCTTGAGTGCGCGCGAAGAACGGCACCTGCTGCCACCAGATCAGCGTGTTGCCGCCCGCGCCGTGCGCGAACACGATCGGCGCGCCCGCGCCGTGCGACTCGTAGTAGAGCGTGGTGTAGGGGCGCTGGACGAAGGGCATCGCTGTCTCTCGGCCTGTCTCAGCAGTGGGGGTGCGTGCCATGATACGCCGATGGCCGACGCCTTGGACCTCGAGATCTGGACGCTCTCCGTGCCCATCCCCAAGCTCGCGGGCGAGCTCGCCGCGCGCGCCGAGGCCGCGGGCTTCGACGGCATCGCATTCACCGACTCGCAGAGCCTGACCGGCGACGTGTTCGCGGGCCTCGCGCTCGCCGCGCAGTCCACGCGCCGGATCGGGCTCGCGACCGGCGTGACCAACCCGGTCACGCGCCACCCGGCCGCGGCCGCCTCCGCGATCGCCAGCGTGCACGCGCTCTCGAACGGGCGCGCCGTGCTCGGCGTGGGGCGCGGCGACTCGGCGCTGTTCCAGATCGGGCGCGAGCCCGCGCCGCTCGGCGAGTTCGAGCGCTTCCTGGAGCGCGTCGCGGGCTACCTGCGCGGGCAGGAGGTCGCGCTCGACGGCTTCCCGAGCCGGATCGGCTGGATCGCGAACCTCGCGCTGCCGCCGGTGCCGCTCGACGTCGCCGCCACCGGCCCGCGCGTGATCGAGCTCGCCGCGCGCGTCGCCGACCGCATCACGTTCGCGGTCGGCGCGAACCCCGAGCGCGTGCGCTGGGGCATCGAGAAGGCGCGCGCCGCGCGCGCGGCCGCCGGGCTCGAGGTCGAGAGCCTGCGCTTCGGCGCCTACCTGAACGTCGCCCCGCACCCCGACGTCGCGGTCGCGCGCGAGCTGGTGCGTGGCGGCGCCGGCACGTTCGCGCACTTCTCCGGCATGGCCGGCAGCTCGGCCGACGGCGTGGCGCCGGAGGACCGCGCGGTGTTCGAAGGCATCCACGCGCGCTACGAGCGCGCCAAACACACACTCGGAGCGGCGCGCCACGCGGCGGCGCTCGGGTCCGAGTTCCTGGACCGCTTCGCGGTGGTCGGCCCGACACGGACCTGCGTCGCGCGCCTGCGCGAGTTGGCGGAGGCCGGCGTGTCGAAGCTGATCGTGACCGGCGCGTCGTTCGACGCCGACCGCGCGGAGGCGGCGCGCTCGCGCGCGCTGTTCGAGCGGGAAGTGCTGCCCGCGCTGAAGGGACGCTAGCTCGTGAGCGACGACGCCGAGAAGCTGCTCGACGCCGTGCGCGCGATCGCGCCGGCGATCCGCGCGCGCGCGGGCGAGATCGAGGCCGCCCGCCGCCTGCCGCCCGACCTGCTCGCGGAGCTGCGGGCGCTCGGCGTGTTCCGCATGCTCGTGCCCCGCGGATACGGCGGCCTCGAGCTCCCCTTCCCGCCCAGCGTCGACGTGCTGGCCGAGCTCGCGGCGGCGGACGGCGCCACGGGCTGGACGGCGATGATCGGCTGCGAGACCGCGGCGCTCTTCTCGCTGCTGCCGCGCGCGAGCTTCGAGGCCGTGTACGCGGGCGGCGGACCCGACGTGATCTGCGGCGGCGCGTTCGCGCCGCAGGGCACGGCCGAGCTCGGCGCCGACGGCCGCTACCGCGTGAGCGGACGCTGGGGCTCGCGAGCGGCTGCCAGCACGCCGACTGGCTGTTCGGCCAGTGCGTGGTGACACGGAACGGCGTTCCCGTGCCGGGGCCGATGCCCGGCGCGCCTGCGCTGCGCTGCATGGTGCTGCCCGCCGCGCGCTTCGAGATCCTCGACACCTGGCACACCTCCGGCATGCGCGGCACGGGCAGCCACGACATCGCGCTGCGCAACGCCGAGGTGCCGGCCGAGTGGAGCTTCGATCTGTGGCTGGGCGTGCCGTCGCTGCCCGGCCCGGCGTTCGCGGCCCCGCTGCTGCAGTTCTCCCTGCACATCGGGGCGGTGGCGCTCGGCATCGCGGAGGGCGCGCTCGCCGATCTCGCCGCGCTCGCCGGCACGAACAAGCAGCGGCTGTACGCGCGCGCGTCGCTCGCCGACCAGCCGCTGTTCCAGTACCGGCTCGGCCACGCGCAGGCCGACGCGCGCGCCGCACGCGCGCTGCTCGAGGCGTCCGCGCGCGAGTACTGGCGGCAGGCTTGCGCGGGCACGGTCGCGCCCGAGCTGCGCACGCAGACTCTGCTCGCGGTCGCCTGGGTCTCCGAGACCAGCGCGCGCGTGGTCGACGCCTGCTACACCGCGGGCGGCGGCAGCGCGCTGTACGCGACGTCGCCCTTGCAGCGGCGCCTGCGCGACATCCACACGCTCACCCAGCACGCCTCCGTGCAGGAGAACGTGTTCGCGACCGCCGGCGCGGAGCAGCTGGGCCGGCCGGGCTCGTTCGGGGCCTGATTCTCCGCTTGCCCTGTCCTTGCGGGCGCGCCTATGATTAGCCGTCTGGCTAATCGAGGAGCGGCCATGCCGAAGCCCGCAGTGCCGAAGCCCGAGACCGTGATCTGCCTGTACCGTGTGAAGCCGGGCAACGAGCGCAAGTTCGCGCGCCTGCTCGAACGCCACTGGCCGACGCTGCGCGCGCTCGGCCTGGTCACGCGCAAGCGCGCGCGCCACTTCCGCGGCGCCGAGCACGACGGCGCGCCGCTGTTCGTGGAGATCTTCGAGTGGGTGAGCGGCGCCGCCTCCGAGCGCGCCCACGAGCACCCCGAGGTGGCCGCGATCTGGGAACCGATGGACGTCCTGTGCGAGGCGCGCGGCGGCAAGCCGAACATGGAGTTCCCGCACGTGCAGCCGCTCGAGCTCCGTGCCCGCGCGTAGCCGCCGACGCGATGCCCGCCGCGAGCTCGACGAGATCGACGCCGTCTTCGCCGGCCTGGCCCACGCCTCGCGCCGCCAGATCCTGCTGGTCCTGCTGCACCACGGCGGGCGCATGACCGCGGGCGAGATCGCCAACCGCTTCGACTGCGCGTGGCCCACCACCACCCGCCACCTGCAGAAGCTCGAGAGCGCGGGGCTGGTGGTGGTGGAGCCGCAGGGGCGCGAACGCGTCTATCGCCTGAACGACGCGCTCCTGCGCGAGGTCGTGACGAACTGGATCGGACACTTCGCCCCCCGACCGGTGAGCGGGAGGGCGAGAGGAGGAAGCCCATGATCCGAGGCGTACACACCATGCTGTACACGTCGAAGGCCGACGAGCTGCGCGCGTTCGTGCGCGACAAGCTCGGCTTCTCGTTCACGGACGTCGGCCGCGGCTGGCTGATCTTCGACCTGCCCGAGGCGGATCTCGGCTGCCACCCGGCCGACACGCCGGACGGCGAGCCGACCGGCACGCACTACCTGTCGTTCTACTGTGACGACATCGAGGCCACGGTGGCCGAGCTGCGCGCGAAGGGCGTCGAGTTCACGGACGAGATCCGCGACGTCGGCTACGGGCGCGCGATCCATTTCCGCGTGCCCGGCGACTTCGAGCTCGAGCTCTACCAGCCCCGCTACCGGAAGAACCCCGCGAGTGCCTAGGCGTCTCGTCCGGCTCGCGCTCGGGCTGCTCGCGGCCTGGCTCGTGCTCTCCTACGCGCTCCTGCCCGCGCTCTGGGATCGCTACGAGCACCACCGCGGGTTCGAGCGCTCGCCGCGCATCACGCGCACCGCCGACGGCTCGCCGGGCGATCCGCTGAACGTGGCGCTGGTCGCGAGCGAGACGGAGCTCGAGCGCGCGATGACCGACGCCGGCTGGCGCCGCGCCGCCGCGCTCGGGCTCGAGAGCGACCTCGAGATCGCCGACAGCGTCGTGCTCGATCGGCCCGATCCCACCGCGCCGGTGAGCGACCTCTACCTGTTCGGCCGCAGGCAGGACCTCGCGTTCGAGAAGGAGCTCGGCGAGAGCGCGAAGGAGCGGCACCACGCGCGCTTCTGGCGCTGGGACTCGGAAGCCGTGGAGGGCCGGCCGATCTGGCTCGGCTCCGCGACCTTCGACCGCAGCGTCGGCTTCTCGCACCGCACCGGTCAGATCACGCATCACATCGCGCCGGACGTCGACGCGGACCGCGACGCGCTGATCGCGGGTCTGGCCGGCGCGCACCAGCTCGTGCGCGAGTACTGGGTCGCGGGCGCCGGCGTGACGCTCTGGGGTCGGAACGGCGGCGGCGACCGCTACTTCACCGACGGCGAGCTCGCGGTCGGCGTGGTCTCGCCGGGCAACGTGGCGCGGACGCAGCCGCCCGAGGTGAGCGTCGTGCCCCCGCCGATCGCGCTGAAGCAGTGGCTGTTCGCGGGCCTGCGGCCGCTGCTGGAGGACTGATTGGCCCTCGCCTCGCCCTACTTGTTGAACAGCAGCGAGCCCAGGTCGTTGTACTGCCAGGTGACGTTGATGCCGTAGGTGCGCGCCGGGATCGGACCGTTGAAGGCGAACAGGTTCGCCACGTCGAGTCCACCGCCCTCGGTCCTGCGGTTGAACAGGTTCTTCCCGTACAGCGTGAAGCGCCAGTCCGAGTCGAGCGGGCGGTAGATCACGCTGCCGTCGTACAGCGAGAGCGCCGTCACGTTCGTCATCGGCGAGTTACGCGTGGTCGTCGCCTGGTGCGACAGGTAGGTCCAGCCGGCGTGCAGGCCGAGCATGCCGAAGTCCCAGAGCGGGATCTCGTACAGCGTCTCGAGGTGGAAGTAGTACTTCGGTGTGCGCATCAGATCGAGGCCGGTGTTGTCGTCGATCGTGCCGTTGCCGTCGAGGTCGGCGTCGAACTCGAGATACTCGGCATGCAGGTAGCCGACGCTGCCCCAGACCGTGAGCTCCTCGAGCGGCTTGGAGATCGTCTCGAGCTCGAGACCCCAGATCTCCGCGCTGCCCGCGTTCTGGGTCAGCGTCTCCTGCGGCGCGATCGGGTCGCCGGTCGGCACCACCACCGGGAGCTGCATGTCGCGGTAGCGGTCGTAGAAGCCGACCAGGTTCACGCGCAGGGTGCGGTCGAGCCAGTCGCTCTTCAGGCCCGCCTCGATCGAGCCGCGCGTCTCCGAGCCGTAGGGTCCGACCGACTCCGGGACGATGCGCGCGGCGCGGCCGTTGAAACCGCCGGCGCGGAAGCCGGTCGAGTACTGCACCCAGGTGAACAGCTCGTCCGTGAGCTGGAAGTCCATGCCGAACTTGGGCGTGAACTTGCGGAAGCGCTCGTCGTCCTTCGCCGCGCCCGAGCCGCCCAGCGTCAGCGCCGACGGCATGATGTCGAAGTCCTTGTCGTCGACGGTCCAGCGGCCGCCCGCGTACACGTTCATGATCGGCGTGGCGGACCAGATCAGCTGGCCGAAGTAGCCGTTGCTGTACATGCTCTGGTGCGCCTTGCCGACGGTCGTGAAGAAGGCGTTGCCGGGCGCACCGCTCGGGCAGCCGGGCAGGAACACGCAGGCGTCCATGTCGGTCGAGCCGTTCAGCGTGTAGTGCGAGTCGTAGTAGTACCAGCCGAGCGTCAGGTTGAGCACGTCTTCGACGATGTCGCCGGCCACGCGCAGCTCCTGACTGAACTGGCCTGCGCTCTGCGGCCGCTTGGTCTCGAACAGCACCAGCGGCTCGGCGTCGAAGTCGCTCCAGATGTCCTCCTTCGTGCTGCGCCAGCCCGTGATCGACGTGAACGTGGCCGGCCCGAGGTCGTAGTTCATGTCGAAGATCAGGTCCGCGTAGTCCATCTCGTTGCGCTCGGGCATCTCCTGGTTCACGCCGAACAGGCTGCCCCCGTCATCGACGAAGCCGAAGGCCGCGAACAGCGAGCCCGGCGGGCTCGCCGGGTTGAGTGGCACGCCGCCGCTGCGGTCCTTGTAGTTGTCCCAGAGCACCGTCAGGTCGAACGCATCGTTCGGGGTGAACTCGAGGATGCCGCGGAAGGCCGTGTAGTCCTTGTCGCCGAGTCGTCCGCCCGCGTCGTTGCGGAAGTTCCCGTTCGACTGCTGCTTCATGAACGAGATGTTGCCCGCGACCTTTTCGGGCACGATCGGCACGTCGAGCGCGAGCCGGTAGTCGCGGAAGCCGCGATCGCCGACGGTGACGTTGCCGCGCTGCGAGAGATCTCCGCTCGGCCGGCGCGAACGCACCACCACCATGCCGCTGGTCGAGTTGCGGCCGAACAGCACGCCCTGCGGCCCGCGCAGCACCTCGACCGACTCGGTGTCATACAGGTTGAGCAGCGAGCCGGAGTTGCGGCCCAGGTAGACGCCGTCCATGACCACGCCGACCGCCGGCTCGAAGCTCGACTCGATGTCCTGGAAGCTGCCGCCGCGGATGGCGAAGGCCGTGGCATTGAACGCGCCGAGCCCGCTCAGCATGACGTTGGGCGCGCCGCCTAGGTCGGACAGGCTGAAGGTGACCTCGCGCTCCATCGCCTCTTCGCTGTAGGGCGTGAGCGCGACCGGGGTGCTCTGCTCCTTCTCCGCGACCTTGCGCGCGCGGACGGTGATCTCCTCGATCGCGCCGCTCTTCGGCTTGCTCGTCGGCTTGGCCGCGTCGGGCTCTTCCGCCCAGCCGAATCCGGCGCCGAGTACGCCCACGCACAGGCCGACGGCCAGCGCGCTCGCAACCCCAGTCCTGGTCGACATCTACGACTCCCCTTCCCGGTCGATCCCGGTGAGTTCGGTCACGCCCGGGCTCGGCTTGATCCGAGCGACACATCCGTGTGACAGGCGGGGCCACGGGCGGACAAGTAAGCTCTGGCAGGTACATGGAGCGTCTGGATCGCGCCCGTTTCGAGACCCTGCGCGCCGCCTACGACGACGCCGTGGCCGCGGATCCGGCGATCGACGGCTTCTGCTCGCGCAGCGCGTGGATCCTGTCCTTCCACGACGCGTTCCGGCCCGGCGCGGAGCTCGTGCTCGCGCGCGAGGCCGGCGCGTTCGTCGCGCTCGCGACCGTCCCGACATCGGACCGCGGGCCCACGTCCCGCGGTGGACCGGCGCTCGGCCCGGTGCTCGAGCCGCTCGAGCCGATGTGGGGCTTTGCCTCGCCGCTGGTCGGCGCCGCGAGCCCGGAGCTGCTGCGCGCGCTGCTCGACGCCGACGCGGCGGTGCGCGGGCGCCTGCCACTCCTGCTCTCGGGCGTGCCGCTCGAGCGCGGCCGGCTCGAGCCGCTCCTGCGCGCGCTCGCGCCGCGCTACGCGCTGCGCCCGCTCGCGGAGACGGTGCGCTACCAGGCCTCGCTCGCGGGCGGCGTCGACGGCTGGCTCGGCCGCCGCAGCGCGCGCTTCCGCCGCGGCCTGCGCAGCGCGCGCCGCCGCACGCGCGAGGCCGGCGTGGTGTTCGCGAGCGCGGCGCCGACCCAGGCCGCGGAGGTCCAGGCGCTGTACGCGCGCGCGCTCGCGGTCGAGCGCGACACCTGGAAGACGCGCTCGGGCAACGGCGTCGAGCGCGGCCCGATGCGCGCGTTCTACGGCGCGATGCTGCCGCAGCTCGCGCAGCGCTCGGCCCTGCGCGTGTTGTTCGCGATCCGCGACGGCGCCGACGCCGGCTATCTGTACGGCGGCGTCGCGAGCGGAGCCTTCCGCGGCCTGCAGTTCAGCTTTCGCGAATCAGAGCGCGCACTCGGCCTCGGCAACGCGCTGCAGGCCGAGATGATCGAGCGCCTCTGCGCCGAGGGCGTGTCGAGCTACGACCTGGGCTCGCAGTCCGACTACAAGCGCCACTGGGCCGAGCCCGGGCTCACGACGCTGCGTCTGTTGGGACTGCCGCGCTGAGGCGCGGCGCCGCGGGTCAGCCGCGCGGCAAGCCGAGCACGCGCTCGGACAGGATGTTGCGCTGGATCTCGCTCGAGCCGCCGTAGATCGTGTACGCGCGCGACCAGAGCTCGCGCCACTGCCAGATGCCGGCGTCGACGCCGCGCGGACCGTCGAGCCAGAGCTGGCCGTAGGGTCCCTGCAGATCGGTCGCGAGCCGCATCAGGCGCTGCTCGAACTCCGACTGCTGCAGCTTGAAGCGGCTGGTCTCCGGCCCGGGCGGACGGCCGTCGCGCTGGTCGGCGATCGCCTTGGCCGCGCCCTGGCGCAGCGCCTCGTACTCGATGCGGAGCTGCGCCCAGCGCTGGCGCAGGCGCGCGTCGCCGCTGCGCCCCGCCTCGCGGATGTGCCCGGCGAGCTCGGCGAGCAGCTCGCCGTAGCGCACGACGCCCGCGTCCGCGCCGCGCTCGTGGCGCAGCACGTGGTTCGCGATCGTCCAGCCCTGGGTCGGGGCGCCGACCATGTTCTCGGCGGGCACACGCACGTCGACGAAGAACACCTCGCAGAAGTCGCGGCCCGTGGTGATGTTCACGATCGGGCGCACCTCGATGCCCGGCGTGCGCATGTCGATCAGGAGGAAGCCGATGCCCTCGTGCTTCTTCGCGGCGGGATCGGTGCGCACCAGACAGAAGATCCAGTCGCCGTGCATGCCGTTCGTGGTCCAGATCTTCTGGCCGTTCACGAGCCAGCCGTCGGCCGTGCACTCCGCGCGCGTCGACAGGCTCGCCAGGTCGGAGCCGGAGCCGGGCTCGGAGTAGCCCTGCACCCAGATCTCGTCGGCGGAGAGGATCTTCTGCAGGTAGCGCTGCTTCTGCGCTTCGGTGCCGTACTCGAGCAGCGCCGGCGCGCACAGCGTGAGGCCCATGGTGTTCGCGAGCGGCGGGGCCTTGGCGCGCTGGAACTCGTCCGCGCGGATCAGCTCGTGCTGGAGCGAGAGCGCCTGCCCGCCGTACTCCTTCGGCCAGAGCAGGCCGAGGTAGCCCGCGCGGTACACCGCGCGCTGCCACTCGCGCAGGTCGGGGAAGCGCGCCTCGTCGATCTCGAACTGGGTCGCGTAGCCCGCCTCGCGCCACCACGCCGGCACGTTCGACTCGAGCCAGCTCCGCAGCCCCGCGCGATACGCCTCGAGCTCCATGTTCGCGACCGCTCCTCCGCCGATGCGCGCGATCGTACACGACGCGGCGCCCGTGGCGCACGAGTCGCGTGGCGTCGCACGCGCGCACGCGCCGCGAGCGCGAAAGTCTCAATCCTCGCTGCCGCAGATCCGATCCGGTTCGGGATGTCCGCTCCCATACTACGGGCGATGCTGCTCGCCGCTGGGCTGTGCGCGAGCCTCGCGCGCGCCCAGGCGCAGACCGAGGCCGAAGCGCAGCCCCTGGCGAGCGCTCCGCAGGTGGCCGTGGCGGCCGCCGCCTTCCCCGCCGAGCTGCGCTTCGCGCGCGAGCCGCTGGCGGAGCACGTGCGGCTGTTGCTGCGCGAAGCCGCCGTCGAGGTCGCGCCCGAGGCCGAGCTGCGCGCGCGCCTGGCGAGCGCGCGCGAGGCGGACGGCGCTTCGACCTGCGGCCTGGTCTCGCTCGCCGCCGCCGACGGCGCGGCGAAGGTGGTGCTGGTCGACCTGCGCGGCACGGAGCGCGGCATCGACGTCGCCCTGCGCGTGTACGAGCCGCTGGCCTGCGCGCTGGAGTCGGCCGCGCGCGCGCCCGGCAGCGGGCGGAAGCTGGGCGCGGCGCTCGACGACGCGCTCGCTCGCATCCTGCCCACGCTGGGCGGCTCGCCGGATCTCCTGCCCGCGGGCGGCTTGAGCCTGCCGCAGCTCGCGGCCGAGGCCCGCGCGCTCGCGAATCTCGAGCGCGCGGAGCTCGCGCGCGCCTGGCGCGCGCTGGAGGGGGACCGCTCGGCGCTCGCCGCGGCCCTGCGCGCGCGGATCGAACGCGCCGCCGCGGCGCGCGAGACCCCGGCGGCCGAGCGCGTGCGGCTCAACACCGCGCGCGGCGAGGCGACACCGAACGACGTCGCGGCGCGCCAGGTTCTGATGCAGGCCGCGCGCGCTCTCGCGGGCGAGCCCGCCGACGCGCGCGTCCTGCTCGCGGCGGGCGAGCTGCAGCTCGCGCGCGGCGATGCAGGCGAGGCGCGCCGCTACCTCGAGAAGGCGATCGAGCTCGCGCCGGACAACGCGGACG
>Ga0187892_10007135_pt1 | contig 16112 bp, 12 predicted proteins | sample MA1701073metaG_FD_139345 | JGI IMG/M metagenome (GOLD analysis project Ga0187892, IMG submission 139345) | Bio-ooze microbial communities from a basaltic lava cave in the Kipuka Kanohina Cave System on the Island of Hawaii, USA - MA170107-3 metaG ... | reverse complement strand
GCTAGCACGGAAGCGCCCTGGGAGCCATACGTTCGTATGGCTTCTAAAGAACACGTCGGCACTGGTGGTGACGTCTAACTAACCGCCGCACTCAGCGGCCGAGGTGTGAGGATCGCGAGCAGCCGGTCCGCTGGAGTGCGAGGTTGGGCAGGGCAGTGCAACGATCCACTTGGACGGCGTGATGCGCATGGCGCCCCGTAGCCTACTCAATCACGCGGTCGGCCCGGAGAAGCAACGATTGGGGGAGTGTCACCCCCAGTGCCTTCGCGGCCCTGAGGTTCACCACCAGCTCGAAGCGCGTCGGCCGTTCGATGGGCAGGTCACCCGGCCTGGCGCCCTTGAGGATCTTGTCCACGTGGGTGGCCATCCGCCGGATCACCGCCGGGATGTTCGGGCCGTAGGTCATGAGGCCACCCGCCTCAGCGAAGGACCCCCACATCGACACCGCAGGCAGGCGCCGGTCGCGGAGGAACTCCGCGATCCGCTTCGCGTTGAGGTTGAGGACCCGCGAGGGGACGACCATGACAGCGTCAGCGCCCCCGGCCGCCACGGTGCGGAGGGCGGCGTCGAGCTCTTCCGTCGTCCGCGCCTCGACAGACTGGAGCGTGATGCCGAGGGACCGCGCCGCCGGTTCGAGCTCCCTGACCTCCAAGTCCACGTGGGTCGGGTCCCAGAGGACCGCCACCCGGCTCGCGCGAGGGAGGAGTTCTTTGAGGAGCGCCAGGCGCTTGCCCGCCAGCTCGGAGGAAATAAACGTCACGCCCGTCATGTTGCCGCCCGGCCGGCTAAGACTCGTGACCAGTCCGATCTCCACCGGGTCCTCGCTCACGGCCGCGACAAGCGGAGTTGGGGCGACGATATTCTTGACGAGCCGGGCGACGTCTGTCCCGACGGTCACGATGACGTCCACTTTCGACCCGACCAGGTCGCGCGCGAGGTCGGGCAGCCGCTCGGGACGGCCTTCGGCATAACGGATCAGCAGGGCCATGTTCTGCCCTTCGACCCAGCCCAGCTCCGTCAAGCCTGCGACGACCGCCCCCTCCGGAAAGGCCGCGGGGCGCGGGCTCCCGTAAACGAGCAGGCCGACTTGGGGAAGTCGCTTCGCCTGCTGAGCCTCGCCAGGAGGCGCGGATACTAGCTAGTAGTGCCGCCATGACGACTCCTGCCATCGCGATCTCTGCTATTCGCGCCAACGCGTCCACCTCCCGGCAAGACAGCATCGTTGCAACCGCCGCCCGTCTGCCCAACCTCTACTTATCCAGAACTGCCTAACATGGCCAGGGCCTGCTTATGCGGAACTGGATAACAGGATACATGGGCGGAAGTCGGCCCGTGTATCAGGGACGCCGTGCTCGGCCGGCCCGCCGCGATGCTGCGCTTTCGAGAGGTTACGACGACGCGGCCAGGTCGCGTCCCTGATATGCTGCGGGGCGCTGCAGAGTATCCCGTGTCAGGTCGGCCGGCGGCGGGGCTGGCGGGGCCGTCATGGGTTGAACATCCTGTCGGCGGGACTCCGGACGGCGGCCGGGCCTCGGTTGAGGACATGGGTGTGGATCATGGTGGTGCTGACGTCGTGGTGGCGCGTGTCCTCCCGAAGGTGACAGTGTAAGGGCAAGCCCTGGTACGGATCAGGATGGGTTACAGTCTCCGCTACTTCATTGCCGAGGACGATGGAATGCTCACCCGCGTGCCGGTGGCGAGGTTTCACCGTTGGTTCGCCAATGACGAAGCGCTGCCGGCCGCCCGCGCCGGGCGGGAGTTAAAGCTCCTGGAGGTAGTCGTCGAGGTGGATCACCATCGCGTCGTGGATGTGCTCCGCATCCTGCCCTTCCGGGGCCAGGTGCGCGAGGACGGCAGGCTCGACGCGAGCGCCGGGATGCGACTGGCGTTCAAACGGCTCGACGTTCTCGAGCGCGTCCGCACCGGCGATACGCTGGCCCAGATCGAGCAGCTCGAGGCCGATGCCAACTACTTCTGGTGGCCGACCGACGTGCAGATCAGGGGCCTTGGTGTGGCGTTGCTGAAGCGGGTGCCGACTGCGGCCGAACTCGCGGAGATGCTCGGCGTGGTCTGGAGACCGGGTGATGCGCCGCGGGAACGGTGAGTGGAGCGGGTCCCCCTCACCCTACCCTCTCTCCCATCAGCGGGGGAGGAATGGGCTGCTCAGCTCAGCGCTGGAAAGGGCTCGACGTGCGTCGCGGGAGCACTATCAGGGACGGAGCGGACCGTGAACGGACGAACCGCTACCAAGCGGGGGACAATCTAGGCCCGATCGCCAAGATGTCAGTACCCCTCGGTCGGAGAAGAGACGAAACGACGTGCCATACCCTCTCGCTCACTCAAAGGAAGCGTCGTCGGGGGAAACAGCAGGGCACTTCTCGGAGGAGCGGCTGGTCCATCTCCTTGACGTCGTCACTCGGCATGGTGCTCGCCTCCGAGGTCGAGAAGCTCGGCCCAACGGGAGGCCGGCATGGCCAGCGCCACCTCCACCACGCGCGGATCGAACTGGACGCCGGCCTGCTCCTTGAGCACGGCCAGCGCGTCGGCGAGGGGGCGCGCCGCGCGGTACGGCCGGTCGTGCGTCATCGCGTCGAGCGCGTCGACGACCGCGAAGATACGGGCGACGACGGGGATGTCCTCGCCCTCCAGGCCCTGGGGGTAGCCACTGCCGTCGTACCGCTCGTGGTGGCCACCCACCACGTCGAGGGCCGGCGTGAGCAGCGGAACCGTTTCGAGGATCTCGACGCCGGCCGCCGGATGCGTCTGGACCACCGATCGCTCCTCGGCAGTGAGCGGGCCCGGCTTGCGGAGGATGGCCTCCGGGGTGCGGATCTCGCCGATGTCGTGGAGCAGCGCCCCAAGCTCCAGCCCCTCGCGCTGCGCGGCGTTCAGCTCGAGGCCGTCGGCCAGCGCCGCGCTGGTACGGGCCAGTCGCCCGAGCGATCCCGACTCTCCCTCGCGGGACTCGAGCGCGCGCACCAGCACGTCCACCATGCTCCGGTGCGAAACGCGGAGGCGATCGACCATCAGGTGGAAGACGTTCCCGAGGAGTCCGATCTCGTCACGCGCGCTCACGCGAACCGGCGCGCTCAGGTCACCCTCGACGACGCGGCGCGCGCCGGCCGCAAGCTCGCCCACCGGCCGCGTGATCTGTCGCGCGATCAGGATGCCCGCCCCGAGCGCGAGCAGCGCGGCCACCGCCGAGTGCAGGTAGAGCCGGCGCTTGACGGCCTGGAGCTGGGCCACGTACACATCCGCCCGGTAGTCGACATCGAGCACCGCGACCGTCCTCAGCGAGGCGTCACGGATCGGGGCGAAGGCGGTGATCCACGTCCCGCTCGAGCTCCGGTAGATCCCGGTGTAGGCGGGCTGGCCGGTCGCGAGCACCTGGCGCAGGATCGGCTGGATCTCCCGGGCCAGCGTGTAGCGCAGCCCCACGGGCACGAAGTCCTTGTCGTCACGCCCCACCTTGCTGACGACCGCGAACTTGGCGGTGTCGCCCTCGATGTCGGAGAGCGTGTACACGGCGTCGGCCAGCTGGTTGGCCTCCTGGATCCGCCGGAGCTGGCCCCAGAGCTCGGCGTACTGCGCGCTGTCGGTCCGGGCCTCCCGCACCACCTGCTGGTGCCGCTCGGCGTCGACGAGCAGCGCGCCCGTCCTGGCGATGTTCAGCAGAAGCGAGCCGAGTGACTGACGCACCCACTGCTCCTGCGCCCGGTACTGGAGCAGGCCGCTCACCAGGATCCCGAGCGCCGTCAGGAGCAGGATGCTGGCGCTCAGTCGCCAGCCGAGCCGCCGCCACAGTGGCAGTCGGGCCCTGGGCGGATGTTCGCGTGCGAGCATCTCAGGCCTCCCGCTGACCCTCGACGGTCAGCTCGGACACGTCGCGCTCGAAGAAGAGCTCGACCGTCCAGTCCAGCACGACCCGCAGCCGCGCGGCCCAGGTCGGGAGCTTCAGCATGTAGACCGTCTTCCACATGAACCAGGCGGGGAAGCCCGTGAGCTTGAGCCCCGCCAGATCCGCCACGGCCGTGTGGCGGCTCAGCGGCACCATTTCGCCCAGTAGCTTGAAGTCGAACGGCTTGCGCTCGCGCCCGGTGAGCTCGGCCTCGATCTGCCGGGCCAGTGCCCGGCCCTGGCGCAGCGCCACCTGCGCGGTCGCCACGTAGGGCGTCTTGCTGTGCGGGTCGATCTGGGCCGCGTTGTCGCCGAGCGCGTACACGCCGGGCGCGTTCTCGACCTCGAAGAACCCGTTCACCTGGAGCCGGCCGTCCTTCGTCTTTGGCAGCGGGAGCCCGGCGACGACGGGGCTCACCTGGTTGCCCGCCGTCCAGATCACGCAGTGGCTGGGGATCATCCGGCCGTCCTGCAGATGGAGCCCCTCGGCCGAGACGCGCGCCGCGCGGGCGGTCTCCAGCTCGATGCCGCGGGCGAGCAGCTGCTCCTTGGTGTACGTCGCGAGGTTGGTCGCGGTCTGCGGCAGCACCGCGCTGCCGACCAGGACCAGCCGCACGGTGTCAGGCGGAATGCTCGGATAGTGGCGGAGCAGGATGCCCCGCGCGAGCTCCTCGATGGCGGCGACGAGCTCGGTGCCGGCATGACCGGCGCCCACCACCACGAAGGTCAGCAGGCGCCGCCGCGCCCAGGGATCCTCGCTGAGCGCGGCGGCCTCGAAGAGCTCGATCACACGGTTGCGGATCAGGATCGAGTCGCCCACGCTCTTGAACGTGAGCGCGTGCTCGGCCGCACCCGGCGCGATCGCGACGTTCGGGGTGGCGCCGAGCGCCAGCACCAGCTTGTCGTAGTGCACCTGCTGGCGGACGGGCGAGCGGTGGTGCCGCACCGTCACCCGGCGGCGTTCCAGATCGATGCCTTCGACGTGCATCTCGCCGAACTCCACGCCCCAGGCGCCGCAGAGCGGCCGGATCGGGTACAGGATGTGGCGCGTCTCGACCGCGCCGGTGGCCGCCTCGGCCAGCATCGGCGTGAACAGGAAGAAGTTCTGGTTGCTGATCAGCGTCACGTGGACCGGCAGCACGCCGGCGCAGCGGCGCGCCAGCTCCAGCGCCGCCGTCACGCCGGCGAAGCCGCCCCCCAGGATCACGATGCGCGGCGCCAGCGAGGTCGAGGGCCGGGCGAGGATGCGGCCGGCGGTTCGGGGGGCGATCATGGAGCTGCGGGCGGGCTCGGTGAGCACTGTCACGATGAATTCCTTAGCGGTTTGACGCAGGTCGGTCGTCGAGCGGTTCGCGTGGTCGGGGTTGACGTCTCGCTACGACCTGCTCTCGGACCTATCGTGCGCGGGCCGCACAGGTCGAGGTGTCAAGCTGCTGTGAACAATCGGCGAAACCCGTGAATCTTTCCGTATCCCTCCTAGGCGCGCTCGAGCTCGGACCAGGCCCGAAGCGTTTCGGCGACGCTCCAGGCCTGGGCCGGGCAGCCGCGGGGCGTGAACGGCGGGTCGCCGTCGAAGATCTCGGCGATGCTCCCGAGGGCATAGTCGGCCAGGTGATGGCCCATCGGCTCCAGGAGCCGCCGGGCCGCGTCACGGTCGCCGTACACGCGGAAGTGAGCGAGGGCGAACGGCCCGAGGAGCCATCCCCAGACCGGGCCCTGGTGGTAGCCAGCGTCGCGCTCCCGCGGCCCGCCGACGTAGCGTCCCTGATACCGGGGGTCGCCGAGCGCCAGGCTCCTGAGCCCGAACGAGGCGAGCAGATGCCGCGCGCAGGCGTCCACCACCTGGCGCTGGCGGTCCGGCGAGAGCGGACTGGTGGAGAGCGACACCGCGAGGATCTGGTTGGGGCGCAACGAGGGATCATCGCCCTCGGGCCCGTCGATCACGTCGTGGCAATGGCCGGCGGCTGCGTTCCAGAAGCGCTCGAAGCCAGAGGCCGCGCGCTCGGCCATCTCTCGCCACTCTGACGCGGGCCGACCGAGCGTGGCGGCGAGCTGCTCCATGATCCGGAGCGCGTGGTACCAGAGCGCGTTCACCTCCACGGGCTTGCCGGTCCGCGGCGTCACCACCCAGTCGCCGATCTTCGCGTCCATCCAGGTCACCTGCACGCCGGGCTGGCCGGCGCGGAGCAGGCCGTCCGCTGGGTCCATGTGGATGCCGTACCGCGTGCCCTCGCGATGCCACTGGATCATCTCGGCGAGCACCGGGTAGAGCCGCGCCACGGTCGCCTTGTCGTCGGTGGCGGCGTGGTACGCGCGGACCGCCTCGAAGAACCAGAGCGCGGCATCGACCGTGTTGTACTCGGGCTTGTCGCCCGCATCCGGGAAGACGTTCGGCAGCATGCCCTGGTCGACGAAGCGCGCGAAGGTGCCGAGGATCTGTCGGGCGATCTCGGGGCGGCCGGTGCCGATCGCGAGCCCGGGCAGGCTGATCATCGTGTCCCGACCCCAGTCGCCGAACCACGGATACCCGGCGATGACGGACATGCCCTCCGGCTCCGCCGCGACCGGGCGGCGCACCAGGAACTGGTCGGCCGCGAGCACGAGCTGCCCGATCCACCACGGCGCGCGGGCCGCGGCCGGCTCGGCATCGCGCCAGCGCGAGAGCAGCGCCGCCTCGTGCCGCCGGCGTCGCTCCCACGCGGGCAGCACGTCCAGGGCGGCCGCGGTCTCGGTCGAGAGCATCACGGTGAGGGCGGCGCCGCGCTCGAGCGTCGCCGTGAACGTGCCCGCGTGCAGATGATCATCGGCCGAGTCGAGGCCGCGTTCGGCTTCGGCGGCCAGGCCATAGCCGTAGTACCAGTCGTGCGCGGGATCGACAGCGGCATCGCCGTCAGCCAGGAGCACGAATGGCTGCGCGCCCTCGAAGGCCGACACCCGCAGCCCGCACTCGATCCGCCCCACGCCCATCCGCCACCCGCCCGCGTGCGTCGTCGCGTGGAAGTCGCGGTAGTTCACGAACGCGTCGAGCGTCAGCGTCACCGGCGCGCTGGACCTCAGCACCGTGTAGCGCACGTACGTCGTGTTGGCGCCCGGCTCCATCCAGATGCGCTTCTCGAGCAAGACCTCGTCGCACGCGTAGTGCCAGACGGGCGTGGTCCCGTCCAGGTGGAACCGCTCGATGTGCTCGTACCCCGGCGGTCCGAGCGTGCCGTCGGCCCAGCGGTTGACGAAGAGACGGTGAAGGCGCCCGGCGCACTCCAGCGTCTCGTCGAGCTTGCTCACCAGCAGCGTGCGGCCGACCGGCGGCTTGAGCGCGGCGACCAGGAGCCCGTGATAGCGCCGCGTCAGGAGCCCCGCGATCGTGCCCGAGGCGAAGCCGCCGAGACCGTTCGTGCAGAGCCACTCGCGGGATTCCGCGATCGGCAACCGACCGCAGATCTCCCGGCCGAAGTCGAGGCCCATCGCGCTCGGTGGTGTCCGGATCACTGCAAGCGCTGCGTGAGGTGGTCTCCCACCCGGAGCGCGTTGGCCATGATCGTCAGCGCGGGATTCACGGCGCCGCTCGACGGGAAGAAGCTCGCGTCCACCACGTAGAGATTGTCCACCTCGTGGGCCCGGCAGTTCACGTCGAGCGCCGAGCTCTGCGGATCGCGGCCGAAGCGCACGGTGCCGTTCTGATGGGCCACGCCCGCCAGCGGGATCCGCTGGCCGACGAAGAGATTCCGCGCGAAGAGCCCGTCGTGACAGTCGTGCCCGTGAACGCCGCACCGGGTCTGCTGCTTCATCAGGGCCTGGAGCGCCTGCGTCAGCCGGCTGTGGGCGGCCTCGTTGTTCGGCCGGTACGCGAGCACGATCCCTCCCTCCCGGTCCAGCGTGACGCGATTGTCCGGGTCGGGCAGATCCTCCGAGGTGAGCCAGAAATCGAGCGAGTGCCGCGCCATGAGCTCGAGCGTCCACCCGGGCGCGAAGGCCGGGGCCCCGGCCCGGAGCGTGTCGGCGTCCAGCTTGCCGACGAAGGAGATGTGGCCCATCGGGAACTGCCACTCCGGCGAGCCGAAGTAGAAGTCGTTCAGCGCGAGCGTCTTCTGGAACACGGTCGGGTTGGGGCACTTGGAGAGCGCCATCTGGATCGAGTTGACGTGCCCCATGTAGTGGCGCCCCACGACGTCCGAGCCGTTGGCCAGCCCCCGCGGATGCCGGTCGCTGGCCGACCGGAGCAGGAGCGCGGCCGAGTTGATCGCGCCGGCGGAGACCACCACCACGTCCGCCGCGTACTCCTCGACGCCGCCGTGCCGCTCGACCACGAGGCGGGTGACCTCGCGGCCGGAGGCGCTCGTCTCGAGACGGCGGACGTAGGCTCCGGTGAGCAGCGTGACGTTCGGATGCGCGAGCGCGGGGTCGACGCAGACGACCTGGGCATCGGCCTTGGCCGCGACGAGGCACGGGTGCCCGTCGCACGTGTCGCAGCGGATGCACCGGCTCCGGCGCGGGTCCTGCTCGTCGAGCATCACGCCGAGCGGCACGTGGAAGGGTCTGAGCCCGAGCCGGGCGAAGTCGTCGTGCAGTTGCTGGATCCGCGGCTCGTGGCTCACCGGCGGATACGGATACGGCGCGCTCGCCGGCGGATCGGTGGGATCGACGCCGCGCTCGCCGTGGACGTGGTAGAGTCGCTCGGCGCGCGTGTAGTAGGGCTCCAGCTCCTCGTACTCGATCGGCCACGCCGGGGAGAGGCCGCCCCAGTGCTTGATCTCGCCGAAGTCCTCGCGCCGCAGACGGAACAGCGCCGCGCCGTAGAACTTGGTGTTGCCTCCGACCCCGTAGTTCGTGTGCGGGTGGAGCTCGCGCCCGTCCCCGTCTCGCCAGACCTCGCGCGTGTTGTACTTGCCCTCGAGGTTGACCGCTCGCGTGCTCCAGTTGTCCTTCTCGCGCGGCACGTACTGCCCGCGCTCGAGCACCAGGATCCGCTTACCCGTCGGGGCGAGCGCGTGGAGCAGCGTGCCGCCGCCCGCCCCCGTGCCGATGATGGCGACGTCGTAGCGCGTGGCCATGGCCTAGCCTCCCCGGGCGAACTCGGGATAGAGCGTCATCCCGCCGTCGACGAACAGCGTCTGCCCATGCACGTAGTCGGAATCGTCCGAGGCGAGCCAGACGACCGCCTTGCCGATGTCCTCCGGCAGCCCGATCCGGCCGTACGGGATCAGGGTCAGCAGCGCCTTCAATGCCTCGGGCGTGTCCCAGGCCGCCCGGTTGATCGGGGTCTGGATGGCCCCCGGCGCCACCGAGTTGACGCGGATCCGGTGCGGCGCCAACTCCTGGGCCATCGACTGCATCAGGAGCTTCACGCCGCCCTTCGATGCCGCATAGTTGACATGACCTGCCCAAGGAATCACTTCATGCACCGAGGACATGCAGATGATCTTGCCGGCGGCTCGCGACACCTCCGGCCGGACACCCCGCTGGATCATCACGCGCGCCGCCTCGCGGGCGCAGAGGAACATGCCGGTGAGGTTGACGTCGATGACCTTGTTCCACTGCTCGAGCGTCATCTCGGTGAGTGGCGCGTCGCGCTGGAGCCCGGCGTTGCTCACGAGGATGTCGATGCCGCCCCACGCGCCGAGCATGACCTCGAACATGGCGCGGACCTGCTCTTCCCTGGACACGTCAGCCTGGACGGCCAGCGCGTTGCCGCCCGCCTCCTTGATGCCGTCCACCACCGCCTGAGCGGCCTCGGCGCCCGAGGCGTAGTTGACCACGACGTCGGCGCCCGCCCCCGCCAGCGCCTGGGCCACCCCCTGCCCGATTCCCGAGCTGGCGCCGGTCACCAGCGCCTTCTGCCCCATCAACGGCCGATAGGTCATCCCCTGAGTCCTTTCTCCGGGCCCAAGCCGGCCCGGACTCACACCCTTGGACACGGCCGGGCCGCGCCGGGATTCGGGAGCGGCTCGGGCGGGCGCTCGATCAGGCCACTTGGCGGAGCCGCACCTCCCGCTGAGGCGAGGGCATCTCGATCCCGCGGGCCTGAAACGCCGCCAGGATCGCCTGGTAGATCTCTGCCGGGGCGGCGACGTAATCAGAGACGGTCACCCACGGCCGGATCGCCAGGTTGACCGCGGAGTCGCCGAGGGCCGCGACGCCGACCACCGGGACCGGATCCTTGAGCACGCGCGAGTTGGAGGCGAGCACCTCACGCGCGAGGACCTCGGCCTCGCTCAGATTGGTCCGGTAGCCCACGCCCACCGTGAGGTCGAGCTGGCGCAGCGAGCCGTAGTTGTGCAGGATCTCGCCGACGATCTTCCGGTTCGGGATCACCACGCGCGAGAGGTCGGGGTGGACGAGCGTGGTCGAGAACAGCTCGATGAGGCTCACCTGGCCGCTCACGCCCAGCAGCGCGATGTACTCGCCGACCCGGAACGGCTTCGTCATGATGATGGTGAGCCCCGCGACGACGTTGCTCAGCACCCCCTGCAGCGCGAGGCCGAGCCCGAGACCGGCCACGCCGATGCCCGCCACCAGTGGCGCGATCTGAAACCCGAACTTGTCGAGCGCGACCACGACGGTGAAGATCACCACCACCACCTTCACGGCCCGCGTGAGCAGCGAGCGCACCGGCGGCTCGAATCGCCTCCGCTCGAGCGCACTCTGCGTGAGCCCGCCGATCCAGCGGGCCAGGAGGAGACCGACGGCCAGGATGACGAGGGCGCCCAGGAGCTGGAAGCCGTAGCGGATCAGCAGGTCGAGCGTGAGATCTTTCGCGGTGAGCACCGGCATGTCAGATCCTCCTTTTCGGTACGACTGATGAGAGCCGAGCCACGTGACTGGGATACTATCAGAGGGTGGCGGTCTGGATCGGCACCTCCGGCTACAACTACCCCGAATGGCGCGGGAGCTTCTATCCGGAGAAATTCCCGACCGGCAAGATGCTGGCCTACTACGCCGAACGCTTCCGCGCCGTCGAGATCAACTACACCTTCTACCGGATGCCGAACGCCAAGACCCTCGCCGGCTGGGATGCCGACACGCCGGCCGGATTCCGCTTCGCGCTGAAGGCGCCGCAGCGCATCACCCATTTCGCGCGGCTGAAGGACGTGGCCGAGCCGCTGGGCTACTTCCTCGACACGATCGCCACGCTCGGCGCCAAGCTCGGCCCGGTCCTGTTCCAGCTCCCGCCGAACTTCCGCAAGGACCTGGGGCGGCTCGCGGATCTCCTCGCCCGGTTGCCGCGCCACCGTGCATTCGCCTTCGAGTTCCGTCACGAGAGCTGGTTCTCCGACGACGTCTACGAGGCGTTGAAGGCCGCCAACGCGGCCGTGTGCATCGCCGACACGGAGAAGGGGACGACACCGCTCGCCGCCACCGCGGACTTCGGCTACTTCAGGCTGCGCGACGAGGGCTACTCGGACGACGAGCTCGCGGCATGGATCGGTACGATGCAGCAGCTCGGCGCCGGGTGGCAGGACGCCTTCGTCTACTTCAAGCACGAGGAGGCGGGCACCGGCCCGATCCTGGCCCGCCGGCTCCAGGAGCTGATGCGATGAGCTATCTGGTCGACCGTCAGCGCGGCTTGCAAATCTTCGAGCGCAGCTGAGCAGCGCGCCGGTCACAAGCACTGGGTCTTTCACGACCCGGCCACCACTAGCCCGTGCGGTCTCCCAGTGCTTTGGCGCCGGGTGGCCGGCGTGGTATCGTGCAGATCCTCGACCATTTCATCATCAGGAAGGTGGGTGCGATGCCTCCTCATGCGATCGGCTCCGGAACGATCTCGTTCGGGCTCGTCTCGATCCCCGTGAAGCTGTACACGGCGACGTCGTCCGGCGGCGTCTCGTTCAACCTGCTCCACGCCCCGTGCGGGAGCCGGATCAAGCAGCAGACGTTCTGTCCGGTGTGCAATCGGGTCGTGGAACGCTCGGAGCTCGTCAAGGGCTACGAGTTCGCCAAGGAGCAGTACGTCCGTCTGTCCGACGAGGAGCTCAAGCAGCTCGAGGGTGAAGCATCCAGGGTGATCGACATCGCGGAGTTCGTCCCGCTGCCGACCGTGGATCCGATCTACATCGAGCGCACCTACTATCTCGGCCCGGACAAGGGCGGTGAGAAGCCATACCGACTGCTCGCCGATGCGATGGCCAAGAGCAATCGCGTCGGCCTCGCCCAGTTCGTGATGCGCGGCAAGGAGAGTCTGGTGCTCATCCGGCCGGCCCAGGGCGGGCTCATGCTGCACACGATGTACTTCGCCGACGAGGTCCGCGACTTCGGCGAGGTCGACAAGGGCCAGTCCGCGAAGATCAGAGACGGAGAGCTGGAGCTGGCCGTCCGGCTCATCGACGAGCTCTCACACGAGGAGTTCACGCCGGAACGATACGAGGACGAGCACCGCCGCCGGGTGATGGATCTGGTGAGCTCGAAGGTCGAAGGCCGGGAGATCACGACCGCCGGCCCCCCGGCTCCGCGCGCTCAGGTCATCGATCTGATGGAAGCGCTCAAGGAAAGTCTCACCAAGCGCGCCTCGGAGCCGGCGGCCTCCGCCCGCTCGGCGAAGAAGCCGCCGGTGAAGGTCGTCAAGCCCGCGGCCGCGCCGCCCGCCCGGACGGAGCGCAAGCAAGCCAAGAGGTAGCACGCCGGGAGATTTCACACCATGTACGATCCGCCGATCTTTTTCGACCTGTCGTTCGTCCGCAACGTGATCGCGGGGTTTGCGCTCACCCTGCTCGGCGCGCTCGTGCTGCTGGCCGCCGGCGTCTGGTCGTCTCAGGCCGGCGAGTGGCTCCGCGGCGAGCGCCGGCCCGCGGCGTGGCGCGCGCTCTGCGCGCTCGGCCTCGCGCTCTTCGTGATCGGCATCGTCTGGCAGCTCATCGGCTACACGCCGATCGTCAGGGACTGGTGAGCGCCGGCTCCTAGAAGATCGAAGCGGGCCTCGACGGCCCCCTCCGAACCTCCCCCAGAACCGGCTTGCGCGGGCGAAGCCCGCGCCCGATCTTGGGAGGGGGCCTCGGCGGCCCCCTCCCATACCCACCCCCAAGGAATCGCTTGCGCCGGCAAAGCCGGCGCTCGAACGCGGCGTTATCTCACGCCAGCTTCGTCGAACATGATCAGCCGATTTCTTCACCGGCTCGAAGCCCGCGCTCGAAGCGGAACGTCGCACACACGCGGCGTTCCGTGCGGGGTGGTGTTCTTTTTCTCCGACAGGCTCCTCGCGATTCAGGAGTCTGTCGGACTCATCGCGGCGCTGGTCAGTCGGTCTGAGATTGCGCTTCGAGCGCCGGCTTGGCCGGCGCAACCTGTTTGGCGGGGAGGTTCGGAAGGGGGGCTGCGCCCCCCTTCCGAGTTCCTTAGCCCTTTCCCCTGCGGTCGTTCTCGCCGCCACGGCGAGACGGCTCGGCCAGCGAGCTCTTGCCGGGCTCACGTTCCTGGCGCTGCGGCTGACTTTCCACGCGAGCCGGCGGGGGCGTCTGCCCGCGCGGCTCTCGAGTGGGCTGCGCCGGCGGCGGCGCCGGCGGGCGGCTGACCTCGGGACGACGCGCCGGCGGCTCCGATCTCGGCTGAGGCCCCGACGGCGGCGCGGGCTGCGGCGCCCCCATCTCCGGACGTTGGGGTGGGCGCTCCGGACCAGGCTGCGCAGGCGTCCGCGGCGGCACCGTCATCTGTGGACGCGGTGGCTGCGGCGCGGTCATCTCCGGACGCGACGACGGACGCTCCGACCGCCTGGGCTGACCTTCCACGCCAGCCGGCGGCTGCGGAGTCGGCGTCGGGAGCTGCATCCGCGGCTCGCGGCTGGGCTGGGAAGGCGCCGCCGCCGAAGATGGGTTCGACTCCGGGCGCGGCGCGGGTCGCTCAACCCCCGGTTGCGACCGAGGTGTCACCGGCGGCGCCGAGGGCGGCGCGCCGAACGCGCGTGGCTCGCGCTTGCCCTGGTCGCCCGGCGCGGGGGCCACTGGCGACGGCCCTTGCGGCGACGTGGGCGCGCCCATCTCCGGACCGCGCGACCGTCGCTCGGAACCCGGTCCCGCCTGCTGGCCTTGCACGCCCGGCGATCGAGCGGGCGGCACGATCGAAGGCTCGGGCGCGCGACTCGACTCCCGGTTGCTTGATGCGCGTGGTTCTCCGCGCGGAGTCGCCGGCGCGTCCAGCCGTCCACCGTCGGGTCGCGGCGCTGTGAGCTGCGGGGCGTCGGATCGTTTCTGATCGCGCCCCGACCGCGAGGCAGCCGGCGCGCTCACATCGCGAGGCGCGGGCACGATGCGAGGAGGCGGGGCCTCCGCCGAGCCGGGCGCTCTCTTCGTCTCCTCGGAGTGCGTTCCCGACCACTGCCGGGGCGCGCGCGTCGCCACGACCTCGCGCACCCGACGCTCGTCCGGCGGTCGCACGCCGCGCGCGGTCGTCGGCGTGAAGCTCGCCGGCTCCGGTCTCACGTGCAATGGCCCGCGAATCGGCTCGAAGTTGCGCCGGTCCACGTCCTTCACGCGCGTCGCGCCGATCGGGCCCCGGCCGAAGCGCTCCTGATGAACCGCGACGAGCGCGTTCTGGACGGTCGCGTTCCTGTAGACCGTGATGTTCTGGACGTTCACCACCGTGTGGCGGTTGACCACCACGTTGTTCACCACTCGGGGGCCGCCCCAGCCACCCCACCAGGGTCGCCCGACGAAGGCCACCGGTCCCCACCACGGCACCACCGGCTCGCCCCAGCCCAGCGCGACCCAGCCGACCACGGGGCCGCCCACGCTCACGCGGACGGACGGGCCTCCGCCGAAGAACGCGACCAGCGCCGGGGCGTACACGGGCCGGACGAGCACGGGTCCGGGCGCCCACGCCCACACGCTGTCGACGAAGACCCACCGACCATAGTGATACGGCGCCCAGCCCCACGGCGCCGTGTCGACCCAGGTCCACCCGTAGTACGGGTCCCACATCCAGGATCCCGTGCTGTACGGAACCCAGCCGGCAGGCACCGCCGAGGGGACCCACACCGAGCCGTAGCTCGGCGTGGCGCGCCACGTTCCGTGCCGGTCGAGGTCGCTGAGGCCGTACATCGACGGCGTCGCGTATCGGGCGCTCGGAGACTCGACGAGGTAATCGGTGCGGGCGTAGCTCCAGCGGTCGAAGACATCGAGCTCCCCGGCGGCGTAGGTCCTGAGCTGCGGGGCGCCGCTCCCCTCGATGATCACACCGTGTCCCGAGGCGATCGCGGCCGACTGGCCGGTCGGAGCCGTCACCGTCGCGCTGCCGCCGCGTCGAACGGTGAACGAGGTTCGGTCCTCGCCGACGTCCGCGCGATAGTAGCCGGCCCGATCGATGATGAAGGCCGCGCCCGGCGTGTCGAGCTCGACGACGCGGCCCGGCTCGAGCGACCGCAGGTCCACCGAGAGGTGGCCCGAGGTCAGCTTCAACTGGAGGATGTCGGGTTCGTGATTCAGGATCCCGATGGCGGTACCGCCCCAGGCCCGCACGAACCCCCGTGAGTCGATCTGCATCTCGAGGTTGCCGGGCGAGCCCGTGTACAGCTCGTCGCCGGGGGCGAGCGCCGTGTTCACCTGCGCCGCTGCCCACTCGGCGGCGCCAGGCCGCCAGAAGGAGACCTCGCCATCCACATAGCTCAGACGCGGTGGCGTGGGACCGGCCGCCTCTGAGTCACCCCAGGCGACCGGGGGCTCGGCCGCCCGCGCCAGCGACAGAGTCGTGATCGGAGTGCCTGCGATCGACAGCACCAGCGCCACGGCGGCCGCGACGGCGTTTCTCACTCGCATCTTCGCTCCTCCCAGGGACCAGCAACCCATCGGTCTCGAAGGTCGATCCGACGCCGCCGGTCTGCCGTTCCTCTCATGGAAGCGATAAACACATCCGTGTCGGCTGCGTCCAATTGAGCAGACTGGGGAAGATGACGCACTGTTTACAGCCAGCCCAACAAAGGACACGGCCATGACAAAGCGGACTTACGGCCCCATCGCTGTGGGAATACTCGGAGTGATCGTGCTGATCGCCGCGAGCGTCGTCCCGAGCCAGACGTGGCAAGGGCGCCGACACGGGGGGTGGGGGCCGTGGGGTCCGCGGGTCTTCGTCGGCCCCCGTGTCGTCGTGCCGCCTCTCTACGTCGGGCCCCGCTTCGTCGTCGGTGTGCCGTATGGGTATCCCTACCGCGTCTACTCTCCCTACTACCCGGTGTACGCGCCGACTTACCCCGCGTATCCACCAGCTTACGGCGCAGCTTACGGCGCAGCTTACGGCGC
>Ga0187892_10007132_pt1 | contig 16121 bp, 11 predicted proteins | sample MA1701073metaG_FD_139345 | JGI IMG/M metagenome (GOLD analysis project Ga0187892, IMG submission 139345) | Bio-ooze microbial communities from a basaltic lava cave in the Kipuka Kanohina Cave System on the Island of Hawaii, USA - MA170107-3 metaG ... | reverse complement strand
GCACGGGGTGCCGTTCTAGCACGAGGTTCCCTGCGCGCCCGGGAGGCAGTCCATGAAGACTCTCGTGCATGCGCTGATCGATTGGCCGCAAGGCGTGGCACGACACTTCTACTGGATTGCACCCCTGTTCGCCCGGTTCGCGGTCGGCTGGGTGTTCCTGTGGAGTGGCTGGGGCAAGCTCACGCACCTGGAGCTGGTGACGGAGAATTTCGCAGGCTGGGGCATCCCGTTGCCCGAGCTGCTCGCCCCCTTCGTCTCGGGAGTGGAATTTATCGGCGGCATCTGCCTGCTGGTCGGCATCTTCACGCGCATATTCGCCGGCGCGCTCGCGGTCGTCATGCTGGTCGCCATCGCGACCGTTCAGTTGGAGCAGGTTGATTCGCTGCTCACGCTGCTCGGGCTCGAGGAAGTCCAGTTCCTCGCCCTGTTTCTGTGGCTCGCGATCGCGGGGCCCGGCACGGTTTCGGTCGACCGCGTCCTGCAGGGACGGATGGGCCAGCCCTGAGTCAGCCAGTGGCCGAATAGGGCCCCAACCGGGGCCCCCAACGGGTTTAGAGCAAGGCGATGGCCTGCACGAGAATCGCCCGCAGCGGCGCGGCTTCCGCAGCCGTGAGCACGCGCAGCCGCACCAGCAGGTCGACCTGGATCACGACAGCGCGCACAAGCGCCTTCGCCGCTGTGGTTCTTCCGCGGTTGAGCAACTTCTGCGCTGCCACGATCTGCGCCTTGAGCAGGTCACCGATGTGGCGGGACAGCGCGCCGCTCGCGACCAGCTGATCCACCAGACCCAGCGCGGGCGCCAGCACTGCTCCGGGCGCATTGACCGTTACCGTGTGCGTCGCGCTGCCCGAGGCATCGTCATCCGCAACCGTGACGATGACCGTGAACGTGCCGGCAGCCGCGTAGACATGCACCAGCGAGAAGTCCTGGCCGTTCAGCACTGCCTGCCGCGGTCCGGAGCCGTCGCCGAAATTCACCGTGACGGTCCAGTCGTCCGCGCCCGGGTCGGTGAAGGATCCGGTCAGGGTGTAAGTCGCGCCGGCAGTCACGGTCGCGTCGGCAATGCTGCCCACTGCGGGCGCCACGTTGGCGACCGTGACGGTGAGCGTCGCCGTATCCGTCAAGCCGTCGTTGTCGGTAACGGTGAGAGTGACCACGTACACGCCGTCCTGCGCGAAGGCATGCGTGACGTCGACACCGGAGGCACTCGCTCCATCGCCGAAGCTCCACTCGTAGGACGCGATCGTCCCATTGGTGTCCAGCGATGCGGAGCCGGAGAAGTTCGCGCTGCCGCCTTCGTCGAGGCTTGCAGGCCCCGAAACAGCGGCAATGGGGGGCAGCGTGTTGCTTTCGACCGCCGATTCGACGTCATCGGGCAGGAGCGCCAGCAGGTCGTAGCCCGTCAGCATCTCGATGGCATCGACGGTCGTGAGATAGTTGGACCAGTCCACGTTGCGGATGCCGGGCTGGTTGGGCATGTTGACCGCGATGACTTCGAGGTCGCGATAGTCCTGGATCTGCGCGAGACCCAGGTCACGCGGCATCAGCACCGCCACCTTCCAGGTGCTAGCCGGAATGACCACCTTGCCCTCGTTCTTGAGGGTGCCGGCATTGCCCGCCACACCGGTGACGATGTAGACCTCGCGATCAGCGAAACGCGCCTCGTCGCCGAGGAAGTCCTCGAAGTCGGCCCACGGGCCCTGGTTTAGGTCCGCGGCCTGCGCCACGATGTTGCTGAACAGGTAGGTTCGCGCATTGTCCAGGCTTCCGGTGGTGCGATCGACCGAGCGGGTCATGTGCCCGCGGTCGATGCCGAAGCCGTGGAAGGCGGTGGAGCCCGTGTAGTCCGCGGTGTTGATCTGCGTGAACGTCCCGGGCAGTGCCGGGTCCATCGTGAAGCAGTCGCAGCGGTCCTCGGGACCGAAGTGCGTCGCGTCGAGGTTGTACGAGACCCAATTCGGCGAGCCGCGACCGTCGTTGTACGAGGCCGTGAACTGCGGGTAACGCACGATGAAATCGTCGGCGGGATCGCCGTCGGCCGGCTCGCCGAACTCGGCGTTGTTCCCGTATTGCGCAGTGCCGCCCGCGACCGCCACGCGTGTCGGCAGCGTGATCGTGCCGGTGGTTCCGTCCGCCGCCGTGGCGCGCAGGATCGCCGAGCCTTCGGCCAGCGCCGTGAACACGCCGTTCTGGTCGATGCTCGCGATGGCGGGCGTATCCGAGGCAAAGACGAATGTGGTCGGAATGTCGTTGCCGAGGAAGTCCTCGAGCGTGGCGAAGATTTGGTCCTGGTAGCCCACGGGCAGCGGCGGATCGCTGGCAAAGCGGCCGGTGAACGTCACCACGTTCACGCCCGGAGGCGCATCCTCGTTGCAGAGTCCAAAGCTCGAGGGCGCGGCCCGCCAGACATTGTTCGAATCGCGCTGCAAGGAGACTCCCTGCGGCGTGTTGTTTTGCGCGACGCCGATGTCGACGGACGTCAGACCGGCTGCCGGACCATTGGTCGCAGTGAGAACGCCCTCGTAAGACAGGAACTCGACCACGGCGCCGGTGCTGTCCACCAGCGCGAAACCGTCCTGCGGGCCGTTCTGGATGCCGTCCTGCGGATAGTTGAAGGCCAGCACGCCGCGCGTGTCGCAGCTCGCCGGCAGCACGCCGCTCAAGGCCCGGGTGTTGTACACCGCGCCGCCCGTGAGGTTGTAGAGCACGATGCTGAAGCCGGACAGGTCGGTGCCCGCGGGCCCGACGACTTCGATCGCTTCGCCCACGTCGGTGCCGGCGTTGTCGTAGTGGATTTCGCTGAAGCGCACGTCCGTGGCGGGCGGCTGGACGGCAGTGACGGTGATGGCCGACGAGCCCGAAACGCCATTGGGCGCGGCTGCGGAAATAAGCGCATCGCCGGGGGCCTGCCCCGTGACGAGCCCCGTGACACTCACCGAAGCGATTTCGGGCGCCGAGCTGCTCCACGTAAAGACGGTTCCCGGCACGGGCTGCCCATTCGCAGCCAGTGCGGTGGCCGCAAGCTGCACGCTCGCATTCACGTTCACCGTGGCGCTCGTCGGCGCCACCGTGACGTTTACCACCTCGGCGGGTGGCTGCGGGTCGCCGTCGTTGCAGGCGCCGAAGGTATTCGCGGCGGGCGCATTCCAGCTGCCGTCCTCATTGCGAGCCAGCGAGAGTCCTGCCGGCTCGTTGCCGGCTTCGCTCACGCCGATGTCAGTGGAGGTCTGGCCATTGGCCGGACCTCCCACCGCCACGAAGGCGCCTTCGTAGGACAGGAATTCGACGACGGTACCGCCGGCATTCACCAGCGCCATGCCATCGGGAGCGCCATTCTGAATGCCGTTGACGGGATAGTTCAGGACCACGACGCCACGCGCGTCGCAGGTGGGAGGGATGACACCGCTCAGTGCGTCGGTGTCGTACGGGGCACCGCCACTGCCGTTATAGAGCACGATGCTCCAGCCCGTGAGGTCGGCACCCGCGGGCCCGGAGACCTCAATGGCCTCGCCAGCGTCGGTGCCAGCGTTGTCGTAGTGAAGCTCGCTGAAGCGGATCACCTGCCCATGCACGAGTCCGCTGGCAAAAAACAGAACGGAGGCAAGCGCGATTCTGAACATCGATTGAAACCCCCAGCGCGGCGTTATGTTTATTGGAGGTACACGGCAACGCCGAGTGTAGCGCGCCGGGATGACCGCGGCATGTCAACGCGTCTTCCGGGCCCCGGATCTAGACTTGCGCCGACTTCCACCTTCCGCGCGTGAACAGCCACAGCGTGAAGAGCCCGACCGCCGTTTCCGAGACGAACACGCCCCAGAACACGCCCGAGTGCTGCCAGCCGAACTCGATCGCCAGGAGCCACGACAGCGGGATCTGGATCAGCCAGAAGAACACGGCGTTGATCCAGGTCGGCGTCGCGGTGTCGCCGGCGCCGTTGAACGCCTGCACGGCGACCATCCACCAGCCGTAGACGAACAGCGAATACGACAGGATCCTGAGCCATTCGGCGCCGATCGCGATCACCGCCGCGTCGTCGGTGAAGAGCTGCATGAACTCGTTCGGCAGCGCGAAATAGATCACGGACACCCCGAGCAGGAACACCATGTTGTAGGCGCCGATGCGCCACACCGAGGCCTCCGCGCGCTCCGGGTGTCCCGCGCCGAGGTTCTGGCCGACCAAGGTCGCGGCCGCATTCGACATGCCCCAGGCCGGCATCATGGTGAACATCATGATGCGGATCGCGATGGTCGCGCCGGCGACCGCCTGGCTGCCGATGTCCGCGAGGATCCGCATCAGGAAGATCCACGCGCTCATCGCGACGATCATCTGGCCGATGCCCCCGAGCGAGGTGCGCACGATGTTGCGCAGGATCGCCCCGTGCCAGACGAGATGCGAGCGCAGCACGCGCAGGTGCGGCCCGCCGCGGAACAGGATCCAGAGCTGCATCAGCACGCCCGAGCCGCGGCCGATGGTGGTCGCGATCGCCGCACCCTCGATGCCGAGAGCCGGCACCGGCCCGAAACCGAAGATCAGGATCGGGTCGAGCACAATGTTCAGGCCATTCGCGAACCACAGCACGCGCATCGCCGCAGCTGCATCCCCCGCCCCGCGGAAAACCGCGTTGATCGTGAACAGGAGCATGAGCACGGCGTTGCTGCCGAGCACCCACTGCATGTACGGGTAGCCGTGGCGGAGCGCCCAGTCATCCGCGCCGAGCAGCCGCAGCAGGTCCTGCGCGTACACGATGCCGGCGACCGCGAACGGCACCGACGCCGCGATCGCGATCCAGATCGCCTGCACCGCCGACACCGCGGCTTCCTCGGGCTTGCCCTCGCCGATACGCCGCGCGACCACGGCGGTCACCGCCATCGCGAGGCCGATGCCGATCGCGTAGAGCAGGAACAGCAGGGTCTCGGTCAGACCGACCGTGGCGACCGCGGAGGAGCCGAGCTTGCCGACGAAAAAGATGTCGACCACCGCGAAGGTCGACTCGAGCACCAGCTCCAGCACCATCGGCACCGCGAGCAGGAACACCGCGCGCCGCAGCGGGATCTTCGTATAGTCGGCGCCGGTGCCACGGATGGCGTCGCGCAGCTCCGCCCACACCGGGCGCCGCCCGGCCTCAACGTCGGGAACATTCGCAGCCTGCATGCGCCGTCAGGCCTGGGCCGCGGTGAGGCGAGTGCCGCAATGAGGATCGCGGATTCTTGAGGTCTGTCGGCGCGGCATGGGCGGCTACACTAAGGCCGCGCGTCGGACCGGGCAAGCGTTGTCGCGAGACGGCTCCAGTCGGGAACCCTGCGGACTCCTGCAGGTCCGATGACTGCAACATGCTGAACGCCCTGCGCCAGTTCTTCGACCAGCGGATCGCGGGCGATCCGCTGCAGACAGCCGAACAGGCGGAAATCCGCGCGCGGGTCGCCGCGGCGGCCTTGCTGGTCGAGGTCGTACGTGGCGACGACCGCTTCACGCCGGAGGAGCGCGAGGCCGTGCTCGGATCGGTGCGGCGCAAGTTCGGGCTCGCACCCGCTGAAGCGGAGGCGTTGCTAGGCTTGGCGGAGGCCGAAGCGCGCGACGCCCACGACTACTACCAGTTCACCTCGCGAATCAATGCGAGCTTCGGGGCGGACCGCAAGGTGCGGCTGATCGAGGAGCTCTGGCGCGTCGCGCTCGCCGATGACCTGCTGCACCGGCACGAGGAACACCTGATCCGCCGCGTCGCGGACCTGCTGCACGTCCCGCACCGTGCCTACATCCATGCGAAGCTTCGCGCGCAGGGGCAGCAGTTGGCAGTCAGGTCGGAATAGAGGGCAATTTCGCCGACGCGGCCGGCGCAGAGAGGTGATCGTCCCTACGCGATCGCCGCCCGCTGCACCCGCTGTGGCTGCGACACTCCGTATCCCTGGGCGTAGTCCACGCCGAGACCGCGCAGCACCTCGATGATCTCGGCGTTCTCGGCCCACTCGGCGATGGTCTGCTTGCCGGTCAGGTGCCCGATTTCGTTGATCGAGCGCACCATCTCGCGGTCGATCGGGTCGTGCAGCACGCCTTTCACGAAGCGGCTGTCGATCTTGAGGAGGTCCACCGCTTCCCCCGTCCGACCAGCGCAATCTAGGCCCGCAGGCCGCAACTCCGCGCAAACACCCGTGACACCGCGTCAGTCGCACCCGCGGGGCGGCAACAGTGCCGCTATCCGTGCGATGAAATCCAGCGGGTGGACCCCAGCGGTACGCAGCGGCCAGTCGGAGCTCGCAAGTGGCTAATTCGTAAGAATTTGTGGCCGGAAGTCTCGCGTCGTCAACCACACAGAAGATCCACCGACTAGAATTCGGGTTCCTGCCTCACCGCCATAGGTTGTTGAATCTAGAGCATCGGTCGAGCCGCCAATCGTTCCTCTTCCACTATTTCTCCACGAGACCGCATAACCTTCGCCGGGAACCCGCAAAACCTGGCTGGAATCTGCGTAGCGCGGCAGTGCGAATCCCTTCGATTCCTGCAGATTCCGCGGCAGTATTCGCGATTCTTCGCGTCATCGAACGGGTTCCCTGCGCATCTGGCAAACCTGACCGTGCTCAGATCTGATCTTCGCTCGTACAATCCGCTCTTTCATTCTCTCTTCAAGAGGTCCTTCATGCGCCTGACCGGCCGATTGCTCGTCATCGCGTCCGCTTGTCGCCGTGATTTCGTTGCTGCGCGCGATGCGTTCGCGCTGATGGAGAGCAGCGCACACTTAGAGAGAATCGCCATCCGCGTGTAGCAATGCTCAATTACATCTTTACCACGCCCGTGCTGCGCAACATGGTCGAACTGACGCCGGAGCAGCGCGCGGAAATTTGCGAGCATCTGCTGTCGCTACGCGCCGCAGCGCCGGGCGAGTCGAGATCGAATCGCGGTGGATGGCATTCCAGCGGGAATTTGTTCGCGCCGGAGCACCGGCAGTTTCCCGCGGTGCGCGACGCGATCGCGAAGGCGCTTTTTCAATACTTCGCGGAGGTCTTCGACTACCGAGGCGAAGTGCAACTCGCACTCATCGGCTGGACGGTCATCAACCGAGCAGGCGACTTCAACGTGCCGCACAATCACGCGGCGAACCTGCTCAGCGGCACGCTCTATCTCAGCGTGCCGGAGGGGATGACAGGCGGGGCGATCAATTTTCAGGATCCGCGGCTCAACCTGAATGCGTACGACACCGAAGGAATGCGGCGCTTGAAATTGAACCCGCCGTGGATGGGCACGTGGTTCAGCGTGCAGCCGAGTGCAGGCGAGATCATTGTTTTCCCGGCGTGGCTAAACCACTGGGTCGAGCCGTTTCAGTGCGACCAGTCGGACGCACTACGGATCGTAATTTCGTTCAACTGCAAGTTGCCGTAGTTACGCACACGTCTGCCGCTGGAGCTGGTCGCATGCGGCGGCGATGTCGTGGCCTTTTGCGCGGGGATCGTCGCGCGGACGCCGAGTGTGCTGCCGGACAGTGCACTGGGCTACGCCGCCGAGATCCCCCGCTGCCGCCCACCGCAGCGAGCGCACTGCACGATGTCGATGTCGGAGAACGGACAGTCCACCTCTTCCGCTGCGCGGAAATGGAGAAGACAATCCCTAAGCGATGGCGGCCCTCTGCACCCGCTGTGGCTGCGACACTCCGTATCCCTGGGCGTAGTCCACGCCGAGCCCGCGCAGCACTTCGATGATCTCGGCGTTCTCGGCCCATTCGGCGATGGTCTGCTTGCCGGTCAGGTGGCCGATCTCGTTGATCGAGCGCACCATTTCGCGGTCGATCGGGTCGTGCAGCACGCCCTTGACGAAGCTGCCGTCGATCTTGAGGAAATCCACCGGGAAATGCTTGAGGTAGCCGAATGACGACAGCCCGGTGCCGAAGTCGTCGAGCGCGAATTTGCAGCCGAGCTCCTTGAGCGCCTGGATGAAGCGGCTGGCCTGCGAGAAGTTCGCGATCGCCGCGGTCTCGGTGATCTCGAAGCAGATCTTGCTGCCGTCGATGCCGCTCCGGTGGAACTGCTCGATCACGAACGGGAGGAACTTGTCGTCGCCGAGGCTCTGGCCCGAGAGGTTGATCGAGCACATCGTCAGGCGCCGGCGCTCGTCAGCCTCCGACACCAGCCAGCGGAATGCACTGTCGATCACCCAGCGGTCGATCGAGGGCGTGATGCCGTAGCGCTCGGCCGCGGCGATGAACTGGTCGGGCGCCACGATCTTGCCGCTCTCGTCGCGCATCCGCAGCAGCAGCTCGAAGTGCTCGCCGGCATCTTCCTGCTGCAGCGGCTGGATGGTCATGCGGAACAGCTCGAAGCGCGACTCCTCGAGCGCGTTGTTGATGCGCGCAGCCCACTGCATCTCGCGGCGCCGGCGCATCAGGTCGATGTCGTTTTCCTCGAAGCAGTGCACGCGGTTGCGGCCCGATTCCTTGGCCGCGCCGCAGGCCGAGTCGGCCGCGGACAGCACCGAGGCCACGTCCTCGTTTTCGGCCGTGATCGGCACCACGCCGATCGAGGCGCCGAGCCGGAAGGTGCGGTCCTCCCAGGTGTAGCGGAAATTGCGGATCGCGTCGCGCAGGGTCTCGGCGGTGCGCAGCGCCTCCTCCAGGGAGCAGCTCTCGAGCAGCACGCCGAATTCGTCGCCGCCGAGGCGCGCCAGCGTGTCGCGCCAGCGCACCTTGGACTTCAGGAGCGCACCCACCTGGCCGAGGAGCGCATCGCCGGCCGAATGGCCGCAGGTGTCGTTGACGATCTTGAACTGGTCGATGTCGATGTAGCAGAGCGCGTAGGAGGTCTCGCGCGCCTTGGCGCTCTTGAGTGCGCGCTCGAGCCGGGTCTCGAACTCGCGGCGGTTGACCAGGCCTGTGAGCACGTCGTGGCTCGCGTGGTAGGACAGGCGGCGGTTCAGCTCGCGCGACTCGGACACGTCGTGGAACACGAGCACGCCGCCCGTGACCGTGCCGCTGCCGTCGCGGATCGGCGAGGCCGTGCTCTCGATGTAGAGCTCGTTGCCGTCCTTGCGGATCAGGAGCATCGGCCGCACCGACTTGATCGAGCGGATGCGCCGCACCGCGACCGCGAGCGGGTTCTCGAGCGGTTCGCAGGTTTCCTCGTGGAACGAGCGGAAAATCTCGTCGATGGTGCGTCCGAGGCTGTCCTCGAGTCGCCAGCCGGTCAGCTCCTCGGCGACCGGGTTCAGGTACTCGACGCGGCCGTGCGCGTCGCAGGTGATCACACCGTCGCCGATCGACTGCAGCGTGATCTGGGCGCTCTCCTTCTCGCGGAACAGCGCCTCCTCGTAGAGCTTGCGCTCGGTGATGTCGAGTTCGACGCCGATCAGCCGGCGCAGGCGGCCCTGGTCGTCGACGCGTGCGACCGCACGGCCGATCACCCAGCGCCACTCGCCGTCCGTGTGCTTGAGCCGGTGCACGCTTTCGAACATCGGCGTCTTGCCGGCGATGTGATCGCGCATCGAGGCCGACACGCGCGCGAGATCCTCGGGATGCACCATGCGGTGCCAGTCCGGCGAGGTGATGACGTCGCCCTCGGCGAAGCCGAGCATCGCCTTCCAGCGCGGCGAGAACCAGGTGTGATTGGTCTGCGCGTCGTAATCCCAAAGGCCATCGTTGGCGCAGGGCAGCGCCATTTCCTGGCGCTCCTGCATGTCGGCGAGGCGATCGGCCAGCGACAGTTTTTCGAGTCCGCAGGCCAGGCTTGTACCCACCAGCTTCAGGAGCAGGTGCAGGTTGACGTCCCAGCCGTCACGCGGTGCGGACGAAGCGAAGGCGAGGAATCCGCGCACCGTGCCCTGCACGGCGAACGCGATCAGAAGCATCGAGCGGATGTCGAGGCCGGCGAGTCGCTCGGCGTCGCCCGCCTGTTCGGGACGCACATTGACCGTGTCGCGGATCTCAAGGATGCGCACGTGCTCGAGCCGGGAGCGGATCCAGGGCAGCGACTCGAGCAACTCGCCTTTCAGGATCTCGGGCCGGCACTGTGCGAACGGCCCCTTCGAGCTCGCGATCGAGTCGATGCGCTCGCCGTGGCCGTCGAGCAGCACCAGGAACACGGCGTCGGTCTGGACCGCCTCGCGCAGGATCTCGAGGCTCTGACGGATCACCGCGTCGGCGTTGCCGGTGCTCAGGTTCTGGAAGTCGACTGCGACCTTGGTGCAGGCGAGGTCGATGCCGAGCGGCGGGCGGTCCGGACGCGCCTGCCACAGCTTCGACGAAAGCACGTCGGAAGCCGTGAAGTCGGGACTCGATTCGCCTTGCACCGTCGGCACCCGGATGGGATCCCCCTGATCTCGAGGCAGTCTCGCAGCCTCGCGTGTGCTGGCCGAAGGAACCAGTTAACGATTCGGGCCCTTCCCCGGAACCGCTGGTTGCGGGGGCATTTTGTCAGAATCGTTTAGGAATGCAAGCTAAGCGTCTGTATTTGCTATAATCCTGACGCTAGTCCGGAGGCAAAATCTGACCCGACCGGACGATCACCGGGTTGCCTTCGCCATCCCTCTGCACCCGCCAGCGGCGGTAGTTCCACAGCCAGTCAGCCGGCTGCTCGCGCGTGAGCGCCTCGACCGCCGCCGCGTAGCGCTCGAGCAGCGCACCCTCCGCCAGCGCCTCCCTGGCAGCGGCCAGCGGCACGAACTGCACGCGGTAACGCCCCGGCGCGGTGCGGCGCATGGCCAGGTACCAGATCGGCAGCCCGGCCGCGCGCGCGATCGCATCCGGTCCGACGAAGAATGCCGTGTCAAGGCCCATGAACCGGGTGAAGTAACGCACGCCGGAAGAGGTCGGCGCCTGGTCGGCGACGATCGCCAGGATGCGCGCCGGGCCGCGGTAGCGCATCACCCGCATCAGGAGCCGCTGCGCCGCGATCATCTCGGCGCCGAAGCGCGAGCGGATGGTCAGCATCAGGCGATCGCCAAAGCGGCTCTTGAGCGGCTTGTAGGCGGCATGCACCGGGTGTCGCATGGCGACGCAGAGTTTCAGCAGCAACCATTCCCAGTTGCAGTTGTGCGAAGTCACGACCATGACCGACTGCCCGGCGGCCAGCGCCGCACGCAGCGGCTCATCGCCCGCTAAGCAGATGCGCCGGTCGATCTCCTCGCGTGCGATCGTCGCAGCCTGGATGATCTCGGCCGATACCTGGCCGAAGCCGCGATAGAACCTGTGGCGCGTGGCGCGAACCCAGTCCGGGGGCTGGTCGGGGAAGCAGGCCGCGATCTGCATCTCGACGATGTCACGGCGGTGCCGCAGCACATGCTCGGCAAGCCAGGCGAAGGAGCGGCCAATCGCATACCAGGCGGGCAGCGGCAGCGAGGCGAGCGCGCGCAGCCACCAAGGCAGACGTGAGAACGGTCGCCGCTCTCCGAAATCCCTCGCGCGCTGCCAGCGGCGCGCATGCAGGCGGGCCTTGTGGTACCGGGCAGGCCGTGGCATCGACGATCAGTCAGCCGCGGCAAGCTCGAGTACCTGCGCGACTTCGCGCCAGGACACCAGCTTGAAATTCTGCCGCAGCCCCGCCGGCTCATTGCGGCCGTCCTGCACGACGAGCAGGCCGTCGGGATAGTCGGGACCCAATGGCACGCTCGTGACCTCGAGGCCGTCGGTGTCCGAGGTGCCGTCGATGCGGCCCTCCGCATCCGCCGTCACGCCGAAGAGGCCCAGGAATGCATTGTCGCCCTCCAGGCGGTACAGCGCGTAGTTATTGGCGCCCTGGTTCGACATGACCAGATACCCAGACCCCTCCCGCCCTCGCCAGATCGCGAGACCTTCCAGGTCCGCCACCAGCCCATTGGGACCGCCCACGCGATCGACGCGCTTGCGCCGCGAGCCACCGCTGGCTTCCGCGCTGTACTTCCAGAGCGCGACATCTTCCTCGGCGATGTAGAGCAGGCCTCGCTCGTCGTCCGCGACGCAGCCTTCGGCCTGGCTGCCGACCACGAATTCCCGGACCAGGCGCGCGGCGACGACCTGGCGCTCGCCGGTCAATCGCCACTGCCGCACGCGCCCGCTGCCCGCATCATTCACGAACACGTGGAACTCGCCGGCAGCGCTGGCATAGAGGCAGAGGCCATACGGCTCGCGTAGCCCGCTCGGCACGCCGGAGCCCAGCGGCTGAAGCTGCCGGGCCTGAGGGTCGAGCTGGTAGAACCGGATCGAGTTATCGCTGCGATTGCTGGCCGCGACCAGGACAACCTGGCGATCGCCCAGCGGAAATCCATCGCGCAGGTCCACATTGTTGAGGCGACCGTCAGGCAAGGACTGCAACAGCTTGCCGTCGAGGTCGTAAAGGTGGAGGCCGCGTTGCTTGTCGGTGCCGATGACGAGACTCTGCGCGGGATCACTGCGATTGACCCAGATCGCCGGATCGTCGGCGGCATCGCCCGGGCTGGCTACGGGCTCGGTTTCCGCGATTGCCGCAACGTGCCGTACCGCGGCGGCCCCCGGCGCAGGCATTGCGGCGGCCGACTGCCGCGCCAGATGCATGGAGGTGGCCGCCATTGCAAGCAGTGCCAGCAGCGGGAATGGGCGGATCATCGGGCGACTCATGGTATCCGACCGGGATGTGACAGTGGCGCACAATCGCGCGACAATCCGCCAGTTGCAGGAGCCGCGACCATGACCGGCAAACAGCATCAGATCGGCCACTACATCGGCGGGCGCAAGGTCGGCGGTGGTTCCAGCCGCACTCTCCCCGTCTACAACCCGGCGCTCGGCGTCGCGACCACCGAGGTCGCGCTCGCGAGCGCGGACGAAACCCGTGGGGCCATCGCCAATGCCCGCGAGGCTCTGCCCGGATGGTCTGCCACGCCCGCGCTCAGGCGCGCGCGCGTGCTGTTCCGCTTCCGCGACCTCGTGGACCGCCACGCCGACGAGCTGGCGGGCATCCTGACGCGCGAGCACGGCAAGGTGCTCTCCGATGCGCGGGGTGAGGTCACGCGCGGCCTGGAAATCGTCGAGTTCGCCTGCGGCATTCCTCATCTACTGAAGGGCGAGTACAGCGACGCCGTGGGCTCCGGTATCGACAGCTGGTCGCTGCGCCAGCCGGTCGGCGTCTGCGCCGGCATCACGCCCTTCAATTTCCCGGCGATGGTGCCATTGTGGATGTTCCCGATCGCCATCGCCTGCGGCAACACCTTCGTGCTCAAGCCCTCCGAGAAGGACCCGGGCTGCCCGATCCGCCTCGCCGAGATGCTGACCGAGGCCGGCGCGCCCGTGGGCGTGCTGAACGTCGTGAACGGCGACCGCGAGGCCGTGGACACGCTCCTCACCGATCCCGGCGTCGACGCCGTGAGTTTCGTCGGCTCGACGCCGATCGCCGAGCATGTCTACCGCACCGGTTCGAATCACGGCAAGCGCGTGCAGGCGCTCGGCGGCGCGAAGAATCACATGGTCGTCATGCCGGATGCCGATGTCTCGGTCGCGGCGCACGCGCTTGCAGGTGCCGCCTATGGTTCGGCCGGCGAGCGCTGCATGGCGATCTCCTGCGCGGTCGCCGTGGGCGATGCCGGCGACCGCCTGATCGCGGCGCTGAAACCGGAGCTCGCGGCGATCAAGGTGCTGCCCGGCACGGCCGAGGGCGCGGACATGGGGCCGCTCGTGACGCGCGAGCATCTCGAGCGCGTGCTCGGTTACGTGGAAATTGGCGTCCAGGAAGGTGCGAAGCTCGTGGTGGACGGGCGCGGTCTCCAGGTGCCGGGCCACGAGCGCGGTTTCTTCATGGGCCCGGTGCTGTTTGACCGGGTCACGCCCGCGATGCGCGTGTGGCGCGAGGAGATCTTCGGGCCGGTGCTGATCGTGGTGCGGGTGCCGACGCTCGATGCCGCGCTCGAGCTGGTCGCCGCGCATCAATACGGCAACGGCACCGCGATCTTCACGCGCGACGGCGGCACCGCGCGCGAGTTCTGCCGGCGCGTGACCGCGGGCATGGTGGGCATCAACGTGCCGATCCCGGTGCCCATGGCCTTTCACAGCTTCGGCGGCTGGAAACGCTCGCTGTTCGGACCGCTGCACATGCACGGCCCCGATGGCGTGCGCTTCTACACCCGGCTCAAGACCGTCACCGCGCGCTGGCCCGAGGGCTCCAAGGGTGCCGAGTTCACGATGCCGACGATGAGGTGAGTCTGTGCATGGCCTGATGATGCGGACGCCGCTCACGATCACCTCGATCATGCGGCACGCAGAGCGGGTCAACGGCGCTCGCGAAGTCGTCTCCGTCACCGCGGAGAACCCGCGTCACCGCTGCACGCTGCGCGAAGTCTTCGGCCGCGCCCGCCGGCTTGCGAATGCGCTGGTGCAGGCGGGCGTGCGCCCGGGCGACCGGGTCGCAACGCTCGCCTGGAACGACCACCGCCATCTCGAGCTCTACTACGCCGTGTCCTGCATCGGCGCGGTGCTGCACACCATCAATCCGCGCCTGTACGCAGAGCAGATCACCTACATCGCGAATCACGCCGGGGACCGCTTCCTGTTCGCGGACCTCACGCTCCTGCCGCTGGTCGAGAAGCTGCGCCCGGCGCTCGGGACCATCGAGCGCGTAATCGCGCTCGGTGGCGAGGGTTACGAGGCTTTCATTGCGGACCAGCCCGACACCTTCGACTGGCCGGAGCTCGATGAGCGCACCGCGAGCTCGCTCTGCTACACCTCGGGCACCACCGGCAATCCCAAGGGCGTGCTCTACGACCATCGCTCGACCGTGCTGCACAGCTATGGCTCGGCGCTCGTCGACACCATGGGCATCAGCAGGAACGACACCGTGCTCGTGGTCGTGCCGATGTTCCACGCCAATGCCTGGGGCCTGCCCTACAGCATCCCGATGGTCGGCGCGAAGTTCGTCTTTCCCGGGCCGAAGATGGGCGACGGCGCGACGCTGGCCGCACTGATCAGGGAAGAGCGCGTCACCATCGGCATGGGCGTGCCGACCGTATGGCAGAACCTGCTTGCCCACACGCGTGAGCAGGGCATCGTCCTGGATTCCCTCGAGCGTGTGCTGACCGGCGGCTCCGCCTGCCCGCTCTCGGTCATGGACGAATTCCGGGAACGGCACGGGGTCTGGACCATTCACGCCTGGGGCATGACCGAGATGAGCCCGCTCGGCTCCACCAACGCGCGACCGCTCGACTACGACCGGCTGCCCCGGGATCAGCAGGACGCGATTCGCAACCGCCCGGGACGGCCGCCTTTCGGCGTCGAGATCCGGGTCGTGGACGATGCCGGAAGCGAGCTGCCCTGGGACGGCAAGACCTCCGGCATCCTGCAGGTGCGCGGTCCCTGGGTCTGCAGCGACTACTTCGAGCTCGGCGAGAGGAGCGCCGCGCACGGCGCGGATGGGTGGTTTGCGACCGGCGACGTCGCGAACATCTCCGAGGACGGCCAGATCCAGATCACCGACCGCGCCAAGGACGTTATCAAGTCCGGCGGCGAGTGGATCAGCTCGATCGACCTCGAATGCACCGCCGCCGGCCATCCCAAGGTGCAGCAGGCGGCCGTGATCGGCGTGCCGCACCCGAAATGGGACGAGCGTCCGCTGCTCATCGTCGTGCCCCGTCCGGGTGAGCCGCCGACCAAGCAGGAACTCCTGGCCTGGCTCGAAGGCCGGGTCGCGAAGTGGTGGATCCCGGACGATGTCGCCTTCGTCGACAAGATTCCGCTGACCGCCACCGGCAAGATCTCGAAGATCGAACTGCGCAAGCAGTTCAGGGAATTCCGCTTCCGCTGACTACCAGATCCCGCGGCAGTAATTGCGGCTGTCGGCGAGGATCTGTCGGGCGAGCGCCTGGGCCTCGGCTTCCTGCTGCGGATTGAGCCGCCCGCCGGCGTCGCGCACCGACTCGCCGTGCTGCGCGCGCATCGTCTGCGTTCCCTCGAAGCTGGCGTAAACCGCCTCGCGCAGGTGCAGATCCACGAGGCGGTAGGCGTGCGCCCGGACCGGGTCGGGCTGGCCGCCGGTGCTCGCCGGTACGCCGCGCTCGTAATGCCGCGCCAAGGCCAGGAGCGCCGCGGGATCGCCCTGGCGCCAGCGTGCCTCCCAGGCCTCGAAGCCTTCCTGGCTGTGGCCCAGGCGCTCGGCCCAGCGCTGCCCCGCGATAAAGTCGCCGCCACGCGCGGCGCGCTGGAGCCAGTC
>Ga0187892_10007127_pt1 | contig 16128 bp, 7 predicted proteins | sample MA1701073metaG_FD_139345 | JGI IMG/M metagenome (GOLD analysis project Ga0187892, IMG submission 139345) | Bio-ooze microbial communities from a basaltic lava cave in the Kipuka Kanohina Cave System on the Island of Hawaii, USA - MA170107-3 metaG ... | reverse complement strand
TGGTACGGACGTGCGTCGGGGCCCGCGACGCCGCCCTCGCCTATCGCTTGCCGTTTGTCTCCGGAAAGGACTCGCTCAACAATGAATTTACGATGGGCGAAGAAGAGGCGAAACGCCTCGGGCTGCCATCGCGGCTGGCCATCCCCGGCACGCTTCTCATCACTGCTCTGGGAATCGTTCCGGACGTTCGCCGCAGCATCTCGTTGGACCTGAAGAATCCCGGCGACTATCTGGTGGTCGCATCGGCGCCGTTCGACAGGGCCGGGTTGGAAGGGGCCGGCGCCCTGCACCGTCGGGTCGCCCGGTTGGTCGCCGGCGGCAAAGTGCGCGCCGCCCACGATGTAAGTGACGGCGGTGTGGCCGCGGCCATCGCCGAAATGTGCATCGCCGGCAACCTCGGCGCGAGCATTCGTCTAACCGAGAAAACGTACGCTCATTCTCTGTTCGCCGATGCGGCGACCACCTACGTCCTCGCGATGGCCGAGGCGGATGCCGTTGCGTCGGAGTTTCCGATTCTCGGCCGTGTTCAAGAGGAACCACGGCTTCTCATCGAGAGCGATGAGTTTGAGCCGATCGATCTGGCTGTATCTAAGCTGGCCGAGGCGTGGCGATCGCCGCTTGCAGCGGGAGGAGGTCGCTAACCATGTCGAAGATTCGCGTGTTGGTATTGCGGGCGGCCGGAATCAACTGCGATGAGGAAGTGTGTCATGCCTGGCAACTGGCGGGGGCCACGGTAGTTCTCGCCCATGTCAACGCAATCGCTGAAACGCCGGCCCAAATCAACGACTTTCAGATCGTCACCATCCCCGGTGGCTTCAGCTACGGCGACGACATCGGCGCCGGCACAATCCTGGCCCAACGAATTTTGTACGATTTGGCCGAGCCGCTGGCCGAATTGGTCGGCCGCGGCGGCGGATTGCTCGGTGTGTGCAACGGTTTCCAAGCTTTGGTCAAGACCGGGTTGCTGCCCGGCGGCGACGGGCGTCGTCGCAACGTCACGGTCACATTCAACGATTCCGCCAAATTCGAAGCCCGCTGGGTTCGGATGGAAGTGGCGACCGATCGATGTCCGTTTCTTCGTAGCGGCGCGATCCTGGAGATGCCCGTGGAGCACGCGGAGGGCCGGGTCATTACGGCCGGTGCCGCCGTAACGCAGGAACTTGAGCGAAACAGGCAGATCGCCCTACGATACGTAGATGAGGCGGGCCGACACGATCGGTATCCGGCCAACCCCAACGGCAGCGTCGCGGGGATTGCCGGTCTGTGCGACGCTACCGGCCGCATCTTCGGCCTCATGCCGCACCCAGATCGTTACTTCGACCACACGCAGCATCCCCTCTGGACTAGCCGCACAGCGTCAGGCCCGCCCGACGGGCTCACAATATTCCTAAATGCGGTGAATTATTGGGCGAAGTGAGTTCCCAAACGACCGACGACGGTTCGGGCGGCACATATGACCGCGGCCGCGGAGGCAATGATCGCGGAATGCGGAGGCCGCCCGGCGTTCTGCGGCCTGCGATTCTGACAGCGACTTTGGCGCTCGCGGTGCGTTTGCTTTACCTTTGGCAAACCAAGGACGTGCCCTTCGTCTGCCACCTGGTCGGCGACGCCGCAGGCTATTACCAGTGGGCTCGGCAGATCGCTGGCGGATCGTGGCTCGGAAGCGACACCTTCTATCAGGCGCCGCTCTATCCTTACGCTCTGGCCATTTGGTTTCGATGGGTAAGCGACGCCGTTTGGACAGTTCGGTTGCTGCAAGCGGTGTGGGGATCGATTGCGGTCGGCTGTTTATGCATCGCCACCGGGGTATGGTTCGGCCGGGCCGTGGGGATCATGGCAGGAGTGATGCTCGCCTTGTACGGACCGGCTGTGTTCTTTGACGGCATCATTCAGAAGGCATCGATGGACGGTCTACTGGTGTGTGCGATGCTCGCTTTGATGAGTGCTGCCGTCGCTGATGGTGTCGTTGCCATGGAACATGGCGCCGGGGCCAAGCGGCGGACCGACGTCTCGCGACTTTGCCTACGGGGCGCTATCGGCGTCGTGGGCGGATTGCTGTGCCTGACGCGCGAGAACGCCATCGTTTGGTTGCCGATCGTCGGCGTGTGGATTGGATCCATTTCGTTTCGTGCAGAGCCCGCGTCTGCGTCCGCAAGCGCGACGACATGGCCGCGCTGGATGAACCCGGTTGTGGCGTACGTTGTCGGCATAGTGGCCGTCCTGGTACCGGTGGGTGTTCGTAACGTTGTAGTCGGGGGAGAGTGGTCGATTTCCACCTTTCAGGCCGGGCCTAACTTCTACATCGGTAACCATGCCGGCGCGGATGGAAGATACCGGCCGTTGGTCCGCGGGCATGAGACGCCGGCATTCGAGCGGGCGGATGCAACGAAACTGGCGGAGGAAGCTCTTGGGCGAAAACTTTCTGCGCGCGACGTGTCGTCGTATTGGATGGGGCGCGCGATTGCGGATATCCGTGCCGACCTGCCTGCATGGCTGAAGTTGGTGGCTCGCAAGCTACTCATGACTTGGAACCGCTACGAAGTTTCGGATGTGGAGAGTCCCCTCGTCTACCGGGATTCCTCATCTGTTCTTGCGGTCCTAGGTTTCTGGCATTTCGGCGTGCTCAGCCCGTTGGCGGCGATCGGCGCGGTGGCCACATGGCAGCGCCGGCGCGGCCTGTGGATTTGGCACGCCCTGATTGTCTCGATGGCCGTTTCGGTGGCTGCGTTCTATATTCTGGCCCGATATCGGTTTCCGCTTGTGTCGTTGTTGATTCCGTTTGCCGCGGCTGGTTGTGTCAGCATATGGCATCATTTGCGAGAGATTCGACGGCGATGGGTGGCCCATCGCTTTGGCGGTTCGAGGGTGGCCCATCGCTTTAGCGGTGGGGGACTCGAACGAAATGACCGCATGCCCTGGCCGCAGGTGGTAGCCGGGCTGGTCGCGGCGGTGATCGTGAACTGGCCGATGCACGATGAGCGAAGACTTGATTCAATGGCCGTCGCCAATCTCGGCGTCGCATTGGGCGCCGAGGGTGATCTGCCCGGCGCCGTGCGGTATTTTGAGCTCGCCTTGGAAGGACATCCGCACTCGGCCGAGACCCATTTCAATTTGGCGTATGCCTTGAGTCTTCAACAGCGGCAGACCGAGGCGATCGACCACTACGAGGCGGCATTACGCCTCGAGCCGGACTTGATCCACGCGGACCTGCTGCTCGCGGAATCCTTGGAGCGGGTTGGACGCGTCCAAGAGGCGATCGTACATTACGCCCGCGCCGTCGAATTGGACCCCGCCAACAACGAGGCCCGCGCGGCCTTGGCGCGCCTCAGCGGCCAGAGTCCGTGAGGCCGCGGCATGGCGAATCGGCTCAAGGTGGGTTGGGTGCACTCCATCAAAGCACTGTTGGAACGCGGCTGGTCCCAGCGGCGGATCTCCACGGCCTGACTGCGGCAGACCGCGCCACTCGCGCTATCACGCCTTGGCGGAATACGGCTGAGCGGTCCTACAACCTGGCGAGGAAGTCCTTCCAGGGCGTCGCCGGGAGGGTCTCGGTGATGGCGTGGCCGTGGGCCCGGATGAGCATCGCGGCCTTCTCCACCTCGGCCGGGCTTTCCGCCTCCACGATATCGACCACGTCGAACCGCCCCATCACCGCGTAACTCTCTTTCCAGCGGACCTTCGGGCAATCGGTCTTGATCCGCTTGGCGACGGTTTCCGCGAACTGGCGGAACTCACTCGGGCTGCGCACCGATTCGGGCGATAGTTTGCTGAGGATCACGTAGGTGGCCATGGGGGTTGCTCCTTGAACATCATAGACAACGGGTACGCCGTTGACGGATGGCCGGCAAGGTAGCGAGGCGACGCGGGTGCGTCAAATCGACCGCCACGCCTCTCGACGCCGTCACGTCAAGCCCGCGCCGGTGCAGGGGCGGGGTCCGCGGCGCGGACCTCGGGCTGCGACCGTACTCAGCAGGTGGTTTGCACAGCGAACCCTACGAAGCTTGGGCCTGGTCGACCCACCACTCGACTGGCCGTGATCGAGCGCCCGGAGGATTGGCCCTGGTCGAGCTTCCATCGCCACGTGCGAATGGGCTGGCTCGATCGGCATTGGCCGGGCTCGAGCCGCGTCGAGTTGCCGGCGAGCGAGGAATAGCGCGCCTCGGCCAAAATGGTAAAGGCAGGTGCGAGCACCTGCCCTACCTGGCTTTGGTGAATCGCCTGCAGGAAGCCTTGCACGAGTATTATCCCACGGCGCTGCAGGCTTTCGACGATTGGACCTCGCCGGCGGCATGGGCGTTCATCGTCGCATTCCCCACGCCGCAGGAACTGGCCCGGGCCGGCAAGCGCAAGTGGGACAAGTTCCTCCATACGCACAAGCTCTATCGTCCGCGGACTGCCGACAAACGACTGAACCTCTTCGCACACGCAGGCGACTTCGTGAGTCCCAATCCGGCCGTCACGGCGGCCAAGAGCTTCCTGGCCGTCGTGCTGGCCAAGCAATTGCGCCTCCTGGCGTTTCCTTGCCCGTTTTCTTGCCTTTTCTTGCCGGGAATTCCACCGGGAGGACACTACCAATCTGGAGCATCAGGCACTTCGGATGGAGGACCGGGATCGGCGCAAAAGGCGCATCTGCACTTACATACGATGAAGAATGTGTGAACGGTCCAATACGCGCTTTCCGGAATATCAAAGTATTCTACGTATGCAGGGATCTTTTCAACGCCTTCTAGCTCCCTGGGCGGAAGGATTTCGTGCCCATAGTCGACGAGTTTGAACCCCATCGACACACATAGGGAGTTTTCCCCACAAAATCGGGTGTAGAGCGCACACCACTTGGGACACCCTTCCTTTGCAACGTCCTCCGCGAAACTGCGTGGCTCCGGAAGGCTGCCTGGTGGGAGCTGCTTACCGCCCTTCGTATGAAATCCCGCCGCAGGACGGGCCACTCTCAATTTGCGTACGTGCCTCTTGCATTCGCTTGGGAGGGGTTTAACCTGGGGTAGCGATGGTGCTCCCACGATATGCTCGGCCGCGATGTCGGCAAGCTCTTCGGCCTTCTTCCAGGCTTTCGTTAACCACTCCAATGCATCCTCAACTGGCTGCATACCAGCCGGATCTAGCTCAACCGTTGGTCGTGTGCCGGCGTAAACATAGCCATTGCCTAGACTATCTCGCCATAGTCCAAGCGTGTCACGCGTCGTGAACCGCCCGCTGGCGGGGTCGACGTAGCGCGTGCGGTAGTAATACCAGCCGGTTTCAGGGTCATAGCGGCGGCCGGTGAAGCGATATGGGTTGCCGATTACGGATTGGGGATCGGCGATGGGGTTGGCCGTAAGCGGGTCGGCGGGTTGGCCGTAATCCTGGTATTCGTAGCGTTCGGCGACGTTGCCACCCGAATCGGTGACGGCCATCACGTTGTAGAGGTCGTCGGTATGGTAGAAGTAGTCCGAAGGCACCCCCGCCTGCGCGGGGGGCAGGCTCGGCACGGAGGGGGGGCCACCCTGTCCCTCTCCCTTAGAGGGAGAGGGAAAGAGGCGGCGCATGGTGAGGACTTCGTCGATGTAGAGGCCGTAGACGTAGGTGGCCAGGGTCGCTCCGGCGGCGTCCTGTTCTTCGATTTCGCGCCAGCCGTCAAGCAGGAACCGCGTTTCTTCTGAAACTCCCAAACGCTGAAACTCCGAAACGCCGAAACCGATTGCCCCCCCTTTGCCCCCCCTTGGCAAGGGGGGAGGCGAATTGCCGAAGGTCGATTGCTGATTGTCTCCCGGCGAGACGGGCGTCCGCGCGGGCTGAAGCCCGCGGCTCGCCACGCCGTCCGCGTTGACGATCTTGGCGATGCGGCGGCCGAGGGCGTCGTAGGCATAGGTGTGGCGCTGGCCGCCGAAAAGGTCGTTGTACTCGACCATCTGGTTGCGGTAGTCATAACGAACCGTGGCTGACCCGGGCGCGCAGCCCACGCTTTCGGCGGGGCAGGGGTGCGGGCAGGCATAGTTGCCGCCGAAGGCGTCCAACACGGCCAGGATGTCGTCCAGGTCGATGACCGCGTTTCCGCCGCAGGGGGCTATATCGGCAATGCCATCAACGCCCTCACAGAGACCGCCGAAGTCGTCCAGAACGCACAGGATGTCGTCCAGGTCAACAACACAGTTCCCGGCCGGGGGGCCGGGCGGGACAAGGTCGCCATAGCGCTGACATTGGGTGCAGGCGTCGACAGCAACCAGGTTGCCGTTCTTGTCGTATTGCCGGCCATCAAACGGCGTGCGGCTGTACTGATTGAGCTGCCGGTCGGCCGGCTCGGGCGACGTGGCATACATGCTATATCCGCCCGGGCAATCCTCGCCGGTGACTTCCTCCCGGTTGCCGACGCCGTCGAGCGCGTAGTTGGTATCACGAATCGTCATCCCGCCGCCGTCGGCGACGTTGGTTTGCACCAAGCGGTAGATATCGTCGTAGGAATAGTCGTGGGTCAGTTGCGGCCCACCGGCGCGAACGTCCTTCCGGCGGGTCTTGTTGTACATCTTATCCCAGGTGAAGGTGCGGTCATCGAGAATCTCCCCCGCGGCGATCTTGGTGTGGGTCATCCCGACGATCCTTCGGACACCGAAGTCATTCGGAGGATTGGCAATCCCGTCATACTGATAGGTCGTGCGGGTTCCGTTGCCGTAGTCGCGGCGCTCGACGCGGCCGGGACCGATGTAGTCATACGCGGCGATCATCTGCGGCGCGCCGGTGGTGTCCGTAATGGTCTTCTTACGGTCGAGCTCATCAAAGGTCGTGTTGATGACCCGGCCGCCCGGGTATGTACAGGTCAGCTTGTTCCCGATGCCGTCATACGTCGACAAAACGACGCGGTCATCGGCCGCGCCGAACGGCGGGACTTGATTCTGAACCTCTCTGACGGTGTTGGAGAGGGAATCGTACTGCCGAGAGACCAGCGAATCGTTGTCCTCGGCACGAATCAGGCGCGATAGGCCGTCGTATTGAAAGGTCTCCGCCGTGGTGCCGCCGTTTGCCTGATCGGCGACGCCTGGGCCGGGAACGATCGTCTTACCCGTTTGGCGGTTGAGCAAGTCGTATGCGGTGGTCACAACGCTGCCGTTGGCGTCGGTCATCGTAATGGCGTTGTCGTGAACGTCGAACGCGGTCGTGTGGATCGTGCCATCGGCGTATTGCGTGGCCGTGGTGCGATTGAGGGCATCATAGACGTACGTCGTGGCGTTGCCGTTGTCGTCGCCCTGGCTGGTCAGCCGCGAAGTGTCATCCCAGGTTTGGGTGGTGACGATATCGGTGTCGTCGCCGTCGGCTCCGTCGCCGTCCAGGTCGCGGGTGGTTGCCGTCACGCGGTTGAGGCCGTCGTACTCAGAGCGGATTTCATGGTTGAGGGCGTCGACGGTGTGCGTGCGATTGCCGCGGGAGTCATAAGCCGAGGCGATGGCGTTCCCGATGTTGTCAGTGGTCTGGATGAGCCGGTCGAGGTTGTCGTAGGCGAACGTAGCGACGAAGGTTTCGTCGGGACTCAGCAGATCGGATTTCTCCAGCTCAGTAACGGAGATCACGTTGGAGTTGGCGTCGTAGGTGTTCGTTACGCTGTTGCCTTTGGCATCGGTCACCGTCAGCACGCGGTTGGCCGTGTCGTACGCGGCCGCGCTCAAATGACCATTGTCGTCCGTGACGAGCACTACCTGCGAGTTAGCGCTGTACGCCGTGATCGTCGTCGACTGCCCGTCGCCGATCGGGGCCTGTGTCTGCGTATCGAAAAACGCAACATCGGTGCGCGTTCGCCGATCCATCGCGTCATACGTGTACGTCGCTTCCGAGAGGCGGACGTTCCCGGCCGACCCCACGATGTCGGGGACCTCCCCGGAAATCCGAATGCCGAACGGGTTCGGCACGCCCGGCGACTGATCCCCGCCGATGTTGCCGTTGGCGTCATAGTGCCGCTCGCTGACGTTGCCCATCGCGTCGATGGTTGACTTCAACCGGTTGTAGCCGTCGTACAGGTTCTCCGAGACGCGTGGGCTGCTCTCGATCCCCTCGCGCGTGAACTTCAGATTGCCGTTGAGGTCGTAGTCGTACTGCGTCGTCGACTGCTCCGGATCGCCCTGGCCCCGGATGACCTGAAAGACCATGTCGCGCTCGTCGTAGATCGTGCGCGCCACGTTGTTGGGCTGCCGCCCCTCGACGGCCTCGCCGTAGCGAACCAGCGTGCGGTTTCGGTTAGCGTCGTATTCGTACTCGGTGGTGACAAACTCTGACTCTGGCAAACCCGCGCAGGTCGGCAGATTCGGTGACCCCGGAACGGCGCCAGTGTAATTGCCGGATTCCTGGCAGGTGCGAATGAACTTGTTGAGAATCTCGTACTCGTAAACGGTGGTGAAGTGCGAATTCGGTTGCACCACGTCCTCGTCGTCCACGTTCTGCACGTCGACGCGCACCACGTTGTTGTTCGCGTCGTAGTAGGTGTCCTTCTGGTAGCGGATGCCGCCGCCGTCGGTTACCTCGCGCGAGGTCTCACGAACGACCTGATCCAGAGCGTTGACCGTGTACAACGTGTTATGGCCGCGGGCATCGATCGCGCGAACGACGTTGCCAACCGGGTCATATTCGCGCGTGGTCGTCAAAGCGAGGTTGGCTGCGTCCACTTTTTCCTGCTTGAGATAACCATTCTGAAACCCGTCCGTTTCCATGTAATAGATGTAGACGTCCTCACGCCGTGATCCGCTGCCGTTGTCGGGCAGGATGTGCTTGGTCCGCTGGCCGAAGGCGTTGTACTCCCAGTTCTCGATGATCGATGGAATTCGGTGCTGCGTCTGTATGCGATTGCCAGACGCGTCGTAGTCGTGCAGGGTTTCGTGGCCGCGGCCATCGACTTCGCGCGTCACGAAGTTGGTGCCACAGCAGCCGCCGAGGTCGGTGTCGTACTCGAAGATCTCGACAATCTGGGCTTGGTCGCCGCCGAGGGGGCCAGGGAGCCGCTTGCGGATCAGCAGGTTGCCGCGCGAGCGGGCGCTGGGGTTGCACGTGTCGTACACCCGCGCCTCGACGTTGCCGTTCGGAAGGGTGGTCCGGACAGGCTGTGAATCGAAGTTCCATTCGTAGCGGGTCTCGAAGAACGCTGGGTCCGCCGGGCGCAGCGGATTGACCGGTAGGTTGATGCACAAGTCAAGCTCGGTGGGCGAGGCCGGATCGGGCGCCCGGCCGGAGTACTCCCGCCGGATGACCATCCGGTTGAAGGGGTCGTAAAACAGCTCCTTCACGTCGCCGGCCCGGTTGTTGACGATGGCCTTCTGCGTCGCCCCGTTGTTGGCAGGGTCGTTGGGGTCCAGGCCGTCCTCGTACACGAAGTCATAGCGGTCATTACCATCCCCCTCCCCATAGGTCTGGGCCATGACTCGGTCGAACTCCAGGTCGGTGGGGCTCAGCGTCGCCGCGTACTCGTTGACCAGATACGTCTGACCCTTGGGGTCGGTGATGGTCAGCAGGTTGCTGTTGAGACGCGGATCTGCGAAGCCGGCCGAATAGGTATAGACCGTGGTCTTCCCGGACGGGAAGTCGTTGCCGTTCGGCGTCCCGACCACTGGGGGCGTGGTGACCGACTTGAGGTCACCGAAGTTGCCGCCTGGCTCGACCCCGTCGTAGTACGCATAAGTCCACGTTCGGCCGATAAAGTCGGTGACGGACTCGATGAACCCGTTGGCGCCGTAGGTGACGGTGATGTCCCGGTTGTGTGCCGGCGTGTCGAGCGTGTCGTGGATGGTGATCAGCCGCCCCGCCACGTCGTAATCGAAGGTCATGGTGTTGCCATTGCGGTCGACTATGCTTGTGATCTTGCCCTCAGCAGCTGAACCATCGAGGGCGGCAAACGTCGAAATCGTCCGGTCGGCATGGGTCATCTTGTAGCTACCGTCGAGCTGCTGCTCGATGACACGGAAGTACTCGCGCCGCGTCCAGGTCCCGTCGGGCTGGAGCCGGAAGCGGTCGGAGCGGCCGGTGCCGTCGCGGAACATCAGGTCGGGGCCGCAGGGCTGGAGAGAGCGCTTCTGCGAGAAGTCCCAACCGTTGCCCTGAGCGGTGTTCGGCCCGGTTTGGGAACGATACTTACGCTGCCATGCGAAGTCGAAGCCCTGGCCGAGGATGCGCAGGTCGGTCTGCTCGTGGTGGAATTCGCCGTTGAAGAGGTACACGGGGTCGCTCAAGCTTTTGTCCTCTCCTCCGCAAGGGCCGCACTCGCAGCCCTCGCAGTGCGGCTCCTGGTTCGGTTCACTGCAATCCTCAAAGCCTTTGCAAAGCTTGCCGGGCCCGCATGCGGTCTCGTCGCCGAGGTATTCGCCGCCGTTGAGGTTGCAGTCATCCAGCGTTAGCCCGTCAACGCAGAAGAAGCTGCCAAGGCAACAGGCCCCGGCCAGCGGACAGCCGTCGCTGCTGACCGGGTCACCGGGCGGTGGCCCCGGGCAGTTATCCAGACAGTCCGGCACGCCATCGTCATCGATGTCACTTGTGGCGCAGCCGTCCGTGGCTGTCTCGATGTCCAGACAGAGGGCCAAGTCATAATCGGTGGGCGCATAGCCCCCTCCGGCATCTTGCGCCGCTCGGACATCGCCCGGCGGCGCGGTCTCCCAGAGCCAAAAGCAACTCCCGACAGTGTTATTGACGATTTCGATCCAGCCGCATTCACCGGCCACCAGGGGCAGGGCAGGATGCTGCGCCGCAAACTGGAATTCCTGCGCACCACCAACCAAGTTGCCCGTTGGTGCTTTGTCGAAGGTGAGTAGATCACCGCCGCTTTGCGAGAAAGAGGCGAGCATGCCCCCCGGAATGCGGTCATTGTCACGGTAGTAAGTGATCGTGAAGTCATCGCCAGTACCGGGAGCGCAATCGACGGCGCCTGCCGAGAAGTCTATGTATATACCGAACCAGCAAACCTCGGCGATCGCGCCGGTTTCCGCCGGCAGGAAGTTCTCGCCTACCCGGAAGCCAGCGCTGGGATTCAGATCGCTCGTCGCCGCCAAGACGCCGTCTGAGCCGTGACCCATCTGATCGGGCAATTGACAGTTCAATGGCGGCCGCATGCACCGTGTGCGAGCATGCGACGTAGAATGCCCGGGCGCCGAGCGGTCGTTCGAACGCTCCGTCTGTCCGAACCCGACGCGTGGCGTCGCGGCGATCAGCAGGGCCGCCCCGACGACGATGTATGCGATCAACGCCAGCGTCGATCGCCGGCGGTGAAAGATCACCGTTCCGGCGATGAGCAGAAGCAGCGCGAGGACGAAAAGTCCCCATTCCGATACCGTCGGGATTGGCCCTTGCACTTGCACGATGATCACCACGCCATTGGCCGTGAACGCGAACGGCGCATTCGCCTCGTCGGCCAGGATGGTTTGCGACGTGCCCTGTACCGCGCCCGGGGCGTCGATGGGCCCGTCGGAGGCACCGACAGAGCCCCTAGATTCGTCGATGGCACGACCGCCGGTAGCGGCGCGATTGTCCCTTTCTCCGCAGAAACACCCCGCATGGATAGCCCAATGGCTACGATACCCAGCGCCAACACGCCCACAGCCGGGCGCCAACCGGTAAACCGTCTCTGTTCTGTCATCGTTTGATCAGCTCCGGATGGGAACCCGCGTTCAGGCTCGCCAACCAAGATACCCTCTCAATGATGCGTAAGACCTCAAAAATGCCCTAGCCCTAACCGTACAACCGACTACAATCGCCTGACAACGGGCCTCTACGAAACCCGCCGGCCGGATTCATACCGAACGCGACGCTCGCAGCGACCATGGACAAGGTAATTCCGGCAACGGTCGATCGCATTCCCACACCTCCTTCGCGGTTCAAGAAGTTTCTAGAACGCTACCGCGGAAGCCCAGGCGGGTCAACCGGGGAGGCAAAGGGGTGAAACGCCGAAACACCGAAACGCCGAGTCAGCAAGGTCGCCAAGTGAACTGTGCGTCGTGCGGTCTTTAAGTATGGGTGCGAGAAGGGATTCTCGCACGAGCGACGTGAAAAGATTCTCGCAGCATCTTGGCGGCCTTGGCGCCTTGGCGGTTTACACCGATGCCAACACGGGCTCGGCTACGATCGCCGCGCCGGCCAGTTCATGCCGGTTCCGCAGCCATTGCCGAAGCTGAGCGGCTTGGACGGGCTGGTTGCCGTGCGTGCGAACCTGAATCGCGGCGGCGCTGTTGCCGATATAGGCGGCCTGTAGGAGGCTGTCCCCCGCCGCCAAGGCCAGCGTCGCCCCCGCAAGCAGGGCATCGCCGCAACCCAGCCGGTCAACCGCGTGATCCGCAAATGACGGCAGCTGTTCGCTCCGCAATCTGCCTGACCATTCCGAGGAGTTGCGATCCTGGCTGCGCCGCTCAAAGACCACCATGCCGCGCTTATCGAGGGTGACAAAAAGATGGCGGGCCTCCGTTCGACTGAGAAGTTGCCACGCCGCCGCCGATAAGCCGGAGTCGTAATCGTTCAGCATCGCCCGCACCTCACGTTCCGTCGGACACAGAAGGTCGAAATGGCGGAATCCCAGCAGGTTGACCCGCCCGCCGCTCACATCGGCGGTCAGGATACGGACGTTGCGACGAAGGGTCGGAAGCACCCGGTTCAGCAGGCCGCCGGTGATCATCCCGTATCCGAAATCGCAGAAGATGACGGCATCGGCCACCTTGGATTGCTGCTCCAGAATCAAAGCTGCCCGTTTCTCGGCCACGGAATCCAGCGGAAGCTGTTGAGCCTGATCGACTTTGAACAACTTCGTATCGTCCACCAGGAAGCGCGTTTTCTCCACCATCGTCGGACGCGATTTGAGCACGTGGCACTCGACTCCCTCGCCGGCCAGTACGTCCATGGCCAATTGGCAGCGCTCGTCCGACCCGCCCGCGGTGAGCAGAAACGCATGGGCCCCTAAAGCGGCGACATGGCGCGCGACGATGGCCGCGCCGCCGACGTAACGCCGCTCATCCCGGTGCACCAGGCTGATCATCGGCGACTCACTGGCTACTCCCAGCGCGTCGCAAAGCACGTACCGGTCGATGATGACGTCTCCAACCACCAGGATGTGCAGATCGCGGAAGCGACGCAATGTATCTTCAATCGACCGGCCGGTGATCCCATATCGCCGGCAGACCAGGTTCAGCCGGTGCGACTCCGCCTCGGCGCTGACCGGCATCCGCTCGATTAACTCCGTCGAGCTGAACACGATTTCGCCGCTGGAGAAAATGATGCGTCCGCCGTAGCCCTCGACTACGTTCTTTTCCGCCAGAAATCCGGGGTCGGCCGAATGTTCATACTCTCGCCCCTTCACGTAGACCTCGGGTTTCAAATGGGCGAGTACGGCCTCCGCCGTCGGCGTGGGGTTGATGTATACGTAGTCGACAAACATCAATGCGGCCAGGTTCTCAGCCCGAAGCTCCTGCGGAATATAGGGCCGCTGGCCGCCCTTGGAGATGTCGCAGTCGCCGGTGAGCGAGACGACGAGTACGTCGCCCTGTTGCCGAGCGAACTCGAGGTAGCGAATATGCCCAGGATGCACGATGTCAAAGCACCCGTGGCAATGCACCACGGTCCGCCTGGCCGCGCGAGCCGAAGCGACTGCGGCGATCAAATCCTCCAGCCCGACGATTTTACTTTGCAAACTGGCCGGCATATCCGGTGCTCCGGCGGCGATCATGCGCGCAGTTTGGACTTCCAGACCATTTGCGCGCCAGCCTCCGCCAGGGTGATTATCGGCAGGCACGCGTGTCATCCCGCACGGTTTCGCCGGCGGCTAGGCCGGTCGCTGGTGCGAGAATCCCTTCTCGCACCCAATCTATTACGTAGCCCTCATCGGGTTGCCCGCGCCCATTTTGATGGCCGGCCCCGGTTGACACCGCCGACAAACCCGGCGGCCTCTCCGGCTTCGCGGCGCCAAACTTCGAGCCGAGCGAATCGCCATCTCGCGGTTCCTACCGCTTCCCAAGTAGACGGGGCGCCCGGTCGCGGTCTTGGAGTAGGCAGAGTGTCGGCGCGCGGGTGCGCTTGAGGCGATCGCGATCGGTCCCTAGGATGCGATTGTATGGCTACCCGATTGGCCGATGCCGCGCTGCTGGCCAGGCTAGTGGGGTTCGACTCCACCAGCCACAGGAGCAACCTGCCGATCGCTGACTTTGTTTGCAATTACCTCGAGCACCAGGGATTCAGCATCATCCGCAACTTCAACGAAGATCGGACCAAAGTCAACGTTCTGGCGTGCATCGGCGGCGATCCAATGCAGAAGTCCGTTTCCGCCGGACTCATGTTGTGCGGCCATCTGGATGTAGTCCCGGCCACCGAGCCCGATTGGCGAAGCGATCCGTTCACGCTCACTGAAACCGATTCGGCCTATGTCGGCCGGGGGGCGTGTGACATGAAAGGTTTCGTCGCCCTGGCGGTGAACGCGGCGTGTCGGGCAGCGGAGCGTTCCCCAAAGAATCCCCTGGCGCTGTTGTTTACGTTCGATGAGGAGCCGGGCACGCTTGGAGCCCAACACTTTGTGCGCACTCGGAATGCCCCTTTCGATCTTCCGCGTAGCTGCATCGTGGGTGAACCGACCGGACTGCACGTGGTTCGAATGCACAAAGGTCACCTCAAGATGCGCATCACGATCCACGGCCAAAGCGCCCACAGCGGGTATCCCCACCTGGGAGTCAATGCCATCGAGCCGGCTGCCCGTGTGGTCTCGGCCCTGTCGGTGCTGCGGAGGGAGCTTGAGTGGGAACGCTTTGAGACCAGCGATCATTTCCCGCAGACGCCGTTTGTCGCATTGAATGTCGGCGCCATATCGGGCGGCAGCGCGGTGAATATGGTGCCGGATCGGTGCGTGGTCGAGTTCGGCATGCGCCTGCTCCCGGGCATGGAACCGGGCCCGCTGATCGAGCGCATCCGTTCAGCGATCGAGGCCGTCGCGGATATCGGTCGCCACTCGATCGAAGTCACCGGGCTCAGCCCGTCGCTGCTGTTGAATGAGAATGCCGAAGTGTATCGCGGCCTGTGTGAGATCGTCGATCAGCGCGAGACCTTCGCCGTGTCCTACGCCAGCGACGCCGGGCCGCTGCAGGAACTGGGATTGGAATGTGCTCTGTTTGGCCCCGGATCGATCGAGGTCGCGCACAAGGCCAACGAGTCAATGCCCAAGGCCGAGTTTGTCCGCGCGGGCGCGATTCTCGATCGCGTCGTGCAGATGTTCTGTTCTGGTTGATCTCCGCGTGAGCGTCGAGCAAGTCATCGAAGCCGACTGGACCTGGATAGGAGGGGCGTTCACCCGAAACATCCGCGTCGCCGTCGACGCGAACGGGCGGATTGCGCAGGTCGGCGCCCTGGCCGCGCCGCCCACGGTCCGATTTCCCGGAAAGGCCCTGCTGCCGGGCATCATCAACGTCCACAGCCATGCATTCCAACGCGGCCTGCGCGGACTCGGCGAGGCCTTCCCGCACGGCGCCGGCACGTTTTGGACCTGGCGAGAAGCAATGTATCGCCTGGTCGATGCCATGGATGCCGAGGCGCTGTACCGCCTATCGCACCAGGCGTTTCGCGAAATGCTGGCCTGCGGCATCACCACAGTCGGTGAGTTCCATTATCTTCACCACGCGGCCGGCAGCTGGGGGTTTGAATTCGACGAGGTTGTACTGCGCGCCGCTCGCGACGCCGGCATTCGTATCGTCCTGCTCAACTGCTACTACAAGACCGGCGGAATCGGCAAGCCGCTCACCGGCGGGCAGCTTCGCTTCGATGGCGTCTCTGTCCTCGCGTTTTGGCGGCAGATGGAGCACATCGCTACGCGACTCGATCCGGCCACCCAGTCGCTTGGCGTCGCTCCGCACAGCATCCGCGCCGTCGGAATTGACGATATCGTCGCCCTCCGCCGGGAGAGTCGCAAGCGCGGCATGGTGTTCCACATCCACGTCGAAGAACAGCAGCGCGAGGTCGCGGAATGCCGTGCCGCCTACGGGCAGTCACCGATGGTCTTACTGACGGACCGCCTGGAGATCGACGAAACCGTCACGGCCATCCACTGCACGCACACGGACTCCTCGGATATGTCGGCCTTCGTGGGCGCCGGCGGCCAGGTCTGTCTCTGCCCGCTGACCGAAGGCAACCTGGGCGATGGGATTCCCG
>Ga0187892_10007126_pt1 | contig 16129 bp, 12 predicted proteins | sample MA1701073metaG_FD_139345 | JGI IMG/M metagenome (GOLD analysis project Ga0187892, IMG submission 139345) | Bio-ooze microbial communities from a basaltic lava cave in the Kipuka Kanohina Cave System on the Island of Hawaii, USA - MA170107-3 metaG ... | reverse complement strand
GCAGGTCGCTGGTGCGAGAATCCCTTCTCGCATCGCGGACGCAGGTCGCTGGTGCGAGAATCCCTTCTCGCATCGCGGACGCAGGTCGCTGGTGCGAGAATCCCTTCTCGCATCGCGGACGCATCGGCCTGCAACCCTTCCGATGGCTCCCCACAGGCTGCAGATTGCCCAGCCCAGGATGCCCAAGCTGGGCAGTTTTGCGCAGCACCCTTGAGCCGGGCCGCCGGGGGGCCTATGCTGTCCCGTTCGGGGTAGAATCAGCACGGAGAGTGCCAGTTTGACGGAGCCGATTCGCGTAGCGTTTGTTTCGCTGGGGTGTGCCAAGAACCTGGTCGATTCCGAGAAAATGCTCGGCCAGCTTGCGGAGAGCGGCTGCGCCATCACGGCCGACGAAGACGACGCCCACGTCATGGTGATCAACACTTGCGGGTTCCTTTCCGCCTCCCGCGAAGAGGCCGTGGGCGTCATCTCGGACGCCGTGGCCCTCAAGGAGCGGGGTACCCTGCGCCGGGTGGTCGTGGCCGGCTGCCTCGTCCAGCGGGATGGTGAGTCGCTCCTCGAACGGGTGCCCGGCATCGACGCCCTGGTGGGCGTCAATAACCGCGACGACATCGTCCGGGCCGTGACCGACGCGGCCGCTGGTGCTACTCCCGCTAGTGCGAAAATCGCTACTGCCGCTGGTGCGGGAATCCCTTCCCCTGCTGGTGCGAGAATCCCTTCTCGCACCGGCTCACGCGGGATTCCCATCCCGCGTGCGTCGGCGGCCCGCCGCGCGGAAAGGGATTCCCGCGAGACTGGGGACGAGAACGGATTCTCGTCCCAGCCAAGCGAGACTGGGGACGAGAACGGATTCTCGTCCCAGCACGATTCGTCCCAGCAGGATTCGTCGCAGCAGGTCGATACTTACCTCGGCGACTACCACCCCTACATCAACCTCGACACGGCCCGTCTGCGGATCACGCCTCGGCACTACGCCTACCTGCGGATCAGCGAGGGCTGTAATCAGAAGTGCACCTTCTGCACCATACCTTCTATCCGCGGCCCGATGCACTGCAAGCCGCCCGAGACGGTCCTCGCCGAGGCCCGCGAGCTGGTCAGCGATGGGGCCGTCGAGCTCAATCTGATCGGCCAGGATACGACCAGCTACGGTGAGGACATCGGGTATACGCCGGGCTTGGCGGGTTTGTTGCGCGAGCTCGATCGCGTCGATGGCGCCGAGTGGATTCGTCTGATGTACGTGTACCCGTCGGTGTTCACGGACGCGATGATCGATGCGATCGCCGAGTGCGAACGGATCGTCAAGTACATCGACATTCCGCTCCAGCACATCAACGACCGAGTGCTGAAGGCCATGCATCGGCGGGTGACGCGCGCCCAGACCGAGACGCTGCTTGGCAAGCTGCGTGACCGCATCCCCGGCGTGTCGATCCGCACGACCTTGATCGCCGGCTTCCCCGGCGAGACGGACGCCGAGTTTGCCGAGCTGGTATCGTTCGTCCGCGAATTCGGTTTCGATGCCCTGGGCGTGTTCGCTTATTCGCAGGAGCCCGAGACGCCCGCGGGCCGAATGAAACACCAGCTCCCCGAATCGCTCAAGCGCGAGCGCGTCGACGCCCTCATGCTTGCTCAGCAGGAAGTGGCGTTTGCGCGGGCCGAATCATTCGTTGGCCGGACGTTTGAGGTCTTGATCGATGGCCCGCACGCCAAGGCGGAAGTAGGGAATGGTCGAGGCGCAGCCGCTCGGCAGCCCGCCCGCCATGCGGGTCAGGCGCCCGAGGTGGACAGCCTGACCTACCTGAGGGGCGCCAAGCAACGGTCCGGCTCGTTCTGTACGGTCCGTTGCACCGCCCGCAGTGGTTACGACCTGATCGCCGTGCCGACCCGGCACGCGCTGACTGTAGTCGCCTGAAATCGGAATCCGTTGCCGCGCGCCCCTGCCGGCCGCGGCCTGTGACGCAGCATGATCAACCTACCGAACCAAATCACGCTCGCCCGGCTGGTGCTGGCCGTTCTGTTCTTCGTTCTGCTGGCCCAGTACAGCCAGCGCGATCCGCAGGCCTGGCTGCTCGACGTGGCCGGCGGGCTGTTTGTGCTCGCGGCGCTGACCGACATTCTCGACGGGTATCTGGCCCGCAAGTGGAACCAGATCACGACGCTCGGCCGCGTGCTCGATCCGTTCGTCGACAAGCTGCTCGTCTGCGGGGCGTTCGTGCTGCTGGCCGGGCCGCGCTTTGTCGATCATCAGCAGCAGTCGGTGACCGGCGTCGAACCGTGGATGGTGGTGATCATCCTGGGGCGCGAGCTGCTGGTCACCGGCCTGCGCGGCTTCTCCGAGTCGATCGGCCGCGACTTCTCGGCCAACATCTACGGCAAGGCCAAGATGTGGGTGCAGTCGATCACGGCCGGCACGATCCTGTTCGTCGTGGCCCACCGCGAGACGACTTTCTCCGCCCCGTTCTTCGGCTGGCTCAAGACCGGGCTGATCTGGCTGACCGTGATCGTCACCACGCTGTCGATGACGGGCTACCTGCTCAACGCCCGCCAGTTCATCTTCGCCTCCCGCCCGGCCGCCAGCGATACACCCTCATGAGCCGCGATCCATGTTACGGACCCGCTAGCATGAGTTGCCGAGCCGCTCCAACAGATTCGTGACGCGCGGGTCTGGAGACCTGCGGTACAGCCACCGAGCACGTGAACCAACTCCGGGCGATTATCCTGGGCGTCATCGAGGGGCTGAGCGAGTTCCTGCCGGTATCGAGCACGGGCCATCTGATCGTGGCCATGCCGGTGCTGGGCATCGACGGGCGTCAGCAGCCCTGGCCGGTGTTCCTGTTCTTCATCCAGATCGGCGCGATCCTGGCGGTCATCGTGTACTTCTGGCGCGACTTGTGGCAGTCTTTCCGGCACGTTCCTGCTGCCGGCTGGCGCTACCACTTGATGGTCAAGCTGTTCGTCGCGTTCCTGCCGGGCGCGGTGATCGGCCTGGCGCTCGATGATTTCATGGAGACGTATCTCGAGTCGGCGGTTCCTGTCGCCTGCGCCCTGATCCTGGGCGCCGCCGCGATGGAGCTGATCGACCGGCGGTTTCGCACGCCCGGCGAGATGAGCGTCGATCAGATCACGCTGCGTCAGGCGCTGGGCGTCGGCCTGGCCCAGTGCGTCAGCATCATCCCGGGCACGTCGCGCTCGATGGCCACCATCATGGGCGGGCTGCTGGTCGGCCTGCCGGCGACGACGGCCACGCGCTTCTCGTTCTACCTGGCGATTCCCACCCTCCTGGCGGCCGGCGGGTACAAGCTGTTCAAGTATCGCGACCAGATTCACGCTGACGAAGCCGCCCTGTTGGCGACCGGCTTCGCCGTCTCGTTCGTTGTGGCCATGGGCGTGATCGCCTGGTTCCTGCGCTATGTCGCGACGCACCGCTTCCGCGTGTTCGCCATCTACCGCGTGGTTCTTGGTGGGCTGGTGCTGGGGTATTGGGCGTTGTACGGGCGGCAGAACTGAGGGGTGGGTGGAATGGCCTCGCCGCGGTTATGTGCGGCGTGGCCATGTTCCAGAGCTGTGGGACCCGTAGCGCAGGCCTCCGGCCTGCACGTACCGCAGGCGTCACGCCTGCGAGTCGCGGGGGAGTTTCCGCCGCGCGTTCGGAGCGACGCACGGCAGTCGTCGACTCGCAGGCCAGAGGCCTGCGGTACGTGCAGGCGGGACGCCAGCGCTACAACCGAAGCTCCTCTGATGAGCGATGCACCGTCGATGTCGTTCGCCTGCGACGCCATGTGCGGCGGCCTGGCCCGCTGGCTGCGCGCCCTGGGCTACGACACGTTCTATCGGGCCGGCGTTGATGACGCGGAGCTGGTGCAGATCGCAAGGCACGAGTCGCGCGTACTGATCACGTCGGACGGGAAGCTGCTCGAACGCCGCACCATTGTCGGCGGGCAGATCGCCGCGCTGCACCTGCCACACGGCTTGAAGCTGCTCGACCAGGTGCGCTTCGTGGTCGCGGCGCTATCGCTGCGCGTGCACGATGAGCCGCGCTGCATGGCCTGCAATGGCCGGCTGCTGCCCGCGGCGCGCGACGAAGTCGGTGACCGCGTTCCGGTCCGCAGCCTGTTGTGGGCCACGCGATTCTTCCGCTGCGACTCGTGCGGCAACGTGTACTGGGACGGCTCGCACTGGCGGCGCATCGAAACGATTCGAAGCCAGCTCGCCGGAGAGGCGCGACGAAGCGACTTGCCGGACACCCCGCGTGAGTGAACAACACTGGAGGGCGAACCTGAATGGGAGAGACACGATGTTGCGAATCCGATCGCTCGCGTGCAGCGCGGTGATGCTCGGGTTGCTCAGCGGAAGTGCGGTGGCCGCGTCGAGCAAGGCAGGCGCGAGGAGAGCCGCGGCTACCTCGCGCGAGGCGCTGGCGGCGCGGCTCGCAGACATCCACGCCCAACTTGCCGTGCTCGAGGCCGAGATGGCCCAGTTGCGGTCGACGCTTGTCGAGTGGCAGATGCTGGCCGAGCACACCGGCTCAGATCGGTATGGGCCGCCCATCGCGGCCGCACGGCGGGAGCTCGCCGCACTGATGGCCGAGTACGCGTCGCTCGTGCGCTCGGCAGAGGCCCTCCAGGAGGCCTTATCGGGTGCCAGGCCCAGTACGCGCGCCCAGCTGCGGGCCAAGTGAACGCTGGCGCAGCTGCCCGCCTGCCGAGCCATTGCGATTCCTGTGCGCGGAGTTCGCCAAGTGTGGCATGCCCAAGCTCAGGCGACCCAATCGCGGCCGTTTCGCGATTGGGTTTCCCGCGCGGGCATGACGAGACAGCAACCCTCTTCATGGCCGCGCTTCGCTTGGCCATGCCACACCGGGGGATGGCCTCGAAAAAAATCTGGAAAGGCGCGTGAGTGATGGGCCTAGCCGTCGCTTGTCCACCTGTACGGCTCCCAGATGGGGAGCCGGGGAGCAACGGAAGACAGTCGCGGAGAACTGTGATGACTCGCAATACTCGGAACGTCGTGGCGTACGTGGTTCTTTCAGCCCTGAGCGTGACGGTCGCACAGGCAGCCCCTTCGGTGAGCCTGCGTGAGCTTCAGGCCCGGATGACCGAGGCCCGGATGAACCTGGCCGCAGTCGAAGCGACGATCGAGGCGCTTCAGGACGATATCGCGTTTGTCGAGCAGCAGATCGTCGATCTGCAGATGCTCATGGAAGTGACCGGCTCGGACCGGTACCTGGCCCCGATCGACGCCGCTCAGGCCGAGCTGCGCGATCTGACCGGCCAGCTCCAGGACGCCATGGCCGTCGCCGAGCACTGGCGGGCCGAGATCAAGCGTCTGGCCGCTGAGATCGCCAAGCTGCGTACGCCGAGCAGCGGAAAGTCGAACCGCCCGCGGGCCAAGGTCGCACTCGATACCGACCCGAACGTCGGTTGACGATACAAGGGGTCCCAACTGCAAACAGAGGGGACCCACAACGCCCCCAATCCCACACCCACCCTCCTCCGAACGACCCGGCGACGTGGCAACACGTCGCCGGGTCGTTTTATGGCCAGGTTCAGGCACGGACACACTGAGGCAGTGAGGCGAGCGAGTTAACGTGTTTCCGGAAGCGCCCTTGCTCAGTTCCTCAGCTCCCTCAGTGCTCCATTAGCCACCGCCGAGATGTCTTCACGGGCGTTACGGGCAGCGCCTGCCGACGGACCGGGCTGACTCGCAGTCGCCGCATCTGCCTCCCGCGTGGCTCGATCACAGCGGACACGGTCCAAATACGACAGCAAAGACGGCGAAGTCAGCCAGGTCTACGTCAGCGTCGGCGTCGAGGTCGCCGTGTTCAGGCTCCGCGCCGTCCGGCCCGCCGAGGTTCGCGACCAGCGTTGGTAGATCGCTGAGTCCGACAACGCCGTCGCCATCGAAATCGCCGGGGCACGGTGTGCAGGACCCGGGCGCGATGGCCACGAAGACGTCGGCATCGTCCAGGTTGATCCAGCCGACGTTTTCGGCCCACGCGAACCCTCTGAGGCGGCAGTCGCCGAGGTCGATGCGGGCCGGGTTCGGCGGGTCGGCGAGTGCGCCGCCGGTGAAGTTGATCCAGCCGACGTTCTCGCCCCAGGCCATGCCATACAGCTCGCCAGTCAGCGGATCGATATTCACGCCGTAGTCGGTGTGTTCGACGTTGTTGTAGCACGGGATGCCGTCGCAATCGGCTGCAGGCGTTCCGTCGCCAACATTGATCCAGCCGACGTTTTCAGCCCAGACGTAGCCCGAAAGAAACAACGGCCCGACTTGCACGCCAGCGGTGGTCGCATTCGCATCGCGCCAGTTGGTCCAGCCGGCGTTTTCGGCCCAGCCGAACTTGTCGTTAGGGTTAATGTTGGACTGGCCGAGGGCCGTTGGAACGAGGCTAATTGTTGAGCCGAGTAGGTTAAGACGGTTCCACTTCACCGCATGCTCCATGCAATCAGAATTCAAAGTTCGCCCACGGATTGCCGCTCGTGATCGTGCCCGGGTTGACCAGTATGCTCCCCACGTGGTTGCCTGCCACGATGTCGTAGTTGGCTGCGGTGTTACCACTTGCTGAGTTCCGGATGATCAGGTTTCCGCCGCCGTCCACGTCGATCCCAAGGCCGTTGTCGGTGCACGTGTTGCCTTCGATTCGGTTGTCCTCAATTGTGGCGTGAATACCGGCTCCCCCGTTGGTCGTGCAATCATTGTCGACCAGTCGGCAGTCGCGGCTCACGAGGATTCCGGCACCATCGTTGAAGGATGCCGTGCAACCGTTGATCGTCGACGTTGTGCCGCCGTGGATACCCACGAAACCGTTAGCGCTGGCGTGGCAGTCAGCGATGTGGCTGCTGGGACTGGTGATGCCAACGATCGTGTTCTCCACCGCGCTGCAACGGACGATCGTGGCCCCGAGCGCGGAGATTCCGTGAAGCCCGTTCAGGTGGGCCACGCAATCGCTGATGAGCGACCTGGTGGACGCGGCAATTCCACTTTCGGTGTTGGCTCGGGCGACGCACCCGCGCACCAGCGAACCCGTGTCGACCACGATGCCCGCTGCACCGTTGGATTCGGCCGCACACTCCGTAACCGAGGCGCCGTCGCCGCATCGGATCCCGTCCGCGCCGTTTCCCCGCACCGTGCAACTGGCGATCCGGCAGTTGTCACCCGATTGGATTCCCTCCAGGATGCTAAACCCGATTGAGCCGTTGGAGATCGTGCAGCCGTCGCCCACCTCGATGCCGCGCTCGTTGGCGAAGGCCTCGAAGCCCTCGATCACCATGTCCTGGGTAGCGAAGATGCCGGGGCCCGTGTTGCCTTGCGAGCGACAGCCGGTGATCTTCGAGCAGCAAACCGCCGACAGCCCGGCCCCGCCGTTGATGTCCGCCAAGCAGTTCTCGATCAGCCCGTCGAGGATCGCGATGCCACCGGCGCCGTTGTTCGTCGCCGTGCAACCACGGACGGTGAAGAAGGCGCCGGCGCTAATGCCCGCGCCGGCATTGCCGCTGCTCTCGACCCGCTCGACCAGTCCGCTGGCGGCTAGCGAAACGTCAATGCCGGCTCCGCCCCAGCCGCGGACCACGCCGTTCAGCACGCGAACCGCGCCGTTCGATCCGCCGACAATGCCCGACAGCGATCCCGGCGCGCCCCGAAGGCTGAAGCCGTTGAGATCGATGGTGACGTCGGCCGCGGCAACCTCGATGCCGCTCTTGCCGGCTACGCCGGCCACGTTTCCGGTCAGGTAGTACGAGCCGGGCTGCGTGATCCTGAACAGCGAGTCCGCGTCGCCCGGCGTATTGGCTGTGCTGATGACCACACGCGGCTCGACCTGGTCGAGCGGTTTCATGGTCGGCACGATCGGTCCGGCTGGCGGGTTCAGATCGCCCGCCATACTGACCACGCTGCCGAGCGCGACGATCATGGCCATGGCTATCGCGGCTCGTCGCCGAGCCGAGCGTCGAGCTGTTTCCAGACATGCGTCCATTGGATTCTCCTGAAGCGCTGAAACAGCGTCTCCCTGCACGATCGACTTTGACATTTAACAGCCGAAGCAATCTGCGAACTCGTCAGCCTGGTTCCCGAGAATCTGGGTCCCCAGCAGCTCGAGAATCCCGAGGTTGAAGACGCCGCCGCCGACGCCGTAGCCGTCCTCGCCGCTATCCTCGGATGATCCGCCCTGCGCCTGATTGAACGTGACGACGCAGTCGAACAGCGAGATGCTGCTGCTCTCCTCGTCGTTCGACAGTGCGCCGCCGAACGCGTTGCCGCCGCTGCTGCCATCACCGCCGTGGGCATGGTTCACGACGAACGCCGCGTCCGAAATGACAGCGGAGACTTCGAGGAACAGTTCGATCGCGCCGCCGAAGGCCTCACCGCCCGGCCCGTCCACGCCGCTTGCCTGGCCGCGACCGCCCCTACCGCCGATGGCCGCGTTGCCAAGGAAGAAGCCGCCGACGAGTTCCATCTCGACGCCATCGAAGGCGCCGACCGCGCCACCGTCCGCGAGGCCGCCCACGCCGCCGTTGCCGTTCGCCCCGCCCTTGCCGCCCTTGCCGCCCAGCACGCGATTGTCGAGGCAGACGATGTCGGTGATCGCCGCCGTCGTTGTGATCAAGCTGACGGCGCCGCCAAACCCCTCGCCTCCCTGCCCACCATCGGCGCTGGCGCCTCCCCTGCCTCCCCTGACGCCCACAGCCTGATTGTCATAGAAGACGTTTCCGTCGAGCGTGACCGACACGGCCTGAGCTGCGCTGATGGCCCCACCCAGACCGTCGCCACCGGTTCCGCCCTCAGCGCCATCGCCGCCGTCGCCGCCGAGACCTCCGGTCGCGTGATTGTTGAGGAAGATGCTCGACGTCACCGTGAGCGTCGAGTCGGTGAACGCTTCGATGGCGCCTCCCACGCCGGGGCCGCCGAAATGTCCGGCGTGACCCGGGCTGCCGTCGGCCCCTTTGCCGCCCGTGACGCCGTTATCGATGAACACACTGTCGGCAACCACCAGTTCGCTGTCGCCCGTTCCCTCGGGCCCGCAGCAACCGGTGCTGATGATGGCGCCGCCGTGTGAGCTGAGGGTGCCGACGCCATCGAGGCCGGCGGCCCCAGTGTGAGCCCGATTGCCGACGAACGTGCAGTCCGAGACGAGCATGTACGCCATGGCCTCCTGCTCGGCGAGGTAGCTGGCATTCGCATTCGTCAGCGCGCCGCCGTCCGCCCCAGCGCCCGAGTCGCCGGCGTCGCCGTCACCGCCGCGCGTGGAGTTCTCGCCGAAGTAGCTGTGGCTGATCGTGGCCTCGCAGCCGCGGCCATTAATGATGGCGCCGCCCGTCGCCAGGCCAAACGCGCCGAATCCCTGGAGCGTGCGGGCGCGGTTGCTGACGAACGTGCTATGCTCGACGGTCAGGGTCGAGTGGTCGTCTGCGCCAATCGCGCCGCCGGCTGCGACAGAATCCGCTAAGGAGCGGTTATCCTCGAAGTAGCTGTGCGAAACCGAAAGGGTAGCCCCGGAGACGCAGGCGACCGCACCGCCGGCCGTCAGCGTCGCGCGGGCCCTGTTCCCGGTCATCGTGACGTGCGACAGCTCGAGATTCCCGCCGTCGCATAGAATGCCGCCGCCATAGGCGACGTCAGCGCCAAACACCGGGCTGACGAGGTCTCCCCCAGCCCGTCCGTCTGCGACGGTCAGGTGCCCGATCGAAACAGCCACGTCCACAATGCGAAAGATGCGACTGGCCTTTTCGCCGCTGATGGTGAGTTGCTCGGCGCCGGGACCCATGATCGACACGTCATCCATGATTTCGATCTCGCCGCTCAGCAGCTTGATCGTGCCGGTCATTCCGTCGGCGAAGTGAATCTCGTCGGCGCCTCGATTGACATTGGCGTCGCTCACGGCCTGCCGCAAAGAACCCGGTCCGTTGTCGTCGAGGTTGTAAACCTCGAACACGGTGCCGGCTCCTGCCGCGGCCGCCAGGGCGACAATGCACACACCACTAGTCAGGATCTGGATTCTCAACATACGGTTCTCCTCTTAGAGGGGATGATTTCCTGTATTCAAGACACGTTCCACTCCTTGCGTTCGTGTGTTGCACGCGAGGACATTTCAGAGCATGCGATCACGGGCAACTCGGCCGAAGGACCAAGGTCACTGGCAGGCTCCGAATCCGGCGGCAAAGAGGGCGAAGTCGGCTAAGTCCACGTCACCGTCACCGTCGAGGTCACCGTCTTCCGGGAGCGCGCCGGCGGCCACACCGAGGTTTGCGACAAACGTCGGCAGGTCGCCGAGTCCAACCACACCATCGCCGTCGAGATCCGCCGGACAATGGGCCGGGCCCAGGTACGCCAGCCATGCCTCCTTCTTGCCGAATGGATTGACACCCGATCCGACGATCGTGCGTCCGTCGGCGGAAACGCCGGTCGCGACCTCAAGCGTCCAACCGGTAATGTCCAGTCCGAGATCGGTCTGAAGGACGTCGGCCAGGTCGCGCATGCCGCTCGAAGCAGTCCAGATGAACGCGCGGCGGTCGCCCTCGTCGCTTGCGCCGACTCCTACGATGACGGTGCCGTCATCGGAGACCGCTCTTGCCGCGCTGCGGAACAGGCCGCCCGGCAGATCGCCAAGGCCGACCATCCCGTCCTCCTCCGTCCAGAAAAACGCCTCGTGCTCTTCGAAGCTCACCAGGGCGCCCATCCCGACGATCACCGAGCCGTCGGCATTGGCGGCGCGGGCTTCGCTGAAGTACGGCGCCGGCTGCAAGTCGCCCAGTCCGACCATCCCGGTGGCTTCCGTCCACAGAAACGCCTGCGGTCCGTCGCCCGAGTGCGATTTGCCCACGACCACGAGCCCGTCGCGTGAGACGCCGTACGCGTCGCTGAACGTTCCGCCGGGGAGGATTCCGAGAGCGGTCATCGGACCGTCGGAGTCCTTGCGAAAGGCCGCAGCGGCGCCCGGGTCGATGTCAACGCGCCCGACGACCACAAGGCCGTCGCCCGAGATTCCGGCGGAGATGGCGGCGGGTTCGCCGAGAATCGTGAACCCATCCGCGGCGGTCCAGACGATCGCGCGCAAGTGTAGACATCCCCATGGCGGGCACGGACCGTCCACCGCTCCCGTTCCGGCGACGACCGACCCGTCGGCCGACACGCCCGCGCCCTCGCTCCAAAAGACGCCGCCGGGAAGATCCCCGAGACCCAGCAAGCCGTCGTCGTCGGTCCATACGAATGCCTCGTTCAGGCCATTCGAGGACGCGCTCGTGCCGACGACTGTCAGGCCGTCTGCCGAAACGCCGTTGGCGAAACTCTGTACGATCCCGCCGGGCAGGTCGCCGAGCCCGGTGAAGAGCGGCTCGTCCGCGAACACACCAGGCACGATTGCTGCCACCACCCCACATGCGCCCCAGACAGACCTGATCACCATGGTTCTTCCTCTCGTCATTCGACCCGTGCTCGCACGATGCTGACTAGGGCGTGCGGTAGTCTCGCGAGTGACGTCGACTCACTCATGACCCGCCGCTGCTAAGCCCAGACCCGCAGCGACGCGCACCACAGAAAGGTCACGCTTGTCGGGCCACTTTTTGGTAGAATGTGGCTCTCGCATGACTTGCGAGAGAGGCGGTCCAAGGCGATGGCCGAGTCGGACGACCCACTGCTCAGCAGCGCTATCGACGGCGATGAGGACGCCCTGAGCGTCCTGCTCGAACGACATGGCCCACAGGTGCGCCGAGGGCTGAGCGTTTCGCCGAAGTGGCAGAGCATCGTCGACGCCGACGACGTGATGCAGGTCACCTATCTTGAAGCCTTCCTGCGCATTCGAGAGTTCAAGCCCAGCGGGCCGGGCTCGTTCGAGCGCTGGCTTCGGCGAATCGCCGACAACAACCTGCGCGACGCCATCAAGGAGCAGGAATGCGACAAGCGTCCGCCGGCCGGTCAGCGAGTCGACGCCGTTGAGGCGACCACGTACGTGGATCTCGTCGAGCGACTCTCGGGATCCGGGCCCACTCCGAGCCGGGCTGTCGCGGCCCGGGAGATTGTGCAGTGCGTGGACCGGGCTCTGGTCGAGCTGCCCGAGGACTATGGGCGCGTCCTGCGGCTCTTCGAGCTTGAGGGCCGGAGCGGTCCGGAAGTTGCCGAACAGATGGGCCGTTCGCACGGCGCGATCAAGATGCTGCTGGCCCGCGCCCGCGAGCGTCTGACTGAGCAGCTCGGGTCCGGCACGCGTTTCTTCAGCGGTTCGGCGTGACCCGCCGGGCGTGTCCGTCGCTTCAGGGTCGGCGAACTCGCCGTGTCTGGGTACTCCAATGCCTGTCGAGCACACCCATCCGGAGCAGGGGCCGGGACGCGGCGAACGCGACCTGATTGACGCCGCCCGGCGCCAACTCGCGCGTCGCGCTGAATCGCCGCCGGGCTCGTCGGCCGATGCGACGCTCGATCTGGTGCAGAACCGCCGGAGCGGCGCGGCCTCGTGGGCGGCGGACGCGCTGCCGGGCGACATCGCCGGCTACGACGTCCTGCGCGAAATTCACCGCGGTGGACAGGGCGTGGTCTATCTGGCGGTGCAGAAGTCGACGCGCCGCCAGGTGGCGATCAAGGTGATCCGGGACGCCGCACTGGCCAGCTCCGGCGAGCGCGCCCGGTTCGAGAGAGAAGTGCACATCCTGGCGCAGCTCAGGCATCCCAACATCGTCGCCATCCACGACAGCGGCCGGACCGAAGGGCGCAGCTTCTTTGTGATGGACTACGTCGCCGGCCTGCCGCTCGACGCGCATGTCGCGCACTTGGGTCTCTCGCGCCAGGCGATGCTCGATCTGTTTGTCCAGGTCTGCGACGCGGTCAACGCTGCACACCTGCGCGGCGTGATCCACCGGGATCTGAAGCCGGGAAACATCCGCGTCACGCCGGACGGCCAGCCGCGCGTGCTCGACTTTGGCCTGGCCAAGACCTTGGATGAGTCGAGCGGCGGCGGCGACGACGCCATGACGCTGACGGGTCAGTTCATCGGCTCGCTCCCCTGGGTATCGCCCGAACAGGCATGTGGCGCGACGGTGGACGTGCGCACCGACGTGTACTCGCTGGGCGTGATTCTCTACCAGCTTCTGGCGGGGCGATTTCCGTACGACGTCCACTGCCCGATGCGCGAGGCGCTGGAACGCATCGCGCACACGGAGCCGTTGCCGCCGAGCAGCGGATCGTCCGGGCGAGTCGATTCCGAATTGGATACGATCTCGCTCAAGTGCCTGGCGAAGGACGCTGAGCGTCGCTATCAGAGCGCCGGCGAGCTGGCGCGTGACGTCCGCCGCTATTTGGCTGGCGAAGCGATCGAGGCTAAGCGCGACTCGGTGGCGTACGTGCTGCGCAAGCAGTTGCGGCGCCATCGGCTCGCGCTGGGTTTCGCAGGCGCGCTGTCGGTGCTGATCGCGGGCTTCGGTGCCTGGATGAGCGTGCTGTATGCGCGGGCGGACCATCTGCGTCAGGTCGCCGAGCAGCGGCGCGAGGAGGCGCTGCGAGTGGCCGAGTTCCAGGCCGCCCAACTCAGCGGCATCGACGTGGAGGTCATGGGCGCGCAACTGCGCCGCGCCGTCCTCGAGCGACACCACGCCATGTTTCGCGACCGGGGCGCGGACCATCAAGCGCTCGCCGGAGCGCGGGAGACGTTGGAGGACGCGCTGGCTGGCGTCAACTTCACAGACATCGCACGCAGCGCCTTAGACGAGAATATCTTCGATCGCGCGCTGCACGCCATCGATCGGCAGTTCGAAACACAGCCGCTGGTCAGGGCGCACCTGCTTCAGACACTGGCGGACACACTCAGTGAGCTCGGTTTGCTGGATCGCGCCGCGGCGCCGCAGACCGAAGCGCTCGAGACCTTCCGCCAGGTGCTGGGCGCGGAGCACCAAACCACGTTGACCTCGATCGCCAACGCCGGTCTTCTGCTCAGCCGGCAGGGAAAGCTCGCCGAGGCCGAGCCGTACTTTCGCGAAGCGCTCGACGGCCGCCGCCGTTCGCTGGGCGACGATCACCCGGACACGCTCAGCTCGTTGAGCAACATGGGCTACCTGCACAGCTTGCAGGGCCGGCTGGCCGAGGCGGTGCCGTATTTTGACGAGGCGCTGACAGGACGCCGCCGGACGCTGGGCGCTGATCATCCGGACACGCTCACCTCGATGAACGAAATGGGCATGCTGCTCAAGGCACAGGGCCGGCTCGCCGATGCGGAGCCCTACCTGACCGAAACCCTCGATGGCCGACGGCGCGTGCTGGGTGATGACCACCCACACACGCTCGTATCGATCAACAATTTGAGCTATCTGCTTCAACCGCTGGGCCGAATTGCCGAGGCCGCCCCGCTGCGGCACGAGGCGCTTGAGCGCCGCCGCCGCGTGCTGGGCAACGATCACCCGGACACGCTGCGCTCGCTGAACAACATGGGCGCCCTGCTCCTCGGACAGGGCAAGCCGGCCGAGGCCGAGCCGTACTATCGCGAAGCGCTCGAGGGCCGCCGGCGCGTCCTGGGGCCTGAACACCCGGATACGCTCGTGTCGATCGCCAACATGGGCGCGGTGCTGCAGGCTCAGGGCAAACTCGATGAAGCCGAGCCCTACCGGCGCGAGGCGCTGGACGGCAACCGCCGGGTACTCGGCGAGAATCACCCAGACACGCTCACCGCGATCAACAACATGGGTTTCCTGCTGCGTGCGCAGGGCAGACTCGACGAGGCCGAGGGTTACTATCGTGACGCGCTGGAGCGCCGTCGCCGCGTGCTCGGCGCCGAGCACCCGGACACGCTCCGGTCGCTCAACAACGTGAGCGCGCTGCTCCTGTTCCAGGCACGCCCGGAGCAGGCCGAGCCGCTCGCCCGCGAAGCGCTCGAGAGCCGCCGCCGCGCGTTGGGCGACAACCACCCGGATACGTTGCACAGCATGAACAACCTGGGGCAGATCCTCGACCGGCTGGAGCGGTTCGACGAAGCCGCAGCGTTGTATCGCGAGGCGCTGGAGCGATACGAGGCGCGAGGCGGCGAAAACCCGCACCAGGCGATCTGCCTGCACAACTTGGCTTTGACACTCGGCAAGAAAAACGACTTGGATGGCGCGCTCGCGTGCGCTCGCGCGGCGCTCGACCTGCGGCGCCGGATCTTCGGCGAGAAAAATGCTGCCGTTGCACAGTCACTATTCGCTCTCGGAGAACTCTTGCGCGATCACGGCCGCCTCGACGAGGCCGAGTCGCACTTGATCGACGCGCTGGAAATGCGTCGCAGCCTGTTGGGCGACGACCATCCCGATGTCGCGGCGGCGCTCATCACGTATGCCGATCTCCTTCTGGACCGAACGGAGGCCGATGCGGCCGAACCGCTCCTGTGCGAGGCGATGAGTATTCTGGACCGGCAGCCGACCGCTCAACCAGCCCTGACTGGCGCTGCACGCGGCAGCCTCGGAAGGTGCTTAACCACGCTTGAGCGATACACCGAGGCGGACGACGAGCTCCGGCTCGCTCATGAACTGCTCGAGGACGCCGTCGGAACTGAGCACGTGCAAACGCGGGAGGTCATTCGCGCGCGGATCACACTCTACGATCACATTGGCGATGAGCACGCTGCCGCTGAGCTTCGTGCTCTAATACACCACTCTGCGGAGTCGGCACCGTCGGATGATCCCTGAGCAATTCGGAACTGATCAATTCCGAGAGTCAGCAGGACGCGTCGGTGTTTGGCGACGCATCCGCTCAGGTGTCGGACGAACGCGTACCTGCGGCGCAAATGCGATGGTCGATTGGCGGGCGTTGGGCGCAGGTCGACAGCACGCTCGTCTTGGGGTATCGCTGGCTCGTACATGACGCGCCTCGCCAACGGATCGTGCTATTCCCACTCTCGATCACGCTGCCGTGGACGCGCAGTTTTCCTGCGTACTTCTTCTGAATCCCGCCATAGGCGGAGTACTGCCCGTACATGTTTCCCATGATCTCAGTTGTGTGCTGCGGGCCGACGTGGCCGGTCAGTCGGATCAGGCCGGTGGCCGTCAGGTCGCCTTCCACGATGATCGTGCCGTTGTCGCGGAAGCCGCTGTTCTGCGTCCCGCCGGTCAAATTAGCCGTTTCGACGAGACCCGACATGTCTCCGTGCACGTGTACGGTTCCGTTGTCTTGTGCGAAGCCG
>Ga0187892_10007125_pt1 | contig 16130 bp, 14 predicted proteins | sample MA1701073metaG_FD_139345 | JGI IMG/M metagenome (GOLD analysis project Ga0187892, IMG submission 139345) | Bio-ooze microbial communities from a basaltic lava cave in the Kipuka Kanohina Cave System on the Island of Hawaii, USA - MA170107-3 metaG ... | reverse complement strand
GTGATCCTCGCATTGCAGGACTTGATGTCGATATAGTTGAACCTGGTGAATCGGCGCGTGTGATCCACGTCTGCGATGCGATTGAGCCTCGCTTAAAGGTTGCTGGTGAGGGTGCGTGTTATCCGGGAATCCTGGCCGGTGTGACGACTGTGGGTCGCGGAGTGACGCATCGCCTGCACGGGGTATCAGTTGTACTTTCTGCCGAATATCCCAGATTACTCGAAACCGGTACCGGAGCCGCGCATGAAGCAATTCTCGAAATGGCAGGACCTGGTGCGCTCAGCCCGCTGGCGAAATTGAATAACGTTGTAGCGGCAGTGAAGTTTGCACCTGGTCATTCGCTTGCAGATTATCATCAAGCGGTTAGATTGGCTGGCTTTAAAATCGCAGAACTCCTGGCTGAGACAACAAGAAATAAGACCCCGGCAGAACTCAAGCGTTACCAAGTGACGCCAGTGAATGGAACTCTTCCTAAGGTTGTCTACATTCATCAGTCGCTAAGCCAATTAAATCTGCCGGTGCCGTTCATAACCTGGTACGGGAACTATGTGACCGATTGGATGCCACTTCTGGTTCATCCTAATGAGATCCTTGATGGAGCTCTCTTGCCGGGCGCTTTGGGAGGTCACGCCTGTAAACCAACTTCATGGGATCACGTGAACAATCCATTGATCGAGTGTTTATACCAGGCGCACGGCAAAGAGATCGATTTCGCGGGCGTAATCTTTCATCGCACTCGTTTCGAGGTGTTTGAGGATAAGCAGCTGTCAGCAAATCAGGCTGCCAAGCTGGCACAATTAATCCGAGCAGATGGGGCAATCATCTCGTGGATTGGCGCCGGCAACGCGTTCATTGAAGCCATGCTGACCGTTCAGGCTCTTGAAAAAGAAGGGGTGAGAGCCGTGCTGATGACCTACGAGCACGGGGGAAAAGAAGGCCGCGAGGCACCATTGATGTACACCGTTCCCGAGGCCGATGCGATAGTCTCTGTCGGCAGTCTGGACCGACCGATTGTCCTTCCGCAAGTAGCCAGGGCCATTGGGGGCGATGACCTGAATATCAGACCTGAGGCAGGCGACGAACGAGTTCCGGCTACTGGCGAACTGACTTTGGACTGGTATTTGCCGATATTGGGTGGGGTGGACCATTGGGGATTCGGCAAACAGATTTGTGTAGAGTATTAAGAACTGAAGTTATCTTACCTAATGACCTTGAGTAATAAATAAGGAGAAAGACGATGGCGACTAATGGGGACCGTTGGACCTTAAACTATAGTGAACTGGGTACGGGGCCGGTGCCTACTAGGCCTTATCTTTCGAAGGAATACTTCGAGCTTGAGCGCGAGAAGATCTTCAAGCATACCTGGTTGAATGTTGGCAGAGTGGAAGAGATTCCTGAGCCCGGGAGCTATTTTGTCAGAGACATCGCAGTCTGCAATGCTTCGATTCTTGTAGTGCGGGGCAAGGACGGAAAGATTCGTGGCTTTCACAATGTATGCCGGCACCGAGCAACAAAGCTTGTATGGCATGAACAGGGGTGCGAGTCAAAGTTTTCCTGTAACTATCACGGCTGGACCTATGCCCAAGACGGTCGCCTAATCGGGGTACCGGAAGAGGACATGTTTTTTGATCTTGATAAAAGGCAATACGGGTTACTTCCGGTAGCGACCGACGTCTGGGAGGGTTTCATCTTTATCAATCTGGAGCCTGCGCCCAAAGAGAGTCTGAAAGAGTATCTGGGCGAGCTGGACGAGCTGCTCGCTGGTTATCCTTTTGGGGAGTTGCCTGTCTGCTTCCGGTTTGATGCAGATTTGAAGTGCAACTGGAAAGTGATAGTTGATTCACAACAAGAGGGCTACCACGCAAAGATGCTACACCGGCGTTCGCTTCCCGGATTTCTGACAAACAGGGAGAATCCGTCTCGACACGCGCTCGACATTCAAGTCTACAAACGACACCGGATGATCTCGTACTTTGGCAATCTCGAGCGGACGCCAACGCCGACCGAAGCGTTGGCACATCGTTTTGGGGCCTCAGTTACCAAGCGGGAATTCTCCATGGAGAATATGCCCCCCGGCGTTAATCCGACCCGCAGCAACAAGTGGGCCTTTGATGAATATGTGATCTTTCCAAACTTCCATGTGCTGGTCTTTTTCGGCATGTGCATTACGCATAACGTTTGGCCCATAGACGTAGACCGAGCTGTCTGGGAGGCCCGCGTCTATCTGCCTCGCGCTGAAAATGCTGCGCAGGTCTTTAGTCGTGAGTATGGACGTTGCATGTTGCGCGATGCCTGGCTTGAAGACGGTAGCACCCTTGAGGCAAGTCAGCTCGGGTTGGCTTCAGGCATGATCGATCACTTTGTGCTTCAGGATCAGGAGCTGCTTGTCAGGCATAATTATAAGGTTCTTGAAGACTATGTAAACGCGTAATAGCGAAATGTCTCAGGCGACAGATACACGGGTGCATTTAATATTCCACCAAGCCTAGTAGCAAAAGAAAAGGAGGTTTTAATGTCAACCCAAGTCTCACAAACAAAGGCTGGTCAGACGTTGCCAGCAGGCTTCGAAGATCTCGAACGTTTCGCCGCAGTCTGGTCGCTGGCCTCAGAAAGAGAACGCAATCGGCAGCGTCTGTCCAGTTCAATGTCAGAGATTCAGGAACTGTACGATGCTTTGCTGACTCGCATGGATCAGATCATCGAATATCTCAATCAACTGCCTTTGGATAACATGCCTGAGGAAGCTCGGCGGTTATTGTACTTGAGTCTCTCGTTGGCAGAAGTGGCCCCCGCCGTTGAATTCTACAAACAGCCTGAGGTAGTAGATGGCTTTCCGGCAGACAGGTTTTTACCAGTCGAAGTTCCGAATATGTCGCCGGCGGAAGGCTAGGTAAGGTTTTCAGGAGGAAGGGAACTTGAACCAGATGAGTGAACCACTGAAGCAGCCGCGAATATTTCGTGTAAACGACGAAGGTCTCAAGGAAGTTGTGCCGGGCGCGCTCTACATGAAGCATATGAATGGCGCCGATATGGGCGTGGCCCTTTTTAAATTCATGAAAGGCAGGGGAAGCGATGCTCCTGCCGATGTGCACAGCCATGGTGAGGAAGTTGGTATTGTCTTAAAAGGGACCGCACGTGTTCATGGGACTGACGGCAGTGAATATGTCTTGCGCCAAGGCGATGCGATTATCATCCCCAAAGGTTGGGAGCATAGCGGGTCATTTGATGATGATGAAGAATGCCTGATCTTCACCGTGGCATACCCGGTGCGGCCTGACTACGGTAACGAAGACGCTACGCCTGCGCCCGCAGGATTCGACGTTCCCGACGCCGGCAAACCTAAATCAACTAACAGAGCCTAAGTGTCTGGTAGCGGCGGAGAAAATTGAAACGGATTCCGCCACCGGATCGACGCCAGCCAGGGCAAGTTTGGCAGCGTTAGGGTCAGCTTTGTCACATTAAAGCGATAACGATGAGGAGACTTTCAATGACATCATCAACTAGTGGGAATAAGGCAGTTTCATCTCCGGACCTCAATCTTGAGAGTCTCGCCAGAAGAGTCCAACGGCTGGAGGACATTGAGGCTATCGAATATTTGTTAGTTCGTTATGCCCAAGGATCTGATAAGAAAAATGATCCAGATATCATGGTGCCCCTCTTTACAGAGGATGCTGTTTTCGATATCGGCAGCGGCTATGGCACTTATGTGGGCCATGAAGCGATTCGGAAATTCCTGGAAGGTGCGCCCGAGATCATCAATTGGTCGCTGCACTACATGATCTCACCCTCAATCCAGGTGGCCGAGGATGGCCAAACGGCCGATGTCTTCTGCTATCTATGGGAGATCGCCAACATGCCGAACAGCGCAGGCGAGTTGGAGCCAGTGCTTATTGGTGGAACCTATCACAATGATGCTGTGAAGCTGCCAAATGGAGAGTGGCGCTTCAAAGTCGTGCGGCTGCGAATGGAGATCATGAGTCCTTACTACGAGGGTTGGGTAAAGAAACCCTTCCACGATTTTGGCACTCCGAAGACCGACATTTAAATCGAAGGTTTGAAATGGGGAGCCTGAGCATCGGTTTGGGTGAGTGAAAAGGAGGATATAAGCATGTCAGTTTGTAGACCCAGCATCGCCGAACTGCGACGCATCGCGGATAGCTATGGTTTTCATCTTTCCGATGCCGAACTTGAAGATCTGCGTCTGGTCGGCGATGGAACCTTGGCTTCTTATGCTCGCTTGGACCAGTTGAATGCCCCCACTTTACCCGTCAAGTATCCGCGAGATGCCGGGTGGGCCCCAACTCCCGAAGAAAATCCACACAACGCCTGGGCCTGGCGCTGTTCGATCAAGGGAGCGCCAAGCGGCAAACTAAAAGGGCGAACCATAGCGTTGAAGGACAACATCAGTCTTGCGGGTATGCCATTACGCAATGGATCGGCAGTGCTCGCTGGATTCATACCTAACGAGGATGCCACAGTGGTAACGCGGATTCTGGATGCGGGCGGCGAGATTACCGGAAAGGCCGTCTGTGAGAACTTTAGTTTCTCCGGTGGCAGTCATACCAGTGATGGGAATCCAGTTTACAATCCGGCCAATCCAGCCTATACGACCGGAGGCTCATCCAGCGGTTCCGGAGCAGTCGTTGCTGCCGGTGCTGTTGACATGGCACTGGGTGGGGACCAGGGTGGTTCGATTCGAATTCCCTCCTCCTGGTGTGGGATCGTCGGCCTTAAACCGACGCACGGTCTAGTTCCTTATACGGGCATCTTCCCGATCGAAGGAACCCTGGACCACACTGGACCTATGACAAAAACCGTTGCCGACGCCGCAGTTTTACTTGAAGTAATAGCTGGTGAGGATGGACTAGATCCGCGGCAGGTGAATGTCAAAACCACACCTTATGCCGAGGCGCTTACCGGAAGTCTGGAAGGCTTGCGAGTCGCTGTTGTCAAGGAGGGCTTTGGGTGGGAGGGTGGTGTTTCCGAAGAGGTGGTTGATGATTCAGTGAGAGCCGCCCTGCGAGCCCTGAGTGAAAACGGAGCAAAAGTCAAAGAGGTTTCTATTCCCATTCATCGCGACGGCATCCACATTTGGAATGCCATCGCGGTCGAAGGTGCAACTGCCCAGATGGTGCGCGGCGACGGACTGGGTTTTAACTGGCGCGGTCACTATTCACTTGGACTGCGAGATTTTTATGGACGGGCTCGCCGAGCTCGGGCAAATGACTTCCCCACTACGGTCAAGCTTGTTGCGCTGCTTGGTCAGTACATGAGTGATCGCTACAACGGCCACTATTACGCTAAAGCTCAGAACCTTGGCCGCACATTGCGTGCGGCTTACGATTCTGTGCTCAACGACGCCGACGTACTCGCTATGCCAACTATGCCGATGCGAGCCATGGAGATGCCGAAAGATCCTGACCTGCCGACCTTCTTTCGCTTGGCATTGGGAATGCTGCAAAATACCAGTCCTTTCGACATCACCGGTCATCCGGCGATTACCTTGCCGTGTGGAAAATCCGATGGATTGCCAATCGGGTTGATGTTTGTTGGGCGACACTTCGACGACGGTACCGTACTCAGGGCAGCCGATGCCTTTGAGAAGATCGGAAAATAAACCTCTCCGCAGTTAAAGACCAACTACTCCAAACAAATAGAACCAAACAATGCGCGTTTACTGCACCCGCTAAAAAGTCGTGTGCCTTTCCAAACCTCAAGTTTCAAGGGAACGTGGGAGCCCTAATGGCAATTCCTGATGTTAGCGATAGATCGATTGCGGAATTGATCTCGCTTAGCGGGCGCAATGCTGTCGTGACGGGAGGAGCTCGCGGTATTGGGTTCGCCATCAGCCGCCGTCTGGCTGAAGCAGGGGCAAATGTTCTCATCGCTGATCTCAATGAAGCGGGGGCCGAAGAAGCAGTTCTCAAGATTCTTTCCACGGGAGGTCGGGCAACATATGCCTGGGTTGACGTGTCGGATTCCGAGTCAATCAAGGCCCTGGCAGACGAGGCAGTGCCTGACCAGGAGAGACTTGATATCTGGGTGAATAATGCAGGCATCTTCCCCAGTACTCCATTGCTGGAAGTCACCGACGCAGAATGGGATCGAGTGCTCAACATAAATCTACGTGGGACGTTTATGGCCTCTCGAGAAGCCGGTCGGAGAATGATTAATGCAGGCGGCGGAGGAGTTATTGTCAACCTCGCATCGCTTGCCGCATTCTCAGCGTACGGACCCGGATTTTCACACTACACCGCTTCAAAACATGGGGTCGTGGGTTTAACCAAGAGTCTTGCTGTGGAATTAGGGCCTCACAATATTCGAGTTCTGGCAGTGGCACCTACTTTGACAGACACGCCAGGACTTCAGGAAGGCATGGAAGCTTATCGGGCGATTGGCCTCGACGACGTGATGAACCAGGTAGCCGCCCGCGAACCTCTGAGACGAAATGCCGTGCCGGATGACATTGCGCGGGTCGTTCTTTTCTGTGTGAGTGACCTCGCCATGCTTATGACTGGAAGTACGTTGTTGGTAGATGCCGGTGACGTCGCAGTATGAAATGGTAAAGGATTTGTTTGGAGTATTTAATGAAGCGCAGCTTTGCTGGAAGATCGTTAAAGGTTTTTTACGGATGGTGGATTGTAGTAATTGCGGCTCTAGGATTATCGGTTGGGTATGGCCCAATCATCGTTTACACGTTCAGTGTGTTCTTCAAGCCGGTCAGCGAGGAGTTCAATTGGGGCCGATCAGAAACTTCACTGGTCTTTTCCCTCTCACTGATAGCGATGGTTTTGGCGATGCCGTTCATCGGCCGGTTTGTTGACCGCTTTGGCGCACGCAAAGTTATTCTCACCTCAGCATTGATCTTCGGACTAAGCTTAATCTCCTTCTATATCGTCTCTCTTGGTAGCTCACAGTTCTATGCCGTTTACATCACCATTGGCCTCATTGGGGCGGGCATGACACCCCTGTCATACAACAGAGTGCTTTCACACTGGTTCGATAAAAGGAGGGGGTTGGCGCTTGGTTTGGCAACAATCGGAATCGGAATCAGCACTTTCATCATGCCCCTCGTAGCTCACTACCTGATTGTCTCCTTTGGATGGCGTGCTGCCTATCTGCTGCTGGGAGTTCTCGTTATGGTTGTGACGGTTCCTGTGGTGGGGCTGTTTCTCAAAGAGACACCACAGTCAATGGGATTGTTGCCCGATGGCGCCAGGAATGCAGAAGCCCTCAACGGCATAAGAACTACGAATCCGGGAGGGATCGGGATTCAGGAAGCTTTGCGGTCTAGTAGCTTCTGGCTAATGTGCTGTGCCTTTTTTCTGGTGTCCGCCAGTATCAACGGTTGTCTAATTCACCTCGTGCCGATGCTTACGGATCGGAACGTATCGCCGGCGACAGCCGCCATGGCAGCTTCGTTTCTTGGGGGAGCAACGCTCATCGGACGAGTGGGAACTGGATATCTTCTCGATCGTTTTTTTGCCTCCCACCTGGCCACGTGGTTCTTCGGCGGTGCCTGTGTTGGGATCGCTTTGCTGTGGAGTGGGGGTCGAGGACTTCTGGCCGTTATCGGTGCGGTGTTATTGGGTCTGGGAAATGGCGCTGAGACAGACATTATGGCCTATCAAATGAGTCGTTATTTTGGCTTACGTGCTTTTGCGGAGATCTACAGCTACATCCTTGCGGCCTACACGCTCGGGGGTGTCATGGGAACTTTACTGATGGGCATCAGCTTCGATGCTACAGGTTCCTACAACCTCATCCTTATGATCTTCATAATTGCAATTCTTGTAAGTATGGGACTGCTCTTACGGCTTGGACCTTATAGGAGCTGGGAAGGAACAGCCGAATCAGTTGTTGTTTAAGTAAGGGAACTCTGACACATGACCAAGTTACTGATCCGAAATGCGCAGATCTTTGACGGTCTGGGACACTCCTTACAGGACAATAAGTCAATTCTGATCGAGCACGGGCGGATTGTAGCAATCACGCACGCAGATGAAGCAGGATCGTTTGAGGCCACAGTAATTGATGCCACCGGAAAGACCGTCCTTCCAGGTTTAATCGACATGCACGCCCACCTACTTAGTGGTGGCTTTGACACGATTACAGAGGTTATCGACTCGTTTGAGCTTGTTACGCAAGAGAGAGCGCTAAAGCAGATGTTGTACTGGGGGGTGACCAGTGTCTACAACCCTGTGCAGCCTCTGCAATCAGGACTTGAACTCAGAGCTCGAACAACTAAAGCAGACAACGTCTCATTTCCCAGGTTGTTTATTTCTGGACCAGGGTTTACGGCCCCAAACGGTTGGGCCGGGTCTTTGTTGCCGCTTGCTAGACTTGAACCAACAACCCTGGAAGAAGCTGAATGGGGAGTGAACCAATTAGCAGACGCGGGTGTCGATATTCTCAAAATCTATTATGACACCCAGTGCTGCGCCTTTCTGAACCCTTTACCAAAACTTAAAACGGCGATCATGGAAAGAATTATCAGTCGGGCGCATGAGAGGAGCCTGCGGGTGATGTTGCACGCCTACGACACTGAATTTCAGATGGATGCCCTGCGGGCGGGAGTAGACATCATGGCCCACTCAGCAGTAACCGCGCCGGTAAACGACCAGTACATCGAGCTCGCTTTAAAAGCCCGAACCCTCTATCTCGCAACTCTCTCCGTTTATCAGGATGCGTTCGATGAAAATTCCCTACGAGATTATGCGGGTGAGGAGTTTGTGCAGCGGACTGTACCCCGGCAGACGCTTGATACCTTGCTGAACAAAGGACCACTTGACGAGTTTCTTAAGGTCACCAAAAAGAGCTATCTCAAGAGTCAGCTACCCACAATTAAGAGCAACCTCAAAAGCGTTAGTGACAATGGAATTGCAGTGGGTGTTGGACCAGATACGGGCGTCATGGGTGCTTTCCCGGGTCTCTCCGTGCACCGCGAAATGGAGTTGATGGTGGATGCCGGCATTTCGCCGGCGCAGGTGCTCGTGGCTGCCACAAGGACGTCTGCGGAATATCTGGGTGAACAATTATTGGGAACTATCGAGGAGGGGAAGACGGCCGATCTGATCATCGTCGATGGCAATCCTTTGGACGACATTCGTAACACCCGCAAGATCGAAATGGTCATTAAAAACGGTATCGTGGTCGAGCGGGAAAAGCTTCTAAGCCAGATCATGGCAGATTGAGGGAGGAGAACTGAGAGATGGCAAAGCGGCTGGAGGGTAGGGTTGCAATCGTTACGGGCGCGGCTCGCGGCATTGGCAAAGCTTACTGTCTGGCAATGGCGAAGGAAGGGGCGCACATCGCGGCAGTTGACATCCTTGATACCGCATCGACCAAAGCAGCTGTCGAGGACCAGGGGGGCAAAGCTTTGGCTTTAAAGATTGATGTGTGCAGTGAAGTGGACACACTTAGCATGGCTCAGGAGACAATCGAAGCTTTTGGCCGGATCGATATCCTCGTGAACAATGCGGCTATCTCCCCCGAGCAACCGTTGGATGAGATCTCTTTCGCAGAATGGCGCAAAGTTTTGGCCGTCGATTTAGACGGGGTCTTCCTCTGCGCCAAAGCGGTAATCCCGCAAATGAAGAAACAGAAGAGTGGCAGAATCATCAACATCGCCTCGAGCACGGTCTTTATGAGTTTCGCGAATTTGACTCATTACATTACGGCAAAAGCCGGCGTGATCGGGATGACGCGCGCCTTGGCGACGGAACTGGGCGATTACGGCATCCTCGTGAACGCGATTTCACCAGGACTTACCCAGACTGAGCGAACCGTCTCTGTGCCCGATGAGGTTTGGGATATGCAGGTGGCTATGCAATCCGTCAAGCGAAGAGAAAGACCCGAGGATCTCGTGGGCGCTGCGGTATTTCTCGCTTCCGATGAGGCAGCATTCATAACAGGTCAGACATTGTCGGTGTGTGGCGGTTTTGTAAAGCGCTAGAGGCTGGATCCCATGGAAAACGTAGATTCCGAATTAAGGAAGAGTTTTCTCCATTCAAAACTGCCCGGAAACATTCCCGATATTGTGCTAAAGCGCGACTGCACTGCAGTGCTGGTTATTGACGTGCAGTTTATGAACGCTCATCGCGATGGAAAATATGGCAGGTGGGCCAAAGACCAGGGTCTCGAGCAACAACTGGAGTGGTATTTCAGTAGAGTTGAGCAGCTCACTGTGCCGAAAATTAAAGCCCTCATCGCGGCCGCACGCCAATGTTGCGTTCAGATTATCTATACAAAGGTTGCCTCCCTAACGCAGGATGGCCGGGAGATGGGCTGGCGCTACAAAGCCTGGAACATGACGGATCACGTAGACAGCAGGGAAACAAGGGTGCTCGAGGAGATCGCGCCTTTGCCTAACGACCTTGTGATTACAAAGACTTGCACCTCCGTGTTTCTGGGAAGCCACCTCGATCAGTACCTACGAAACATGGGCATCAAATATCTGATTGCTTGCGGTGTAGCTACTAATGGTTGTGTTGAGTCTACCGTCCGTGATGCATCCGATCTGGAATACTCGATTCTATTGCCTGAGGATGCTTGTGCCACTCTTTCTCAACGGGAGCACGATAATTCTGTCAACGCCATGCATCCTCTTTATGCTCAGGCTCTGCCTACCGAGGAACTGATTGCGAAAATTAAGAGGGAATGCGGGTAACACGGTACCAATGCCAGGCGTGAAAGCAGTGGACGAGGTGACCCAGGGCGAACAAGCGGAAACCATTTGGATGACGTCGACCAAGTGTAGGGAATGGAGAAATGAAGGGAAAATACTTCGAAGAACTTGAGATCGGTAGCGAATTCCTCACCCGGCGGCGCACCATTACAGAGGCTGACGTCGTTCTCTACGCCGGTTTTTCCTGGGACTACAACCCGGAACACACAGACGTTGAATTTGCTCGCGCCTCGATCTTCCAGGAACGTATTGCGCACATGTTGCTGAGCCTGGTCTTTGCTAATGGGCTTAGCGCCTCAACCTCAATTTTGCGGGGAACGTCCCGTGGTTATCTCGGAATGAACTGGAGAACCTTGCGGGTCTGCAGGATTGGCGACACGCTTCAGGTCAAAGAGACGATACTCGAGAAGAAAGAATCGCCGCGGTCCGACGTGGGAATCGTAAAGATTGGCATCGAGGTGATCAATCAGCGCCATGAGATCGTCAACCAGGGAGAGCGGACTATGTTAGTCGCTTATAAACCTAGACCCGGAGTTCCCCAGCAGCCCTGGGAATTTGTTTTCACACTGGAGCAGACAGCCCAATGAGTAGTCGCGTTGCAGGAAGGTATTACGAAGAGTTTGCAGACGGTCAAGTCTTTGTCAGCCGTGGCCGGACAGTCACCGAAACTGACGTGGTCCAGTTTGTAAATAGCGCCTGGTATACGAATCCGCGCTGCACCGATGCAGAATTCGTAAAGCAAGGATTTATTTGGAACGGGGTTGAACTGCGGCACCGCATCGCACCACCTCCGTTGGGGACCTTTTTTGCAGCGGGCTTGAGCTCGTCACTAAACCTGCTCGATGACACATTGATGGCTGTATTGGGCGCTACCTGGAGGGCTCCGGGTGCAATAGCTATCGGCGACACCATACATCTGGAGCAGCGAGTCGCCCGCAAGCAGGACACATCACGATCAGACGCCGGTATTGTGGTCTTTGAAATGGATGTTCGCAACCAGCACGGCGAACTCGTTAACAATGACCAGCAAACCTGTCTTGTCGCTCGCCGTCCGGAAAAAGCTAACCATGAAAGGACGGTACGGTTCTTTGCTTTAGAAGAAGATCTGAGTGAGCGATGGGTGTGCGGGAACAGTTCATTTGGGCAGCGTTTTCCGGCACACATGGAAAGCCAGTATTTTGAAGACTTTAAGGTGGGCTTCGCTTTCGACACGCGCTCTCGCACGGTGACCGAAGCCGATGTCGTTGCTCTGACAGCCCTCACTTGGGACCATCATCCGCTTTACACGGATTCCGAGTATGCCCGAAAGACTCCCTTCCACGAGCGCCTTGCGCCACCACTTTTGGGAATCGCATTTGCAATTGGCCTTGATGCTCCATTGGCGATGGCCGCGGGAACCTGCCTTGGCTTTACGCATACAGAATGGCGCTTTCTGGGACCAATTAGATTCGGTGACACAATTTCATTAACCCAAACCGTGGCGGCATGTAGTGAGCAGGATGCTGATACAGGTATTGTCAGATTGGACATGGAACTCGTAAACCAGGATGGTGGTGTATCCGTCAGCGGCACTCGCTACATGGTGGTTATGAGGAAACCGCTATTAGGTCAAAAGGCAACGGGCGGTCCGAAGGCCTGGCATTGAGATCCCGTGTGAAAAGGGACCTTTTGAATGGCAATGTACTTCGAAGATCTTAAGGTCGGCGAGGTCTATTTAACCCGCGGTAGAACGATCACGGAGGCTGACATCATGCTGTATGCCGGTCTCTGTTGGGACACGCAGGTCGAACATACAAATGCTGAATTCGCCAGGCGTGGTCCATTTGGCGAGCGCATTGCGCAGCAGCAGCTAGGTCTGCTAGTGGCTCACGGATTACTTGATTCCCTTCGCCTCACGGAAAAAACACTGATCTCTGTTATGCGACTGAGCTGGAACTTTATCAACCCGATAAGGATTGGAGATACTCTTCATTTAAAAGTAAAGATTTTGAACAAAAGGGAACTTGATAGTGGCGACCAGGGACTCGTGACTCTGGAATTGGAAACAATTAACCAACATGCGGAACTAGTTAACCGGATTCAGCGCACTATTGCGGTGGCCGGATATCCAGTCCTACGTGAAGCCCAAAAGACATTGAGTTACGTCTTTAGAGGATTGAGTGAACTCGAAAACACTGCGAGCCGCACGAGTGAGCGAGTCGCCGAGGCAACGACGCAATTGGCAGGGAAAGTAAAGCGGCTCAATCGTGGCAAATACTTCGAAGAATTTGAGATTGGCGAGGAGTTGATAACGCAGGCACGAACAGTTGCTGAGCTTGATTCCTTGAATTACACGCTGCTTTCCTGGGATACCGACCCCTTGCATACCGACAGTGTTTATGGAGAGGCCACATCCTTTGGCGGATTGCTGGCACCACTCTTAATGCCCATCATATTCGCCAATGGTCTTGGTGCGACGCTTGGATTTTTGGCGGGCACGAATCGTGGGGCCCTCGGCGACTGGTGGGAATTTGTTAGACCAGTCCGAGTGGGAGATACGCTTTATTTTCGGCAGGTGATAATTGAGAAGCGAGACGCAAAAGATTCAGCAACTGGCATTGTCACGTTTCGTATGGAGATGATCAACCAGGATGGCGAAGTTGTGAGTTGGGGAGAACGTTCCGCACTTGTAGCCCGATTGCCAGAAGTTGAAGATGAAGTCGTGCCATGGAATTTTGTTTTCGGCACACCAGAAGGATTAGCCCGCGGCTAACGTTGTGTCAGGCCACAATCGAACTGTTCTAGTTCACCGAATCAAAAAAGCAAATAAGATATTAGAGGTAGAGCGCTTTTATGCCGATCCGCCATATTGTTTTAATCAACTGGAAACAAGAAGCATCAGCGCAGCAGATCGACGACTGGATCAAGTATTGCGAGAGGATCCCTCTGGAATGTCCCATGGTAAGCAGTTGGGCCAGTGGTCCATGTATACTTGCTCCGGTTCCAGATAAGCCATCCACTCACGATTTCGGAATCACGTTTGACCTGGACTCCAACGAAGAGTGGATCGCCTATCTGGGTCATCCTTATCCCGAATCAGTTTATGCAGAGGGGCTGAAGGTAATTGATTTGGAGCGTACGGCCTCGGCCAATATGCACTTAGAGGGACCAGTCCGATGAAATCACCCTAAGGTCATAAATCCAGACTGACTCTCTTTCGTATAATTCTCTGCCTTATCCCTCACTTTAACTCTTGCTGAGTTCTAACTCGTAACCCTCATTCGTGTGGACAAGTGATCTTCTTTTCTAACCGAAAAAGAAAATAAGGAGACATCATAATGCGTAATAGATGGGTCCGTTTAGGCCACAGCCTGTTTACCATTCTACTGTTCGGCGCGCTTTTGGCGTTTGCAGTCGTGGATGCTACGGCCCAAACAACTGGCACGATCTACGGAACGGTGACCGATACCGCAGGAGCGGCGGTGAGTGGCGCAGCCGTCACTGTTAGGAATTTGGATACGAACCTGAATCGCTCGGCGACAACTGGTGATACTGGTGCTTACGCTGTAACTCTCTTACCAGTTGGGCCTTACAGTGTAGCTGTGGAAGCACCTGGGTTCCGGTTGTTCATCCGCGAGAGGCTTGAGTTGGAGGTAAATGCAAATCTCCGGGTTGACGGACTTCTGGAGGTCGGGGAGGTCACGGAGCGAGTTGTAGTTACCGCTGAGTTGAATCAAGTAGAAACTGCCAGTTCCACGCTGGGGAAAGTTGTAGAAGAACGAAGAATTGTCGAGTTACCCCTTAACGGGAGAAACTTTCTGCAACTCGGCGTGCTGCAGTCAGGGGTTGTGCCGCCGCCCGCCAATATCAATATGTTAGGCAGTGGCACAAACAGCACTCCAGGCGGGACGTCCTTCAATTTCTCAGTTAACGGGCAAAGACTCACATCGAATAATCACCTCATGGACGGAGTAAATAATGTTGAACCGTTCTCAGGTGCGGCGATGGTGGTCCCATCTCCAGATTCTCTTAAAGAGTTTCGCATCCTCACAAATGCCTACACGGCTGAGTTCGGCAGAGCCGGGGGGTCGATCGTTACCGTTATCACCAAGGGCGGTTCGAATAGTTTTCATGGCAGTGTCTATGAGTTTCTACGCAACGATGTCTTTGATGCTAGGAACTTCTTCTCACCTGAAGTGCCTGCGCTGAAGCAGCATCAGTTTGGTGGAACTTTAGGTGGCAGGATTATCCGAGACAGAACATTCTTTTTTGGCAGCTTCGAAGGCTTTCGCCAGAACAAAGGCCTTCCCACAAGCACCAACGTTCCCTCGCTTCTGGTTCGACAAGGAAACTTCTCGCAGGAAGCAGTAAAGCCGATCGATCCACTAACGGGTCAACGCTTCCCAAATGACATCATACCGCCACAACGTATCGATCCCGTGGCCCGCAACGTACTGAACCTTTACCCCGTTCCAAACACCGGAACAAATAGATGGAGTGGCGCACCCGTAGCCAAAAATGATCGCGAGCAGGTTGTGGTGCGAATCGATCATGCCTTTGGTGAGAAAAACACAATCGCCGGACGCTACATATTGGACCAGGGTTCTTTGATAAGTCCGGGGGGATCCAATGTACTAAATCTGGGAGTGGTAAGCGTTCCTGGATTTGCGCTCGAGACGGCCAACCGCTTCCAGAACCTGATGATCTCTGACACTCATGTCTTTTCTCAGCGTACGGTCAACGACTTTCGTTTCTCTTACCAGCGAGCTTTTCTAACTAATGAGACACCCATTGTGACTCAAGATCCGGCCGCCATAGGCTTTACCTATCCCACGGCCGTCGACATCAAAGCCATGCCGGGAATCGCTGTCTCAGGACACACGGCACTGGGATACAATTTTTTCAACGAAAGACTGACCAATTTCTACCAATTTGTTGATAACCTCTCAGTTAATGCAGCTAATCACAGTCTGAAATTTGGTGCAGAGGTTCGTCATACGCGGGTGGTTGGCCTTTTTCCATCGATCGCTTTCGGGAGTTTTGGTTTTACAGGAGCTGTAACCCGCAACCCACTCGGAGATCTGCTGTTGGGCAGACCCTTCCTATTTCTCCAGGCCGGGGGAAAGGCAGACAAGAAGATGAAGCAGACTGCCTACTACTTCTACGGCCTCGATGATTTTCGTGTACGGCGGAATTTGACTCTGAATCTCGGACTCAGATACGAGCTTGCACCGGGGTACACTGGCGAAGATCACCTGGTGCTGACTTACAAAGCTGGCCAACAATCAACCTTTAATCCGGCTTATCCGGTTGGCTTATTACGCCCAACGGATCCTGGAGTTCCAGCTACACTCTTTCCCACAGGCAAATTGAACTTTGCCCCGCGTGTCGGTATCGCGTGGGATCCCTTTAGCGATGGGAAGTCGAGTGTTCGAGCAGGGTATGGAATCTTTTATGATGATTC
>Ga0187892_10007124_pt1 | contig 16134 bp, 19 predicted proteins | sample MA1701073metaG_FD_139345 | JGI IMG/M metagenome (GOLD analysis project Ga0187892, IMG submission 139345) | Bio-ooze microbial communities from a basaltic lava cave in the Kipuka Kanohina Cave System on the Island of Hawaii, USA - MA170107-3 metaG ... | reverse complement strand
GCCTTGACGGCGCCCCGATAGCCGACGGCGGCGCGAAACCCCGCAGCGGGGCATTCGCGCCCTACAAACCCGTTGAGCGCCTTTTCATCAACTGCCACCGGCTCCAGTGTCAAGATGCGCCCGTGGTGGATCGGTTTGAAAGAAAAGCTGCCTTTTAAATGTCATCTCTGAAAGCGTGTCCGCTGTCAACGCACCTGTTTTTTATTCGACGGGTCAAGCCCAGTCATCTCTTCGCCTTCGTTGAGGCATGAATTGGTTCGACAGGCGGGTCGCATTCATGCTGCGAGGTTCGCGGGACCTCATGACAGCGTCGCGCTGACACCTGCCTGGCTTGCGCCCTTTACCAACCCTTGTTCTCGATAGGCGTCCTTTCGGCTCAACACCCAATACGCCGCTTTCGCCAAATGCCGCGCCACCGCGCCGCGCGCCTCGTCCTCATCCCGCAGACGCGGGACTCAAAGAAATGAAACGCCGCAATCTCGAAACAGGCGTCGTCCCGAACGCTTTCGGGACGGCGGTCAGGGCGCGGCGCTTGTCCTCGAAAGAAAATAATTGGGTCGTGGAGTAATGGAGCGATGGAGTGTCGAATTTTGGCGAATCATCTTCGGAAGTTGGTAGCATAGGCCTCCGTGCCTGTGTCGGTAGTGCGAGCGTTCTGCTTGCGTTGTAATGCGGCAATCCCAGCCACAGAATTGAGAGTTTTAAAGTCTTGTCGAAATAAAATTGTCTCGATACAACCATAGCGCGGGGCGGTTAGCTTTGGTTCAAGTTCCGGGTTCGAGATCATTGTCCCAGGGCGTCAGAACATGCTCCTTTGTGAGCCACTAATCCCGCTTGCGGGAGCGCCGATCTCCTTAAGCGACCGCTCCGCACCATCGTCACAAGGAGGCAAGTGCGCGTCGAAGAGCAATACACCGATGTGCTCCAAAACATTGAGTTCGGCATTGTGACCGCACGACGAGAATCGCCCGATTTGACCGATTACGATGTGATGCGCGTGCTGGAGGCACTTGTCGATGTCTACACGGCTGAAAAGATTGGTCGCCAGCCGCATCCCGTGAACTTCTCGGACAGGGAAGCGCGGCTGATGGAACATGTACGAGGCATGTGTGACTGGCGACTTGGTAGGAGCGCCGGAGGCAGTAAACCGACAGGAGAACTGCCCAGCCCAACGCCATTGACGAGTGACGAAATGGTTCTCTGTTTAAAGCGACTGTTGCGGTCAGTCCAAAAGTGGAACAAGCAAGGCGGCCGACGTGGCTATCTCGATTTCATCGTGCAATATGTCAAATGACCGTGCCACGCTTCGGGATCGGATCCAACGCAACGTCAACGGCGGCGCGGTAGCGCTCGGCCACCCCGTCGGCGCGAGCGGCGCGCGCCTCGTCCTCACGCTCCTCAAAGAAATGAAACGCCGCAATCTCGAAACAGGCGTCGCCGCCCTCTGCGTCGGCGGCGGCCAAGGCGCAGCGTTGGTGTTGGAGAGGAAATAAGATATGAACAAGAAAATTATGGCTATAGCTTTAGTGTGTTTTACTGCGTCAATTACGTCTTCATCGTCTGAGGACAAAAAGGAGGGAAAGAATATGCGTTTGGAAGTTGCTGAGCATTCGCTAGGCAAAGTGCTTCAAGGAATCGACGAGAACACGTTGGATATAACACCTGACGGCAAGAGATTCGCCTACCTGCGCAGACACGACAGCGGTTGGGCCGTGGTGGTGGACGGGAAGGAAGTGCAAAAGCGCGAGTTTCCAGGTGAGCGGCCCATTTTTAGCATTGACGGCAAGCGGGTGATGTTTGTCGAGTCGATCAACAATCAATCCCGATTGGTGGTAGATGGCGTTAAGGACAAAGATTATCCAACAGTTGATTCACCGTGCTTCAGCCCTGATGGACAGCGCATCGCGTTCACCACCAATCGCGGTGGGAAGAGCGTTGCTGTCGTGGATGGCAAAGAAGGGACTCCTTACGAAGAAATCAGCGAAATCCACTTCAGCCCTGACAGCAAAAGAATCGCATATTGGGCGAAGAGGGGAGAAAAAACTTTTGTTGTTCTAGATGGAGTCGAAGGCAGGGAATACATTTACGACGAAAACATAAGCATGTTTATCAGCTTTAGCCCTGACAGCAAGCGCGTTGCATACGCGGCTATGACAGAACAAGACCGCGTTATGGTCGTAGACGGAAAGGAAATTAAGGAACACAAGGGTGTTTCTGTTGAAGGAGGTGTTTTCAGCATCGACAGTGCGCGGCTGATGTTCAACGCGTTCAACGACAGTGATGAGCGAGGTCAATACATCGTCGTGGATGATTTTAAAAGCAAAAGTTACGAATTTACGGGCTGGCAGTGTTTCAGTCCTGATAGTAAACGTGTGGCATATTCAGCATCTCGAGACAGCAAATGGTTTGTTGTCGTGGATAACATCGAAGGCAAACCATATGATGAGGTAGGTTTTCCCAAGTTCAGCCTAGATAGCAAACGAATCGCTTACGCCAGAAAAAAAGATAACAAATGTGCGCTCGTTTTAGATGGCGTCGAGGGCAAAGAATATGAGGAAATTGATTTAGCCAAATTGGCGTTCAGCCCCGATGGCAAACACGTGGCGTTTGCTGCGAGAAAGGGCGCAAAGTGGATGATTGCGAGAGTGATTTATACGATAAATTTTACGACTGTCCTCGGCTTGGCAAAGCCGCTTTCTTTGATGGGAATAATTCGCTACATGCTGTAGGCGTCCGCAACAGTGAACTTTTCCGAGTAGAGATAAAAATCACTGAAAAGTAGACCTCATGACGCTAGTAGACTTTTCTCTGCGACATCTTCGTCAACCGCCCTTGATAAATCGCTTCACCTCGTCGTGAGTGCCTGCGAAGAAAAAAGTCGCCGCGTCTTTTTCCAGTTTGAACACCAGCCGCAGTTCCAAGCCGACGCGCAACTCGAAATAATCGCGCACCAGTTTGCGCACACTGAGTCCGCTGTGACGATGGGGGTCGCCGAACTGTTGTTGCAGCCCGTCAATGGCTGTCCCGATTTGCTTCCGCGTCGGCTTGGGATACTCGCGCACAATTTTGCGGAAGCGCGGGTCTAATAGAATCTCCTTGCTCATGCTGTGGTGGCGCGACCGTCTCGGTTGCGCTGTGTGAAAAGGAACGCAAGCGGGACGCTCGCGCTACCCTGTGAGGTCTTTTTCCAAATCGCCTGAGTAGCGCCGCAGTTTGCCGCGCTTCTTATTGTCGGCAATTTCCTTGTCCGTGCGCGCCGCAAACTTCGCCAATTCCTCGCGGGTCACGTCGTATTCGCGCAGCGCGGCGTCTTCCGAATAAACGGTGACAGGGCGCAGCGCGACGACCTGATTGCCGCAGAGAATGCCGATGTCTTTGCCCTCCGTCGCTTCCTTCAAGAGGGCGGTCAAATTCCGCCGAGCTTCCGTTACCGATAACGTCTTCATATCGTCTCTATATAGCACATATCGAAGCTGAGTCAAAGATGCGATTCTGGCGGAAAGATTTCCCAAGATACTTGTTGCTATTGCGGGGCGAAGCCCTATTGTTGCGCCCGCTAGCAGATGGAAGCAGTTCGAAGTGAAGTTGTAGATTGTCAAGCGAGCTAACTATTCGGTGACGATCCTAAATCCGAAATTCTCGGAGCAGTCACCCAGACCTTTTTAATCTCAGCAGAAAGTTACATCAAATGGCTACAAGATTGTTTGTAGGAAACCTGTCGTTCAACACCACCGAAGGCGAAATTCTCGAGCTGCTCAAGCAGTCGGGCAACGTCGTCAAATGCGAAATCGTGATGGACAAGTTCACGAGCAAGTCCCGCGGATTCGCGTTCGCGGAAATGGCGACGCAGGAAGACGCCAACAAGGCGATTGCCGATTGCAACGGCAAGGAATTGGGCGGTCGCGCCCTCACCGTCAACGAAGCCCGTCCCCGTGAAGAGCGCCCCCGCGGCGACTTCGGCGGCAACGGCGGTCGTGGCGGTTACGGCGGCGGACGTCGCGAAGGGAAACGCGAGTTTCAAGGCGGCGGTCGTTACTAGCCCAACGACAGATTCCTTTCGAATGATTGCTGTAGGGTCGCAGTCCCCTGCGACCGTGTTGAAATAATTCGGGCGCAGGAGACTGCGCCCCTACAGAATATTTTCGGATTGAACAAAAGAGCGTCCTGAGCAATCGGGGCGCTCTTTTTTGTTTTTTTCTGGCGCGTCGCAAATCGCCGCGAAACCGCGACCGCGATCAAGACGCCAACAGACTTTCGACTTCGACATCCTCATCAATCAGCGGCCAGATTTCTGCAGAAAATCCGAATCTCGAAATCCGAAACAGGTTTGTGAGTGAAGAATTTGACGCCGATGAGTTCCCATTTCGCGCGTTGTCTGGCGGTGGCGCGCAGCAGACGGGGAAACCATTGCAACGGCGCGGACACTTTTCCCCCCAACCGTTGGCGCAAGCGGCGCGCGCCTCGTCCTCATCCCGCAGACGCGGGACTCAAAGAAATGAAACGCCGCAATCTCGAAACAGGCGTCGTCCCGAACGCTTTCGGGACGGCGGTCAGGGCGCGGCGTTGGCGTTGGAGAGAGAATGATTGGTAGCATAGGCCTCCGTGCCTGTGAATTGGTGGCACAGGCGTCCCCCGCCCGTGGTGACATCGCCTCCGTCCTTGAGCACATCGCTCGTGTGGCGTAAGATGACGCCGATGAAAGCCGTGAAACTCGATAAACTCAAAGGCGTCGTTCATTCCGACCGCGACATCATGGGCGGCACTCCCGTCTTTGTCGGCACGCGCGTCCCGCTCCAAAATTTGATTGATTACCTCGAAGGCGGCGAATCCATCAAAGATTTTCTCGATGCTTTCCCCTCGGTCAAACGCGAGCAAGTCATCGCAGTCATCGAAGCGGGCAAGCTCGCGGTGCTCAAAACCGTCTGAACCATGCGCATTCTGATTGATGAATGTCTCAACTGGCGCATCGGTCGCGCCCTCACAGGGCACTACGCCGTCTCAGCGCAAAAAAAGGGTTGGAGCGGCATCAAAAACGGCGCACTTCTCTCGCTCGCGGAAAAAGAATTCGATGTCTTCATCACGGGCGACCGCAACTTGAGCTTCCAGCAAGATGTCACAAAGTTCGACATCGCCGTTGTGGTGCTTCACTCGTCGAGCACTCAACTCCACCACACTTTGCCACTCATGCCCAAAGTGCTCGCGCTACTGCCAACATTAAAAGCGGGACAAGTGGTCAACGGGGCGCATCCCTGAGCGCGTCCGCGGCGCGCGCCTCGTCCTCATCCCGCAGACGCGGGACTCAAAGAAATGAAACGCCGCAATCTCGCAACAGGCGTCGTCCCGAACACTTTCGGGACGGCGGTCAGGGCGCGGCGTTGGTGTTGGAGAGGAAGTAATCAAAAAGCCTAGGCGTGGATTACACGGGATGCATTGCCCCGCGCGCGAGCCAGCGCGTCGCGCCAGCCATCCAGAAGTTCCATTCTTTGGACGCGGCTCATTCGCGGCGGAAAACGCCTGTCCATTTTCCAATGCGCTGCAATCTCTGGTTCGCTCTCCCAAACTCCGACCGCCAACCCCGCCAGATACGCCGCGCCGAGAGCCGTCGTCTCGGAAATTTTCGGGCGCACAACGGGAACGCCGAGGAGGTCGGCTTGGAATTGCATCAGGAAATTGTTCCGCGAAGCGCCGCCGTCCACGCGCAACTCGCGCAGCTGGATTCCCGAATCCTTTTCCATCGCGCGCAACACGTCCGCCGTTTGGAACGCGATGCTCTCCAGCGCGGCGCGCGCCATGTGCGCCCGCACCGTCCCGCGCGTGATGCCGCAAACCAATCCGCGCGCGGCGGAATCCCAATGCGGCGCGCCAAGCCCGACAAACGCGGGCACGAGACGGACGCCGCCCGTGTCGGGAACGCTCGTTGCCAGTTTTTCGATTTCTGCGGACGACTTGATGATGCCCAGCCCGTCCCGCAGCCATTGCACCGCCGCGCCCGCGACGAACACGCTGCCCTCGAGCGCATACTCCGTCTTGCCGCCCACGCGCCAAGCCACGGTCGTCAGCAGTTTGTTTTTCGACGCGACGGGTTTCGCGCCCGTGTTCATCAACATGAAGCAGCCCGTGCCGTAGGTGTTCTTCACCATCCCCGCGCGCGTGCAGGTTTGACCGAACAACGCGGCTTGCTGGTCGCCCGCGATGCCCGCAATCGGAATCGGCGCGGGGAAAATCCCTTTTGCAGTCGCGCCGTAAATTTCCGAGGAACCCCGCACCTGCGGCAGCACGGCGCGCGGCACGCCGAAAATTTTCAGCAACTCATCGTCCCAATCGCCCGCGCGGATGTTGAACAGCATCGTGCGGCTCGCGTTCGAGGCGTCCGTGATATGCAGTTTGCCGCCCGTCAAATTCCACGCAAGCCACGAGTCCACGGTGCCGAACGCCAGTTCGCCGCGCTCCGCTCTTTTCCTCGCCCCGCGCACGTTGTCGAGAACCCAGCGCAGTTTCGACGCCGAGAAATAAGCGTCAACGACGAGTCCCGTTTTCTGCGCGATGAGTTTTTCCAGTCCGCGCTTTTTCAGGCGCTCGCAAAAATCCGAAGTGCGCCTGTCCTGCCAGACAATCGCGTTGCCAATGGGCTTGCCACTTTTTCGCTCCCAAACAATCGTCGTCTCGCGCTGGTTGGTGATGCCGATGCCCGCGACATCCTTCGCGGAAATGCCAGCGCGTTTGAGCGCTAAGCGCGCCACAAAAAGCTGCGACGCCCAGATTTCGGTCGCGTCGTGCTCCACGCAGCCAGGATGCGGGAAAATCTGACGAAATTCTTTCTGCGCGACGGCGCAGATTTTTCCGCGTCGGTCGAACACAATGGCGCGCGAACTGGTCGTGCCCTGGTCGAGCGCGAGGATGAATTGCATGTGTAGTCGCAGGCTTTACGCCTGCGCGTTTTTCCGTCAATCCAGCGGCTTGCTGGCTTCCTCTTGAAGAACATTCGCACTCGTAAAGGGTGCGACTACACTCACCACGCATACGCGTTGGGCGCGGCGCCGCCTGGGCCAGGCCAGATTTCGTCGAGTGTTTTCATCGCGTCGTCCTTCAGCTTGATTTTCAACGCGCGGAGGCTGCCCGTGAGTTGCTCCATCGTGCGGGGACCGATGATGGGCGAAGCGATGACGGGATGGGCGAGCCTCCACGCGAGGGCGACGTCGGCGGGCGATTCGCCGAGTTTTTTGCAGAACGATTCGTAGCGTTTGAGTTGCGGGAGCAGGCGCTGGACTTTTTTCTGGAAATCGGGGTTGGCGCTGGCGCGGCGTCCGCTGGTTTGTTTCTTGGACATTCCGCCGAGGATGCCGCCTTCGAGCGGGCTCCACGGGATGATGCCGACGCCATAAGCGCGACAACAGGGGATGACTTCGAGTTCGATCATGCGTGAGGCGAGGGAGTATTTGCTTTGTTCACTGACGAGTCCGAGGAAATTGCGTTTCGATGCGACCTGATTCGCCGTGGCGATGTCCCACGCGGCGAAGTTGCTGCTGCCGACGTAAAGAATTTTCCCGTCCCGCCGCAACTGCTCCATCGCCTCCCAGATTTCCTCGAACGGCGTCGCGCGCTCGACGTGGTGCATCTGGTAGAGGTCAATGAAATCCGTGCGCAGCCGTTTCAAGCTCCCCTCGCACGCGCGCCTGATGTGCAGCGCGGAAAGTCCGCGGTCATTGGGACCGTCGCCCATCGGGCCGTAACATTTTGTGGCGAGGATGACCTTTTCGCGGCGTCCGACACCCTTGGCGAACCAGCGCCCGACAATCTGCTCGGTGAGACCTTCGCCTTTCTTCCACCCATACACGTTGGCGGTGTCGAAGAAATTGATGCCGAGTTCGAGCGCCTTGTCCATGATGGCGTGGCTGTCGGTCTCGCTGGTTTGCGGGCCGAAGTTCATCGTGCCGAGGCACAACGGGCTGACTTTGAGACCGGCGCGTCCGAGTTGGCGGTATTCCATGAGCGCTCCTGTGGTTGAAGATGCGCGAGTATTGCGGGGCGCGCTGCATCGGGCAAGCGCGGATTCACGGAGCGCAAAAAAAATTGCAATCGGGCACAGAAATTCCCCCAATTGGAGGGACGCGCTCTGTCGCGTCTCCCGCTTCGCGGGACGGTCACGACGGAGCGTGACCCTCCCACTCGCTCTGCGTCAATCTTCTGAATCAAAATGGGGAATGTCTGATCGGGCAATCGAACCTTGCGCCGCGCGCCGCGCGTCCTCAAAATGGCGTTGCTCATGAAGAAGGTTCCCTTGTTTGTCTGGATGCTGCTGGCGTTGGTTCTCGGAGCAGCGGCGGGAACGGGTCTGAAAGAAATGGGGGAAGACGTGAGTCGGCCCGCCCTGAGCGCGCTCGACGTCATCGGCGCACTGTTTCTGCGCGCGTTGAAGATGGTCGTCGTGCCGCTCGTGGCGTCATCGCTCGTGGCGGGCATGGCGCGGCTTGGACAGCGGGGCGGACTGGGACGCGTGAGCTTGAAGACGTTCGGATATTACCTGAGCACGACGACGTTTGCGGTGTTGACGGGTTTAATTTTGGTGAACCTGATTCAGCCAGGGCACGGCGCGCCGCTGAAACTGGCGGAGGACGCGACGAAGGTGGCGGTGCCCGAGCGGTTGAGCGACCAACTGATCAACATCATCCCCGAAAACATCCTCGCCGCGATGGGGCGCGGGGACATGATGCTGGCGGTGATTTTCTTTTCGCTGATTTTCGGGCTGACGCTGAATTTTGTGTCGGAAACGGCGCGCGACAAACTGCTGCCCGTGGTGGAGGCGGTGTTCGAGGTGATGATGAAAATCACGGGCGTCATCATCTGGCTGGCGCCAATCGGGATTTTTGCGCTGGTCGCGAAGCTGGTGGCGGGACTTGGGTTCGAGGCGTTGCGTCACCTGATTCCGTATGCGCTCACGGTGGCGGCGGGGCTGGCAATTCATTTTTTTGTGACGCTCCCGTCCCTTGCGTTCCTACTGGCGCGGGTGAATCCGTTCCGCTTGATGCGCGCGATGTCGGAAGCGCTGCTGACGGCGTTCTCCACGGCGAGCAGCGCGGCGACGTTGCCGCTGACGATGCAACGCGCGGAGAAAAGCGCGGGCGTGTCCAATCGCATCGCGAGTTTCGTCCTGCCGATGGGGGCAACGGTCAACATGGACGGCACGGCGCTTTACGAAGGCGTGGCGGTGATGTTCATCGCGCAAGTGGCGGGCGTGGAGATGACCGTGGCGCAGCAGTTCACGATTTTTGTCGGCGCGGTGCTGGTGAGCATCGGCGCGGCGGCGATTCCGCACGCGGGGCTGGTGATGATGACGATCATCTTGGGGATGGTGGGGTTGCCTCTGGAATACACCGCGCTCATCTGGCCGATAGATCGCATTCTCGACATGTGCCGCACGATGACCAACGTGTGGAGCGACGCCGTGGGCAGCGTCGTGGTGGCGTCGTCGGAGGGTGAATTTGATCGGACGAAATTGGCGGTCGAATTTCAGGTGGCAGAGGGACGATGAAGGGGTTTGGGCTTTTTCTTCGCGCCGCGCCGAGAAAAAACGGCGTCGGCAACGGAACAATTCGACCGTTGCGGTGTATGTATCTGGCAGCGAGGCTGCATGAAACGCATCAACTCATTGGTCGCTTCCATTCTGACTGCGGTTTTTCTCACTGGAACCGCCGCCGTGTTCGCCGACCCCGACATTTCGCAATGGGCGTATCGCGCGGCGGACGCGGAAAAGGATTTTCGCGCGGCGCTGCGGCACCTGACGGAATTGGCGGAGGCGTTGCGCCCCACCCAGCCGTTGCTTGCGGAAAAGCTCGACCGCGCCGTGGAACTGGCAGGCAACATGGGGATAACGACGGGCGCGCGGGAAATCACGCGACTTTTGAGGGAGGGCACCCTTTCCAACGCGAGCACGAAACAGCGGGAACTCGTCGGGCACATCAAGGCGTTGCTTGCCGCGCTCGACGGAACGCAAAAACTGTTCAGCCTCGAAAAAACCCTGCGCGAGATGCTCGAAAAACAACGCCAGCTTTCCGCCGAGACGCGCGCGCTCGACGCGAAATTTGCCGCCGCGCAGCAGGCGGGACGCGAGCCTGCGCGCGCCGACGCGATGGCGGCGCTGGAGATTGCCGAGGACGAAAGCGTGCTGGCGTGCGCGGCTTCCGATTTGATTGACGCGCTGGAACGGGACGGTTCGACGCTCGTGTTCCCGTATCTGCTCAAGGAAATTTACGGCGACTTGAAAACGGCGGAGGTTTGCCTGTCCAAGCCCAGCACCGCCACGCCGCTGGCGCACGTGCAGGCAAGCGTCGAGCGCAATCTCAAGGCGATGCTCGCTGCGCTCAAATCCAACAGGCAACTCGCCGTGGACGCCGACGCGGAAGGGCGTCGCGCGCCGCCGCCGAACGCGCGGTGGCTCATCGCGCCGCTGGCGGAACTGACGCTGCTCAAGTTGTCGCAGGAGGATTTGACCGAACGCGCGCGCGCGATTGACACGGGGCGGGCGGGGCGCGAATTGACGGAGCCTGAGCGCGGAGATGTCGAAAACCTGTCGGTGCGCCAGAAGGCGTTTTCGCAACTGACGGAAAAATTGACGAAGGTCATCAGCGGCGCGGGCGAGTGATTGCGCGCTCGCCCAACCGCGACCAACGGAGGTAGCCATGAACCTCGTTCGGAACTCCCTCTCGATTCTTGCCGTCTCCACGTTCGCAGTCGGTTCGCTTTCATTTGCCGCAAGCGCGGATTCCTTTGATGACACGCCGCAAGTCGTGGACGACCGCGTCCCGATGAGCCGCGACCCAATCAACGAACGGCTGCGCGACCTCCTTGCCGAGGATTTCAAACCTCTCAGAGGGAAACGGTGAGCCGTAGAAAATCTGCGTTGGCGCAGCGGGTGACTCCCTCTTATGATGGCACCGTGAATCTTTCTGACAGCACCGCGCAGCTTCAGTCGGGCGCCAACCTCGACCCCGCGCAGGCGCGTCTCGCGCTCGAATCGTTGCTGGGCGACGCCGATTCCGACGACGCGAAAGCCGAATTTCTCGCCGCGCTCGCGCGCAAGGGCGAGACCGCCGATGAAATCGCCGCGTTCGCCCTAGCCCTGCGCGAACGCTCCATCAATCCGCAGATTGACCGCGCGAAATTTTCCGACGGCATCCTTGCCGACGTGTGCGGCACGGGCGCCGACGGCGCGCAGACAATCAACGTTTCCACCGCCGCGATGTTCATCGTCGCCGCGGCAGGCGTGCCCGTCGCCAAACACGGCAACCGCGGCATCACTTCCAAATGCGGCGGCGCGGACGTGCTGGAGGCGCTCGGCGTGCGCATCGAATTGCCGCCCGAAAAACTCAAACGTTGCGTCGAGGAAATCGGCGTCGGCTTCATCTTCGCGCCCGCCTATCACCCCGCGTTCAAAAAAATCGCGCCCGTCCGCAAGCGGCTCGCCGAGAAGAAAATCCGCACCGTCTTCAACATTCTCGGACCGCTCGTCAATCCCGCCCGCGTCAACGCGCAGTTGCTCGGCGTGTTCGACCCGTCGTTCACCGAAAAACTCGCGCGCGTGCTGCGCCTGATGGGACACCGCCGCGCGTTGGTCGTGCACGGGTTCGTTGGGGACGACCAGCGCGGTCTGGATGAAATGTCCACGCTGGGCAACACGCAGATTTCCGAACTCACCGCCGACGGCGGCATCAAGACGCGGACACTTGACGCTTCGACGTTCGGACTGCGCCGCGCCGCGCTCGGCGACCTCGCGGGCGGCGACGCGCAGCAAAACGCGCAAATTCTGCAACGCATTTTGTCGGGCGAGGAACGCGACGCCAAAACCGAGTTGGTCCTGCTCAACGCCGCCGCCGCGCTCATCGTCGTCGGCAGGGCAAGGGATTTTCCCGCCGCGCTCGCGCTTGCCCGTGAACAGATCCAAAATGGCGCCGCGCAAAAAAAACTGCATCAACTTGTTGCGTTGACGAATTCCAAAGCGTAGCGACTGATTGCGGAGGCCGTTTTCCCCATGCTCCCCGTCCTCGCCAAACCGATTGACCAAATCTCCGCGCGGCTTGCCACGATGAGCGTGCGCGGCAACGGTGTTTCTGCGGCGCGCGACGAAAACCGACAGAACATTTCCATCGCTGCCTTGGAACAACTCGATGCGTGGTCGCGCTCTCCCGAAGAATTTTTCGCAGCGCCGACCCTCGCGCCCGCCATTCTCCGCAGTTCCCGACTTGTCGGTGTCACGACCGATTGCGAGCGGCGCGTGTTTGAGTTTCCCAGCGAATGCGCGTCGCCGTGGCGGGGCAACAACACCGTGCGCGGCTGGATTTGCCTGACCCATTCGGCGCCGCAATCACGTCCCACCGTCGTCATCCTCCACGGCTGGAACCACGGCGGCTGGCAATCGGTGTATTACATCGGCGTCTGTCGCTGGCTTGCGCAACGCGGCATCAACAGCGTGTTCTTCGATTTGCCGCATCACGGCAGCCGTCGGCTCGCGGGGCGAGATGAACCGCGCAATTTTCTCACGGACAATCTGGCGGAGGGCGTTCGCGCCGTGCGGCAATCGGTCAGCGACACGCGGCAGGTTTTGCGCGGCTTGCGCGCGGCGGGTTTCGGGAACCTCGGCGTGTGGGGCATCAGTCTCGGCGGCTGGATTGGCGCGTTAACGATGGCGCGCGAGGACAACCTGCGGTTCTCGGCGTTGACCACGCCTGCTGCGCGGTTGGATGAAATCATCGCCGCGCAACCGTTCGCCGCGTCACTGCGCGCGCGATTGGAAGCCGATGGAGTGACGCTGACGGATGCCGCCGAGCGAATCGGATTCCTGCTGCCGAAGAACCAGCGGCTGCGGCTGTCGCGCGAGCGGATTTTTCTCGCGTCGGCGCAACACGACCAGTTCGTTTCCACCGCGAGCATGGAGGAACTCTGGGAAAACTGGGCGCGTCCCCGCCTCGAACGCTACGCGCACGGTCACATCACCATTCTGGTGTCGCCGCGCGCGTTGACGGATTTGGCGCGCTTCATCTTCGCGTGAAAAGCAGGCGTTTATTGCGAAACCCGACGTTCGGCAAACGCGACCCGCAGTCTTCGCGCCGTCAACACGACAACCCCGACGGCCAGCGCCATCAGGATGAGGTCGGTTGCCAGCAGCGGCAGGTTGATACCGCCTTCCTTCGGCGTGAATTTCCAGAACTGGCGCAGCGCGTCGCCAAACGAAAGCTGCGCGGTCAGTTCACTGAACTTCTTCCACCCGAAATAGCGCGGCAACAACAGCACCAGCGAGACCATCGTGGTCGCCGCCATGAACAGCGCGGGGATCGCCACGAACCAGATCTTCTTCGCGCGATGCGCCAGCCACGCCGTCGCCGCAATCAGCGTCAGCGCCGCCAGCAACTGGTTCGCCGTGCCGAAAATCGGCCAGATGATGCCGTAACGGTTGCCGAACGCCAGCCACGCGGTCAGCGCAATCGGCAACAGCGAGTTGAACGCGCGGCTCATCAGCCAGCGCGGCGGATTCCTGAACAGCACGCCCCAGAGTTCCTCGAACAGATACCGCGTCAGCCGCAACAGCGTGTCCACCGTCGTCAGCACAAACCCTTCGAGCAGGATGATGCCGAACACCGTGCCGACGTAAATCGGCACCGCCAGCCCGAACACTTCCGCGCCCCGATGCAACGTCGTGCCCACTGCCAGCGCGAACCCTTTCACGGCGAACGCGCCGCCGCTGTGGGGCCACACAATCGCGCGATACTGCTCGAATCCCATCGGCCCGATGATCATGCACACGACGCACACCGCCAGCACCGCTTCCAGCAGCATCGCGCCGTAACCGATGACGGGCGCGTGTTTTTCGTTGGAAAGCTGCTTGCACGTCGTCCCGCCGCAAATCAGCCCGTGCGCGCCCGAACACGCGCCGCACGCGATGGTCACGAACAGGAACGGCCACACCATCCCCAGTTGCGGTTTCGCTTCGGCTTCCGCGATGTTGGTCATCGGCGCGTTCGCCGTCACGCCTCCGAACCCGCACGCAATCAACCCGACCACCATCGCGCCGAGCCCGAGATAGAGTAAATGGACATTGATGAAATCACGCGGTTGCAACACCAGCCACACGGGCACCCACGCGGCGAGAAAGCAGTATGCGAGCAGGACGACCATGACGAGTTTGTCGGCGGTCACGTCGCCCCACACTTTCACCGTCGGGTCCACGAACAACTGGTATTTCACGCCAACCCAGACGCTGACCGCGCAAATGCCCAACGCCACCAGGCTGCCCACCCATGCTTTCATCCCGCGTTTGTAGATCAGCCATCCAATCAACGGCGCGGCGAATGTGATGACCAGCACCGACACCGTCGCAATGCCGCCCGTCAACGCGTGTGTTTGCCCGCTGAACCGCGCCGTGCGAAACACGGCCTGGTCCGTCGCCAGTTTCAAGTCCTCCAGCGCGTAATGCGACGTGAGCGCCTCGACGGCAATTCCCAGAAACGCGGCGGACACGAGAATGCACAGGAGGATTGCGAACAGGACGTAAAGCACGAACCCTTTCGTCCCCAACGTGTTCCGCGCCACTTCCGCGACGGATTTGCCGCCCTGCCGCAGGCTCGTGAACAACGCCGTGAAATCGTGCACTGCGCCAATGAAAATGACACCGACCATAATCCACAGCCACACGGGCAGCGCGCCGAACATCATTGCCAGCGTCGGTCCCACAATCGGTCCCGCCGCCGCGATGGACGCGAAATGATGCCCGAAGAGCACCAGCGGTTTTGTCGGGACGTAATCCACGCCGTCGTTGATTTCATGCGCGGGCGTCTTGCGTTCAGGCTCGATGCCGAGTTTCGATGCGACGAATTTCCCGTAGAACCGATACGCCAGCAGCAGAAGCCCCAGCGAGACGAGCATCACGACGGCGACATTCATGGATTGGTGTTGCGCCGCAGGATACAGACGCGCGCTCGGTTCGACAACTTTCTTTCGCGTCTTTCGCGGGTTTCGTCGTTACTCTCCGCGCCCCCATTTTTTTGACCATGAGCCACTCGAAGACCCAAATCCGCTGCGGACACCGCGCGCTGCCCCCTCGCCGCGCGCGGCGAGGAAAACGTGCTGCCGAAGTTTTGTTCCAGATGGGCAGTCAGCGCGATGCGCGCGCCCGACAATCTCACCGCCGAGGAAAAATCGGGGATGTATCCCGACGCGCGGATTCCTGTGTTGCCGTATTTGATGCAGGACAATGATTCGCGCCGCCGCGTGCGCGGGAAAATTCCGACCGTCGCCATCGAGAACAAATTCCTGCGCGCCGTGTTTTATCCCACGCTCGGCGGGCGGATGACGTCGCTTTACGACAAGAAACGCGAACGCGAGTTGCTCCTCGACAATCCCCTCATCCAACCCGCCAACCTTGCCATTAGAAACGCGCGGGCAAACGCATCTCGCCCGCGCTCGATTTCGGGACGGATTTTACGCCTGCCGAATGGCATTAGGCGGAGTTGCTGATGTCGGGCACATTCTCCGCTGAATCGCTCAAGACCGACCCGCGCAGTTGGTGCGTGTCGGCGGACGTGAAATCGCACGAGCGTATCCCGATGGTGCTGGCGAAGGTCGCGTTGCGGCGAAAAGATTTCCAATTCGTCCGCAGCGTGTTCAACCGCGAATTTGCCACCATCCGCGAAGGCGAAGTCGGGCTGAGCGATCTCTGGCAGGAGATGTGTTTGAAGGAAGCGGAACAAAAGAAGCGGCGCGCTTTGACGTTCGCGGAAATTGACGAGATCATCGCCATCGCCCCGCCCCCGCGTCACCTCGATTTCCGCATGAAACCCGCCGCGCCGAATCGGCGCAACAAGAAGAAGACAGGATAGTTGCAAAAAACTATCCCTCAAGCGGCTTGTTGAACCAGTGGCGCACGCGATAACCCAAGAACCCCACTATCGAAACACCGCCCAAAAGCAGTAGGGAAGAGAGCCAGAAGTTGGGTTTCTTGTCTGCGTCCAGAATGATGAAGTCCCAGAACTTCCCCATTTTGATTCAGAAGATTGACGCAGAGCGAGTGGGAGGGTCACGCTCCGTCGTGACCGTCCCGCGAAGCGGGAGACGCGACAGAGCGCGTCCCTCCAATTTGGGGAATTT
>Ga0187892_10007122_pt1 | contig 16136 bp, 7 predicted proteins | sample MA1701073metaG_FD_139345 | JGI IMG/M metagenome (GOLD analysis project Ga0187892, IMG submission 139345) | Bio-ooze microbial communities from a basaltic lava cave in the Kipuka Kanohina Cave System on the Island of Hawaii, USA - MA170107-3 metaG ... | reverse complement strand
TCGACCGACACGTAACTGAACAGTCCACTCTGCTGCACATCGGCTCCACGCATCGACACTGCTCCGGCAAACCGCGATACCGAACTGTGCCTCATGTGCAGCGTTTTTCAACAGCCTGCTAGATCGAGTGGACATGTCCCTCGGCATCAACGTGGTAGACCCTATCCGTGAGCCAGGAGTGGTCGATTTGGTACAGCGCAAAAGGATTCACGAGGCAAACTGTCGGGTAGACTCGCGACCGATATTCAATGGCGCTAATAGCCGTGTTCTTGTTCTGCCGAAGTACGCCGTTGCGACCATAAAAGCCGCTGCTTGGGCCACTCGTCTGAGGCCTAACCAGGACGGTTAGATCGCCGAAGCAGGCTCGCAAGACATCGGTGTGGTCACCACCGCCGAGGTGGTCGTTGTACAAAACTAGCAGGCCTGGTGCTGCACGGTGTTTCTGACCGTTTCTGAGCTGTCGGTTGGCATGCGCGATTACGTGTCGCATGCGATCGACGGTCCTAACGGAATGTGCTTGCGCGCCACCAACTCCTCTCAAGACTCGCTCGCCGTGCGAAGAGTCGACGTGTAAGAGCGCGCGAGCTGGGCGGTCTTCGGACAGAACGCGATGTGCCGGTAACTGCGATTCCACGCCGTTATCAATTATCCGGATTGAGGTCGTCCCTTCAGCGGGTTCTGCAGAAGCCGGACATCCGTAGATTCCGTCAAGGGAACGATACGCGACCATTCTGACGACGTCCCCCTCATGGCCTGTCCACTCAAGGCTAACAATGTCGTTGGTGATTTCGCCGGCTGGAACTGCGAGGTACAAGTCTTGCCCTTCGGGCAGTCCAGCGCGCAATTCAACTGCCAATAAGTGCGTCGCTAGTCGAGCGACTCGCTCGTCAAACTCGTCGGACACCCAAGCATCAACTCGGCACTGACCTGTAAATGGTGCCAAGCGTTCAGATAGCTGATCCCACGCAAATCCCAACAGTGCTTGCGATTCAGGTTGATCAAACTCCTTAACTTCAACCCACATGCGGCCGCGACCGTAAGTGAAAAAATCAGGTGTCATTCCACTCACAAACTTAGGTTCGCAGTGAAACATAAAACCTTGTTTGAGTAATCCCCAAGCGGTTCGTCGCTCACCGGTAGCGAACCCGCGCCACGCTATTACGGCATGTCGTTTTAGTTCTTTAGCGTAGTTCTTCATCAATTGGGTTAGCCCCAACCAGCCACTTGCGTTAGCCGCAGCCAAAGGTGATTGTAGGTTATCGAAATCAGGCTGTTGAGCCATTGACGTGAAGTTCTTGCCTGACGGCCCGGACATCCCTGGCGACCTAATCGCCGCTCAAGAACGCGGAGAAGTAATCTTTGTGTCCGGGGCCGGCATTTCAAAGATGGCCGGCCTGCCCTTGTTTAGAGGTCTTGTTGAGGACGTTTATCGCAGGCTTGGGCAGGATTGGAGGTTGCATCCGGCCGAGCGCGAATTGATGGACGGCCGTCAGGGGGGTCAATACGACCGTGTGCTTCGGTGTCTGGAGAGACGCCTATTGGGTTCAGACCCTAATCACAGCCGAGGCATGCGCGAGCGCATCAGGAATGCCGTACGCGAATCACTCAAGCCGTTGGAAGGTTCAGATCTTACTAATCACGCCGCTTTGCTGAAACTCTCTCGCAACGCGTCAGATGAAGTTCGCCTGGTCACTACGAACTTTGACACCTTATTCGAGCGCAGTGGGAGGGGACGATCGGAAGGCGAGATTGCAAGTCACGCCGGCGCGGCAATTCCGCAACCGAAGTCCGCCCGCTGCACTGGCGTGCTCCACCTTCACGGGCGCCTCCAGGACGATTCGTTATCGCTCGTTGAGACTGACCTTGTCCTCACGAGTGCTGACTTCGGGGATGCCTATCTAAGAGCCGGCTGGGCATCACGTTACGTCTACGACCTAGTTCGGGCATACACGGTCGTCTTGGTTGGGTACGAAGCCGATGATCCACCGATGCGCTATTTGCTTGAGGCTCTTGAAGCTGACCGCGAGCGCTTTCCCGACCTTCAACGAGTGTTTGCGTTTGCGTCCTGCGAACTTGGCAAGGAGGGCCTGCAGACCGAGATCTGGAAGGCGAAGGGCGTGGATCCAATACTCTATTCCGTAAATGGCGAGGACCATTCGGCTCTATACGCCACTATCCGAGAATGGCAACGCTACGCTGAAGATCCGAGTGTCTGGCGCAAGGAACAGTTGCGCCCACTGTTAGAACGCGAGCCAAAAGATCTCGACGACGACGACATGTCGAGATGCATTGATCTCTTATCGCACGGCGACGCGAGCCAACAATTGCGTGAGCTGTCGCCATCGGCTAACTGGTTGCCAGTGCTGATGCAGAAGCGTGCATTTGATAAGGCGAGAACCACGCCCGGTGAGTGGATCGCGGGTCGTATTGACGATCCGCACATGATCAAGGCATGCGCCGGTGTGATGTTCGTTGATGACGAAGCACGCTGGTATGTCGAACGAGCGCTAGAGCGCGAGAAGGAGACGCTTTCTGACGTGCGAAAGAAGGCCTGGCGGCTGATCTTGGCGTCGAACCTTAGGAGTAGTACCAGGCGGATCGATGAGCGGTGGTTCCGAATAATGGGACGGATTCGTAAAGACCATGCCGAGTTTGCAACCCGCCGAACGCTCTCCGAGCTGTTGCGGCCGACGCTCGACATTGGGCAGCCGTTGAGTGTGTACCATGAACTTGAGGACGACGAAGGGCCGGAGCGACTTCAATCGCTGGTGCGTATCTCATTCGAGCCGGAACGATATGCGGACCCAGAAGAGATCCTGAAGAAGTGGCCACGATCGCCAGACTCTGAAGCAGCATTGTTTGTGGCGTTGGCGCGAGCGCTTTCGGATGCGCTCGAGGAGGCCGAAGACGTTACGCACATTGGAGAGTGGGATCATGCGGACAACGACGTCCCATCAGTTGGACGCCATCCGCAAAACGCACACAGACATGGATTCTATCCAATCGTAAGAGTGCTAGCTGACTTGTGGGATCGCATCGCTAGCGATGATCCACGCCGGATGCGTCGATATATCGACGAGTGGAGCACATCTCGCTTTCTGCTGCTCAAGCGTCTCGCGCTCTATGCGATGACCGACTCATCGTTTACGTCCGCGGACGTGACCCACCTACTCACGGCACTCGATGACGAAACCTATTGGGTCGGCAGCGCGCGTGTCGAGATCATGCGGTTGATCGTGTCTCGATGGAACACACTCGAAGCAGCCGATCGCGAAACGCTTGAGTTGCGAATCCGCGGCGGCGTTCCGCGCGACATATACATCGACGGTGATCTTGATTTCGATGCAAGGTGGAAGCCGATACACGATTCTTCGATCTACAGACGTCTTGCGCGCTTGGAGTCAGCGGGATGCCAGTTAAGCGAAGCCGGACGCGCGCTTCTCGCCGATATCTCCGCTCGGAATCCATCCTGGCGACCAAGCAAGGGCGACAGAGACGATTTCGGGACTTGGTTTGAGTCGTCGTGGGGACCTAGCGGTCATCCAGAACGCCTCAAAGACGTTCTCGATGAAGATCTGGTGCAGGCAGCTATTGGGCTGCAGCGCGAGCGATCGTTTGAAGAAAGCGACGTGTGGCGGATGTTGTGTGCGAGCGATCCGGAGCGGGCGCTTCGTGCACTGATAATCGAAGCTGATAAGGACAGATGGGAGCCGACTGCATGGCGTCATCTTATGTGGGAAGTAGGAGCAAAGTCGGACAGTAGGATTGTTGTGGCGATCGCGACCAAGCTGCTTGATATGCCCGAGGAACACATCCGGGAGCTGTTAGGTACGGCAACATCATGGCTACAGACACACGGCGAAACGTTGTCTTCAGCAAAGCTAGATGATGGCGACGTGTTTCTCAAGTTGTGGGATCTTCTTGCCAACTTGACGTACACGGAGTCGGAGTCGAAGTCACTCGAAGATGACGATGACAAGGACCTGTCGACACGCGCGTTGAATCGGCCTGGCGGCCAACTTGCGTGGGCGCTTCGCGAGCGGTTAATGGATGCAAAGCCACAAAAGGATGGTGGATTTGGCGCCGACATGGAGCCCAGGCTGACGCGCGCAGTCCTTGCAGAAGGAAATGCTGGATTACTCGCGCGTGTCCACCTGATGCGGTGGCTATCAGTCTGGGATCTCATAGCGCCAGAGTGGACCGCACGACACATGCTGCCGAGACTTGAGTGGACGCACCCCGAAGCGCCGGCTATGTGGCGGGCGTACGCTCAGGATCGCATTAGATCTGCGCGACTCTTCAATGCCTTGAAGCCGGCCATGTTGGAGGCGTTCAAGCGCACCGAGCTGGAAGATCATGACGTTGAAGACCTGATCGCGAAGATGATCTTCATTGGAATCTGGCATCGGCGAGGCGAAGGTGCCGAGTACTTGCTCGACGATGGAGAGATTCGTCGAATCCTGATGACTGGGCCTCGCACGATCCTGCAGTACGCGTCTTGGCACTTCTGGCGATTGATGGCCGAAGCGAATGACGAAATGCCAGATAAAGCTGCACGCTGGCGAACGGTGGTCGGTCCACTCTTTAGGGACGTATGGCCGCTCGATGCCAACTTGCGCAGCGAGAGTGTGTCGAGCAATCTCGTTGAGATGGCCGTCGAGTGTGAGAGCGACTTCCCAGATGCAGTGAACGCCATCGTCGACGTAGTTGTACCATTCGAGATTCACAAGATTTCGCTATCGCTCAAGCTCGAGCCTCACCATGCGAGCCTGCCGAAAGAGCATCCAAGTACCTTCCTGCGACTGCTTAATGCGGTGATCGATCCGGACAAATATCGAATTCCGTCCGACCTAGCGGAAGTGCTGCAAGAGTGCAGCGAGGCGAATCCAGCCGTCAAAGATGAACCGGCCTACAGGCGGCTCTTCGGATTGAAACGACTTCGAGGCGCATAGTGCATGGTACATGCGCCGTGCACTTGCATAAAGCTATTCAGTTCTACGGCAGGGTGAAGGCCCGTTCCGAGCGACGCGAAAGTAAGTAGCGCGTACTTGAATGGCAATGTCAGAGAAACTACCTAGACACGAGTGGTGGCGACGGGCATATGCAGCCGATCGGTATATGCGTGGTCTTTCCGAGCGCGAACTGGATTTGCGTTTTGCAGATATCTTTACAAATCAGATGCTGCTGACGGCAGAGGGAAAGATCGGAATCAGCGGGATCCAATGGTTGGAGAAGTTCACGCATGTTCAAGAGGAGCTCGGTTTGCGAGGGTTAGGTTTGCCGGATGCACCCTCACTTGGAAATCGGCTCGTCGTTCCAGGAGCTCTAGCGTCAGGCCTTGGTGCTAAAGTGCGTGCGCGCTTTCCAAAGGGTGTGCCAGACCACTTCGTGCTGTTCAAGTACGGCAAATTGGAACACCTCGAGGGGCTATTGAAGCGTGGCGAACTTCGGCTGTCACCCGCATCGAGGTATGACGATCCCTCTCGCAATGTGGCGGTGGCAGACGATGAGCTTCATTTTGAGAAGATCGATGGCCACTCAAGAGCTCATTACGTGTACGAGGGTGACTTTTACTGCTTCTGTTCGAGCTGGATACACAGCGATCGCCTGATATCCGACTTTGAAGCGACCGCTGTGCTTGTTGTTGACAAGCCAGACGAGTTGTTTGTTCGTCTTGCAACTGCGCTGGATCGCAAGAGTTATCGGATTCGATTCAATCGGGTGAAGTACGTCGATCCACTGCTTCTAGGGGATCACGACGTTCCCGAACTCGTCTTTACCAAGCACATGAGATTTGCGTATCAATTCGAGCATAGATGGGTCGCGCAGCCGCCACGAGCTGATGAAAGGCTGAAGAGGGTGGATCTAAATGTGGGATGTATCGAAGATATTGCAGAACTCTACGTTCCCTAGCTCGGAGGCCGGGGGCTAGGCGGAGCTGCCCGTCAGACGAATCGATCGAGTCATATCGACATCTAGGCGCTACGGAATGTGCTCCTTCAACCTTAGAAGGCGGTAGGCCTCAGATTCGTATGGATCCGCATGGATTGGAGTGGGGACGAGTTTGGTTGATTCTTCGCGAAAGAAATCGAGGCCGCGGCCGAGGCTCTTGCCGCGAATCGTATGCTGATCATCTGCCCAGTCGGGAATCCTCGGTATGAAACCCTCGATCTGTGCAGCTAGCCCAACCGCAATATGAAAGTGATCACCCTGACGCGACTTCGGGGCACGGCGGATAGTACGGATATAGGGTCATCTGTTGAGCCCGAGCGCAGCGGCCGAGGGCCACTTCCGGCATGTCCAGAAGGCCGGGTCCGCTGCATCCAGCTGAATCCGCCTGCCCCTGCGCCGGTTCACCACCAAAAATCCGCCCGCTATCGAACTGGGGCCGATGCAGGCACGCACCAGCCCTGGCCGCCTCGCCGGTGGCGAGCGGAATACCCCTCAACTGCCAGATGGCGGTAGGACTCCGCCTGGAGATCGCGACGGCAATATCCTTGCAGAAATCCAAATACAAGCCTTACTCGGCAACTGAATACTTGGCGGCGCAATCTTAGTAGTCAGGGTAAACGAAATCGTACGTTCCGCTTCTAATTCTATGGAGCAGGCTATCTGGAGGTACGACCACACCAATTTCTGCGTCTACATATTTTGGTCGCAGCGAACCGACGTCCTTAATTGGCCCTCCGATCTTCCAAACGTACCAATTCATGGAAACTTTAATGCTGGGATTTCCGAAGTCATCCGTATCGCGAAACAAAACGTCTGCATCGCCTTCACACTTTACGTGGCCAACCTTCCGCCAGAACTTCTGCTTGAGGCCAATACCCAAGAGAACATGGGCGTAGAAATCAATCTCACCTCGTACAACATTGGCTAGATCAACTATCTCCTCCAAGTTGTACGACTTCCTAAAGACGCGTACTACATGGCTATGCAGTTGCGATTCATCATTGGCAATGTAGTGAAAGAAGCGCTTCGTCGACGAGTCCAGCCGCACCTCAAAGACGTCTCCAATGTCTGGCTTCTTGCTCACGGGACCATGCCGTACTCTTCCCAATACTTCCGAGCGATCGAGTTTATCTTGTTCAACAGCTGCCCCCCTTTCGTTCCCCCGTACTGATTAATGAGCGTTTGCTCCAATATTCTGGCTTGCTCATACGTAAGGTCTTTTCCTCTTCTAACCGCTCGGTAAATAAGCTGTGCCTTCTCACCGCCGGAGGCAATATGCTCCGCCTCTCTAACTAGAACTTCTCGAGCAGTCCTTCCGACATATCGCACAACTCCCGCCTTGTCGAGTCCAACATATACAGTGTGCGAACCCCTTGCGGCACTAAGCCACCCGAACGCAAGACCGAGAGCTCGGCCAGCAACTCCCCCAGTAAGTCCTGAGATCGTAGTCGGCGCATTGTCCGACGTCACAGACGCCGCTAGCGTTCCCATGATCGGGGATACTATTGGTATGTTCTGCTCAATCCAGAAATCGACAGCGGCGTCGGCACTGGACGTCAGTCCATCGTAAATATTCTGCGGCGTTGCCCTCATGGAAAGAACCGGCACTCCCGCGACCACGCCGTAACCACCGCCCCAAACTGGCGGAGGCGGTGACGCTTTACCATCAAACGACCCAAGTTCGCCGCTATTAACAAAACCGTAAGCCACGCTTACTCCGAATTGGCCCGATTTGTAGGTGACTTGCACCGGAAATGCCGAAATCGTGATCGCTGCCTTTATGAGCATTGGGCTAAATTCTGGCATGGCAATGGCAATGGCAATCAATGCTGCTGCGACGATTAAGTTCAGACTTCTGGCGATCGATTTGAAGATTTTCTTGAAGAACTTTCCGATGGCACTAAACGCCTTGCTCAACCACGAGTAGCCGCTCGGATCAATCAGCGTCAGCGGATTGTTCATCACATAGCTGTACGGATTGAGCGCCTGGCTCATCCCAATCGTCTGAATGATCGGGTCAACTGACAGGAACCGCCCGATTCGCGGGTCGTACACGCGCCCGTTCATGTTGACGAGTCCCACGGCATCTAGCGTCTCGTGCCCCGTGAATCCTTGTCGGGACACATTGCCAATGACGGTCATATCGCCCGTGCTCGGCAGCCCTTGCCAATTGCTTCCTCGCCGTTCTCCAAACGGCGAAAAGCTCAGTCGCGCGAGCACCGTCCCGGAATTGCTGAGCACAAGATCGCCACTGCCGAGGTGGTCGGTCGTCATGTAGTACGTGTTGTTGGATGCGTCCGAGCGACGAATGTAAACCGCGGTGCCGCTGCCTGTCGGAATAAGATGCCGATATTCCGTCACCCCGGTCGGCCGAACTAGCTTCTCCAGGATTCCACCCACGTAGTAGGTCGTGGTTGTCGCACCCGCGTCCACTGCAACCTGGCGCCAGCGCTGATGATCTGCGTTGTAGTTGAACTGCGTGGAGTTCGAACCCGAGGCAATGCTGTTTGGCTGATCGTACGAATACCAGCTGATGGTCGAACCGCCCCGCTTGATCATATTGCCGTTCTTGTCGTAGCAGTACACGACACCGCCGGCGTTACGCACCGCGTGTGGTTGAGCTGGAAGTCCTGTATAAGAACAGCCCGCTTGATTGGTTACGTAATCGTAACTACCGGCGTCACTCTTGCTCGTGATGTTTCCGGCAGCATCGTAGTCGATGCTCAGCGGCGTACCGCCGGTCACCGTGGCTGTCTTGAGCCGATTCAGAGTGTCGTAAGTGAATGTCTCCGTCAGGCTCTGCGCCAGATCCTGGCGCCGGTCCAGATTGCCATTGTCGTCCCAGCGATACGTCAAGTCCTGCAGGTTGTTGGTCGATCCGCCACTTCCGATTTTACGGCTGATCAGCTCGTTTGTGAGCGGCTCGTAGCCCGACGTAGTCGTAACCGCGTTCCCGAGAAGTTCCGACACTGGCGATGAATAGTCATTGGCGCTGTTCAACGTCCAGTAGGTCGCGCTTGAGGCATTGTCCTTGATTTGCTGCAGGAATCCGTAGCTGTAATTGTGCTTGGCTGCGAGCCGATAGCCGGATGTGCTCGTCGGGTAGGTCACAACATCGAGCGCCCCGATGTTGTTATACGTGTAGTTGACCTGATACGTCGTATCTTCGGTATAGGTCACTGAGGCCGGCCGTCCGAGCGAATCGTATGTATAACTTTCGCCGTAGCCATCCGGCTTCGAGAGAGACTTCAGCTTGCCAATTTCCTTGAGAGCCGCGCTCGTCCCATAAATCCACGTCGTGGGTGTTGTCGACTCAGGTTCGAGTCGGGTCAGCATCCGGCCGAGCTTGTCGTACGTGAATGTCGTCGTCTGGCCATTGGCATTGACGAACGATTCAAGCTCGTTGAGCGAGTTCGGAGTTATGGTCGAGTTGCCGGTATCAGGGTCCGTAGCCGCCGTCTTGAAGCCACGGATGTTGTAGGTGTACGTCGTTAGTTTCGACGTCGCATCCTGGATCTGCTTCAGGTTGCCAAAGGAGTCGTACGTATAGTTGGTCGTACCGCCCGGACTTGGATCGATGATACGTCGCAGCTTCCCCGTGACATCCGTCCACTTCTGGGTGGCGACCCCCTTTGCATCCGTATAGGTTGCCCTCAGCCCCGCATTAGCGATGCTCGTCGTCCGATCGATGCTCCCGCTCGGTGAGTACCACGTATCGGTTGTAGGACGATCCAGGACATCATAGGCATAGCGGTGATAGCCATTATTGGACGATGAGGTGTACGGTTGATGGACATCCTGCTTGCGACCCAAGCTGTCATAGGTGATCTGGGTACTTGTCCACACCCCGAGCACGCGATGACCTTGGTCAATACGCATGCGCTCCAGTCCATCGACGAATCGCTCCCGGGAACGAACAAGTGCCGCGGCGGAACTGTATTGGGCCTCTGTTACGAGTAATCGCAAATCGGCCAAGCCCCAACACGTCGCCGCTACGCAGTCCTCGTACACCAAAGTCGTGTAGGTGCCATCGGCTCGATTTTCCCGGGTGCGACGGCCAAAATTATCGTAGAGCCAGCTGACTACCACGCCATTGGGATCAGTTGCCGAGGCCTCGACTCCAAAGTTGTAGTTGTACGCGACGCTTGTGACTTGACTGAGCGGATTCGTAATGGTTTCGGCGAATGTGCAACGTGTACCGTAGTTCGAAGTCGTTGCGCGAGAAGGCAGGGCGGTTCCCGCCGAGTTGTAACCGACGACCGACACGGAGTTCACATTGCCACAGGTGTCGTACCCAAAAGTTGTGGCAACCTTTAGTGTCGTACTCGTTGGCTCGATTGTTTCGGTCAGGAACCTGCAATTGGGTGCATTGACCGTGTGGTCTACCCTGCGTGTGGCGCTTGACTGACCTGCTGCCGTGTTCTGAGTCGTCGTCTGCGTGGGCAGACCCAGGCACCAATTTGTGACGTTATTGGTATAAACGTTCGTGACAATCGACGCCCAAACACCGTTATAAGAAGGTGACGCTGGGTCATTATCAGTCGTTGTTGTGGCGATGGACGTGGGATTGCCCCAAGTGTCATACACGTAATCGGTCACTGCCGTTTGGACAAGTGGACTGCCGGTCGTCAGCTCACGCGTGGTGGCCGTCTGACGACTCATATACGGAAAGCAGCGACTCGTAGCCGTATTGCAGTTGGCGCCGCTCAGCACCGTCACCGCAAACTCGTTCACGGTTCGATGGATCAAGCTCGTGCCATTCGACTTCAGCAAATCTTGCTGGCGTACTTGGCCGGTATAGGGGTAGTCCCGCCGATAGTAGGTGTCCTGATACAGGCTATTGCGACTGTCTTGCGCGCGAGTTCTGTCGAATCCCTGGAATCCCCTTCCTTGTCGCTGAATCTGCGCCCCGTAGTACGAAAACGTATTGGAATACGTTCCACCCGTTCCATCGGAATGCACAGCCTGGCTGACCACGTAGATTGGACCCTGGAAGTCCATCTCCGGAAACTGCGCATCGGAGTATTTGGTGTAGTTGCTCTGCGAGATGGATACATAGGTCGGAGACGCGCTAATGCCCCATCCATCTGCGATCGTTGTTGCGAGATCCGCAGGCGTCGCAATGCCGTTATGTAGTCCATAGACCAGTGAGTTATTGGCGCTTGCATTTGAAAAGAGCAGATCACTCAATCCGTCACCATTCTGATCGGTCACCGCCCAACTGCCGGACCCCGCGGAAATGCCCGAGGACACTCCAGTCGCCACCCCATCTCCTAGCGACCGATAGACTTTGAAAATACCGCCTTCGTTTGATAGCAAGTCCATGCGCCCATCACCGTCCCAATCGGCAACCAAGCTTACAGCCGACGCACCAGTTGCGATTACCACCGCGTCACTGCCGTTGCACGCGGAGATCCGCGCACTACCGGCGACCATCAGGTCAGTGCACGCGTCATTGTTCCATGCAATCGGCGCGGCAGCTTGCGCCGTGGGCAAAGGAATTAGAACTCCCTGGTTACTGAGAACGAAAGTGGTCCCACGTGACAACAGTTCGACGACTTGAAAAACATCAAACATATTCCGACCGATGAATACGACGTCCTCACGGCCGTCGCCATCAAAGTCCATGCGTTTGACTGCAGAGGCCGCAAATCCGTTGTTGCCCCTCACGGTCGCCGATTGCATGGAGCTGATTCCGGAGCCGACAACTGGCGCCGCAAATGTGATCGGGCCGCCTGGCGTGGCGAGATTTTTCGCTATGTAGATCCATACCGTGCTCGAAGTGATGAATTTTGCCCACACCAGGTCAGGCAACCCATCGCCGTCAACATCAGCGGATGTCGAGGAAATGCCATCGACCGCAAGTCCTGTCGATGACGTAGTAAATGAGCTCCCGTTCCATCGGTACACATGCCAGACACCGCCATTGTCGGCGAGTACGTCAGTCTTTCCATCTCCATCAAAGTCATCTAGCAACTGAGGCGTGGGAAAACCTGTGGCGATCGGCGCGGAATAACCACCAGCAGTCGCGAACTGCACCCACCAGACGAAGGTCGACCCGCTTTGCGTCGCGAAGATGATGTCGTCTCGTCCATCGCCATTGATATCAGCAACGCGGGAAGTTCCGGCAGCCGTAGGGCCACTGCCCGTCGATGAGCCGGGACTCGGGATGCCCGAAGTTCCATTCTGATATGTAATCACTGTCGGCCTCAGGCAGTCCGTACCTTGGCCTCCACCGCATTCTTGCACCGACGCCAAGCGGTCGCGTTGCGTCGTCGGCGCGGTTTGGTATGTCAAATTGTATTGACGAATTGACGTACCGGAGCTCTGTACATTGATCTTGCTCAACACCTTTGTCTGCAGAATATTGCCGCCGGCCACATACTTGCTGAGATTGGTGACTCGCGTTTGATAAGTGAAGCTCACCAAATACGGATACGTTGTGGCAGTGGCCGGTGTCTGTGTGTACTGGATGCTGCTCGGTTGGATGTCGCCGTTCGTAGTAGAGTACGTGATCTTCAGATTGTTGCCCTGACGATCCAGAACCTTGTTCAGCATCCAGGCGTACGGTGTGCTGCCCGCATTGGCGTACGCTTTGGAGTCGGCCGTATTTCCGTACTCGTACTTGAGTCCGTCCTTTCCTTCGACGATGAAGTAGGAAGGCCCATTACCAGCTGAGCTAAAGGCGGTGACACGCGAAAATATTTCGATTTCTGTTTGGTACGTGGACCCCGTCACCAACTGCGAACCACCTGTCAGTCGTAGGCGGTTGCCATCGAGGCAAATATCGTCAGCGGTGGTCAACATCACCGGCGCCGGAGAACCAGCGCTTGAGGCATAAGTCTTGCCGCAACGCGCGATGGCCGACAGCCCCGCGAGATTCCAACCTGGGCCTAGGGGACCATCTGGACTGCCACTTGTATAGACGAGTCCGAGATTCGGATCGATACCGCGCGCGCCCGGAGGTGTCCATATCGGTATCTGATACGTTGCGCCCCCGAGGGACGAGACGCTGAATTGACCGGGCGTACGGCCTGGCGCCGTGACGGCCAGCGCTGCCGCGACACCGCCGCCGCCGGACGGCTCATTCTCACCACTGGCGAAAACGGCCGGTATGACGTCCGCGGCAATAACGTCAACACCCGTGCCTGAGACGCGTGCGAGCGTGTTACCTCGAGACGAACTTGTACTCTGGAAGTACATCGCGTCGGACCGGTCCGTCGAAAAGCGACCTACAGTGATGTGCGCCTCGTCCGCCGCCGGAACGGCATCCTTGTCCATGGCAGCCGCATTTCGGAAGATCGCACCCGGCGACTTGCCGTACAGCAAGTAGCTCTTGTCCGCCGCAGTCTGGGCCTGTAGCAAGACGTCTGCGTGCCGATCGCCGTTGAAGTCGCCAGTCACCACATTGCTTAACAGGGGCGACCATTCGGCGCCAAATCCGTCCTGGCTCCAGGCTTGCACGCCCTCGGTCGCAAACAGCTTCTCGCTGTCCAAAGCGAGCACGACGCCGTTGGTGTTGGGCAGGAATTCCGCGGGCCAGTCCGTACCAGGGCCCGTGCCCGGCAGCGGCTGCGCCTGAACCAGCAGGTCGTCCTGGCCGTTTGCATCAAAATCCCCAGTGAAGATCAGCGACTCTGCTTTCGACCAGTTGAACCCGGCATAGTCACTGTCCCAGCTCTGGTCGGGCAGTTTGGAAGTGAACTGCCCATTCGGGTCAGCGAAAATGATTGCGCTCAGGCCCTTGCTATCGATCGGTTGCAGAAACAAATCGGACCGACCATCACCATTGAAGTCGCCCGCAATCGCTTCATGTTGATCGGCCGACCAGGCGACCCCAGCTGCATCCTGCGGTACGGCCTGGTAGATGCCGCCGATGCCGCCGTCCTCGGCCAGGAGCAGGTAATGATCGCCCGGCTTGTTTCGCTGCAGGAACAAGTCGTCCTTGCCATCGCCATTGAAATCGCCAACTACAATGCGGTACTCACCGCTCGACCAAGGTATGCCCAGATAGGCATTGCCCCAGGACTGCAGCGGCAAGTTGAAGCCTGCACCGTCGAACAGGGCGATTCCGCTCAATTCGCCCGATCGGCGGGCGATGTAGAGCAGGTCGGAGAAGCCGTCCCCATCAAAGTCGCCTGAGTAGAAGTCGTAATCCTTCGTGCTCCATGCGTTCTCCGCGTCGACCTTGGCCGTCGCGCCGAGAGCCATCATCAGGAGTACCGCGGACCACAACTTCTTCATGGAGGCACCCTATCGGCTGGGTCGGTCAGTTCGGAGATTCGCGCGCAGACGCAATGACTACCGCGCCATCGAGTGACAAGGTCTCCGTTTGGCCTTGCCGTACGACCGTCAGAAGCAATGCCTCGCCTTGAGTCAGCCGACGCAAGGCTGCAATTGACGAGAAAACGTCGGTCACAGGTTCGCCATTGACCGAAGTAATCTGGTCTCCCGCCTGAAGTCCGAGCCTGCCGAACAAGTCAGAACGCTCATTGGCATGCACTTCGAGTGCACGAACGGCGTCACCTTCGAACACCGGCGTTACACGCATCACGTCCGTCAGCTCGTCTCGGCTGTCTGGCGCCGCAGCTAGAGCGAGGTCCTGACCGCCTACACTTAGCAAGGCAGAATCGTCAACTGCAGAGCTTGCCGGCTCACTGCCTTCCACGAATAGCCGCACGTTTTGCCCGTCGCGTTCAATGATGATCGAGTCCTCGTGGATCTCCACGATCCGGGCGCCATTCGCAAGCAGCGCCCCGGCGCGGTAGATTTGTGGAGATCCAGCGTTGATCCCGATGGATGCCGTCCCGTCGCTGGCATTGCGCCCGCGGCGGGTGGCAGCAAGAACTAGGCGTTGCGGTACCGGTGAGACGGAGGAATCGGTGCCAATCGGTTTTGGCTGCACAACCCCGGCGGCCGGTGGCTTGCGTACCTGGACGGGTGCCTGTGCTTGCCTACCTTCCCGATAGTCAGACCACCACAGCCATGGATCCACCCCTGATACGTAGAGGGCGTAAAGAGCCACGCTGCACCCGAGCATGGTCGCAAGGGTGGCATTTGCAAATCGATTACGCGCCGCACCCGAGCGGGCCGGCGCAAGAGTAGGGCCAGTCGCATCCCCCCGCATTCGCCTTTCTTCTTCTCAACGGACGTCGCTAAGTCGGTCCGTCGTTGAGACGTCGCGGCACAATTTGAGCATGGCCATTAAGAATGTCAATTGCCATCCTGCGGCGCGTCACGACGGTTGCTGTCTTTTGCCATGCAAAGAGCAGAAGCTCCATTCGGCGCGGGGCTTTCGCCAACCCAATGCTTGGATTCATGTTTCGCGGGCTCAGCATCATTCCTGGAGCACCCGTCAAACGCTCTATTTGACGCATGTTCATGATACGAATCGCTTTGGCCGGGCTGCTGCTTTACAGGTGACTAGGACGGTAGGCCAACCGGGAAGCGCCGGTGGAGTTGCTGTCCGGCTAGGAAACCGTTTCGGAGGCGAGCAAAGACTCTTGGGCGGGAAATCTGGAGGCGTGAAAGTTCAGTTGTAGAGCACATCAAGGCGCCGGAGATAGTGAAAGCGAAGTTTACGCGAGCGCTTGAACCGCTCCGGGTTTCCCGGATCGGTTTGGCGGGACACGGCACGGACCTGAACCAAGAAATGAAGGTGTTTGAATGCCGGCCCGCATCCGCGCGTGATGCAGTATCGGCCTTGGAGCTTGAACAGCGCGAGATCCGCAAGCGCGACAATCTCGAGGCGAAAGTTCTGAGTCGCCTGCGGCTGCGGTCGGCCGCCGACACCATGCAGCCCATGACCTTGCGCTCAGACATCTGAAGTTACGTAGTCCAGCGCTGGTTCAGGCTCCACACCGATGTGGCCAGCTTGCTCGCCAAATCTGCGGCTCCTTCCAGACTCGGCGAGCCACGACCATGGGCAGGTGAACGGGCTCGCGAAGGCCCGGCGTCAGAATTTCCCAGTTTCCGCCAGATTCTTGATAGAGACCTGGCTACGGGCGTCGGTGTATTAAGGAGCCTAGCAACTGAAGCTTCGCATAAAGGTGAAGTTCGGCGAGACTGTAAGTAATTTTGTGTTTGTGAGCCATACGATGCACTCTGGAGAAGGAGAGACGTATGGCGAGGAAGCAGGACGATGGGATTCCCCGTGAGCTCCTGGATCGGCTGATCGCGGAGCG
>Ga0187892_10007121_pt1 | contig 16138 bp, 13 predicted proteins | sample MA1701073metaG_FD_139345 | JGI IMG/M metagenome (GOLD analysis project Ga0187892, IMG submission 139345) | Bio-ooze microbial communities from a basaltic lava cave in the Kipuka Kanohina Cave System on the Island of Hawaii, USA - MA170107-3 metaG ... | reverse complement strand
TTTTCCGCCTGCGCCAAACTTCTCAGTTCTCAGTCGGACCGCGAACGCGTTCATTGCTGACTACTCAAGGTAAAAACGGCTAATGATCACACTAATAGTCGTTAAGCCGACAGACTCCTAGGGTGATTCGTTGCCTCATAAATGAATCTACTCGAAATGATACGTGGGTTTGAGACTCGTAGTGTGCCTTTCGAGTTGTAGATGCACAAGACGAGTTGTTGTTTTCCTGGTTTTCTTCATTTCTTTATTGTCAGCAGCAGTGCTGTGGGAATGTGGGAAAGTCAGGCGGCTTTTTTGCCTGACTTTTCCAAGCGCTTGAGGGAAGCGACGCTTTTTGTCGCTTTCCGCAAGCGCGTCATTTCCACAGCCGGTTTGCTCGCGCTGCGTTTAGCACCTTGACGTTTGCGACTCAAAGCGGTGCTGGTTGCGGTGGCCAGCAGTTTTCTTTGCAGTCGCTCGAGCTGGCGTTTCAGTTGCGCCGGATTCAATGCGCGATAACGTTCACGCAGCTGCTGCTTTGTCTCCTCCTTGAGGAAACTGGAATCGAGCAGCCGTTGATAAGGCGTGCGCGCTTTATCGTACCTCTTCTTCACCCGCGCGCCGTGGCGCTCTTTCGACTGCAGCTTCATACTCGGTTGAAAGAAGTTCGTATAGAGATCCAGCGACTCATACAACTGATTGAGCAGGCGCAGCTGGGCGTCAGTATCAAAGCGTTGATAGCCCACCGCGCGCCGGACCACGGAGTAGTTCTTCTGTTCCACAAAGCAGCTGTCATTCTTACGATAAGGACGAGAGCGCGTGAAGGTAATTTTGTGCTCCCGGCAGTAGTTCAGCAGCGACTCATTGATGAACTCTGAGCCGTTGTCAGAGTCGAGGCCCAGCAGCGAAAACGGCAGTTTGGCGCGGATTTTCTCCACTCCCTCCAAAGTCCAGACTTGCGCTTTGTTCTTTAAAGCCGTGCTGCTATTCCAGCCGCTGGCAATATCGACCGCATTGAGCGTGAAGGCGTGCAAGCTATCGATCACACCGCCGTCATGTCCCACCAGATCGATCTCCAGGAAGCCTGGTTGTTGTTCATCCCACTCATTGAAAGTACGCATCGGGATCTGGTGCTTCAGCAGGGTGCCGGGCCGCGTATGGCTGCGGCCCTTCAGCTGATACTTCTGCCGCTCGGGTCGTAAGAGCCGATCGATGGTGGCGGCGCTCATCTGCGCTAATTTCTTGCTCGTGGCCGCGTCACAGCGCAACTCGTTGTGCCGCAGCAGCCGCTCGACCATCTCGCCCAGGACTGGGGCCAGCCGTTTGCCGCAAATGTAGTCCATGATGCGCCACACCTGCACCAAGACTTTCACCACCGGCTCATCGTAAGTGGCCCCGCGCCCGCGCCGCGGTAGTTTCTTGCCCACATCACCGCGCACCCGGAGCTTACGACTCACCGACACTACCCGCCCCTGATTCCGCAGCACCATGGCCGCATAGCTGCGCGCAAACCCCGTCAACTCCCCAAACTCAGTAAGAATTACTCCCTTCTCCTTCTTCCCAGCCTTGCGGTAGCGTCCTGCCGTCGCTTCCGCAATTCGTTTCCGTTCCTTCATCGTTAGCCTCATTTTCTACCCCGCTCTTGAGCTTCAATGCTGCGGGGTTAATCTCGCTCATTTCGAGTAGATTTCTTATTTGAGGCAACGATTCACTTTCGAGTAGATTTTTTATGAGGCAATTCGCTCTCTCCCTTGACATTGATCGTTAGTGGTATTAGATTTTGCGGCGTCCTAAGATTCCTAATTAATAGCCTCGACAACTCCCAAAAAGCCCAGCATGTGAGAGACGTAAGATAAGTTCTTTCTCTCACCCAATCTCGACACCTCCTAAAAGCCCAGCATGTGGGAGCTCTTACTCTCACCCAATCTCTTTTCACTCTTACTGCGCTAAGTGTGGTTATTCGCTAACCAGACTAAAAATAGGGAGGAAATAGGAACATGAAGGCTAGAAAAGTTCTGCTGATAGTGACATTTATCGTTCTCTTAATGGGACTTTCCGGTGGTCAAAAAACTACCGCTGCAACCGCCACTCATGAGCTTTCCGAAGAGTGCAAAGCCGAAATCAGAGCCGTTATTCGAAATTGCAGCCAGGCATGTGGAAGAGACCTCCGGTGTTTTATCCGGTGCATCATAGACAACTACCCCACTTGCTTGCGGTAGTGTCAGCTTCAGTCAGACGTTGAAAGGTGAGCCTCTGCCAGGACTACCTGCACGGCGGAGTGCTACGGATGGGCTTTGCCTCAAAAGTCGAAAAAGAAGACGCCAAACAGTGTTAACTCTCATTCACACCGTTGCTTTAGCCCGGTGTCAATGTAGTAACTAACTTCAGAAACCGTTTAAACGGTTTCCGATCGGCTGTCGGAACCAGATCACCGCGCTAAAGCGACGGTGTGAATGAAAGAGATTGCTTGAAGAAAAAACTTCTAAGGCGAAGCCCTACGGATGCGTATCAACCGCTCAGTGGCAGCATAGGTCTAGCCCGCCATGCAAGAGTAACTTCCGATATGAAGCGTTGGTCTGGTAGTTAAGTTTCACAATGTTCTTCTTTGAAAAATCTGTTGACAGCGCTGGGTGATTTTTGATAAATCACGCCTCGCTTTAACTTGCCCATTTCATCACTCCCAAACGCCCGACGGTTGTATTAATCCCAAGTCTTAAGCTTGGGTCCTCTCACGCCCAGATTAGAGAGCTAGGCTTTTACTCGCCGATTCTCTCTGGTCCTTTACATTGGTCCGTCAATGTGGGGCAGACTCTCATTCCCACATTCGCACCACCCGACCTCGAACAATCAGGATTCAAGGGTTCCCAAGGGTTACAACACTCTTTGGCTTAGGCCAGAGGGTAATTGCGGACACGGGTCTGGCTCAAAAGGGCTTAGCCCGTGTCGAGGGCAACTTGATAAGCACCTCGGAAGGAGGAGCCATGAAGGTTAAGATTCTAAAGTTATTGGTGTTGGCTTTTCTGATAACTGCTTGCGCACTGCCAGTCCTATTCCTCAGCGGCAAAGCGTCTTCAGAAACGGACCCGGCACCTGCCAGCCTCGGCCGAAGTAGCGTCGAGGCTTTTAATGCTAACTACAAAGCCTGGGAGGCACAGTACGAGAAGAATGGCGGGGACCGAAATCTGGTCCTGGCCATGGGCTGGTTCAAGGGCCTTTCAACTGGTCAATCTCGCGCCAGCGGAGTGGCCAGGCTGAACTTAATCGACGGCGTAGTTTCCGTCGAGATCAACGGACTTTCCAACGAGGAAGGTTGGGACTTGTGGATGATTGACAGCGTTGCGGGTAGCAGCATCATGCCGGAACCCAACGACGCGATGCGGCACTTAGGAAGTTTAAGTTTTGACGGGAAGCTCGCCAAGTTTGAAGCCAACCTCGGCAGCGACACCTTCACTAGTTTCGATATGGATCTCATCATTGTCACCAGGGCGGGAAAGAACCCGACCGAAGACCGCACGCTGGTGGGAACCACATCGCTATTCCCCAGACTCTATCGCAGCGCCCAGCGTGGGCAATTCCTCGCCGATGCGGATCCGGTTCCGCCGGCACCTGACAATCGGACCATATTCGAGCAAGCGCTCGATGCGATAGTGCCGACCGCTGTGGCGCAAATCGGCCCCGACCCAACTCCTTCAAGTCCGCAGGAGGTGTTAATCGCTGCGGGCAGGACCAGCTTCCTCAACGATACGTTCAACGGCAACGGCAGGACGTGCGCGACGTGTCATCGGGAGGACAATAATCTCACGATCGATCCGGAGTTTATTGCGACGCTTCCGCCGAACGATCCGCTATTCGTTGCGGAGTTCACGCCTGCGCTCGCGAACAACTTCGAGAAACCGGTGTTGATGCGCAAGCTGGGGCTGATCCTGGAGAACGCTGACGGGTTCAGCGACCTTGCTACCAGATTCGTCATGCGAGGCGTTCCGCACACGCTCGCGCTAATACCAAACACACTTACCCCGGTCGCCGGTGGAGCAGATGGCACAACGATCCCGCCCAACGAGAGAACTGGATGGGGCGGCGATGGTGCTCCGGGCACCGGAACACTCCGGGAGTTCATCATCGGAGCGATCACACAGCACTATCCGAAGAGGTTGAATCGGGTGGTCGGGGTCGACTTCACACTGCCTACAGTCGCACAACTCGACGCTCTCGAAGCGTTCCAGAAATCAACTGGCCGACAGGCAGACCTCGTTCTGTCAGGACCTGGTGCTTTGAGCCTGAAGAGCGAGATAGCGAAAAAAGGTCAGGAGATATTCCTTAACGGCGGCTCTGTTCTGGGAGGCTCGGACGAAGGCGCCGGCAAGTGTTTCTTCTGTCACCTGGACGCCGGGGCGAGCGACTTCTTCTTCCCGGGTCAGAACGCCAACTTCAACACCAACGTCGAGCAGCTTCCTTCGCAGCCGGCAGACCTGGTGCTGCCCGCTCAGCTCAATCCGCCCGACGGAGGATTCGGCCAGGGCACGCCGCCGGCAGGAGTCTTCGGTTTCGGCAATGGTAGCTTCAACACGCCAGTGCTGGTCGAAGCGGCCGACACTCCGCCGTTCTTCCACAACAACTCGATCTTAACGATCGAGGGTGCCGTCGACTTTTACAACAGCGAGGCATTTAACAATGCTCCGGGCTTCGGCGCGTTGATCGGAGGCATCAGGCTGGAGGCCACTGAAGTTGAGGCGGTAGCAGCTTTCCTGCGCGTCATTAACGCCCTGGAGAATATCAGGTCGTCGGTTGAGCTTGAGAATCGAGCGAAAACCGCTAACAACTTCAACCAGGCCCAGGAGCTCCTCAAACTCTCAATCTCAGAACTTCAAGATGCGATTGAGGTGTTGTCTTGCATAGGCCTGCATCCCGACGCAGTGATGAGGCTGAAAGAAGCCCTGGCCATCGACGTGGTGGCTCTGATAACCAACAACCAGGGCCAAAGGAACCAACTGATCAACCAGGCCATAGCGAAGAAGAACCAGGCGAAAGCGATTATGGCCAATTAGCTTCCGTACTCGCGAAAGCAGTGCGACCGGAAGAGTGAGGAGGGGTGGCCCATTTGAGGCCGCCCCTTCTTATTCGACGCGTCGAATTTAGGTTTAACTTGAGGCCTAAAGAGTTTGACCAGCTGTACAAGCACTGCCCGTCGAGGCTTTGCACAAAAAGCGAAAATCCCACACACGGCAAGTGTGTGGATTGTTCAAGTCCTCCCTACAAAAGCGGGACACCCTCGACCAAATCCCCCGCATGGGAGTGCGGGGATTTTTCAAGTCCTACCTATTCACTTAGATCCTTTTGAAGACTGGGTACTGAAACCCGAAAATGAATAGGTCGGACTTGAACCATCCGCACACTACCGTGTGCGGGATTTGCTCATGATTTATCGCTTCAATGCTTCTAGGCCGGACTTGAACAATCCACACACTGCCGTGTGTGGGATTTCGCTTTTTGTGCAAGGCCGCCCGTCGACAAACTTCACAGTTAGATTGACACTTATCGAATCGCCGTGAGAGATTGCGGCCCATGACGAGTCCCGACCTCAGTAGAAGCTCAACGAAAGTGGTTCGAAGATTACTCTGGTTTGCGCCAGTGTTGAGCTTGATCTTAACCGCCTGCGGAGGCGCCCTGTTCAAAGTCAAACCGGTTGTAGAACTGCCGCCATTGACAGGTGATGTCAAAACCGCAAGCGCCGGTGGTGTCACTGTCAGAGTTGCTCCACTCCTCAGCGACGAAGAAAGTCAGGAACTGTTTGAGGCAAATCTGCCCCTGAGCGGCGTGTTGTCACTGCGGGTCGAACTCGAACATGCGAGTGGCGTGCCGGTTGAACTCAAACGTGTTCGCTTTCGCTTGCGTGACGGCGAATCGAGAGAATGGAAACTGCTGTCACCAAAGCAAGCGATTTCGCGCATTCTCAGCGCGAATGGCGTCTACGTCTACAATCCAAACTCACGGAAAGAGTTTGAGAAAGAGTTTACCGCCTACGCCCTCGACTTGAAGTCGCCGCTCTCGACTGCCGATTCCCGACGCCAGGGATTTCTTTTCTTTCAAACGCCGAACAAACGGCCGGTGGAGACTCCTCGTGGATTGATTTTGTCCGTTGAACGTGTTCCCCAGCCGGCGGAGATCAAACTGAACTGATCCAGAAAGAAAAAAGACGGTGCTTGCAGCACCGTCCTTTTCATTCCAACTGGGCGATCGGCCCGTTGATACACAGACTAAGTCTGTGCGACTCAGTTTGCGGCCTTACCGCGGACCCGTAGCTCTGATGGTTAACTCAGTTCCAGCCGTCAGATCCAGATCCTCGCGACCCTGCACGTAGACCGAGCCCGCCCCGGCTCCTGCACCAAGCACGGCACCGATGGCCGCCCCTTTGCCACCACCGGCAATTGCACCGATGAGAGCGCCTACCGCCGTACCAATCGCCGTACGCGTGATCGTGCGGCCGGTTTGATCGTCTTCTCGAACCGCGCCCTCGTTGTCCACGCGGACAACTTCATTCGCCGACGTCCGCACTGACTCGAGGATGCCGGCAAACCGGTAAGTTCTGCCGTCCCGCAAACGGATGCGATCAAAGTTAAGCGTCATTTCGGAACGCCCGGTGACTCTTCCGCTGCGGCGCACGTTAGTCACGTAGCCTTCGATCGTCGCGCCCTGATACTGCGACGGCTCGCGCACGGTCAGCGTGAACCGATCGTTATCGCTTACGCTTCTGGTGGACAAGTCTGAATTGAGCACCGTCACCAACGGGGTTCCATTCGGGATGATGAAATCGCCGCTCGGTGTACCAACGTTGCCGTCCGGGCTCGTGTTGTAGATATTCAGCTGTGCCACATCCGAGATTCGATCGTAATACGATTGAACATTGATCGGCTGATTCAGCTGCGGAGTATAAAGACGGCGTGTGACAACCAGACGCCGGCCATTGTCGGTCGAATCGAACGTGACCGTGAAATCCTGATCCCGATCGCCCGTTCTGGTAACGGTCAGTTGATCGCCAACCAGATTGGAGGTGACGCGAACCGTCCTGCCATTTGGAGTCGTTTCGACAAGCTCACGCCCGTCAGCAACGAAATTGATCTGGGGTGCACGCGACGACGCAATGGTGACATTACGACCACGTAGCTCGATAGCCAGCGTGTCGGGAGCTTCCAGGCGGGCAATCAGATTGTCATAGACTCTCTGGCGCTGAGCTGGCGGCAAGTTTCTCGTCGCTTGTTCAGCCTCTCGTCGTGGGTCGCTACTTCGCGACGTGTCGAGCCGATAGGTTCCGGTTAGTTGTCCATCAACGCCACCTGAATCACCCGGAAGTGGCGTAGTGTTCCAGTTCCAGGCGATGTTGTAAGAGCCGGCCAGTTGTTCCAGTTCCTGCCGAAGCAAGTTCCAGTTGTTTTCGACTCCAGAGCCCAGTTGACGACTTACCAGGAAGTTGTTCAGGTAAGTGGCATGCTCGAGTACTGGTCGCACGTCGCTTTCCGTGGCCCTTCCATTGTTGAAGCGATTCCTCAATTGCACGGTGGCCGTCTCAAACTGGGTCAGGTGCCGGCTCGCTTCATCACGCTCAAAGCGGTCAAGATTCGTCCGAATGAGCTGGTTCCTGAAGGTTCGGCTGAATGCAGTCGCGCGGTTATCAATCTGCCTGATCAACCGGCGTAGTTGAGCATCATTCGCGGGCACGCCGCCTATCGAACCCGTCGTGTTCCAGTTCCAACTTACGTAATAAGCATTTGCGAGTTGATCCAGATCATTCTGCAATAGACGCCAATCCTGGCTGCCGCGAAAGTCCAGTCGATTGGTCAGCAGGAAATTGTTGATTAGCGCTGCGCGATCAAGCACGGATCGCACGTCGGCGGCCGTCGACTGGCGCCGCTCAAATCGGTTTCTCAGCTGGTCGGTTGCCGCCTCGAAGTCCGCCACCAGCCGATTGATTTCGTCTTCGCGAGCTGTTCCGTTTAAGCGGCTGCGATCCAGAGCAATATCCAGAGTGCGACGGAACGTGTCAGTACGTGTCTCAATGCGCTGGATCAAATTTCGGAGTGCGTTATCGCTGAGTCGATATTGGCGTTGCGCTACCGCGGTGGTTGCTGCGCCGACGTTTAAAAGGGCGAGCATCACCGCTGCCGCAATAAACTTACTGATGTTTCTCATTTCTGAAGGTCCTCCACGTTTCTTTTGTTCTCCAGGCAATTGATGGCAGCAAATCCTGCTTGCTAACGGATTGCCGGGGATTGTTTTTGCCAGGAGAGTGAACGGCCGGCCCTCGGCCACGGTTTAGCGTGTCGGGCGCTGGGGTTACTAAACCAACAGACAAATCTGCGGCCACTCAGGCTAATTATCTGTAACAAGAGTGTCACAAATCGTTTGCCGGCCTAAACCCTACAGTTGGTGGAGTTTGACCGTGGTTACTTCAGAAGAAAGTTGGTTTGTGGAGGTATTTCCCGGAGATGGTTACAACTTGGAATAGGTCAGCCCTGTCTGGCCTTGATACTTCCCTCCCCGGTCTTCGTACGAAACGGCACACTCCTCGTCTGACTCCAGAAAGACTACCTGGCCGATGCCTTCGTTGACATAGATGCGCAGCGGAAGGTCTGCGAGGTTGGCAAGTTCAACGACTAGCCGACCAACCCAACCCGCCTCGAGCGGAGTTGTGTTGACCAGCAACCCGGCGCGAGCGTAGGTCGACTTGCCCATTGCGATGCCGGTCACGTTGCGGGGCATGTGGAACGTTTCTACAGTGACACCCAGAGCATATGAGTGCGGGGCCAGGAGATAGTATTTCGATCCATCGTCGGTGGTGCGCAAAGGTGGTTCGACCAGAGACTCGGCATCGAACGCCTTGGGATCGATTTCGCGACCATGAATAGGTGAAAAAACACGGAAGCCATCGTCAGCGAGTCGCATGTCGTAACCATAGCTCGAGGCGCCGGCGGAAATTATGCGACGGCCATCCACTTGACGAACTAACTTAGGCTCAAAGGGAGAAATGAGTTGGTGCTCTTCGGCCATGCGCCGAATCCACCGGTCTGATTTGACTGTCATATGGGACGAGAGGATACATTGCCGATTGGGTCATTGCCAATTGCCGATTGCCGATTGCCGATTAGTCAACTGGCCAACTGACAATCTGGATGTCAGGACTGAGCATCACCCTCACTACACGAATAACTTAACCAATTGGCAATCGGCAATTGGCAATTGGCAATGACCGATTGGCAATCGGCATTTGGCAATCGGCAATCATCTTTCCCCGCCCAAACTTTTCCTGAACGTGATTGTTCCCACGCCGACGGTAAACTTGAAGAAAGCGCCCCCGGCTCCCGCTCGGGCTCTGATCGTTCGCTCTGTTAGTCCAGGCTTTTCCCGAGATTCCAGCTCACCGAAGCTGTCTTCAATTTTGCCCGTCCGCAGGATGTCGGCATCGATATCGCCGTTGAAACCGGTCGCAAGATCAACCTTCAATTCTCCAGCACCGATTCGAACATCAGCACCTCCGCCCCGCCAGCTACGCACAGGAATTGTCAGCAGCACCTTTCCACTACCGATGTTTGCGATCACCGTGCCGCCGCTAGACGTTACTGTTGCATCGCTCTCGGTGCCTGAAATGTTAATAGCGCCTTCAACCCCACTGAGTTTAAGCTGACCGCGTCCCGCGTTGATTTCCAGGTCGGTCGAAACGGGAACAAAAATCCGGTAGTCGATCTTCCAGGGCAAGCCGAGAAGATTTTTGGGAAACTTCTTGGCGACGCGGCGCATAAAGACCTTGTCATGAGTGCCGGTAGTCAGAACGCGCAAATGATTCGGATCTTCGTCAAGCACGAATGCGTTGACTGTAGCCAGGAGGTTTAAATCTTCCTCGGTCGCAGCGTGCAATTCAATATCGGCGATAATCTCTACCTCGCTGCGCGGCCATCCTTCGATTTTGATTGAACCCTCAGGAGCGCCGACGATAGTTACCGTTCCGCCGTAACTAAGCCGTCGTCTTAATTGCCTGGTAGCTGAGCGCGTAAGCAGCGGAGCTGCACTCTTGGCCACGCCATCATGTTTTTGTTGGGCATGCCCTGGGATCACAAACAAAGCTGAGCCGAAAAGCATGAGAGTGATGAGGCAAACCAGTTTGCTGATGCGTTGAACGAAGACTTGGGCGGCCGGATCATTTTCCATTTCTCATTTTCCATAATTTTCCATTTGTCATTCGCGTCCATAGAAACCAGGCAACTCTAGGAAGCTCGTGTCAGGAAGGGGGCAAGCGATGTGTCGTGCAGCGACACGGAGCACGCCCCCGCTCAAGCTCATTTCAATTAAACTAGAGTGAACCAGCTTGCCTGATCCACTCTACTATATTTCCTATGGGTGTTGAGCGGGGGCGCGCTCATGTCGCTGCGCGACACATCGCTTGCCCCCTTCCTGACACAAGCTTGCGAGTCTTAAGTGGTTTCTCTGAAACCAATGAGAAATGGTGAATCAAATGAGAAATGGAAAATGGAAAATTAATCGGTACAGATTGAGGAACTGATTCTGTGACGAGGTTATCTACGCAGGAAAGTAATGCTGCCTTGAAAATTCGTCACTGTCACGGCCGGGCGTCCATCCCTTACTTCACTAACAAATTTCCGACCGTCACCCAGCGTCTTAAAGTCTTTATTCCAAAACTCATTCAATGAGATCTGCCTGGTTGGCGCTGCCGCGGTAAGGTTGAAGGGGGTATTGACTGGAATACGAATGCTGATGTCGCCCTTGGTAGATTGAAACTTGTAGTTTCCACCGTGTGCAAACTCTCCGTCAAAGAAGATATTTCCAATCGTGTTTTGCGCCATCACCTGCGTCGAAATAATCCTGCTCAGCGTGATGTCACCTTCCGATGAAACATGAGCGCGGACTGATTGACCACGGATATTTGTAATCGTAATGTCGCCTCTTCGGGTCTCGATATCCACTGAGGAAGCGAGTGGCACCAGGATCTTGAAATTGACATCGCCGACATCGCCGCGGCCCCGGTTGTCGCTCATGACATCGATCACCACGCCACCTTCACCAACCAGCCTTGGCGCAACGTTAGCCGTCGGAGAGTCAAGAGAAGCTGAAATCTTTATCTCGTCACGTTCCCACGATTCAACGATGATTCGACCGGAAATGTTTTTGAGTTCGATACGGACATTCTTTTTGACGGGATAGCGCTTCGACACGCGCTGTTGAGCATGGGCAAGTTCACCAACGCCAAAACAGAGCATTCCCACCACAATGAGAATTGCAGAAATGCGCGCAGCAAAAGAACTGAGGGTGACGGACGGTCGCCTAATCATCTTTTCGGGGCTCTTCAGTGGATCCAACGCTTTCTGACGACGGGGACTACAATCAAAAACTCGAGGTCTGAACTCAGAGATCTGAGAACTCTCTCAGCAATGCCAGTTTCTCATTGAGAGCTGCGTTGAGCATTTCTTCAGACACTTCGTCGTGGGGATTACGGTTCAGTTCACTCATAGAATCATTGACCGCCTGATCGATTACTTTCAAATTGCGATCAAAGGTGTCGCGCATCTCCTGGCTCCAACGAACCTTGTTCATTTCGACGCGCTGATTCCAATAACTTATTGCCTGCTGTTGTTGCCACAGCCGACTCTGCACATCGTTTGAAGAAGCAACCGGCCGAACTGGCTCGTTCCTAGCTGAGTTGTCCCATCGACGCAATCCAACTGCAGTCGTCAGAGAAACGACCAGGACAATCGCCGCTGCTGAAGCAGCCAATTGCGGGGCGGACAGCTCCCAGCTATGACTCATCAAGCCTGACCAGAACCCACGTTTTTCCGCGCGGCTTCCGGCGCCGGCAACTGCCGCAGCGGCCTGGCCTTCTGCTTCGACTACATTGCGAATACGGATCCAGAGGGCTTGCTCGTTTGGCGGCGCGGTGTATTCTCCCCGATGACTTTCACAAAACGCAACGATCGAACCAAGATCCCGCCGCACTTCAGTGCAACTGAGACACTCTTCCAAGTGCCGATTCAGAATCGCCTCATCGTCCCGACTGATGCCGCCATCGATCAGTTCGCCAATCAGGTCCTGACACTTTTCGCAGTTCATTGTCCTACAACCTCATTCGCGGCCACGCAAACTTCTGTTACTTCCGTCTCCTGCATGACCATTAGGTTCTGAGCAATCAAGGGGAGACTGCATAAAACTCGCTCTGAGTCGAAAACGCTCGCAAAATCACCATTTGCCGGCGGGTCGGCCAGAGATCTAACAAATCCCAGCGAGCTTGGTTGGAAGCTACTCCTTCGTCTTCTGTTGCCTGAGCAGGCCCCGCAACTTCATCCTGGCCTTGTGCAATTGGGACTTAGATGTCCCCACCGAGCAGCCCAGCATCCGCGCGATTTCCTCGTGTTCATGGCCTTCAATGTCGTGAAGCGTGAACACCGTACGGTAACCGGGTGGCAGCTGAGAAATCGCCTTATCCAGTGCTATCCGGTCGACAACCGGCATGGCACTGGGGTTTTCCGTGCCCTTTACGATCTGCACCGGGGTTTCGCCGTCGTCAGTGGTTTGCTCCATCTTGACGCCGCGTTTGCGAAAGTGCATGAGTACCTGATTAACCGTAAGACGGTGCAACCAGGTGGTAAAGGCCGACTCACCGCGAAAGCTTCCAATTTTTCTAAAGAGCTGTATGAAGACCTCTTGTGCAAGGTCTTCAGCCTCCGAGACGTTGCCGGTCATTCGCAAGCAGAGCGAGTAAACGCGGCGGTTATGACGCTGATATAGCTGCTCAAAGGCGTCCATATCACCCTGAGCGGCTTTCTGCGCAAGACCGTAATCGCTTACTTGTTGTGTCTCGGTTTCGGCTGCGGTCACGTGTTCGTCTGTTTCCGGCAAGCGACGAAGATCTTACTCAGTCAGCGCTTGTTCGCCACGACAATCACGGTTTCCGCCGTATTTCAAGGGAGTGGTAACTTTCCTCACGAATTCCCAAGGCGGGAAGCCTGCGAGGTATCCGGAACCCTCAACGCGGGTGTGATGCGGCGCTCGGAGCGCGTCGTTGCCTTTGTCTAGGTAAAATTACTGGGGTTTTACTGCCGCATCAACACTTTGACCGTTTGACTTGAAGGTCGCGTACATCAGCGACTCCCCAACCACTCAGTCGTTTTAAGTCAGGATAAACCCGCTGATCCCCTCCGAAAACCAGTCAGTCTCTCAATTGTGCGGCTTGGTTTCAGGATACGGTCATAAGCTCACGCTGACAAGCGTGAAGTTATTTAGACGGCTTGGTACTCATTCAAAGCCGGAACCCGCCAAACTAAACCGCCAAATTCGGCGCGGACCATGTCGATGGCCGGTGTAGGTGTCGGTGGTCAGATCGCCGGCCGCGTCGTAAGTCATCGTTCCTGATTGTCCACCGGGAACGCCAAGCCGGTTATTGGCAGTGTTGACGGTGAAGTCTTTCTTGTTGATGCCGAGACCCGAGGTATTTGGTTTGATGAATGGTGCGGTTGCCCCAGCGGTCGTACACATACTCCTGTTTCCAGTTTTTTCCAGGATCGCCAGTTTCCTCGGTCACCCACCTCAAGCGATTGAGGCTGTCGTATTCATATCCCTGCCACCAGGTGGTGTAGCTGGTCGGCTGCGGCTGATCAACAAGCGGAAGATAGACCTCCTGAATCTTCAGGTTGCCGTTGTTGTCCGTCATGCTTGTCGTGCTGTTCGTGCCGCCGCACGCATCTCTGCCATCTGTAGGCCTCCCTACGATCTGGCCCTCAAGAGCCGCATCCGATTCTAGTCGTACGCAATCACTATTAGGTCCAGTAGGTACGATCCAGTGATCGGTAACCCACCGCTTCGGAAACGTGAGTTGGGAGAATCTTGTCGCAGTCTGCAAGGTCGGCGATGGTGCGACTCACTTTTAGAATTCGGTCGTAAGCCCGGGCCGAGAGACCCTGACGGGTCATGGCGCGCTCGAGCATCGCCTCGCTGTCGGCGTCGATGCGACAGTGCCGCCGGATCATCCGCGGTGGCATCGCGGCGTTGGAAAAGATTTTTTCGTCGACGAAGCGTCGGTGCTGGCGATCTCTTGCCTGCAGGACGCGCTCGCGGATGGCCGCAGAGCTCTCCGCCTCAGGGGCCGGGTCGCCGGCCAGTTCGCGAAACTTCACTGCCGGGACGTCTACGTGAATGTCGATCCGATCCAGCAGCGGGCCTGAGATTCGTCCAACGTATCTCTGAATCTGCAAAGGAGTGCAACGACATTCGCGTGTCGGATCGTTCCAGAATCCACAGGGACACCCCTGCGTTACCTTTTTGTCATGTCGAAATAAAGACCAAGAAACCTAAGGATTCTCAGTATCCGTCTGAACTGAGGACGTTGGGCGATATCATCAGGGCAGCACCCTCAGCGACTTGCGACCAACCTTCCCAGTCCTCAGGCTTGTAATCCTTATCGTCGAGATAAACATAATCATTGGTGTCGCCTACAGTCTGAGACAACCAGATCAAGCCGGTGGGTCGCTGTATTTTAGGGGATTGTTTCCAACATAAGCATAACGATTCCAAGCCTGAGGATTTGTGAGGCTGTCAAATAGGATGATCGGATCGAACGCCATAGATCTTCCTTGGAGCTGTGCGGAATACTGTGCTTGCGCACAATCCAAGCCTGTCTCGTTGTCCCGTTCGTATCCAGTTAAGAACCGGTAGTGGAAACCCGCGCCCGCCCGTGCACGAAGGCAGGTGTCAATGAACCAGAGCAACAGCCGACATGATGATGTTAACGAAGCCTGACTCAATGTTAAAAAACGTAAGCCTAGCGCAGTCCCGGCGGTCGCCAGTCCTCTGGCAACCGCTCTCCTAGATCGATATCCTCCCCTCGTTTCCGGCGTCTAACAAAGTGGTCGATCTCTGCCAACGTCTCGTCAACATCGCCAGCAAGGGCTGGTTGGGCCTTCAGGCGATCAAGAATTGGCAGAACTGTTTCTTCGCTTATCTCACCATGAAACGTGGCTATGAATCCCAAGCCTGCGACCACAGCCCACAACACAAGATCATCGTTATGTTCAGAGAAGTTGATCAACTGCTGCTGCGCCCATCTCCAATCCTCTTCCCAATATGCGGCGCTGATTAGTGCATCGCGAATCTCCTGCGCGCTGCCACTCGACAGGGAGCTAACTATCTCCTCTCTGGTCCGTCGGCGAACCGGTGCGTAATTCAATTCGTTAGAGTGGTTCATTGCTGCTCCTCTGTCGGAGGCTTGATCTTCCCGCGCTTTGTGACTAAGCCGGCTTTCAGCAGCGCAGCGCGCTGGTCGTTCCGAAGTCCCTTCCAAGTAGTCTGGTATCCGTGCGTTACTCCGTTCGGATCCGTCCTGTAGACCACAAACGTGCCGTTGGACTGATCAACAGCCACCCTCTGCCCCGGCTTCACTTGGATGGCTGAGTCAAACAGCGAACCACCAGCCTGCGGCTGAGGGCTGACTCCCCGTCGATCATCTCCCTTAGGGCCATCATGCTTGGGATTGGGTTGGTAATTAGTGCTTTGTCCTTCTTGCTGACCTTGCTGCTGACCCTGCTGACCCTGGCCGCGTGACCCAGTGTTCTCCCTCATGATGGCTTGTCCCATTCGTTCAGAACTTGTACACGCGGGACATGACGGATCACCAACCGTGTTGTTCCTGTTGAATTCCGTTACCGCGCCAGCCAGAGCACCAACACCGGCTGCGACATACGGTGTCGCGCGCTGGATCACTTTTTGAGCTGCCTTTATGCAGAGTGGTCGCAACATCGTCGCCACTCCAACACAATGACCGGTCGGATCGGTGTACCTCAGAGGGTTGTTGTAGGTGTACTGGTATTTATTCAGTGACTGTGGCTCGTCAAGTTCGGCATAGAAGGTTGGGTTTTCAGCCGCGTCCAGTGCGAAGAAGTAAAGCTCCTCAGGTCCCCCGCTAAACTCATCGGGACTCGTAAAGCGTCCCTGCGTCGATGAGTAGTATCTGGCCAGGAAGTAATCGAGACCCGTTTCATTGTCTCGTTCTTTGCGGGTTAAGAACGGGTAGTTGAACCACGCGCCCGCATCCGCGCGAGAGCAAGTTGTCAAAGAACCATCAGCAGCTAAGAGAAAAGCAGCGGCTCGAAAGGCCACGCTGAGAGCT